>Ga0075157_10001052_pt1 | contig 18309 bp, 14 predicted proteins | sample JI81BgreenDNA_FD_70967 | JGI IMG/M metagenome (GOLD analysis project Ga0075157, IMG submission 70967) | Wastewater effluent complex algal communities from Wisconsin, to seasonally profile nutrient transformation and Carbon sequestration -... | ecosystem: Engineered > WWTP > Effluent > Algae...
GGTTTTCCCGATGCTCCATTCTTTACCCGCTAAGATATTATATACATACTGTCCATTAAATGCGGTGTTGCGCTCTACGCCATCACTGCCCGTATATGTTGAGCTATAGAGTGACGAAGTGAAGAGACCGTAATAGCCATTGCTAAAGAATTTTTCTAGGGTGAGTTCTACACCATAATTTTGTCCGGTACCCGCATTGATTAATAAATCTTCCAATTCGGTTTTGAAACTCGCTCCCGTATTTAGCATAGAATAGCTACTTGAAAAAGTATTGACAGGTACATCATATAAATACTGATAATACAATTCTGCTTTAATCCGCCAATCCTTGAATGGATTTACATCATATCCCACCACAAAGTGATGACTTTTGGTAAAATCCAATCCTTCATTATTATATGATGTGGTACCATCAGCATTTTGGGTTTGTAGAAAATATACATTGATCGGCTGCATCTGAGCGTGTAGTCCATAACCAAAATTCAGACTCGATTTAGTGTTCAAGTCATATTTCAGTCCCAATCTGGGCTCCACGGCCTTGGATGAATTTAAGAAAAAATACTGCGCATGCAATCCAGCATGGAGAGTCAAGCGATCATTAAAACTATATTTCAAGTGTGCAAATCCCTGCGACAGACTGGTATAGCTATCATAATCCCATATTTGTGTCCATTCGTCATTGATGTTTCTTTTCGTTCTGTAATACAAATTCAAACCCATAAATTCATTCTGCAGACCTACCTTTAGGAAAGCTTTAGAATTAATTTTAGCATTATAAGTAGTACCGATATGGTATCCTGTTTTGGCTACATTGCTTTCTTCTTGTTCGTAGGAGGTCTCTGTTGCACGATCGGTAGCATAGTTGATTTGATCCGTTTTGCTATAATTCACGCCGATGATGGATGACAAATAAGATTTTTCTGTCAACTGTTTGAAGTGATTCACACCTACGATGCCAATTTTACTAGCCAAGTCATTGCCATCCTTACCACCGAAAAGCGAGCCCGCATTATCACCAGAAATATTGATATCGCTGGTCGCCAATATCCCGAATGTCGTGAATTTGCCCCATCGGGTGTTGCCACTATTTACCTTGAAGGACAAATCCTGATAACTCGGTGTGGCGGTCGTACCTATATCGACTCCCACTGCCTGTGCTACACCTGCAAGAGCGTATCTATATCCAGCAACATAAGAAGAATGGTTCTTTTTGCTGATAGGTCCTTCTGTGGTCACTTCGAGCCCTGTAATGACGCCTGCTTGTACGGTCGTCTCTCGTTTTTGGGTATTTCCACTCCTGAATCCTAAGTCAAATACACCAGAAATGGCATTGCCATATTCTGAAGGGAAAGCCGATGTGAAAAAATCAGAACTTTTTAATAGATTCGTATTCAATGCACTGACTGCTCCACCCGTGGTGCCTACAGTAGCAAAATGATTGGGATTGGTCACATTCATGCCATCTATCCGCCACAAAACGCCTACTGGAGAATTGCCACGTATCACGATGTCATTGCGAGAGTCATCAGGTGCACTCACGCCTGCAAAATTGGATGCTAATCTCGCTGGATCACCTCTGCCACCCGCATATCTATTCACTTCTTCCATGGAGAAGGTACGGGCACTAATCGTGGCCAGATCATTGATGGTTTTGTTTTTGCTGTAAGCTTTGATGACTACTTCATCTAGTATTTTTAGGTCTTCTTCCATTTGAATGTCCAGTATGACTTCTTTGCCAGACGTCACTATCACATTAGGTACGATAACGTCTTTATATCCCACATAGGATACTTTAACTTCGTATCTCCCAGGAGCGAGATCAGACAAGGTATATTGTCCGTTTTCATCCGTAATAGTACCTTTATTTTCTGAAATGTCAGAAATTTGTATAGATGCTCCTATGAGTGCGGATTGCAAAAGTTTATCCACTACAGTGCCACGGATATTTTGTAAATTATTCTGAGCATGTAGTGCCAATGGTAGGAAACCTAAAGCAAAAATTATAACTTGGAAAAGGTGAGTAAATCGCATTGTATTGATGATTGAATTGCGAAAGTAACCTGTAAACGCCCCAACATGGTACACTCTGGTGGTTGGGTTGAATAAAAAACGGGTTGAATTGTAAGAAATATGCTAATTTTTTATAGATGGATTTATTATTAAGGTGATGTATATTTTTTTCTAGGCTCAAAATCTAAGATCATTACGACATTAAATTTCAAATCTTTATCTCTGTCTTTGTAGCCAAACCCTATGTATTTGGGTACAATGGGCAGTTTCCTATCTGGGCACAAACTGCAAAATCACATAAAATAAACCAGAATAAAACCATACAATCCTGCCATTTTAGGGTAGTTTTTCAATTTTTGCAGGGCAAATATTGAAGTGTTTCTTATAAATGCTTAAGTGTTTTTAATAATTACTTAAGTGTTTTCAAGATAAACTTAAGTTTTCGAAGCCACGCTAATAGACATATTTGTAGGAATCATTCAAAACACTAGTCAGAATATTTGAAAATGGAGAGAGTTGAAAATATCTGTTCCGTTCAACACACCCGACATAGATCCTTACAAGGCTTTTTTAATAATGCAATTTTAGCTCTGATAGCATATCAAACATTTGAAAAAAGCGAAGTATAAGAATAAAGCATGAATTACAAAAAGGATTTACTGTACTCTTATCTGCTGCTTAAACATTATTCACATTAAAATAGTTATAAAACTTTAGATATCATAAAGAAGGGTCATGCATACTGCATGACTAAAATCATATTAAATCTTGCCTAACAAAATTGTTCGTAATATTGCGAAATAAATTTTTATTCGTACATTTGCGAATAATTTGCATTGTATAGTATCCAAGCATCTTTGTTTTTTAAGGATAAAATTTTGAATGGCATGATCTTCCGCTTTGTTATATTTCTAGTTTTAATACTTTCCCACACTACAGTTTTTGCTCAATCCATCACAGGCAACGTCACTGATATCATGGGCAAACCGCTCGTTGGTGCTCATATCATTTGGGAAAACCAAACTAGCGGTACCGTGACCAATGAGCAAGGTACTTTTAGTATAGCGGACATATCAGACAGTATTAGGGTTTTGCATATCTCATTTGTGGGTTATACCACTGAAAAAATAAAGGTTGGGGCTTTAAAACATTGGGAAGTACAACTGATAGAAGATGCTACGTTGACAGAAATACAAGTAGAAGCCAAAGGGTCAGCTACCAGATTTGCCAATGACGTAGCCAAGGTGGAAGTACTCGGTGTCCGAGAGATACAGCGGGCTGCTTGCTGTAGTTTGGCAGGATGTTTTTCTACCAATAGTAATGTAGAAGCCAATGTCACCAATGTCGTGACTGATGCCAAAGAACTGCGCATTCTCGGACTTTCAGGTGTGTATAACCAGGTTTTGGTAGATGGATTACCTTTGATACAGGGACTAGCTTATCCTTACGGACCCAATAGTTATCCCGGTACGATGATCGAAAAGATATTTGTGACCAAAGGCGCTAATTCAGTATTGCAAGGCTTCGAAAGTATCAGTGGACAGATCAATATGGAATTTCACCAACCGGAGACGGCTCCCACATTATTTTTAAATGCTTTTGCCAATTCCTTTGGAGAGACACAATACAATGTAAATTACATGGTTAAAAAACCAAAGTGGAGCAATCTATCCATAGCACATCTGACTACACCTGCTACCAATATAGATCGAGATCAGGATGGATTCAGAGATATCGTACGCACTAACAGGGTTTCATTTTACAATAGGTGGGCCTATGACAATCCAGAAAAGCCCAAGTGGCGACACTACATTGCAGCCAGATATCTCCGTGAAAACAGAGAAGGAGGACTCACTTCATTTGATCATCATATACATAAAGGTACATCTCAGGTATATGGTCAGAATGTGTTTATGAATCATGGTGATATCACTACAAAAACCAACTTTATTTTAAATGATAAGACATCTATCATTATGCTAAACAGTGCATTTTTGCACCAGCAGGAAAGCTACTTTGGTGTAAAATACTATTTGGGAAAACAGTTCAATCTGACTTCCACCATGTATGCAGATTATTACTATGGAAGTCAAAATCATAATCTAAAAGCGGGTATCAGTCATCGGCACAATAGATTGCAGGAAGATATTCAATTCTTAGAGCCATTGCCTTTTTTGGATTACGAAGGTAGATACGTAACCGATTATGATATACCGGGTTTGTTTGCAGAAAATAAGATCACTTTTTCCAAATTTACCATTTTAACAGGACTAAGATATGATCATTTTGGTAGTTTTGGGTGGAAGTTAACTCCCCGGTTATTAGTAAGGGCGCAACTCAATGAAAATACAGATATCCGATTCAATATTGGAAAAGGATACCGAATAGCCCAAATTTTTGCCGAAAACAGTAGTTTGTTAGCTGGTAATCGTAGTCTTCAGATAGCTAATGATCTTGCACCTGAAGAAGCCATCAATACAGGACTCAATTTTATTAGAAATTTTAAGTGGAATGAGATCAGTATTACTTTGTCAGGAGATGCATATCTGACCTATTTTCAAAATCAAATTTTCCCGGACTTCGACAAGAGTGTCAATACGGCTATTGTCAGTAATTTTTTCGGTCGCAGTGTGTCTAATAGTTATCAAATAGAAAATAAATGGATTTTTTCTCAGCAATTTGATGTAAAAGTAGCATACAATTATCTGCAAGTATATCGGGTCAATGAAGGTGTAAGAGAGCATTTACCTTTTGTACCCACACACAAATGGACGGCTAATACATCTTATTCACTACCCAATGACCAATGGCAGTTTGACATGACTTACCGATGGATTGGGTCTAAGAGATTGCCTTCCACATTAAATTATCCTGAGCAATACCGCTTGCCTGCTACTTCACAACCTTATTCGCAGATAGATTTTCAGATCACAAGGAGATGGAAGGTATTTCAGATATACGGTGGTATAGAGAATATCTTTGATTTCCGTCAAGAATTTCCGATATTAGGTTACGATCAGCCTTTTGGCCAATTTTTTGATCCTGCTTTCAATTGGGGACCCACCAAGGGTAGGGAGTTTTATTTGGGCGTGAGATATAGTTTGAAATAAACCTTAAACAATAAACCTTAAACCTTAAACAATAAACCTTAAACAATAAACCTTAAACTGATAAACCTTAAACAAAAATAATATGCAAACTGAAAACGAAATCAAAGAAATGGTAAGGCAAAAATATAGTGATATAGCCTTGCAAGACAAAGATACCAATGCTGCATCCTGTTGTGGTGCAGGTGGTTGCAGTACGGAAGTGTACAATATCATGAGTGAGGATTACGAGCCTTTAGATGGATATACTAAAGATGCAGATTTAGGCTTGGGCTGTGGCTTACCTACCGTTTTTGCCAAGATTAAAGAAGGAGATACAGTCATAGATTTAGGAAGTGGCGCCGGAAATGATTGTTTTATTGCAAGGGCAGAGACAGGGCCAACCGGTAAAGTGATTGGTGTAGACTTTACACCTGCTATGATAGATAAAGCCAGAGAAAACGCAGACAAAATGGGCTACAATAATGTAGAGTTTCGCCAGGGAGACATTGAGAAGATGCCGGTTGGTGGCAATATGGCAAATGTAGTCGTCAGTAATTGTGTACTCAATTTGGTACCCAATAAAAAGGCCGTTTTTGCCGAGATATTTAGAGTTTTAAAGCCCGGTGGTCATTTTAGTATTTCGGATATTGTATTGACCGATGTATTGCCGCAAAAACTTCAAACAACTGCTGAGATGTATGCAGGTTGCGTGGCCGGAGCTATCCAAATGGAAGCGTATTTGGACCTTATCAAAGAAGCTGGATTTCAAAATATCATAGTACAAAAAAATAAGCCCATCATTATCCCAGATGATATTTTGGTCAATTATTTGAATGATGATGAAATAACTGAATACCAATCTAAGGAAACGGCTATCAGAAGTATAACCGTATATGCTGAAAAGGGAGAAAAAGCAATGGCTTGTACTCCCGGTGGTGGTTGCTGCTGATGTTATTATGAAGTACATCATCAATTATTCTACCCAAGTAGCTATTGGGATCTTTTTGGCGTTGTATATATTGGCTAGTTTGTTTTATCCAGGAGGGTCCAATTTTGATACTCATGCCACAGGATTTAGTTGGTTGCACAATTATTGGTGCGACCTGCTGTCCACACATGCCAAAAATGGGCAAGTAAATATCGTGCAGCCCATAGCAATAGGAGCTATGTTTGTTTTGTGTATTTCTTTGATGCATTTTTGGTACCTTATCCCTATCCGGCTAAAGACAAACACTAAGCTTGGTCGCATCATTAGGGTTTCTGGAATAGTTTCAATGCTTTTTTGTATGTTGCTTTTTACAACTATGGATCACGATATGGTCACTAATTTTGGTTCTTTTTTTGGTGTGGTGGCCTTAATTGCTACGATGATAGTTATCTTTAAAAACAAGAAGTACACCTTATTTTATTTCGGCTGTTTTATCATTTTGTTGGTGGGTATCAATAATATTCTCTATTATTCAGTAAGTGGGATCCAATATCTGCCGGTAGTCCAAAAAATTACTTTTGTAGCGTTTTTAGTTTGGGTATGGCGTTTATCTCTTTTACCTGATCACAGGATATCGAAATGTATGTATAATTAGTTTGGAGAGCATTGAGTGAAACTAAATTTTATCCATTTAGGATGCCCAATTATCAAACAACTACACTTCAAATCATGCATCTTAAGGTATGTTTTTGCACATTAAAGTATTTTAAGTTTAATATTAAGATAAAATTAATATAAAAAATTTTGATATGATGATATTGTTATTAAATTTGCGACATCAATTAATTAACAATTCAAATCATTTAAATCAATTTTTATGCGAAAAATCATTTTGTTTTTTCTTTGTTTTGCAGCATATGTGTCATTGGATGCACAGAAGGCTACAGTAAAGGGCATGGTGAAAGATGCATCCGGCGAGGCTGTAATCGGAGCCAATGTGGCTACAAGTACAGGAGATATGGGTACCATCACCGACGTTGATGGAAGTTACTCATTAAAATTGAACGCTGGTGTTTACACCATTACAGCATCATTTGTAGGTATGACATCGCAGTCTTTGGGAGTTACCCTTGATGAAAATCAGACCATTACTTTGGACTTTACCCTGAGTGATGATGCCGTGACCTTGAGTGACATTGTAGTAGTAGGTACCCGAACGGCTCCGAGATCAAACACGACAAGCCCACTTCCTGTGGATGTATTTTCTGGTAAAGATCTATTGACTACAGGGCAAACCACTTTTGATAAGGCCCTGCAGTACAGAGTCCCTTCGTTCAATACGGTACAAACACCCGTAAACGATGCGACATCACTCCTCGATCCATATGAAATCAGGAATATGGGGCCGAGCAGAACCTTAATTTTGATCAATGGTAAGAGAAAAAATATGTCTGCGCTCGTGTACACACAGACTTCTCCGGGACGTGGTGAGACAGGGGCAGACATATCCGCGATTCCAGCAGATGCCATAAAGAGAGTAGAAATTCTTAGGGATGGTGCTTCAGCACAGTATGGCTCTGATGCTATTGCTGGTGTTATGAACATTATTTTAAAGGATGATTATGAAGGTGGGTCTGTGACCTTAAACTCTGGAATAACCCATACAGGTGACGGAGAAGCTTTAGGTATTACCTTAAATCAAGGCGCAAAAATAGGTTCTAATGGATTTATCAATTATACCGCTAATTTTGGAAGAGTAGGGTTGGCCAATAGGCCAGGAATATTAAGCGTTCAGGATGAAGCAACTTATTGGGGTGTATCAGAAGATGAGACTAAAAAGTTTCTAGATAAATTTCCTGACGGTGGACATGTAAATGGTGCCCCAGAGACTAAATCGGCTAAATTTTCTGTAAACGGTGGCACTGATTTAAATGCAAATACAAAAATGTATGCCAATGCTGCTTATGTTTATAAAAGAGTAAATAGTTTTGCCAATTATAGAGCACCATACTGGATAACTACAGATTTTGGGTTACTAACTCCTCCAGGGCAAGAATATGTAGGATATGTTCCAACTTTTGATGGTGACTTAAATGATTATAATGGAACCATTGGATTTATTAACGAAAAAAATGGGTGGAAGACAGATGTAAGTTTTACTACAGGGGGCAATTCTCAAGTGTACAACGTAGTAAATACATACAACAGGTCTTTGGGCGCAGCATCACCTATTGAATTCAAACCGGGAGGGTACAAGTTTAATCATAATGTAGGTAATATTGATATTTCCAAAGTTTTGAGCGATAAAGTGTCCTTTGCTATTGGTTCTGAAGTTAGAGTTGAAAATTTTGAAATTCTTGCAGGCGATGAAGCTTCTTGGGTAAAAGGCCCTTTGGATGCTCCTGCTGGTGCTAACTCTTTTCCAGGCACAAGACCAGAAAATGCTGGTTTATTTACTAGATTTAATTTAGGTGCTTATGCAGATTTCAATTTTGATTTGACAGATGACTTCTTGGTAGCCTTAACTGGTCGTCTTGAAAACTATTCGGACTTCGGGAATGCCTTTGTATGGAAAGCGTCCACCAGATACAAATTCAATGACGATAAAGTGACACTTAGGGTTTCTGCATCTACTGGCTTCAGAGCGCCTACACTACACCAACTAAATCTGCAGACAACTCAGGCATCGTTTGTGGATGGTGTCATCAAGGAGACCGGTATCTTTAGAAACGGTTCTGCTCAGATTAAACAATTGGGAGTACCTACATTAACACCAGAAAAATCATTTAACTTTACTGCTGGGGTGGGTTTAAAGCTTACTTCCAATATTTCATTGACCATTGATTATTACAATATTACCGTAAATGACAGAATTCTTCTTTCTTCAGTTATCAGACCTACAGGTGACATCAGCAATCCGTTAGACAAAATACTTACAACCAATGATGTGGCAGGTATTCAGTTCTTTACCAATGGTATCAACACAAGAACTTCAGGTATCGACTTAGTATTGGGTTACCGAGGTATCGAGTTAGCTGGCAAACCACTTAATGTCAATATTTCAGGCAACTATACCTTGGAGAATGAAAAACTGGAATTGAATGAACCTAAAATAATTTCTGATGCTAAAAAATCTATATTTGACCCAACACAAGAAGCGTTGATGTTGACTTCTAGACCACAATACAAAGCCATTTTGGGTTTGGATTATACGGTTGGTAAGTTCGGATTGAGTTTGAATAATACTTTGTTTGGACCTACTAAATTTAGATTAGCTGACTTTTCTTCTACTACAGACTTGGAGCAGCAATTCCAACCCAAAGTAGTGACAGATCTTGGAATTATTTATAATATGACCGACAAAACGACTTTCACTTTAAATATTGGCAACATATTGAATGTGCTTCCTGAGTTTAAAGTGGTGGGTCTCACTCCTGCGGGCGAAGCTATTGTAAATGATCCTGCCAAATTAAAAACTGAGATATCTAACATTACTTTCAATGGTAGATATCCTGTAACAGCATACGATGGTAGCCACTTCAGTCAATTAGGTACTTTATTTAATTTAGCATTAAACTTTAAGTTCTAATATAAAGCCAAAAACATAGCCACATTTTCAAAAAGCCTGGGATACTTTTTCTGGGCTTTTTGTTTTATGAAAAGGAAGTTATAGTCTGATTAGGAGATCGAAAAATATAGCATAGTTACATAAAGTAAGTACATTTTATTTGTTGGATTGGTAAAATTTATCCTATTTTTACTAAATGAATAAAAAAGATCATATTGGTTTTTGGTTAAGGTCTGGCAATGAAAGCTGGGATGCAGCGATGCTTTTGCTTGAAGGCCAAAAAAATGTGGAAGCACTTTTCATGTTTTGTAGCTATTGAAAAATATCTAAAAGCCAATTGGGTTAATGATAACATAGATGACATCCCACCTAGAATACATGATTTGCAGTCCATTTATTCCCAAACTGACCTTGAACTTGATGCGGAATTTGTAGACTTTTTAGATACGATCAATAGGTGGAACATAGAAAGCATATATCCTGATTTTAAGTTTAGTTTGTACAAATTGGCAACACATGAATATACTCATAAAAAAATCGAAAAACTTATATCCTTAAAATCATGCTTACTAGAAGGTCTTTAGAAACATTTTTAAGTAGCTTATTCGCTGATATGATAGGTTTACACATTCAACCTGAAAAGATCACGCTCTTCGGGTCATATGTAAATGGAAAAGTTCATGAATATAGTGATATCGATATAGCGGTTTGGAGCGATAAGTTTACAGGGCACGGACTTTTAGACATGGAACTGATACGACCTATTTTAAGGAAATACAAAAGCATTGATCTAAAGATGTATCCCAAAGATGCAACAGCGGAAGATTTTGATCCTTTTATTCAAGTTGTTGAAAGTACGGGTAGGCTTATTCATTTGGCTATCAATACTTAGTGAGTTTAAGGAAAATAATTTTTTACATTATTTTTGAGCAAATATTTTGGGTTTAATATTTTTTACTAACTTTGTATTGAAGGATTTATATTATTTGATTAAAAAACAAAATTTATGAGAATTTTAGTTTCAATGTTATGTTTGTTATTTATTTTTTCGTCTTGTAGTAAAGATGAAGAAAATAAAAAATTTATTGGTAAGTATGTCGGGGTTGTTGATTGCCCAGATGGCGAAGAAGGTATTGTGACTACCATCGATATTACTGCCAAAGGAGATTCTGAAACAGCTGTAAACGCAGTTTTAGATTCGGACGGTGATATTATCCAGCTTACTGGGAATGTCTCAGGTTCAAGTATTGTTTTTGATAAGACGAATGTTGAATTTGAGACCTTTCTTTCAGGAACTGGCACACTTTCAGATAATACTTTAACAGTATCCTTTACAATTTTCGAAGGAAGTGATTCGTACACTTGTGTTTTTACTGGTAAAAAGTAATTTGTAGTTTTAAAAAAATGGAGTCATATCAACTGAAAATTAATCTTTTGATGTGACTTTGTTTTTTGGAAAATTACATTAAAATTCCTTCAAAAAGAGCATCCGGTTTTTATATAATATCCTTTGGAAATCTTGACCTGAAATAAACTCACCACCTAAGCTTGCCAGGTACGGATTGGGCTGTTGGCAATCGATCACTTCAAATCCTTCGGAGGCCAATCTTCTAGCTAAGGTAATGAAACCAAATTTTGAAGCATTACTTTTCAGGCTAAACATGGACTCACCGTAAAAAACTTTGCCTAGCATCACTCCATAAAGACCACCAGCTAACTCATCACCATCCCACACTTCCACGCTCATAGCGTAACCTTGCTCATGGAGTAGCGTGTAAGCGGCTACGATGTCGTCATTGATCCAGGTACCATCTTGGTCATATCTCGGTATATGCTGACAATATCTCATGACGGTAGCGAAATGCTGATTATAGGTGACCTGAAATTTATTTTGATTAAAGTACGAGTTCATGCTTTTGGCTACTTTGACCTTTTCAGGAAAGATAACGTACCTGGGTCTTGGGCACCACCAAATGATGGGTTCATTGGTGTTGTACCAAGGAAATATACCATAATGATAGGCAAGCATCAATCGATCAATAGACAAATCACCCGATATAGCTAATATACCAGAAGGTTTGACCACATCAGGATGTGGAAAAGTGATGCCTTTGTCTAAGTAGTAATACATTTGATATAAAGCCGTATTTTTATAAAAACAAAAGGTGATACATTATCCTGTACCACCTTTCCTAAAATTTTATTGTAAATGGAAAGATTAGTCTTCCACTAAAGTTTCTATAACTGCTGAAAGGCCCCGGTCTACCAAAGCATCTTTCATAGGCTTGAGTTTTTCAAGACTTCCTGTCTTTACTGTTGCCTTACCTTTGAAATGCACTAATATAGAGAGTTGCTCTGATTGCTCATGAGTATGATTGCAAACTTCCATAAAACACTTGATCACCCAGTCAAATGTATTATAATCATCATTGTAAACGATGAGTTGGGATCGCTCACCTGTAGTGGTGTCTTCGAGCACCATTACATCGTCATCTTCATCAAATTTTGTTCCTGTATTCATGGTCAAATCTTGCAAAAAATTATGTTAAACCTTAGATTCGAAAATGATAACTATTAAATGGATTTTAAAGTTTCATTTATCGCTGCAAAATTAGGAAGTTCTCCGGCATTTTCCAAAACTTCTGCATATCTTATTATTCCATCTTTATCTACAACGAAAGCAGATCTTTTGGCAACACCCTTCATACCTAGCACAAACTCATCATAAAGTGCCCCATATGCTTTGGCCGTTTCTTTATTCCAGTCAGATAAAAGCGGGAAATTGTATCCTTGCTCACTTTTGAATTTGTCTAAGGTAAATAGTGAATCCACTGAAATAGCCAGAACCTCAGCATCCAAAGCTTCGTAATCAGCTTTATTGTCTCTGATAGAACACAATTCTGTAGTGCAAACACCCGTAAAAGCTAATGGAAAAAATAATACAACTACATTTTTACCCGCGTAGCTACTTAATGTAACATCAGATTTATCACTTGCTTTTAATGTAAAGTCAGGCGCTTTGTCCCCAATTTGTAAACTCATATTTTTGTTTTTTTAAATAAATGAAATAAAGATTTTAAACAAGATTGTCCAAAGAATGTTTGAAGCAACTAAATAAAGTTTAACACTAAGATTTTATGGATTTAAAAGATTTGGATAGGGTAGTAGAGATGGCATGGGAAGATCGCACCCCTTTTGAAGCGATCCAATTTCAATTTGGTCTCAGTGAGTCTCAAGTGATTGATATCATGCGCAAAGAGCTAAAGCGAAGTAGCTTCAATCTTTGGCGAAAGCGCGTCCATAGTGGCATCAGCCAAAAACATGAAAAGTTACGAAGCGAAGATATCACTCGTTTTAAATGTAAGTTGCAGCGAACAATTACGCATAATAAGATTAGTAAGAGGTAGGATATTTCTTCTCCACCTTTCATTGATCATTAATCAACCTAAATCTACAACCTTTAAGTCATTTCACTTCCATTTCATTATGCACAAAAACACTTTGACATAATTAATACCCTTAATCGTTTGAAATCAAAGTACTACTTGGAGGTATAATCAATGTAGCATTTTGCTCTAAAGTCAAAGACTTAATCTCATAACTTGAATTGTTCGGTATGGTCACACTATAAGGTGTATTCGGAGCAGCAGGAATGAGAACGTTGTCACAACTTCTGGGCAAGCGTTGTGGCATCCAATTGGAAGTTTGGTTCCAGTTGCCTGACGCGGTATTCCATCTTACCGTTGGGAATTGTACTTCATTGCCATAGCCAGCCCAGTACACCGCATTTCTGATGATTTGACCTATAGAATGTGTAATTGCATAATTTGCTCTCGTTTCGCCAGCTAGTAAGTAGACGATTTTTCCAACAAGGTTATCATTATTGATATCTACAGATTTAGCAAAACCGGAAGTGAAATTTTGCAATCCACTGAGTTGCCCAATTCCGAACAATGGTACGATTTGATTAGTATTCCTACCTATGGTCGGATTGCCTACAAAAGCCATATTGGTGTAAATCTCATCAAAAATAGTATTACTAAAATAATAAGAAAATCCAGTATTTACTGCCAACGGAATGGTATTTGCCCATGATCCAGGTGCGGGAAGATTATTGACGTAATTAAGTCCATTCGTGGTAATAAAATGTCCTAAGTTGGTATTGATAAAATTATAATTTATTCTACTGGCACCCCAACCTGATTGCGCTGATTGTGCATTAAAAAGTTGGTTTACCAATATATTTTTGTTAAAACCTGTGGGTGGATCTATGTCATTGTACAAGCCATGATGTAAAGCCACTACACCGCCGCCGTGGTCCGCAAAGCTTACTATTGCATTTTGGAGCGCAGATGTAACACCAGTACTCCAATGTTTATAAAAAATAATCACGTCAAACTGATTGAAATAAGTAATGATAGAACACTCGTCCGTATTTACAAAAGGTAAAGTTGTGGCGGTTAGGTTTACTTCAGTTATATTAAAGGTAAAATCATCGTTGTTGCTGTTTGACTGTAGCAGACTTTGCAAATGACTAAAATCAGCAGGTAAATCGTTATTGCCATTGCCATAATTACAAGGTATATCATTATTTCTATTGCTAAAGTGACAATTATTGGGATTTACAGCACCTCCATGCAGAATCAGTACATCAACATTCGTATCTGGTGATGGCGGGAAAGTTTGTATTATATTGACGAGTGTCAATGCAGCATGGGCTACGGTCTGTGGATACCAATCTCTGGTGGTTATAATTTTATGACTTCCTACATTATTGTCTGGAATAGATGGGTGGGGAATACTAAGCACAACTGGACTATTGGGGAGATATGTTATTCCCAGACTACTTAAAGTATTACTCGTATTGGGCTCTGGAAAGCCTGTGGCTTGACTTCCTGAAAGTACACTTATACCTAAATTTGCAGGAGGTGTCATATTGGGCACCGGATATCTCCAATGCGCGGGTATACCAGCACCATGACATTGGCCTAATACAGGTTTGCCTGATATAATAGCTTCAATCGCAAGGCTATTGAGTTTTTCTGCTACATTTTGGACCGTAGTAGCTGCAATAAATCTCTGTCCAGTTCCTTGGCTGTTGTAGATGCCGTCTACATTGTATGCTTGCGCGCCCAGACCACCTACAATGACCATGGCTACGTACATATCCAAGGTGCTAACATCTAAGATACTCCCAACCACAGGTATGGTAGCAGGAGTAGCATTTAATGAAGCATTCCACGTATTTCCAAAATAATTTTGGTATTGATTTTGAAATTGTGCGTACGAGCTTCCACTCAAGGTATTTGCGGTAGCGTCTATTGTAGTATTAGCAGGTATCATATATGTACTGGCATCCATAGCAGATGCACTTCTCACTTCTACCTGATATCCAGCATGAGTTAGAGCTTCTCGCATCACTATGTATTCGGAATAGTAAGTTTCTTCATGAGAAACAAACATCAGAATTTTATCCTGGGTATAGCTTTTAAAACACACCACGAATAATGAAAGTAAAATGGATATTCTTGAGATCATATATTTTAAATGTTTAAAGATACAAGTCAAAAATAAAATTGTAGTAACCTATGCTTTTTGTTTAAATAAATCGTACACACCATATCCTAATCTATAAAAATCAGCAAGAATATTCTCAGGTACCACACTATTGTGCGCATAAAACACTAAATAGTAGTTTACCGCTTCTACCGTCCATCCGGATGTTTTGGAAAAGAATTTGAGTACATCATCGTTAAAATGGTGTCTGATATAATCTTCATCTTCACCTTTTAAGTGATATTTTTCTGAAAATGCAGGGTATGCTTCAAAATCTATATCTTCCCAACCTAAAAATGCCGCAATTTTATGACCTATGTTTTCTGGCTTTAAAATGAAATCAGGTAAACCAAGATTCTTACTGTTTACAAAAAATACGGTTTGATCATAGGTTACCGAGCTCTTGCCAGTAGATATGGTATATTTGTAGTCAAAAAGTGAAATCTCTTCATCAAGACTGTGCGATTTTTTTTGACTCAAATTTCTGATTTTCCCATGGCCATGTTTAAAAAGTTTGAAACTTTTCAGATAAGCCTTAGTACCAAATTCGTCAGTGTCCAGAAATTTTAATTCTAGAGCACCACAGATGGTTTTGTATTTTTCTTTTCTGGCTACTTCTTTTTTGCTAAACATGGTCGTATTTAAACTTTAGATTCACAAAATTATAAAATAACTTAACATTATAAGTATTAAAATAATTAAGAAGTATTCTAAATAAGAATTTTGTAAAAGCATAATTTTAGTAAATGTGTTACTATCCTTAGTTTTGTGCAATATATCAAAAAATGACCAAATGAAGTGGATAGTTACCTTTTTTAGTTCCAGTATTGGTAAAAAACTACTGATGAGCCTGACCGGGCTTTTTCTGATTTTGTTTCTCGTAGTCCATCTCATCGGCAACCTTCAGTTGCTCAAAGATGACGGCGGTGAAGCATTCAATACCTATGCCTACATGATGACACACAATCCGTTGATCAAAATTGTGGCTTATGGCAATTATTTTTTTATAGTACTCCATGCTTTCGTTGGTATATCGATCGCTTTGTACAACAGGCAAGCCAAGGGGCAGAAATATGCCGTACCTAATTCCAACAAAACCACTTGGGCTTCCAAGAATATGGCACTTTTGGGGACTTTGATTCTTGCTTTTATACTCATACATATGGGTGACTTTTGGTTTAAGATGAAGTTTACCGACGAATTAGCTATGGTGAGTTATGAAGGGTTTCCTGAAGTAAAAGATCTGTATACCCGAGTTTCTACTGCATTCAGTCAGTTGTGGATTGTAATAGTGTACTTAGTAGGCTTGTTGGTTTTGTCATTTCACTTATGGCATGGATTTCAAAGTGCATTCCAGACTTTGGGACTTAACCATAAAAAGTACACCCCATTAATCAAATCTGTAGGTCAAGCTTACGCAATTTTGATTCCATTGGGATTCGCAATTATTCCGATTTGGTATTTTTTCTTCAAATCGATGTAATCTGTTATTAAAACAACATTATTTAATAATCACAAATAGTTGGTTACTAAAATCAAATAAAATGAGTTTAAATTCAAAAATACCAGCGGGGCCATTGGCAGAAAAGTGGACAAAGTACAAATCCACTATGCCGATAGTAGCTCCAAATAATAAAAGAAAGCTTGAAATTATCGTGGTAGGTACCGGACTTGCAGGTGCTGCCGCAGCTTCATCATTGGGAGAGCTTGGATATGCAGTAAAATGTTTTACCTTCCATGACAGTCCACGTAGAGCACACAGTATTGCCGCTCAAGGAGGTATCAATGCAGCAAAAAATTATGCCAATGATGGTGATAGCATCTTCAGACTGTTTTACGATACCATCAAAGGTGGTGACTATCGTGCACGGGAAGCCAATGTACATAGACTTGCTGAATGTAGTGTTGACATCATCGACCAATGTGTGGCGCAAGGAGTACCCTTCGCTCGTGAATATGGTGGATTGCTTGAAAACAGATCTTTCGGAGGTGTGCAAGTCTCCCGTACTTTCTATGCTAGAGGCCAAACAGGTCAACAGTTGTTGATTGGTGCATATCAATCACTTTCACGCCAAATAGCTTTGGGAACTGTACAAATGTACAATCGACATGAAATGCTAGATTTGGTAAAAGTAGATGGTAAAGCAAGAGGTATTATTGCTAGAAATCTTTTGACTGGTGAGTTGGAAAGGCATGCAGCACATGCAGTTGTGTTGGCTACAGGTGGTTACGGAAATGTATTTTATCTGTCTACTAATGCGATGATGTGCAACGTTACTGCGGCTTGGAAGTCTGTCAAAAAAGGTGCGCTCATGGCCAATCCTTGTTTTACACAAATACATCCCACTTGTATTCCAGTATCAGGAGAATATCAGTCTAAACTTACCTTAATGTCTGAGTCCCTTCGTAATGATGGACGTGTTTGGGTACCCAAAAAGAAAGAAGATGCTGAGGCGATTCAAAAAGGTAAACTTAAAGGTGTCAATATTAAAGAAGAAGATAGAGATTATTTCTTAGAGAGAAGATATCCTGCCTTTGGTAATTTGGTGCCTCGTGATGTGGCGTCAAGAGCAGCTAAGGTAGAATGTGATAAAGGACACGGTGTTAGCCCGACAGGTTTGGCTGTTTTTCTTGACTTCTCAGATGCTATATTTAGATATGGTAAGACTGAAGCCAATAAAAAAGGATTGACTGGACTTTCTGATGCACAGATTATTGCATTGGGTGAGCAAGTAGTATCTGCTAAATATGGTAACCTTTTCGAAATGTACGAAAAGATCACAGGAGAAAATCCGTATAAAGAACCCATGAAAATTTACCCGGCTGTCCATTATACTATGGGTGGTATTTGGGTGGATTATAACCTGGAGACCAATGTACCCGGTTTATTTGCTTTGGGTGAGTGTAATTTCTCTGATCACGGTGCCAATAGATTAGGTGCTTCGGCTTTGATGCAAGGTTTGGCTGATGGATACTTTGTAATCCCTTATACTATCGGTACTTTCTTAGCTAATGAGATATCCACACCAAAAATTAAGAATGATTTACCAGAGTTTTTGGAAGCTGAAAAAGCAACTAAAGCACTAATCGATAAATTGTTGGGAATTAAAGGTAAGCAGTCCGTGGAAAGTTTCCATAGAAGGTTGGGTAAAATAGTT
>Ga0075157_10001056_pt1 | contig 18258 bp, 19 predicted proteins | sample JI81BgreenDNA_FD_70967 | JGI IMG/M metagenome (GOLD analysis project Ga0075157, IMG submission 70967) | Wastewater effluent complex algal communities from Wisconsin, to seasonally profile nutrient transformation and Carbon sequestration -... | ecosystem: Engineered > WWTP > Effluent > Algae...
CGTGTCCGACCCCGACGACCCCACGGTGAGTGTGCGCGATCTCACGGGCACCATCACCACGTGGATTGAAATCGGGTTGCCCGACGCGGCGCGTCTGCACAAGGCCAGCAAGGCCGCGCCGCGGGTGGCCGTGTACACCCACAAGGAGCCGTCGGTGTGGGTGCGGCAACTGGCGGGCGAGCGCATTCACAAGGTGGATCAGATCGAGTGTTACGTGCTCGATCGCGATCTGGTCGAGGCGCTCGTCGAGCGTCTCGATCGCCGGTTGTCGTTCGACCTGTCGGTTACCGATGGCGAACTGTTCGTGAACCTTGGCAACACGACGCTCACGGGCAGCATTCACCGCTTGCCGCTCGGAGCGTGACACCATGACGGACCCGCGCATCTCGCCAGTCGTTCGCCTGCACGACGATGCCCGGGTCCATCACTTCGCGCACATGCAGCTCGATGTGCGGGTGCTTGTGAGCACCGATGAAACCGGGGGCGCTCAGAGCGTGACCGAGTTTGCCTTCCGCGCCCCCTTTGCGGGCCCGCCGTTGCACTGGCACCGGTCGTATGCGGAAACCTTTGTGTGCCTCGAGGGGCGGTTCACGCTCGTGCTGGAAGACACGGAGCGGGAGATGCGACCGGGCGATGTGGCGTACGTGCCCCCGCGAACGGTGCACACGTACCGAGTGGAAACAGATGCGCCCACACGCTACCTGCTGATCTGTTCGCCCGGGGGCAACTTCGAATCGTATGTAGCCGATGCCGCGGCGCACGCGGCTGCGGCGTACGAGCGCGGCGAGTTGCTCGATGAACAGCTCATGCAGGATATTCGCGGCCGTCACCAAACATACGAAGCCAGCGTCCCGCGCTTCTGAATTCCGAGCGGTGTTTCGGTGGTGGCCCGTGGCCAACACCCGATTGACTGGCGGCGTACCAGCCCCGAGGTTGGAGGCATGACGGTTACTGCCACCTACCGCGCCTTCGTGCTTGAACGCCTGCAGCGTGCCCTGCCCGACGTGCGCGCGCGCGACATGTTCGGCGGCGTCGGTATCTATTCGGGTACAACGTTCTTCGCGCTCATCGGTAATGACGTGCTGTACTTCAAGGTGGACGAGCGTACCCGGGCCGACTTCGAAGCGCGTGGCATGCGGGCCTTTCGGCCGTTCGGCGAAGGGGGCGAAGTGATGCAGTACTACGAAGTCCCCGTCGAAGTCATCGAGGAAACCGATTTGTTGCGGGAGTGGGCTGCCACTGCCGTGTCAGTCGGGCGCAAGTCCAAGCAGCGTAAGGCCAAGCGCTCCGTAAACTCGTGAGTCACGCCGCCAACAGCATGCTGACATCGCCGTCCGCACCCGTTGCCGACAGTCCGCTCGATGTGGTGCGCGCGCACCCGCTGTGCGCCGAAACACCGGTGCCGCTCCTGCAACACGCGGTTACGCCTCCGGAAAGCGTGTACGTGCGCAGCAATTTCGAGACGCCGCTGGCGCATGCGGCGTGGACGCTCACCGTAACGGGGGCCGTTACTTCGCCCCGCACGATTTCGCTGTCGGAACTCGCCGCATTGCCGCAACGTGAACTGGTGGTGACCATGGAGTGCGCCGGCAACTGGCGGCTCGGCATGGACCCGGTGCCTGAAGGCGAGCCGTGGAAGTACGGCGCCGTGAGCACCACACGCTGGAGCGGTGTATCGCTGGCGTCGTTGCTTGAACGCGCGGGAGTGGCAGCCGACGCCGTGGAAGTCGTGGCGTGCGGTGCCGATGCCGGGCCGCGCGACGACGCCGAGGGCATCGTGCGTTTTGAACGGTCGCTGCCCCTGGCCGTGGCCATGCACCCGGACACACTGATCGCCACGCACATGGATGGCGCACCGCTCACGCCCGACCATGGTGCTCCGCTGCGACTTATCGTACCGAACTGGTACGGGATGGCGAGCGTGAAATGGCTCAACGAACTCGTTGTGCGCACGACACCGTTCACGGGCTATTTCCAGCAGCGTCGCTATGTCTTCGAGATCGACGGCGACGTACAGCCGGTCTCGCGCGCGCTGGTGAAGAGCATGATCGTAGCGCCAGCGCCCGACTCGAGTGCGCCAGGTGACTGCGTCGTGCGCGGCTGGGCGTGGTCCGGGTACGGTCACATCACGGCCGTTGATGTGGCCGTGGGCGATGTGTGGCACGCTGCTACGCTGGGTACGCCGGCATCGGCCTACGCGTGGACACCGTTTGAACTCGCCGTCGTGTTGCCGCCGGGACATGTCACGCTGCGAAGCCGGGCCACCGACAGCAGCGGGGCCACGCAACCGGAGCGTATCGTGTGGAACCGCCTCGGCTACGGCAACAACGGGGTGCGCACCGTCACCGTCTCGGTTGGTTCGTGACGACCGACGCGTTGGTCATTCGGCACGCCACACTCAACGACGTCACCGCGCTCAGCACCTTCGCCCGCCGCGCCTTTCACGAAACCTTTGCGGCCGACAACGATCCGGCTGACATGGCGCAGTACCTGGCCGAGGCGTTTTCGCCCGGCAAGCAGGAAGCGGAGTTGGGCAATGCCAGGCGCACCTGTTTGCTGGCCGAGGTGAACGGGGTGTTGGCTGGCTACGCGTGCGTCATGGATGGCGCGGCGCATGAAGCGGTGACGGCCAGTCACCCGGTGGAGCTCGAGCGCTTTTACGTAGACCAGCGCTGGCATGGTCGCGGTATGGCGGCGCAACTCATGGATGCCGTGCTGCGCGTGGCGCGCGGTCTCGACGGCGATGCGCTGTGGCTTGGCGTGTGGGAGCGCAATGCCAAGGCCATTCGCTTTTACGAAAAGCACGGGTTCGAACGCGTCGGAGCCCAGACATTTCGTCTGGGCTCCGATGTACAGCATGATGATGTGATGCGCAGGCCGCTCTGATCAGCCCCGCTTGCGCTGCGGCACCGGCGCCGACGGCACATCCATGGTGTTGGGCATGTGCGGCGTGCCGCGGTGGCACATCACGCAGGTGGTCTTGGGGCGCGGATCGTCGAGCTCTTTCACCTTGTTGATGTACTTGGTGTCGATGTCGCGCTGCATGCGTTCCATCTGGCGCGCGATGACCTTGTTCTTGCGTTCATCGCTGGCGTAGTCGCCGTTGTCCATGTGGCAGTTGGTGCACGCGAAGCTGAGGCTGCGGCCGTACTGCTCGTCCATCATGGTGAGGAAGTCCTTCACCGGCATGTCCTTGTGCAGCTTCACGTTCTTGAACACCACGCCGGCCGGCTCGTTCTCGCGTCCCTTGAGGGTGGCCAGCAGTTCGGCAATCGCCTGCTGACGTACCGTGTCGAGCTTGGCGGGGTGCACAGGCTGCCGGCGCTGCGCGGGAGCGGCACCGGCGGCCGGCGCGGGCGCCTGCGCAATGGGGGTGGCCGTGGCCACCGCGGCTTCCTGTTGGGTGCGCGCGCAGGCGAGCAGGGCGGTGGTGGCCACGAGAGCGGCCGCGATGTACGAGCGCATGATCGATGAATCTCCGTAAGAGTACGGAGACAATACTACATGCTCATCGGCGCGCGTGCGTCAGCGTTTCTTGGCGAGAATGGTGCCGCGGCAGGTAATGGCCCCGCAGAAGCAGGGATAGCGCTTCTTGGCGGCTGGGGTGTGCCGTTCCTCCAGCACGAAGGCGTAGTCGTACACCAGTTCTTCGCCCACCTCGATGTCGTGAATGGCCTCAATCCACAGCCGCTTCTCGTCGACCACCACGTCGCAGTTGGGTGCGCAGGAGTGGTTGAGAAAGCGCGCCTCGTTGCCGTTCACCGACGCGTCCACCACGATATCGTCATCGATGGCGAAGAGAAACGTGTGGTGGCGAGCGCCCGGTTCATCGGGGTAGCGGGCTTCGGCTTCGGCGGGGGTGAGCCGTTCGCCGGCGTACTCGATGATGCGGCTACCGACCGGAATGGGGCGCGTGGCAAAGGCCCCCACCCCCTGGATGGGGCTGGGCCGGAGCTCGAACGGAAGGGGCATGATCACGTTCATGATGGAATTTCACCACCGAGGCCCCCGATGTGCTACCTTTCAGGGCTACAGGAGAAAATCATGACAAAAACAGACGCGGACATGACTGCGGGCGGCGCCAGCAACGGCTTTGCCACCCTCGGCATCGACTCGCGCATCGCCGACGCGCTTTCCGCCCTCGGCTACGAAGAGCCCACGCCAGTGCAGCGGGCGTCCATTCCGCCCCTGCTGGCTGGCCGCGATGTGTTGGCGCAGGCTGCTACTGGTACCGGCAAAACGGCGGCCTTTTCGCTCCCGCTGCTGACCCGCATCGGCGCTGGCCACAAGTCGAGCGACGGCGGACCGTCCGTGCTCATCCTCGTGCCCACGCGCGAGTTGGCCATGCAGGTGGCCGAAGCGGTGCACCGCTACGGCAAGCCGCTCGGCCTCAACGCGCTGGCAGTGTACGGTGGCGCCAGCATGGAAATGCAGATCCGTGCGCTCAAGCGCGGCGTCGACGTGGTGATCGCCACGCCGGGCCGTGCGCTGGACCATATCCGTCGCAACACGCTCAAGCTGAGCACGCTGCAGGCGGTGGTGCTCGACGAAGCCGACGAAATGCTCGACATGGGCTTCGCCGACGAACTCGAAGCCATCCTCGACGTCACCCCCAGCGGCAAGCAGACGGCGCTGTTCAGCGCCACGTTGCCGCCGCGCATTGCCGGCATCACGCGCAAGTATCTGCGCGACCCGGAGCATGTCACGGTTGAGCGCGAAGTGGTGGCCGAAGGCGAGTCGGCCCGCGTGCGCCAGGTGGCGTACATCGTGTCGCGCGCGCACAAGATGCCAGCGCTGGCCCGTGTGCTCGACATCGAGCAGCCCACCAGTGCCATCGTGTTCTGCCGCACGCGTACTGAAGTGGACGAACTGAGCGAAACGCTCACGGCTCGCGGCTTGCGGGCGGAATCGCTGCACGGTGGCCTGTCGCAGGACCAGCGTGACCGCGTGATGCAGAAGTTCCGCGCGAAGAAGGTCGACCTGCTCATTGCTACCGACGTGGCGGCACGCGGCCTCGACGTGAAGCATGTGAGTCACGTGGTGAACTTCGACGTGCCGGCCGACGCCGAAGCGTATGTGCACCGCATCGGCCGCACGGGGCGCGCTGGCCGTGAAGGTGTGGCCATCACCTTCGCGGAGCCGCGCGAACACCGGCTGCTGCGCAACATCGAGCGGCAGACGAACCAGAAGATCGACGTGGCGCAGGTGCCCACGGTGGCCGATCTGCGGGCGCATCGCCAGGAGTTGGTGAAGGCGACGCTGCGTGAGGCCGTGCTCGAGGGCGGGCTCGACCCGTTCCGCGGTATCGTGGAAGCGCTGGCCGGAGAGCTTGATCTCATGGATCTCGCTGCGGCGGCGGTGAAGCTCGTGGCGGCGCGCGACGGTGGTGAAGAGGCGGAAATTCCGGCCGTCACGGCCCGTGAACCGCGTGAGCGCAGCGAGCCGCGTGGTGACCGTTCGTTCGGTCGTGAGCGGGAGAGTGCGTCGCGTGGCGATAGCCGTGAACGTCGTCCGGAAGGCGGTGCGAAGGGCAAGAAGCCCAAGCGCGAAACGCCGTGGACGGCCGCCACGCTGTGGATTGGTGCCGGTCGCAAGCTCAAGATGCGTCCGGGCGATCTCGTGGGCGCGATCGCGAACGAAGCCGGTCTCGACTCGGCGCACATCGGCTCCATTCAGATCGCCGACAACTTCAGCACGGTCGAAGTGCCGGAAGCGATGGCCGACGAAGTGATCACCGCGCTCAAGAACACCAAGATCAAGGGATTGCGCGTGCAGGTGCGGCGCGACCGCATGCGGTAAGCATCGCGCAACGGCCCGTGTCACCAATCATCGCGGCCATCGCTCGTCCTGAGCGATGGCCGCGATGTGCGTTTCCCCATTGGACGCGCGTTGCTTTTCGCGCTAGACTCGCACCCATGTCCTCAATGCCACCGAATTCCGAGTACCGTCCCGAGCGTCTGTCCGACCCGTTGGCGGCGCGATTGCTCCAGCGTGCCTCTGAGATCGACGCCACGGGACAGTCGGGAGCCACGGTGGCGGAGCTGCGGCACGCGGCACAGGCGGCGGGCATTTCGGAGCGGGCGTTCGACGCGGCGCTGGCGGAGTTGCAGCAGGGGCAACAGCCGACGACCACGCGCAAGGATCCGGCGCCGCCACGGATTTCACGGATGCTGCGCGTGGCCACGCTGTGGGCGCTCGTGCTTGTCGTGCCTCTTGTGACCCTGTTCACGATGAGAGCCAATCGGGTGAAAGCAGACGCTGGTGCCGAGCGGCTCGTCGATGCGACGATTACGCTTACGTGCCTGTCCGCCAGTGATGCGAGTGAACGATTGCGGGCGCTGGTGCTGGAGGAGGCGCGTCGGGGGAACCGTGACGGCAAGATGCGCATCTCGTTCAACAGTCGTGATCCACGCGTGCTGCAGGTGCACGCCACGCCGGCTTGGGTGGCGCGCATGCGGGCCACGCTCGCCGAACTGGAAAACGCTCCCGGTACGGTGTGCACATTGCCAGGCGCGAACACGCCGTCGGCTTGACGGCTGGAGTCGACTGGGCACACATTGCGTGCAGTGCGTCACTGGGGCGCCTCCGGTCCGCGGCAAGGGAGCAGGCTCCCGCCCAGTCAGCGGCAGCACCTTGCGAGTCCTTCTTCCAAGGCCATTCGTAAGCGGACAGGTGGCCGTCCTGGAAGGAGTGTGTCATGTCTCGCCAGCTGTCGTTGCGCACCACCGTGCCCCTGCTCAAGCAGGAGGCCAAGCGCTGGTTCGCCTTGCTGCAACGCGCCGATGCACGCGCAATCACTCGTTTTCGCGATGCGTGGCCGCAGGCTCCGCAACAGCCCACCCTGCGCGATGTGCAGCACGCGTTGGCGCGCGAGTATGGCGCCAACAGCTGGGTGGCACTGGTCGATCGCGTGAGCGATTTGGCTATCGATCGCCAAAGTCACGACGACCGGCTCGCCACGCTGCTCTCGCACGGTTGGACGGGTGACGTGGCCACCGCCGAGCGGCTGCGAACACGGTATCCAGAACTCGTCACGGCCAATGTGTTCACAGCCGCCGCCTGCGGTGACATGATGGCGGTGCAGCGCTTCCTGCAGCGCGACCCGGCGTTGGTTTCGGCTACCGACCCGGTGCGCGGCTGGACGACGCTGGCGCACGTGATGTACGGGCGTCTCGATGCCGCGCACGCGGTGGAGATTGCGCGCCTGTTGCTCGATGCGGGGGCTGATGTGCATTTCCGCTTTGACGACGGGTGGAGCAATGCCTTCACCTTGCTCACGGGGGTGGCGGGTGAAGGTGAAGGAGAGAAGCCACCGCATCCGCTCGTGCTGCCGTTGGCCAATTTGTTGTTCGAGCGTGGCATCGATCCGTTCGACACGCAACTGCTGTACAACACGTCGCTGCATCACGACGACACGAGTTGGCTGGAACGGTTGTGGGCGGAGTCGGAGCGCTGCGGCATCACCGAGCTGTGGCGCGCGCGCGAAGGGCGCATGCTCGGTGGCAAGTTCCCCTCAACCACACTTGACTATCTGCTGGGCAACGCCATCGCACGGCATCATGAGGCGCGCACGCGGTGGCTGTTGGCGCACGGCGCCAGTGCGCATGCCGTGCATGCGTATTCGGGTCGACCGTTGCATACAGAAGCGAGCATGCATGGCTTTTCCCGAGGCGTTGCGTTGCTGGAATCACACGGGGCTACGGCCCAACCACTGCGCGACGATCAGGCACTCGCTGTGGCGCTCATACAGGGTGACGAGGCACTGGTGCGGCGCCTGGTGGCCGCCGATTCCACGCTCATATCCAATTCGGGAGTGTTGCACACCGCGGCCTTGCACGGTCAGACCGCTGCGGTGGAGCTGCTGCTTGGCCTCGGCGGTGAGGTCAATGCCGTCGATCACGAAGGGGCTACGCCACTGCATCGCGCTGCGCAGAACGGTCACGTGCACACCATCACGGCGCTCCTCGATGCCGGTGCCGACCTGGCGCACCGCGATGCGCGCTTTCACGCTACCGCGCTCGAGTGGGCCGCGGTGCTGGGGCAGCAACGCGCGGTCGACGTGCTGATTCCCCTTTCACACGATGTGCGTGCACTGACGCGCGTCGCGGCCGTCGACCGCCTCAACACCGTGTTGCGCGACGCGCCTCATCGTGCCAACGAGCGACTGCCCGAAGCCTCGGCACCGACACCGCTGTTCTGCCTGCCCGACGATGACGAACTGGCGGTGGCGGTTGCGAAGGTGCTGCTCGCGTTCGGCGCCAATCCGCAGGAGCGCGATGCCAACGGCAAGTCGGCCATCGAGGCCGCGAAGGCGCGTGGGCTGGATGCGACGGCGGCGGCAATGGCGCGCCATGACACGCAGCGCACCGAGCGTGCGTGAAGCGACAGCCAAACCTCGGGCGCCGGCACAGTGCCGACGTCCGAGGTACCGCGCTTAACGCTGTCTACCGCTGCAGGAACGACACCTCGATGCGCAGGCCACTGCCCAGTTCGTATCTCGTGCAGTTCTGCGGGTGGAAGGTCGGCAGATCGGGCGGAATCCAGTAGTGTGAGAACGACCAGTCGGTGCCGAGTGCACTCGCGGCGGCCGCGCCCGTGAGTGTGCCGCGCAAGCTGGCTGGTGTGCTGCTGCGTACGGTCACGGGGAACGTACGCAGCGTCATGGAGGCCACGGTATTCACCGCTGTGACCCAGCGTCCCAGCTTGGTCTGGACGTCCACGATGTAGTCCGACTCCTTGTGGCTACTGCTCGCCGTGAGCGTAGCCCACAGGGTGTCAGCCTTGCCCGGCGTGAGCGTGCCGTTCGCGGCCATCGTTTGTTCGTATCGCCGCAGCCGCGAGCCGGCGTATTCTGGTGGTATGTCGTAGCTGGTCGAACCCTGCGTGGAGAAGTTCAACCCGTTCCAGGTAAGCGGGAAGCTCGTAGTACCGCTGACTGGATTGCTGGCCAGCATCTCATTCACCGAGAAGTTCGGACGGCAGGCATCGGTACCCGCAGCGTTGGGGCTCGTGACGCCGGTCAGGTCGATGTAGATGCCGGTGAAGGCGTTCAGCCGTGGCACCACGATGTCCTTGAGGTCGACGCTATCCGTGGTGGGCGTACTCCACGGTACGGTCACCGTGGTCACGTCACTCGAATCGATCCCGCCGCCGCTCTTGGGGAGATACACGCGCAGCGTGCTCGTGCCCGGGTACATGCGGGGGAGCCAAATGCGGCCTGTGGTTCCGGCCGGCGTACTGCCCACCGTGCGATAGCTCTTGCCATCGGCGGCACGTACGACACTCGCCACCACCGCCTCGGGGATTGGTACCCCCATTTCGTTCACGATGCGTCCGAAGCCCTGATAGCTCCACCCCAGCGGTTCGACGACTGCGGCCAAGGTGGCCTCGCCGCCGGCTACGGAGACGAGCGCGTCGCGCAGCTCCATGGGGGTGCCGGGCCCGGTGGCCATCACATCGAGCACCTGACGGTTGGTCAGTCCACGCGCCGGGGCACGGGTTCGCGATCCTTCGGCGAAGAAATCGTACACCAGCGTGTCGCCACCGGAGCGAGTCAGCGCCGCCAGCATGCCCGCGCCGAACCCTTCGAGACTCGGAAAGTCGACCTTGTTGGGCTGACGTCCCATGAGATGACGGAAGTTGTTCACGGGCGACAGCGAGCGCAGATCGTGATTGTCGAGTGCACCGCTCATGAGGAAGTTCGCGATGTGCGAGTACTCCTCGATGAGCGAATTGCGGAAGCCGTGCGCTACCAGACCGAGATCGTGACCGCTTCCCGGTACGAAGGCCTCGAGCTCGCGGTATCGCGGGTCACCGAGCAGCATGTGGGTGACGTAGTGCGAGCCTTCGTGTCGTGCGGAGACCACCAGGTCCCGATTGGTGTTGTAGTACAGCCACGGCAGGTTGTAGGTGGTGAACCACCCCTTGGCGTAGTAAGCGTCGCCCGACGCGCCGGTAGAGAAGTTCCACGGGTCGGCCGTCACCGCGGCCGTGAGGCGGGCGCCTGGTGCCGACGAGAGCGTGGTGGACCACCAGTCGATGAGTTGCTCGACCGCAGCGCGATAGTTGCGCCGCACGGTGGCTGTAGGCGACGTAGGCGGCAATGGCGCGGTGGCATACACCTGAACCGTTGGCGGCGAGGCGATGGCTGCCGACCAGAGCCCACGCGGTGCGGCAGACACCAGTGCACGCAGTGGTACCGTGGAGGCAGAGCGGAGTACCACGAAGGCCGTGTCGTTGCGCACGCGCTCGACGGGCAGCGCCCACCAACGCGGGCCGGCCGGTCCACTGGTGGCGACCCCGGTCATTTCGCCGAGGAAGTAGGCGGCCAGCTCACCGCCGCCCAGTGGCACCGCCACTTCGATGGTCTGTGTGCCGGTGAATCGCGCCGTGAATAGGGTCAGCCCGGGCGCGGGTTCGTTGGCCATGGGTTGGACGCGGGCAATTTCGAGTGTGCCCTGGCCACCCGCGGGAAATACGAACCGCAGCCCGGTGACAGTATCGGTAACGCCGCCGCCAGCCGGCACCGAAACGGCCCACGCCCGCGAAGGACCAGCCGCATAGCCCCCCACCGCCACGGCTGTGGCGCTGAAGACTACCGGACTACTCGTGGTATATCGGCTGTCGCGCGCAGCCACCCGTAGCGTTTGCGCGCCTTGAGCTCCCAACGTCCAGGTGCCGCAGGAAGCGCGGCCACGCGAATCGGTGGTAGCGGAGGTCAGAGCGACAGAGCCGGCGCCGCCCGTGATGGTGCATTCGATCGTGGCGCCGACCACCGGTTGCCCGTCGGGTGCCCGCATCTCAACCACCGGCGCAACCGGTACCGCCGAACCAGCGGGTGCCTGCTGCCGATCGCCGTCAATTGGCACGACGGTGACTTCGATGGCAGTCGGTGGCGGGGGTTGGGGAGGGGCCGAGGGCGAGTCGCCGCCACCGCAGGCGGAACATACCAGCCAAGGCAGAACGAGGACGGCGGTTAGTTCACGCCGGGCTCGAGGGTTTCGGTCGGCAGGTTGCGCGTGCCGACCACAGTCTTTCGCGTCCATATGCCACTCGTAGTTGAACGTGGCATCATGATGGTCTCGTCACTCCAACGGCGCATCAAGGAAATCCTCGCAGGCCGTGCAGGAAAGGGAGCAGCGAATGTGAGTGAATACCCGTTCGATGCCTTATGGCGCTTTAGTGATCTGTTGATGACATGATGTTGCATTGCCTGACACGCTCGGCGTTCCGTCCGCCAACTCCGCGCGCCCAGCCCGCTGCGCAATGGCCACCGTTCCCGCCGCCGACAGTGCGCTCAACGTAGTGATGTTGCCGGCGGCGATGGCGTAGAGCAGCGCGACCGGAATGCTGCCGGAGGGATCGCCAATGAGAAAGGGCAGCGACCCTACCGCGAACCCGGCGAGCCCGCCCCAGGTGGCAACGCGAGGGAGCGTCAGCTCGACCACGGCGCGCCGCCGCTCGCGGAGCGCGAGCAGGATGGAAAACAGTACCCCGCCCAGAAACCCCGGGTAGCCGAAGATGAGAAACCACATCTCATCCATGGAGCCATCCGGATCGACGACGAGACCCACCAGAACGCCCACCGGCGCCCAGAGCAGCGCCCAGCCCAACCCTACCGTGAGCGCAGCGCGGGTACGACGAAGCCATGTAGGCACGGCGGCCACCTCAGCGGAAAGCGGGGGAACAGAACACGGTTTATACGGGTAACTTTATGCCACAAAGTTCTTGACGCAACCCGACGCCATGCCGATACTCACCGCTATGCCCGCCCCGGTTTCCCCGCCTCGACCGCGTACGCCACCGCCGGCGCTGCACGATCGGGCGTTGCAGGACCTGTCGTTCATCAGGCGCACCATGGAAGGCGCCGCCGCCTTTACCGACGTGCCCGGCTGGGGGTTGGTGGGGGTGGGTGCCATCGCGCTTGTGGCCGCCTCGCTGGCGGCCGTGCAGCCCACCGTCCAGCGCTGGCTAGCCGTGTGGTTCGCCACGGCCGCCATTGCCGCCGTGGCCGGCAGTTGGGCCATGTGGCGCAAAATGCGCCGACGCGTGGCCGGAAACGCTCCGCTCACCTTGAGCCTGCCCGCCCGCAAGTTCCTGCTGGGCTTCTGGCCGGCGATGCTGGCAGGGGCGGTGCTCACCATGGCGCTGATCGACCCCTTCTCGGCCGGAATGAACGAAGCGCTGCTTACCCGCACGCTGCCGGGGCTCTGGCTCCTCCTGTACGGAGTGGGTGTCACTACCGCCGGCGCGCACTCCATTCGGGCGGTCCCACTCATGGGCGCCGGGTTCCTCGCCCTCGGCGTCGCTGCCCTCTTCTTTCCTCAGGCCAATGGCAACGTCATGATGGCACTCGGCTTCGGTGCCCTGCAGATCGGGTTCGGCGTGCGTATTGCGCGGCGGTACGGTGGGTAAACGACATGTGCAGCCTCTCGCCGCCGAAACGCCGGCGGCCGCCGGTCGTCCTGTCGAGGCACGGACGCCGTTGACCGCCATCTCCGGTGACCCGGCCCTTCCCATGGCGCTCGACCGTCTCATTCACGAGCGACTCCGCTTGGCCATCGTCAGCGCGCTGGCGGTGCATGAGTCGCTCACCTTTACCGATCTCCGCACGCTGCTCGAAACGTCAGATGGCAACGTGTCGGTGCACGCGCGCAAACTCGAGGACGCTGGCTACGTGACCTGCACCAAGAGCTTCGACGGCCGCGTGCCGCGCACGGAGTATCGCCTCACCTCGGTCGGGCGGTCGGCGCTCGAGCGCTATTTGTCGCATATGGAAGCTCTCATCAAACGGGTCGGTAGCGCATGACGGGCGTACCGGGACATCTCGCCGTCATCATGGACGGCAACGGTCGTTGGGCTGCCAAACGCGCGCGTCCGCGCTGGATGGGGCACGCTCGCGGCGCGCAAACCGCCCGCGAACTGGTGGCGCACTGCGCTCGACTCGGTGTGCAGCATCTCACGCTGTACGCGTTCTCCAGCGACAACTGGAAGCGGCCACGAGAAGAAGTGGGCTTCCTCATGGACTTGTTCGCGTCGCATCTCGATCGCCAACTCGGCGAGTTGCGTGCCAACGGCATCCGGCTCTCCATCATTGGCCGGCGCGATCGGTTGCCGGCTGCGCTGGTGGCCAAGGTGGAACAGGCGGAGGCGCGCACCGCGCAGTGCACCCGCATGCATCTGCGTGTGGCCATCGACTATTCCAGCAAGGCCGCGCTGGCCGAAGCGTTTGCACGCGCGCAGGCTGATGGTCGTGAATGGCCCGCCGATCCGCTGCTCCCCAACGTGGACTTGCTGCTGCGCACCGGCGGCGAGCGGCGCCTGTCGGACTTTCTCTTGTGGGAGTGCGCGTACGCGGAGCTCGCGTTTCACGATGCGCTGTTCCCCGATCTCACCACGGCCGATCTCGATGCCGTGTTCGCCGACTTCGCCAAGCGTGACCGGCGGTACGGTGGGCTCAATTCGGCGCCGGTCCCGGTGGGAAGTGCGTAAGCGGCTTCGCTGACGTGATTCCTGTGTGACGATGAACGGCCCGCCTGCGATGCAGACGGGCCGTTCGTGTGTTTCACCGTTGCTTCACGATTGTCTTATCGCTTGCTGGCCGTTGGGTAGTGAATGGTCCACGAAATGCGACCACCGCGGGCGGAGAGCAGACGCACGACACGCATGCCGCCCTGCACCTGCTGCGAGACCACGCGCGCACCTTCGGCCTGTACTGTCGGCACACCAAATCCTGATGGCGTGCTCACGTACAACTCGTACGGATCGTTCGCCACCACGTCGCTAGAGCCGCGCAATGTGCGGGCTTCCCACTGCACATTCTGTAGATCCACTCCGCCGCAGGTAACGTGCCGGTTAGTGGCAAGCAGTTGCGGATGCGCGGTGCGCGGACGCAGGCATATCGCCTGCACCTGGAAATGCGGGTGCACGGCCCCCGCGTGCAGCGTGTCACGCACGACACCCAGTGACCGGCGTGTCCAGAACTCGAAGCCCACGAAGTCGGTACCGGCGGAAAGGCCCAGGTCTGCCAGCGGGATGTCGGCGTCGCCGCCAGTACGCACCACTACGCTCCACCGCTCGAAGGTGCGCGCGATGTCGAGCAGGTGCAGCGGCACGAGCTGCCGCTGATCGGCGTCGAATGGGCGCGGTCCCGAACCACTGACCGTATGCTCTACCGTGCCCAACAGCGCCGAGCGCGACGGATCAACATCGTACACCTGCCCCGGGCGTGTGAACAGCACGGGTGCGGTTCGCAGGGCGGCGTCTACCTGTGCGGTGCGATACACTTCCGGCGGATCGGTCACCATCATCACGCTGCCGGTGATGGACGTGAGCGTGGTGGCGCGGTACCGATCGGGTTGTCGCAGCTCGATATGATCGGGGTCGTTGCGCCACACCACGTTGTTGAACGAGTTGTACTGCGCGAACGCGCCGTACCCAAAGCCATCGTCGCCAACGCGCATGCCGTCTACCAGGCCGATGAGCTCCGGGCGAATGCCCCAGCACGCCAAGAGATAGGCGTCGAGCCCAATGCGGCTGCGCACATGTGCCACCATGTCGCGAAACACCTGTTCGCGGTTGAGGCCGCGACGATCAAAGAACCCCGCGAAGCTGTTGTAGCCCTCGTAGCGCAGGTGACGCAGCGCATCGAGTTTGAAATAGCTCCAGCCCATGGCGCGAAGCGAGTCGTACACCGGCGTCACGAGAGCCGCGAGGGTGGCGGGATTGCTGCCGTCCATCACGTAACCCACCCAGTTGCCCTGTGCGGGCTGGCCGGCCTCGTCGCGCACAAACCATTCCGGGTGGGCCAGCGCCGAGTCACGCATGGCGAAGCTCACGTTGGTCCAGATGCCGGGTTCGAGACCACGATCGCTGATCGCCCGTCGCAGCGCCGGCAGTCCCGCCGGAAACTTCGCGTTGGCCTGCAGCCAGTGGTCGGGGGTGCCGATGGGCACCTGCTGGAAACCGTCGTCGATTTGCAGATAGGTGAAGCCGAATGGACGCAGCACGTCACGCATGACATCAGCCGTGCGATGAATGTCGGCTTCGGTGACCTTGTCGCGAAAGGCATACCACGAGGTCCAGCCGGCGACACTGTGGGCCCACGGCGTGTACGTCCACGGTTCAAACCGTGTGAGCCCGCGATGGCGCTGGTAGTAGCGTGGCCGGAAGCGCACAGTGAGCTCGGCGCCGTCGGCGGCGAGTTCATAGCGCGACACGGTGTCGCCAACACCAAGTGCGCGCACCTGTACGCGCGCCGGCTCGTCGACGGTGAGTAGCCAGTCGCGCTGCCGATCGAAAAGTCCGCGGTTGCGAAGGTTGTCGGCATTGCCCACCGCGTGGCGCACCACTGGCCGAGAGTCCTCGGCGGGTTCGGCCTCGGTGGCAAACGACTCGCCGGAGCTGGACAGCGTTGCCGCCAGGCGTAACGACGCCCCGCGGCCGCGAGCCGTGATCTTGAGCAGCTGCGTCACAACACCGCCACTGGTGTCGATAAGCACGCTCACGGCGGGTGCGTCGCCGCGCACCAAGAGGCGCCCGTCGAGCACGACACGGCCTTCGTAGCGCATGACGAGCGTGCTGTCAGTGCGCTCGAACTGCGCCGGTGCGTTTGGCGGAGCGCTCCGCCCTGCGGGTTGGGCACCAAGGGGCGAAGCCGAGAGCAGGGCAGAGGCGGTGAAGCACGCGACGTGGCGGGCGCTGCGCGTCGGCCACTCGTGCGTGAGCCAAGAGGGTGTCATGCGGGACAACTTACGGCCCGGCGGCAGTTGCCGTGGCCGCGCCCGGGCGCGAAGTTCGTGCGCGATCGTATTGCCCCAGGTGCCGTCACGCTCCTCTTTCCTGAGCCCCATGCGCCCCGCTCGATTCATTCCGTTTGTCGCCGCCATCGCGGTGCTGGCTATGCCGGCCGCACTCGCCGCGCAGTCCGCCTCGCCCGTGTTCATCGACGAACTCACCTGGACCGAAATCCGCGACCGGCAGCAGGCCGGTACGCGGTCGGTGATCATTGGCACGGCAGGGCAGGAGCAAAAAGGTCCGCACATGGTTGACGGTGAGCATAAGTACGTGCTCGAGCACACCACGGCGCGCATTGCGCGCACGCTGGGCGATGCGCTGGTGGCGCCCGTTATCACCTATGTGCCTGAAGGCAGCTGGGACCCGCCACGTGGACACATGACGAAGCCGGGTACCATCACGCTCCCCGAAGACCGCTTCGTGGAGTTGCTGCTGCACGCCGGGCGTTCACTCAAGGCGGGCGGCTTCACGCAGGTCATTTACATCGGCGACAGCGGTGGCAACCAGCGCGGCATGCAGAAGGCCGTGGAGCAGCTCAACACCGAGTGGGCGGGCAGCGCGCGCGCGCTGTTCATTGGTGACTACTACACGAAGGCCACCGAGGCCATGCGCGTCATGCTGCGCGGTCGCGGCTTTACCGATGAAGACATCGGCAGTCACGCCGGTATGCTCGACACGAGCGAGTTGCTGTATGTGAACCCCAAGCTTGTGCGCAAAGATCGTCTTGCGCGCAACGGGGGCGCGCCAGACAGCGGGGTGAACGGTGATCCCACCAAGGCGAGCGCCGAGCTTGGCGCCGAACTGCTGACCATCAAAATTGACCATGCACTCGCGCAAATTCGCGCGCTGCGTACGGGAGGTGCCAAGTGAAGTCGACCAACATCGTACGTGTGCTGCGGCGCACCGCCGTGTGTGCGCTGATGTTTGCCGCGCCGCTGCACGCCCAGGAACGTCCCGACCTGCTGGCCTCGCCGTACATGGAGGCCATGACGTGGACGGAGATTCGCGATGCCATTGCCGGTGGCAAGAAGGTCGCGATCATCCCCACCGGTGGCACCGAGCAGAACGGCCCGCATATGGTAATGGGCAAGCACAACTACATCGTCACCTTCGCGGCCGGCCAGCTCGCGCAACGCCTTGGCAACGCGCTGGTGGCACCCACGCTGCAATACGTGCCCGAGGGCGACTACACGCGCCCTGGATTCGGCGACAAGCCCGGTGTGATCTCGCTGCTGCAGCCGGCGTACGAGCAGGTGCTCGACGCGGCGGTGCGTTCGCTCAAGGTGCACGGCTTCACCGACATCATTCTCATTGGTGACAGCGGCGGCAATCAGCGTGGCATGGTGAACGTGGCCAAGGCCATCAACGCCGAGTGGGGCGGCAGCGGTGTGCGGGTGCATGCGCTCACCGACTACTACGAACAGGGGCGTCTGCTCATTCGCGACTACCTCAACAAGACGTACGGGTGGAGCGAGCAGGTGGTGGGTTCGCACGCCGGCACCAGCGATACGTCGCAGCTGCTGTACGTGTTTGCGCAGGGCATTCGCACCGACAAGCTCGCGCCCAATGGCGGCAGCCCCGATGCCGGTGTGCAGGGTGACCCCACCAAGGCCAGCGCCGCCATTGGCAAGATCGCCATCGATTTCAAGGTGGATGCGGCGCTCAAACAGTTCAAATCCGCGACACCGTGACGCTGCAGGAGATGTACGACTACCTGGTGCGTACGCGCCGCGATCTCCGCGCCACGCTTGAGGCCACGCCCGATGATGTGCTCTCGCGTCCGCTCATTGCGGCCGACCGCTTCCGCTGTCTCAAGGACATGCTCTTTCATGTCATCGAGGTGGAAGACGGCTGGGTGCAAGGCGACATTCGCCGCGTGCCCATGATTCAGGAGCAGTTCCCATCGCTGCGTGAACTTCCCGGTGGGCCGGTGTTTGCTGACGTGCCGTTGGCGTTGCTTCTGGACTACTGGTCGGCGGTGGAGAACGAAACACACGCCTACCTCGCCACACTCACTGAAAGCGACCTCATGCGGGCCGTGCCGGTGGAAGATTGGCCGGAGAAGCAGCTCACCGTGCACGGGCTGCTGTGGCATGTGATGATTCACGAGACTCGCCATTCGGCGCAGATGGTGCTGCTGCTGCGCAACGCCGGCGTGCGGCCGCCGTCGTTGGATCTGCTGTTCTACCTGTGATGCACGGCGCGTTTGCGCGTTTGTCCCGGTTCACCAAAAGCCTTGCTCAATCACGCAAGTTGGCGTAAGCTGGAAGCGCAATCCAATCAGTTGAGTTGTTGGTGCAGCATATTGGCTGCACCAGCGAGCCAGAGGAAAGATTTTCTCTAGCTCGATCAATTGTCTCAGCTGACAACTAGCCCCAAAGGAGGAATTGTGCTGAAAAGGTTCTCGGTGTCTATGTGCGTCGTCCTTGTGAGTGCTTGCTCAGCCGCGGACGGCATTCACTC
>Ga0075157_10001060_pt1 | contig 18185 bp, 14 predicted proteins | sample JI81BgreenDNA_FD_70967 | JGI IMG/M metagenome (GOLD analysis project Ga0075157, IMG submission 70967) | Wastewater effluent complex algal communities from Wisconsin, to seasonally profile nutrient transformation and Carbon sequestration -... | ecosystem: Engineered > WWTP > Effluent > Algae...
ACCGAATGCCGTGCATGCTTGTCATGCGCGGCGTGGTTTACGACCACCAGTCCACCGGCCGCCTGCGACGCGTGCGCCGCTCGTTGGGCCAGAGAGTCGCTACCGGACGAATGGACATGCTGTTGATGGTCATGCGCCGCCGGCTGGCTCAAAGCATTCGCAGCTTCGCCGCGACCTTTGGACGATGGTGGGCGTGCCGACGACATCGTTTCCGGTTTCGTGCCGGAATGCTCGGAATGCTCGGAATGCTCGTGCATGGTAGCCCCCTCTGCCGCAGGGATGGTGCCACAACCCGTTAAGGTCAACCGGTGGCGACTTCCATCGTCAAGGTCAAGAAATGCACGTGATACGCGAACGGAGAGGTCGGAGCGCCATTCGGCGCCTCGGCCTTTCTCGTTTATAGAAAATGAAGGTGCACACGGGCCACACAACCTTGCGCGGGTGAACCACAGCTTTTATGTACCGTAAAGCGCATAGATGGCGCAAGTCCGTCTCCACCCGCCTGCCCTGTCTCTGCACGTGCCAACATGAGCTTCGACGCTGAATCACCAGCTTACGTGCTGGTACGCTGGGTTCTCTACCTCGGGGTCCTTCTCGCGGTTGGAGCGATCTCTTTCGCTCTTGCCGTGTTGCCGCTCCTCGAGCGGAAGGGTCGCGATTCAGCATTCGCGGATGGTGCAGCCGCGCGAGCGGCAGCTATCGGATTTCACGCCACCATGTTGGTGATCATCGCGACGCTATTTCGCCTCGCAGCGCAGCTGTACGCCTTTTACGACCCGAACGAAGGGCCCGACGTAGACCTGATCCGCTCAATGGTGATGCAAACAGTCTGGGGCTGGGGTTGGCTCCTTCAGTTCGTGAGCGCCCTCGTGACGACGTGCGGGCTTCACTTCGTGAAGGCGCGACTTCACGACGGCACGCCAGGCGCAAAGATTCCTTGGTTCTTCGCGTGCGGTGGCGCCGTGGGGCTCGCCCTCTCGTGCGCCCTGTCCGGTCACGCCGCGGCGGTAGCACAATACGCGCCGCTCGCGGTGCTCGCCGATACGTTACACGTGCTCGGAGCGGGGGCCTGGCTGGGTGGACTCGCCGTTCTCACCAACGTGGCATTTCGCGTCCGCCCTGCTGCACCCGCAGAAGCGGCAGCAGAGAGTCCGTCCCGCAGCTCGGCGCTGCTGATGTCGTTCACCCCGGTCGCTCTGATCGCCGCCTCGACTGTCGCAGTGACCGGGGCCTTCGCTACCTGGCTCCACGTGCATGATTTCAGCCAACTCGTGTCGACGCCTTACGGCATCCGGCTTTCGGCAAAGCTGATTGCGGTGGCCAGCGTGGCCGCCCTCGGTGCCCTCAATTGGCGGTGGTTCACGCCCCGCGAAAGCCGCACAAACGGCGCGCGTAACCTACGGATCGCGGCCGCTCTCGAGGTGGGATTGGGCGCGCTGGCGCTACTCGCCACCGCCATCCTGGTCGCCACAGCCACCCCAGACGATCTGGTTTCTGGCGAATGAAACGAGTCGGCCAGCCCCCTCGAGGGGTACCACCTTGCTTTATGCTGCATAAATTTCCGGTTCGCCTGACCGCCCCCTCTTCCTGACATTGTGCGTTCTTCCGTTCCTATCCATCGCCGTTCGACGGGGCTGATCGTCGCCAGATCCCTGGCCTTCTGCGCGCTTGCCGCGCTCGGTGCTTGTGCGCACGGCTCGCTGCAGCGCGACGTAACCACGGTCGACGACCTGCTCCGCTCACGCGCCGGCGTCATCGTGCCGTCGCGTTCCGCATTCGGGCAGACGGCCGACGGGGACACCGTGACGCGCCTGCTCACACAGCCGCTCACCCCCGAATCGGCAGTGCGTATTTCCCTAATCGCCCATCCCGCCCTCCGAGCCACCTACGCGGAGCTGGGGCTCGCCCGCGCGGACGTGGTGCAAGCCGCGCTATTGGCGAACCCGGTTATTTCGTTCGACCGTTTTACGACCGGGCGTTTTCAGGAATTCGGGATCGCGCAGTCGTTCATCGACCTGCTTTCGCAGCCCATGCGCCGACGGGTCGCCGAAGCCGAAATGGAGAGCGCCAGGCTGCGGATCGCCAACGTCGTCTTTCAGCATGTGACTGACGTCAGATCCAGTCTGGTCGAAGCGGTGGCGGCAGCGCAGGTGCGCGACGTGAGCGAGCGGGCGCAGGCGGCGGCCGCCGCGTCGGCGGTGGCCGCTACGGCCATTCATGCTGCCGGCAACCTGCAGGAGCTCGACCTCGTGAGCGAGCGTGCAGCGGCGGCGGAGTTCCAGGCGGTGGCGATTCACGCGCGCGGCGAAAGCGCATCCACTCGCGAGCAACTCGCGCGAGCGCTCGGTGTATCGACCACCGGCGCAGCGCTCATTCTGCAGGACCGACTACCGGAGCTTCCGGTCGCCGATCCTTCAGTGGATTCGCTCGTTGCCCTCGCTGCCAGGAGCCGGCTCGATCTCGCCGCCGCGCTCCAGGACGTAAACGCGGCCGGCAAGACGCTTGGCATAACCAGAAGGTTCCGCCTGCTCCCCGATGGCACGTTGTCATTCGCTGGAGAAGGTGAAGATGGTGGCCCCTTCAAGAGTGGGCCGGGCTTCTCCATTCCCCTGCCCTTCTTCGACCGAGGACAGGCGCGTATGCTGCGCGCACAAAGTGCGTTGCGCGCAGCCGTCGCTCGTCACGAAGCGATCACGCTGTCGATGCGCGCCGACGTACGCGCGGCCTATGCCCTCCTCACATCGGCACGTGCGCGCTTCGAGGAGTACCGCCTCCGTGTCGTGCCGCTCCGTCGTCGGGCGACCGAAGAAACGCAGTTGCAGTACAACGCCATGGCTGTCAGTGTGTTCGGTCTGCTCCAAGCCAGGCAGGGCGAACTGAACGCCGGTCAGGGGTATATCGAGGCGATGAGCGATTACTGGAAAGCACGCATCCAGTTGGAACGTGCCGTGGGGACGAGCCTACCGTGAGTGAGACACCGAAGATGGATCGCCGCCGTTTGTTGACCTCGAGTCTTGGCGCCGTCGCCGGCGGGGCGCTGTTGGGGCTACCGACCACCGCGTCCGCCCTCGCGCGCGCGACAGTGTCGCACGACGATGGTACGGTGTACGCACCCGGGCGTCCTGGTCGCGACTACACGCCCGTGATCACCCCCAACGTGTCGACGCTGCCGTTCACACTCGTCCACGGCGTGAAGGTGTTTCACCTCATCGCGGAAGCGGTCGAACACGAGTTTGCTCCGGGGCTGCAGGCGCAATGCTGGGGGTTCAACGGCAGTACCCCCGGCCCCACCATCGAAGCGGTCGAGGGCGACCGCGTGCGCATTTACGTGACCAATGCGTTGCCCGCGGCGACGAGCGTGCACTGGCACGGCATTCTGCTGCCATCCGGCATGGACGGCGTGTCGGGGCTCAGCCAGGCGCCGATTCCCCCGGGATCGACGTTCCGCTACGAGTTCACGTTGCGACAGCACGGTACCTACATGTACCACTCGCATCGCGACGAGATGACGCAGCAGGCGCTCGGCATGATGGGGATGTTCATCATCCATCCCCGCATAGCGCCCGAGCGCCGTCCTGATCGTGACTTCGTGCTCCTGTCGAGTGAGTGGAAAGTGCTCCCGGGCGCCCGTCGCCCCGATCCGAACGAGATGCTCGAATTCAACGTGCTGACGTTCAATGGCAAGGCCTTTCCAGGCACGGCGCCGTTGATGGTCGAGCGGAATGAACTCGTGCGCATTCGCCTGGGTAACCTGAGCGCCATGAGTCACCACTCCATTCATATCCACGGGCATACGTGGACACTGGTCTCCACCGACGGCGGAGAGATTCCACGTTCGGCACGGTGGCCCGAGGTGACTCAGCTCGTGCCGGTGGGTAGCACCCGCACCATGGAGTTCATCGCGGACAATCCGGGCGACTGGGCCCTGCACTGTCACATGTCCCATCACACCATGACGCAGATGGGGCACAGCGGTGTCAGCATGCTCGGCGCCGACGCCGATGTAATCGACAAGGCCGTGCAACCGATCATCCCCGAGTACATGACCATGGGCCACGATGGTATGGGCGACATGGCCGAAATGGGCATGCCGGTGCCGAAGAACAGCTTGCCCATGATGGGCGCTCCCGGTCCGCATGGGTACATCGACATGGGGGGCATGTTCACCGTGATGAAGGTGCGCGAGCGCATCCGCCCTGGGGACGAGACTTCATGGTGGCCGGCGCCCGCGGGAACGCAGGCACGCGAAGCCACCCCTGACGAATTGCAGCGCGACCGCATTACGCTGCCTGCCTTCAAGGCGAAGCCGGCAGGGCACGCGCATCATCACCCGCCTGGAGAAAGCCAATGAGCCCGCGTAAACCCGTGCTGCCCAAGATGGGTGATGGCGTACGCCTCTCGGCCGACGGTGTGGCGAAGGTCCTCGGCGACCTCGAAGCCCGGCTGCTGACGGCGGTGTGGCAGCTCGACGAGCCAGCCACGGCACGGACGGTTCACGAATCGATCATAGACGATCACGACGTCGCATTGCTCACTGTCGTCACGGTGTTGAACAAGCTGGTGGAGAAGCGCATCCTCACGCGCCGAAAGATTCGCGGGCTACTGCACTACGCGGCGGCGATCTCTCCGGCCGATTTTCACGAGTATGTGTCCCGCCGCATGGTCGAAGGGGTTATCGACTTTGCCCCAGAGCGGCTGGCCGCGTGTTTCGTCGATGTCCTGGCTGAACGTGATCCTGCGCAGCTCGACCATCTGGCCAAGCTCGTTGACGAGGCTCGCCGCCGTCGTGGTTGATCAGCGGCGACCGTGGCTTCGTGCCGGCACCGTTGCCGGTGAGCGGCGATACCAGCGGATGCTCGTGCTTGGACTCGGCAGCATCCTCGTGCTGTCGCTCGCGCCGGTGGTGGGAACGCACCTGCTGGGCGTCGCGGAACGGCCACTGTCGGGCAGCGATCACCTTGGGGCGTTGTGCCTGATCGCGCTGCACGAACTGCTGTCTCCTGCCCACCACCTGCTTCACTCGCTGGTGGCCGTCGGATTTTCGTGGGCGTTGGTGGAACTTGCGCAGAAGGCGCTTCGTACCCGTCGCGTCCTCGCTGGACTGCCAACTCGACAGCTCGCCGCTTCGGAAATGGCGTTGGCCGCGCAGAGCAACCTTGCCCCCGGTCAGGTGTCTGTGGTGGTCGGCTTGCCGATGCCGGCATTCACGGCAGGGCGTTGGCTTCGCCCACATGTTTACGTTGCCGAGGAGCTACTGTCGGGGGAGCACGCGCTTACGTCCGATGAAGTGGTGGCAGTGCTCGCGCACGAGGCTGCCCACCTGCACCGACGCGATCCCATGCGTTTCCTGCTCCTCAGGGTTCTCGCCCGTGCCCTGTTCTGGGTGCCGGCCCTTCGCGCCATTGCCGAAGACATTGCCGACGAAGCGGAGATCGTTGCGGATGATGCGGCGAGTCTCGTAACGGGGCCGATTACGGTCGCGAGCGCACTGGTGAAGCTCGGCGCCTGGAAGCCACCGCGGCCGAGTTTGTCAGTAGTTGGGTTCCTCCGCCACGACCTGCTCGAGCGGCGGGTCCGCCGCCTCGTTGGGGAGGAGTACCGGCCGCAGAGTCGCCTCACCGGCGGATCGGTGTTCGTCGCCACGCTCGTCCTCACCGTGAGCATGCTCTCCGGTGTGGTCGATGTGCACGATCTGCCGAACGCACCAGGGCATCCGACCTCGCATCGGCACTGCGAGCACGATGGCATGTTCGCCGCGGGGCATCTGCTCTGCCGTTGGGGCGTGTCCGGCGCCGTACTCCCAGAGGGTGTCGCGGACTGCCCTCACGCGCGCGGCTGATGCTTTACGCACAATAAAATATCGAGTAGATTCAGACGATCTGTCCAACCTTTACCCAAGACTCTCTATGCTGCTTCGTCGCACGTTTAGCCGTTCACTGATGCTGGTCGCCGCGCTCCCCCTGGCCGCAATCGCTGCCGTGATGCCTCACGCGAAGCTCAAGAGCTCGTTGCCGGGAGCGGGGAGCACCGTCGCCGCACCCAAGGAGCTCCGGCTCACGTTCTCCGAGAAGATCGAGCTCAAGATTGCCAAGGTCACGCTGCTGCGCGGGACGGAAGAGGTAGCGGCGCTAGGCGACATTGCCGCCGATGCGCAGGCGCCCGAGACGGTCATCATTCCGGTCACGAAGTCGCTCGCCGCCGGCTCCTACACCGTGAAGTACCGTGTAGCCGGTCCCGATGGGCACCCGATGGGTGGTTCGTACGTCTTCAGCGTGAAGTAAGACGATGATCAACACGACAGCAATCGCTACGGCCGCGCTGGTCCTCAGCGCGTTGGCCCCCTCAGGAGCGCAGGCGCAGGCGGCCAACCGCACGGTGGATCAGGCGTCGGCCGTCATCCGAGCGGTATTCGCGTCGGCTGAGCGAGCGGACATGGCGGCGCTTGACACGCTCTATGCCGGCGACAGCCTCACCGTCTTCGAGAGCGCCGGTATGAACCGCGGCTGGAAGGATTATCGCGATCATCATCTCGCGCCCGAGCTCAAGGAGATGACCGGGTTCAAGTACCGTCCCATCGAGATCGTCACCCGCGTGCAGGGGAACATGGCGTGGGCCACGGTGAGCTACGCGTTGCAGGCCAAGGAGGGGGCGCGCACCATCGACAACTTCGGTCGCGGCACTTTCATCCTCGAGCGCTCAGGTACGGGTGAAAAGGGGCGGTGGGTTGTCCGGCACTCGCACACAGCCTCACGTGCTCGTCGGCCCACTGACCCGCCAATGCCGAACTGATCAGCAGAGTGTTCTTTCCTTGATGCCCCCACCCGTGCGTTGCCACGCACAGGTCGGGGGCATTCGATTTCTCACGAGATCGCCAGAGCGAACTGTGGGCGCGCCGGGTAACGGGGCACGGTTGCTGCCACCACTGATCGGCGCCACGTAACGCGCGACGCCTATGGTGGCGAGTCCGCTCTGCAACGACCTGCCAGGAGAATCGTATGCTTCAGTTCACGCGATCAAGCCACCCACGCTCCACGGCACTCACGGTGCTCACTGGGGCCTGCCTCATCGCTATCAGTGCGTGTGGTGACCGGACAAACGCAGCCACCGATAGTGCCGCGGCAGCCACGGCTGCTGCAGCCAGCGACTCCGTCGCGCGTGGCGGCGGTATGGCCGGCATGCAGCACGGCAACACCAACGCGCCAGCGCCGCGCGATTCCAATCAGTCATTTCTTCGTATGATGGTCGACCATCACGAGGGACTGGTGGCGATGACGGATACCGCCATGCCGCGGCTCACCGCAGCTGAGCGCGACGCGCGTACCGTGCGCACCAAGCAGGACGAAGAACAGCAGGAGATGAAATCAATGCTCGTCAGCGCATACGGCGACAATCACACGCCGATGATCATGCCGAGCAATAGTGGAATGCTCGACTCAGTGCGTGGATCGGGAGCTGGCGACAATGGCGCCGATGCCGTTTGGTATCGTCAGATTGTCGCGCACCACCGGGAGGGAGTGCAGATGATTGATCAGATGCTGTCGCACCTGACCGGCGATGTTCGCCAGATGGCCGAGCGCATGCGAGCGGACCAGCAGCGGGAAATCACCGAATTCGAGCGGAAGAGCAGCCAACCGGGCGGATAGCCCATCGCGGGACGCCGACGCCTCCTCGAATGCATCGAGATCTGCGATCACGCGATTACAGGTCTCGCTTTGTCGGGCGTTGCATCGCTTGGCTCGCTGTCTTCGGCCGCTGACAAGCCGAGTCTGGCAAGGTGTCGTTCTTGTACCAGCGACCAGATGGCGGGCACGACGAGTAGGGTAAGGAGGGTACTCGACACCATGCCTCCCACCATGGGCACCGCGATGCGCTTCATGACGCTGGCTCCCGTTCCGGTTCCCCAAAGAATGGGCAGGAGCCCGATCATCGTGGAAGCCACCGTCATCATCTTCGGGCGCACACGCTCCACAGCACCCTCCATCACGGCGTCCATCAGCGCCGGTCGATCAGGGGCGCTCCCCCGTGCCCGCGCTGAGGCGATGCGATCCTGCCACGCATGATCGAGATACACCAGCATGATGACGGCCGTTTCTGCGGCCACTCCAGCCAGCGCGAGAAATCCGACGGTCACCGCAACGGACCAGTTGTACTCCATGATCCATAGGAACCAGATCCCTCCCACCAGCGTGAACGGGACCGACAACATCACCACTAGCGTGTCACTCACGCGTCTGAAATTGAAATAGAGCAGCAGAAATACGAGGGCGAGCGTCGCTGGCACCACCAGGCGCATGCGCTCTGCCGCGCGCTCCATGTACTCGAACTGTCCGCTCCACGTAATGGTGTACCCCGGCGGGAGTACAAGACTCTCAGCTATCATCTTTCTGGCGCGTGCGACGTAGCCGCCGATGTCGCTCCCCTCCACATCCACGTACACCCAGGACGTGGGCTGGGCATCTTCGGTGCGAACGACCATCGGACCGGCGACCTGTCGTATTGTGGCCACCTGCCCGAGAGGCACCTGCGCGGTGCCACCGGCACCGGACGTTCCCGCAGACATTCCATCGCTAGCGCCCATACCGCCTCGTCCACTTGTGGACAGCAGACCAGTACCGCTCGCTCCGCTTCGGCTGGCCTGTGCATGCATGATCGGCACAAGGACGGACGCCAGACGTTCTGGCGTATCCCGGAGCTCCTGCGGATATCGCACACGCACACCATAGCGCTCACGACCTTCCACCGTCTGGGTGATCGTCATGCCGCCAATCGCTGTGGCGATGACGGTCTGAATGTCGCCCACATTCAGACCGTGCCTCGCGGCCGCCACCCGGTCGATCTCGATGTCGAGATAGTAGCCACTGACCGCACGCTCGGCGAATGCGCTCCGAGTTCCCGGCACCATCTGCAGATGCCCTTCGATCTCTTTGCCGAGACGTTCAAGTACGGCAAGGTCTGGCCCGTAAATCTTGATACCGACCGGCGTGCGGATACCGGTGGCCAGCATGTCGATACGTCCACGAATAGGCATGGTCCACGCATTCGTCACACCAGGAACGCGCACGGCGGAATCCATTGCCGCTACCAGCTTGTCATATGTCATCCCGGACCGCCACGCCGACTTGGGTTTGAGCTGGATGGTGGTCTCGGCCATGTCGAGGCCAGCGGGATCTGTCGCCGTGTTGGCCCGACCTGCCTTTCCCCACACGCTTGCGACCTCCGGGAACAATGCCAACGTTGCGTCCTGCTGTCGCAGCAGTTCCCGCGCTCGCGCGACGCTGATCCCCGGCAGCGTCGTCGGCATGTAGAGAATCGTGCCTTCTTCGAGCGGCGGCATGAACTCCGAACCGATCCGTTGGAACGGAATCCATGTGAGCACGAGCGCCGCAACCGACACGCTGATCACCGGCCAACGGTTCCGTAGCGTCCACGCCAGCAGCGGACGGTAGGCGCGGATCATGACGCGTGAGAGTGGGTTGCGCTCTTCGCGATAGATGCGTCCCCGGATGAACAGCCCCATGAGCACCGGCACGAGCGTCACGCTCAGGAGACTGGCCGACGCCATCGCGAAGGTTTTCGTGAGCGCGAGTGGCTTGAACAGGCGCCCCTCCTGCCCGTCCAACGTGAACACGGGAATGAACGACACGGTGATAATCAGCAACGAATAGAACAGAGACGGCCCGACTTCCTTGGCAGACGCCAGTACGATGTCCCAGCGCTCACGAGTGCTGAGCAATGCGGTGTCTACTTGCGTCGCGCCCGGCGCCGCTCGGCGCTCCAGATGCTTGTGCATGTTCTCCACCATCACAACCGCTGCGTCCACCAACTCCGCAATGGCGAGGGCGATGCCGCCCAACGACATGATGTCCGCCCCAATTCCCATAATGCGGAGGCCGACAAAGGCGATCAGGACGCTGATCGGCAGCGTCACCAAGGCGACGAGCGCTGAACGGGCGTGCAGCAGGAAAACGAGGCAGACAAGCCCCACGATGAGCGCCTCCTCGAGCAGCGTCTCCCGGAGCGTCCCAATGGATTCGGCGATCAGGTCACTCCGGTCGTAGACGGGGTGAACCACAACACCAGGGGGGAGGCCGGCGCGCACTGCCTCCAGCTTCGCCTTCACACGTTCGATGGTCGCCAGCGCATTCTCACCAGAGCGCATCACCACGATGCCCCCGACGGCGTCCCCCCGACCATTGAAATCTGTCACCCCGCGCCGCACCGCCGGCCCGACCGCCACTCTCCCCAGCTCCGCGACGCGGATCGGCGTACCCGACGACGTCGCCCCGACCACCACCTGTTCAATGTCGCCAATGCTCTTGAGATAGCCGAGTCCGCGCACCATGTACTCGCGCTCCGAGAGCTCCATGACCATCGCGCCGACATCGTTGTTGGCGTTCTGAATCGCTGCCATGACGCGAGTGACAGGGATGCCGTACGCCAACAACTTTGCCGGGTCGATGTCAACCTGATACTGCTTCTCGAATCCACCGACGGTCGCGACCTCTGCCACCCCAGGAACGGCAGTGAGTGCATAGCGAAGGGACCAGTCCTGCAGACTACGCAACTGCGGCAGCGAAAGCTGTCCGGTGGTATCCTCGAGGACGTACTGAAAGACCCATCCCAGGCCTGTGGCATCGGGGCCGAGCGTGGGCGAGACGTTGGCCGGAAGTCTTCCTTTGATGCCGTTCAGGTACTCGAGTACGCGAGTACGTGCCCAATACAGGTCGGTCCCATCATCGAAAATGATGTAGACGAACGACACGCCGAAGAACGAGTAGCCGCGCACCGTTCTCGCGCCTGGTACCTTCAGCATCTCGGCGGCCAATGGGTACGTGACTTGATCCTCGACGATGCGTGGCGCCTGTTCACCGTATTCGGTCTGTACGATGACCTGCACGTCGGAAAGATCTGGCAACGCCTCGAGCGGTGTTTGGCGAATGGCCCAGACGCCACCCAATGCAAGTGCCACGGTCAGCAGCAGCACAACCAGCCGATTACGCACCGACGATTCGATCACGCGTTCGAGGAACATGGCTCAGCCTCCTGCGGAGCTGTCATGCGCGTGTGGTCGAGCGGTTCCACCTTCGTTCGGCGACTTCTTGGCCGGTGTCCATGGCGGCGTTTTCGTACTCGGTGGCTGTGTCGGCGGCGCCGTGCTCGGGGGACGGGTGATTTCCATGCCAGGCATATCGCCCATCCCACCCATCGCGGTGCCCAGATTGGACTCCGCGTCGATCAGAAACGTGGCCGAGGCTACGACCGTGTCTCCGCTGGCAACCCCACGAACAATCTCGATACGGTCGCCGGCAGTGGCCCCCACCGTCACTTCACGGGGTTCAAGCGCCCCGTCGGCGCGACGCACAAAGACCAACGACCGTTCACCCGTGACGAGCACCGCACTGCGTGGGACCGTCAACACCATCGCACTGCTTACTCCTGCCGCGCCGCCGACGCGGAGCGTCGCGTACATGCCGGGCTTGAGACGAACACCAGGATTCACGAGCGACACACGTACGCGCGCTGTACGAGTGTCCGCAGACAATGTTGGATACACGAACGTGATGCGCCCCGTCCACTGTTCACCCGGATACGCGTCAAACTCCGCCGTTGCGGTTTGTCCGAGTCGCACAGCGCGCAAATCCTGCTCGTACACATCGCCTTCCACCCAGACGGTGCTGAGGTCCGCCACCCGGAACAAGGCATCACCAGCCATCACCCGCTGGCCATTGGTGATGTTCTTCTCCAACACGACTCCCGTCGCAGACGATGCCATCGTGAGCGTGCGTCGCACTTCTCCGGACCGCTCGATCCGCGCAATCTCTTCGGCGGGGACATCCCAATACGCGAGGCGCCGCCTGGCCGACGACACCAGGTCTCCGGCGCCAGCACGCGCATCGACCGTACCTCCCTTGACGTCCGATTCCAGTCGCATGGCCAGCAGCAGTTCTTCCTGCGCCGTGACGAGCATTGGCGAGTAAATGCGTAGCAATGGTTCGCCCTTTTGGACGAAGCGGCCGGTGAAATCCACGAACAACTGTTCGACCCATCCGTCGACTTTCGACGAAATCGTCTGCACACGCGTTTCGTCGAAGGTGATCTGCCCGATGGTTCGGATTTCCTGCCGGAGCGATTCGGTGGTGACCGGGGCGAATGTAACGCCAATGCGGCGTGCCTGATCACCGGTCAGCATCACCGGCCCTGTGACACCACCCGCTGCCGGCGCTCCGGCGTGATTGTGCCCGTTTCCCTGAGAGGATGCGGCTACTGGCTCACGGGTCCACCACCAGGCGGCAAATACCGCCCCCAACGGGATGGCGGAAAAGAGGAGGACGCGTAACGCCCGCCGCCACGCTACGGCGCGGGAGGAGGCCGGTAACGGCGCCTTCGTCATGGAATTGCTCTCGGTGGGATTCACGGGCGACCTCCGGCCCTCGGCCGCGTACTGAAGGCAGACAGTGGTCGCGAGACAATCACGCGTCCCAGTACCATCTCGAGCTCGACCCAGGCACGCCCTTCCGCGGCATCCAGCGCGAAGAGTTCCTGTCGATAGCGGTTGACGCTCATGCGATTCTCGATCACCGTCATGAAGTCCACAGCGCCTGTCCGATACGCCGAAAGTGCGGCCGCCGTCGCGGCCTCCGCTTGCGGCAGAACGCTCGAGGTATACAGGTCGCGCAGACGTCTCGTGCTGGAGAGCGTGATCCGAATCTGGGAAAGCTGGTTCCGGGTCTCTGCACGCATCGAGGAGAGCTCCGCCACCGCCATCTGTCGCATCGCCGCGGACTCTTCGCGCATGCGGAGCTGTCGCGCGCCAGCGAAGACCGGCAACGTGGCCCCGATCATGAGGCTCCCCATACGGTCGATGCCCATGTCCATGCGACGCTGTCCGTACTGGAGTCCGACCTGCAAGTCGGGCCACAGCTCACGGCGCGCCAACCTCACGTCGGCCGACGCGGCGCGCACCTCGGCGGCGCCCGCCGCGAGCATGGGACGGGTTTCGACGGCCAACTGCTCGAGCGCATCGAGCGACGGGACCGAATCGGGGAAGACGGGTAGCTGCGGCGCACCGGCGACCACGTCCGACGTGGTGTCCGCCATGGCAGCAAGTCGGGCGGTGGCGGCTTCCTGCATCGCCTCCATGCGTACGATTTCCTCGTCCATGCGCGCTATCTCTACCCGCGCCCGAAGCACATCCGACTGCCGTCCCTCGCCCACGCGGTACATCGCGCTGGCAATCGCGGCAACGTCTTCGAGCAGGCGTCGAGTCTCGCGCGCGAGTGCCGCACTTCCTGCGGACTGATACCGCTCATAGAACGCCATCGCCGCCCCAGCGCGCACCTCCCAAGCGACGTCGAGTGCGCGGGCGCTGGCGGCGTCCGCCCGCGCGCGGGCCGCAGCGCCGGCGGCGGAGAGCTTTCCGGGAATGGGGACCATCTGCATGACTTGCAGTTGAGTCATCCCGAGTACCGGATCGGGTCCGCCCTTCGGTAGCGAATAATTCATCAACCCCAGCTGCAGCTCGGGGTCGGGGGGCCTCAACGCCGTGGCAACGCGCGCCCCAGTTGCCCGGGCGAGTGCATCGGCCGCGCGCACACGCGGGCTACGCGTATCAATCAAGATCAGCACGGAGTCGAGGGTCAAGACGCCTGCCGTTCCGCGTGCGAGCGCCGTGGGCTCTTGAGCGTCAACCGGGCGGTGCGCCCCCGCGACGCAAGCCAAGACAGCAATCGAGATCGCAAATCGACGTGTCGTGGGCGCCGCACATGGCCCCCTCGATAGCGTCGCCTCAACACCGCGCTCAGTTATTTGTCTTGGAAGCACCACGATTGATCACTCGCATCCGGGGAAATGCGGCTGCTGCACGCTCTGCCGTCTCCGCGACGCACGTCACCGCGAGAACACATCGAAGCGATGAGGCGACAGTGCCGAGGACGAAGCTTCGAGGGGGAATACATCTCATCGTAGCGCGCTGATTGGCACACCGTCGTCGGGATTTCCCTGAACTTAGGCGCTTCCGGGGCTACCGCTTTGCGCTGACGTTGAACACGAAGGTCGTGCGCGAAACGTCCCAGTCCCGCGCGGCACCTCCAGCCCGGCGACTCGCAAACGCTGAGCGCAACATGACGGGCCCCGCTTTGTCCAACGGGATGTGCACCACGCCCCTCTCGTCGGCCGTGAAGGCCACACGGGACACAGAAGACGTCGCGGCCTGCGTGCTGTCGATCCCTGCGGCGAGTTCGATGCCGATACCAGGGACCGGAGTTCCGTTGCCGAGCATGCGCACGTGTAAAGTGTCTCCAGTCTTCACACGAGAGGGGTCATTCACCGGAACGAACTCCAGCCGAATTCCCGCCGCTTTGGTGAACACTCGTGGACCGTCCGTCCCGACTTCGGCGATGGTCGCCGCATAGCCTGCGTGAGTGAAGATGACGCTGTCGAGGCCGGCGAATGCGTTTTCCCGTTCAAGACGAGCGGCCTCCAAGGCGCCGCCCTCCGCTCGGAGGAAGCGCATGACCCCGGCGGGTGTCTCGCGAAACACGCGCGGGGCGAGTCCCACCACAATCAGGTACTGACCAGCGGCGGTGGGCTTGTGCCGCAACTGAAGCGAGGTACCCTGCACTCCCATTTCCACGATTTTTGTCGACGATGAGGCGCCGATGATGCGCGCATCCACAATGCGCTCGGCAGGTACCGCCGTCCCCGCCGGAAACTTCGTACCGCCTTGCCGTACGTTGAACTGCATCGTCGCATTCGCTGCGAACGCGACGAGATCAGGGATGATCCAGGTGTCGTGTGCCCATGCGGTCGACGCGAGCACGACCGTGGACGTCGCGACGGCAGCCACACGGCGAACGAAGAGGGTGGACGATTTTCGGCGAGTCGCAGGACGCATTTCTCGGTAGTCAACGGGGGGAAGGGGCGGTACCAGAGTGGAATGGTGAAAGTACCTCCGATTTTACGACGTGTAAAGCCTACGGTCGCGCCGAGGAGCCTCTCGTGACTACGCGCCGTGCACGGTACTTTATCCCTACTAAAGAGGCTCCCAACCGTTTCCTCCACAGGTGACCCGCATGTTTTTTCTCCTGCGCGCTCGCGTGCTCTCCGTTGCTCTGACCCTGTGGCGCCCCGCTGCCGGTCTCCCCGCTCAACCCACTTCTCCAGACGCCAAGGCAGCCGCCACGGCGGTGGCGCAGTTCCACGCGGCGCTGACGGCGGGAGACTCCGCGCGCGCGGTCGCCCTGCTGTCGAAGGATGTTCTTGTACTGGAGAGCGGCGCCGTTCAGACGCGGGCTGAATACCTGAGCCACCATCTGGGTGCAGATATGAAGGCAAGCAACGGTTCCAAGGCAGTTCGCAGCATCGTGCAGGTACAATTGATGGGAGAGGCGGCGTATGTCGTCTCGAAGTCCGTTACGCCGCCGACGGGCGGAGAAGGCTCGTCGGGGTCGGAGATGGCAGAGCTGATGGTGCTGTCCAAGACGCCGTCCGGCTGGAGCATTCGTGCGGTGCACTGGTCCTCACGCCGGAAACGCTCCTGATGCGGGCGTTCGTCATGGCGCTCGGGCGCCCGTCCCGGATGTCGGGCCGTCGTTTGGCCCTCGTCACTGCGCTTGCGCTCGCCGCGCCGGCATCGTTCCTGACTGCGGATCGCCTTGTGACCGCACGCATCGTTACCGCCAGCGCAGCGTCGACCGTGCGCGACGTGTCCGTCTTCGGGCAATCGTTGCTGCTTGCCCAGACGACGGACCTTCGTCTTCGATTGACTGGTCGAAACGATTTGGGCATACGTGATGCTGGAACAAGCGATCCCACCTGGACTCTTTGCCCGCCTGCAAGCATTGATCAGGCGCGCGCGCTTTGGCGGAACGATTCGCTTATTGAGAGCGGATTGTATTCGCGACGATTCTGTTCGCGCGGCTCGTCTACGTGGGTGAGTCCGCCAGTGTAGATGCAGGCGCAGTTGTCGCGATCAGTAGTGGCGCCGGCTTGAACACATAGGGGAGTACAGACGCATCCGATTGGACGGGCGAGTTCCACGTGTGCACAATGCGGTCCAGTTGAGATTGGCAACAGCGCTTGCCGTCTCCTTTTGGTGATCAGGACCGGCCCGTGTCTGAGGCAGGACTGCGGCATGATGCAGTTCACAATCGACCTGCTAGTCGCGCGGACGATAAGTCAATTGATATCTGCAACCCTATATGAACGGCATGTCCTTCGTCGGACAGCACCTACGGCGCTGCGGCGTTTGGCGGCCGAGTTCCACAGCAGTCGGTCGATCCCTCCTGGATAGGTGGGCACGCGACGGTGCCATACGAGCAAAAGACGCAACAATCGCCGGCATTCGGCCTCAGAAGCGTGCGGCAGCTCGAACACTCGTGGAAGAACAAGCAAGCTTCCGTCGGCATTGTGAGCGATTCCCGATAACCACAGGAAGGGCACCGGAGCACCGACTCAAGTTTGATGATGGTCATGCTCAAAACTACCAATGTGATACGAAAAGAGCGGCATACCGGTCAGACTCAGCGTGCCCCACTCTCCTGAAATCTGAGCAGTCGGAGCGCGTTGGCGATCACGACGAGCGTGCTCCCTTCATGCGCGATGACCGCTGGACCGATGCTGGCGACACCGCTCACCGTCGCTACCACCAGCACGACGATCACGCCCAGCGACACCCACAAGTTCTGCCGAATGATGCGGCGTGCTTGTCGTGAGAGCTCGACGGCAAACGGCAGCCGACCGAGATCATCGCCCATCAGCGCCACATCGGCGGTTTCCAGTGCGGCGGCGGTTCCGGCCCCACCCATCGCGATGCCGACGGTCGCGTGCGCCAGCGCCGGCGCATCGTTGACGCCGTCCCCTACCATCGCCACAGGGCCATCGGCGGCGAGTTCCTTGATCGCGTCCACTTTGTCCGCCGGGAGCAATCCCGCCCGAACATCGTCGACGCCCACGGCGTCGCCGACCGCGTTGGCCACCCCCGCGTTGTCGCCCGTGAGCATGACGATTCGGGTGAACCCGGCCGCGCGAAGGGCGTGTACGGTGGCTTTGGCATTATGGCGCGGCTCATCGGCCAACCCCAGCACCCCGAGGAACTCCGGGACATGACCGATGCGCCGCACGATCATGGTGCTGCGTCCGGCGCGTTCGAGGCGCGCCACCGCCTCACCGATCTCTAGTGGCACCATCACCCCGGCCTCCACGAAGAGCAGCGCGCGACCAACCTCGACGACGGCGCCTTCCACCGGCGCCCGCACGCCGCGGCCGGTTACTGACTGCAGTTCGCCAGCCTCGCTCACAGGCACGTCGCGTTGCGCGGCAGCACCGACGACCGCCCGCGCCAAGGGGTGCTGTGAGCGTTGTTCGACCGCGGCGGCACTACCAAGCAGCATGCGCTCACTCACGCCCTCCGTGGGCTCGATATCCGTGACAGACGGCTCACCCACGGTGAGCGTACCGGTTTTATCGAGCGCAAGGGACCGGATGGCGCCGAGCGCCTCGAGGTGAGCGCCACCTTTGATCAGCACGCCGTTCCGTGCCGCCTGAGCGATACCGGCCAACACGGCAGCCGGCGTACCCAGAGCGAGCGCACACGGCGAGGCCGCCACCAGCACAGCCATCGCACGCGCGAACGCGTCCGGCCACGACAGCACGCCGAGCATCGGCGGCGCGACAATGAGGATCAGGTCGCCAATCAGCACAGCCGGCACGAACACTCGCGCGAAACGCTCCGTGAACTGCTGCGTGGGAGCCTTCTGCGTCTGCGCCTCGGACACCAGCTTGATCACGCGGTCGAGGGTGCGGTCCCCGACCGCCACCGACACCTCGATCACCAGTGCGCCTTCGCCGTTGACGGTTCCGGCGAACACCTGATCGCCCGGCACCTTGTCGACCGGCACACTCTCGCCGGTGATCGGCGCTTGATTGACCCCGGAACGCCCTTCGCGAATGGTGCCGTCGACCGGCACACGTTCGGCGGGCTTCACGACCACGATGTCACCAGGTCGCACCGCCTCGATCAGCACGAGCTCTTCACGCCGCGACCCATCGACCTCTCGTAACAGCGTGGCGCGTGACGGCGCGAGATCGGCCAGCGCGGTGATCGCATGCCGCGCCCGCCCCAGCGCGTGGTGTTCGAGCGCGTGGCCCAAGCTGAAGAGGAAGAGCAGCAACGCGCCCTCGGCCCA
>Ga0075157_10001062_pt1 | contig 18176 bp, 24 predicted proteins | sample JI81BgreenDNA_FD_70967 | JGI IMG/M metagenome (GOLD analysis project Ga0075157, IMG submission 70967) | Wastewater effluent complex algal communities from Wisconsin, to seasonally profile nutrient transformation and Carbon sequestration -... | ecosystem: Engineered > WWTP > Effluent > Algae...
CCGCCGAGCGCGGGCAACGGCTCACGCAGCCACCGCGAGAGCCACTCGGGCGCGTCGAAATCCTTAGCATAGCCGGACTCGGCAATGATCGCCTCGACCTGCCCGATCAGCCGCGCCACCCCGAGCAGGCGTTCGCTTTCATCGCTGGCGAGCTGCTCGCTCTGCGTGATCTTGCGGTTCACGGTGGCGGTCTTGAGGCCGAGCGCCTGATAGAACACCTTCTGCTCGACCCCAAGCGCCTGAACCAGCCGCTTGGCCTCGATCGCCGGCACACCATTACGGATCATTGCAATGCGCGCCTGCGGGGAGGCCGCGAAGATTTCGCGGTACTTTTCGTCTCCCTTGACCTTCACAGATTCGCCTGCCCGCGCGGCTCGAGGCTTGGCGCGTCGGGTCGCTATCTTGTCGGAATAGGTAGCGGAAGTTGCCATGTTTGCTCCTTTGAGCATTTAGATAGTGTATTTGAGCAGAAAGCGCAATGCGTGGCTAGCGAGTTGCTCCTTCCGCCACCTGCGATGCAGAGTGGCCTCATTGACGTCGCGCTGGGCCAAAACCGGCCCGCCCCTTCGGAGTCGTGACAGGACGTCCTCTAGCTTCGTCACGCCGCTTACAGGGGCGCCCCCCTGCTGCACGCCATTTCTGTCGAGCGGACTTCCTGAGACGATCATGGTGGGTCCGAATGGTCGGAAAGTGCTCACAGCGATACGCGTAGACGGGTCCCGGATGATAGGCGCTGCCTGCGCGCGGGGCCGGACATTCCATTCGTCCAAGCGCTTGCACAGCCTCAGATGAGGGCAACGGGCACACAAGATGCAAGGGTCACGAGGCGCAGGAGGAGCGCGCTGTCGAGGTCAGATCGCGCGGAAGTTTTCCTGTCTTCCGTAGACTAGGAAAAATGGCCGCCAGCCAACTGTTGTTGCATCTGGCAGGGGACTGGCGGCCGATGGGGCACCGAGCCGTGTTCGGGCCCGATGTCGTTATTTCTAAACGCGTTAGCTTGCAATTTGGTGATCGTTCAGATCCGCACTTCAACTAGGGAATAGCCCTAAATGAGACTTGGAAGATGGGACTTTATGCCATGCAGACGGCGAACTTGAGAATACAAGCGCGGCGGTAAAACGAGTGCTGAGGTCGTGCCTGCCCGGCCTCTTTTCGAACAGATTTTCGACCTTGTGATGCTGGCGGTCACGACACGCCCGAGCGGCGTTCATCAGCTTGCTCCGTAAATCATATCCCGGGCATTAGCTCGGTCCTGCAGAGCTGCGCGGAGCGGGTGAAGTCTGGCGATCAGCACGCACAAACTCGCGCCTTAAGATGCCGGGGTGGAGATGCCGTTCCTAGCCGGTTCGGGGACCAGTGATGGGCCGGGAGAATGTCGACCTCGCGTGCAGGCCTATCGGACTTACCGCTACACGCGGTTGGCCTGGCAACGAGCAGATCAAACACGCGCGTATGGCTACGAAAAGGAGCTTTCGCCGCCCGTCATCGTTGAGCCACAACTAGCGGCAGGATCGCCAACGAAGTCAGTCGTCATGCATCACAGTTCTGAAAGACGTCTTGAGGTGAACACCACCGCTGGAACGCGCGTTGCCGCAAGCTTCTCTCTATACGACAAGGGCCCGACCCTATCTGAAAAAGTAGAGTCGATGCGAAAGACAAGCTTTAGCGCCGAAATGCTTGCCGCAACCGCTGCTGAGCTGATGGCAAAGATTAACTGTTGCAGCGTGCTGGCTCGACCCCGCTCGACGGCGTGACGTAGGGGAAGGCCTGCCCGCGCGAAACAAACACCGACTGCTGCCTGAAAATCCGCTCGGAGGGGCTGTTCGGAAGCTGCGCAAGACTGATCAGAGGCTGGTAGCGATAGGCCACTTCAGCAACCACAACCAGCTGGTTTTGCATGATTGCGATGTTGTTGGGCAGAGTCGCATTGGGGCCTTCCGCCCAAGCCGCGGGATCGGCCGCCTCGCTGCCTATCGAGCTCGTGGCGCTGGCCAGTTGGCCAGTGCAGCGTTGCCAAACCACCTTGGGGACAACAACACCATTCTGGGAAACGCCAATAACGCCAGTGAGGATAACCTTTCCATTGGCACCAAAGTCAAATGGCGCTGCAAGATCCTCTACACCGGAAAAAGTGTCTACAATGCTTTTCTCGCTTGGCGCGAGCGTATTGCGTGCCACGTTGTCAGCCGAAACCGATGCTATGCGTTCGATCTTCTGGTTTGCAAGGACATAATTGGTCATCTCAAGACCACCCGCGCCGACCATCACGAGGATCGGCAGCATCAATGCGAATTCGACTACCGAGACACCTTGTGCATCAGTCAAGAGACCGCGAACGATTTTGGTGAGCGCCTGCTTCATCAGGAACAGCCTGTCGAACTGAAGATCGGTTCATTGCGCATCACGGTACTTGCTTCGATATTGTAAATACCGTTGCCACCGACCTGATCGTTGATAAAATTGAAAAGAGAATAAACTTCATAGCGAGCTGTGTAACTCACAACCTGTCCAGCGCCTCCGATTGAGCCCAATGAGCCCATATCTTTATCATGTTCTCCATTGCCATTGATATCACTATATGGTTCGCCAGCGTCCCACTTTGAATTGCCATTCAGATCATCAAAGGGTTCAGGCTCTCCTACATCATCGAAAGCATCAGAGTATGACTTCGTGATTATCTCCACATCACCGCCATTAGGCGATGGAATATCTTCCATCGCATCTGTGATTATGCGTCGCATCGTCCCTTCACGCTCTGTCGGACAATCGCTGGCCGCCACCGCCCGTGCCGCGCGCATGGTTGCCCCCTCCAGCCGTGTACGTGCTGATGATACATGAGAGAATTCCATAAAGCCGCAGATCAACAGCACCAGGATTGGCGCGACGAAGGCGAACTCGACGACGGCAATGCCGCGGACGTCTCGGCCAAGATGAAAAACGCTAGGCATCACTCGGCCAGGTGCACGTCGACGAGGTCGGCAGCGATGGTTGTGAAGGCTGCCCGCAGATCGCCTGGATTTTGCGTTTCGAAGAAGTGGGTGTTCCGGTCCGTTGCGCAGGTTCTGAACATTTCACGCGTCACATTCCCCTCGCTGCCGGATGCGATAGCGAAGGTGATGGTATATATTTCGATGCCCTCGCTCTTCATCGCCTGGCAGATCTTCGCAAAACGCAGCGCCATCGCGTCGCGATGCGCAGCACGGGCCGAGTTGAGGCCGCTTGTACCGCTCGGAAAATCCTGATTGACGACCCGCTTGTCTGCATATGATCCATAGCCGGTATAGGCAGTGTCGCGCTGAAAATTCGGCGTTCGAACGCTCGATGTCAGACCGTCATCGCGGGAGTCGAAATTGCCATCGGTCATGAAGATTACAACACGCCGTACAGCGGAGTCCGCCGGACGCGCGCGCGTGAAGACATCATCCCGAGCCATGAGCCGGTAGCTCCACGCCATCGCCTGTGTGTGCCACGTTCCGATGTTGAACAGGGGCTGCAGGTTGTTCGCATAGGTCTGAAGCGAGGACTTCGTCCGGCTGTAGCTGATGGGTAGTGCCTCGGTCGGACAGACGTAATTGGGCGATCGTGAAACGAAGTTGTCCGCGTTGGAGGGCTTGGAAGTCGATACATACGACTGGGGGGCCGGCCAGCTGGAGTATCCGGGTATCCGCGCCGGATCAACGTAGGCGGTTGCGTCTGACGTACAGTTGACGTCACTGCCCGATGCATTGCGGCAGATGTTGTTGCCATAGGCGCGGATCAAAGCCGTGCGCATGTATTCCTGGTTTGCTGCAGCAATCGCTTGCGACGCCGTCTCACCGAGCTTGTAGCGGTTGTCCTGATAGTGGAAGCTATCCACCCACATAGGGGGATACATGAAGGGCTTCGCCTTCGGCACACCGGGATCGCCGGGTAAGCTCTTGCCCATGTCGAAGGTGTCGACATCGATCGTATTGATGCTTGAGCTCAACGATTGCTTGGTCGGATCCGCGTAGACGCACCCCTTCCAGCCGTAGGCGTCTGTGGCCGATCTTGTCGTGAACCCATTAATGGATTCCACCCGGCTTGAGGGAAGCAATCGTCCGACATTCACGATCACATTGTAGGGCATCATGCCGATCGCGAAGTTCTTGCGCGTCTCACTGTTGCCGTAGACGATGTCGAGGAAATCTCGCACCGACGCCTTCAATGACGTCATGCCCTGATTGCTGTCCATTGAGCCGGTCACGTCGAAGACCATCATGGCCTCAACTGCTCGGGGGAGCGTCTTGCCGGCGACCCCGACCGCTTCAGCGGCGATGTCCATCGTCTCAAAGCCGAGCACGCGCATCAGCGACGTGGGCATGTCGCCGTCCACGGTCACTTTGACAGTAACTTCCTCGTCCTTGCGTTGGACTGATATAACTGGCGTCCCCTGAATTGCCCCCATCATTTGATCGGGCATGTTCGCCTGGAGATAGGAATTGACGGTAGCGGCGGTCCGCGGCCCGGCAGATGTTCCGCTGCCGGGATATATTTGCTCTACTCGAACGGCAGCAAGCGTGGCCGCATCGACAGCGCTTTGGAGCCGCGACGACGCCATGTAAGCGCGGCCAACATCAATCCCGATGCCGGCAAAGCCGATCAATGGAATTAGTGAAGCTGCAAGGATAGCATAGGTACTTGCTTGCTGATCTTTCAAAAGATCAACAAGCAAAGTCCGCTTTGCTTGACCAGCCTCTCTCGTTTCCATAGATACCTCAATCCTAAATGCATATAATATTGAGAGAAAACGTTAATCTTTTGATTACTTGCAAATCCGGAAGTGTCCGCATCGGCCGTTGAGAAGGACGTAGAGACTAGGCGCCATCGCACCACTGCTCCTTTCGCGGTGCATGATGGGGAGCCATAAGTTTTCCGATTGCAATGGGTAGCGAACAACGTCGCCAAGGAAGCGTGGCAGTATCGGTGCGACCGGAGCCAGGTGGGCGTTTGCCGATCTGCACAATGGCAGGCGCGCACGATCTCCAGCCGGGTTCTTAATAATCGACACGAAGGCCACCAAAAAGGCGGTTGCCACGACCTCGCACCTCTGTAGCCGGTCGAAGCGCGACGAAGAAAAAAGGAGGCTTCAGCGGCCGCGATCTTGTCGTTGCGGATGAACGCAGCGCTGCCGGCCTCCCAGGTGTCGAGCTTGGACTCGGGAACCTTGAGACCGCGGGATGGAGCCCGGGCGCATGTGGTGGGATCCTGGCCTTTGTCGCGGGCGGTTGTCACGGTGATCGAGCCGTTCTCAGATCAGCGCGTTGTCGTACCATTCCGCGCCGCCAGAGAAGGCGACGATCGGATCTTGAGGCGCGTATTGGTCCCAGCGGATCCGCACGCGCCCGGCGAGGTGATCACGGGCGTCGATAACCGGGACTGTGAGCTTGCTGGAGACTCTGCTGCCCTTGACCGCGGATAACTGCCGGCCGGTCTGCACCCGCTAGATCTCGGCCGCGAAGTCGCGCATGCATTCGAGCTCGATCCGCACGCCCTGGAGCATCTGGCAATTCCGGATCGCGCATGCCGGCATTCTCGGGTGCGGCGACGACGCTGAGCGTGTTTCTGTGTGTAGAAGAGACGCTCCCAATCGGGAACACGAGACACGAGCGGCAGAAGTGCCAGCTTAGGGAATTTCTACGTAATCAAACCACGAGCTAATGTTTACCTTGTTTTGATTAACTACGGACGAACTGACCGGGAAAGTCACAGTGTTCGGAAAGCGACAGCCAGCATTGGCAAATCACGAAAAGCGGCGAGCAGCACGGTCTAGCGTGAATGCCCCGGCCGTTGTTCAGACCACAGCCTTTCACCTGCAGACAACGATCGTCAATATTTCGGCGACCGGGGCTCGCCTGATCGCTGAAGATCGGCCGCCTCCGCGCCAGGATGTGCTCCTAGTGGTAAATGGCATCGACTTGTTTGGAAAAATCGTCTGGAGACGAAATAACGCCTTCGGCATCAAGTTTGAAGATGATCTCCATGACTATTCGCCAGACGAGATCCTGCAGGCTGTCAAAGAAGCGTCCATACCGATATATGAATTCGACCGCGATGTTATACTTGCAAATCTTGTCAACCAAGAGCCAAGTGCGAATGCCGTCAATGAGGACGCGGTTGTAGAGTGACCTCATGACTCTATCCTGCAGGCCCAGCTGGAGTTCAACTCGGTATCCCGCGGTAGTGCAGCGCCACACCAGTGCCCGTCCTTGAGCGTGATGCCCCCTCTCGTGCCCACCCGGGCTGCGTGCATCGATGCCGAAGCGGAAGCATCTGTCCTCGATCGCTTACTACCTGCAGTTCGCCGAGGTGTTCCGGTTCGACCTGCTGGCCACCATCACCGCTAAGGGTCTGGCCGCGGCGGACGAAGGGGTCCTGCACAACGCCGCCATCGCCGCCGCCCGGCAGTCGGCGAAGCATCCGCAGGGCCTGTTCGACGAGATCTGCCTGCCGACCGCGCGGTCGCTGGCGTCGCGCGGCGTGTTCAGTTGGACCGGCGGCATGTTCAACTGGGACCAAGTCGCGTTGCTCAAGGGACTCTCCGCCGAGCAGGTCGACCCGCTGCTCACGCTGATGACCGAAATGCCGCGCCTGAGCAGCGACGGCGAGGCGATGCTCGCCGTCATCGCGGCGGAGCACGTGCAGGCCGTCATCGACCTGAGCGGCCGCCGCTTCCAGAACGACAGCAAGGACGGGGACATCCGCTACGGGGACCTGCCGCACGGCCTCCACTACCTGCGCGCGCCGCTAGCGGCCGCCCCGGGCGAGATTGTGGTGCCGGCGAGGGCGTGGTTCGACGCCAATCCGGCGTTCTCGCAGTTCCACGGCGGCCGGCTCATCGCCGAGCTCTTCCCCAACTTGGAGCCTCCGCTCTATCCGCTGCTGTACGGCCAACTCGGAGCAGGGTCGGGAGGGCATCGACTTCGTGCTCTCCGTGTTGAGGGCCTACGAGGGCGAGCAGTTCCTGCATCCGCTGCTTCGCGCGATCGTCGGTTTCCTCCCCGCGCACGACGAGCTGCTGAACATCGTCGACATCATCATCCACTCGAGCGGCGTGCTCGTCGGCGAATACGGCTCCGTTGAGGCGCAGGAGGCGCGCAAGGCCCTCGTCGCCGAGTGGGAAGCCGGCGAGAACGAGGCCGTGCGCGACTTCGCCGCGCGCTTCATCAGGTCGGCGGAAAACCAACTGGCGATGGAGCGGCGCCGCGCCGACCGGACCGTCGCGCTGCGCAGCATCGAGTTCGACGGCTCGTAAGTGGCTAATTCAGAGCAATTACTCGTGTGAATTGCGACGCGGTTCACAAGCGGTTTTCCAACCAATGGCGGCGGCTTTTGAAGCGAATGTTGGCGCAGTTGTATGTTCCCCCGCCGTCCTCAGACGATTCTCAATGGCAGCAGGTGTGAGATAGAGCGTGCCAAGCTCATCTTTCTCGAATTGCCGAAGCCTCACCCTAACTCGATCACCCCACCACTGAAGGCAAAATGCCGTTTCCCGTCCGTCGCAGATAGGGAATATCATGTCTGTCTTTCGCTGCCTGACGATACGATGCCAATTGCGGGTGTCGATGGAAGAAGGCGAAAGAGAAAACCCAGGATGGCTGTGCCATTCGCCAATCCAGTCCACCTTTCCGCCCGATTTACGCCACCGCCTAAGCGCAGCGAACCTGTGCCCCAGCGGCGAGCGTTGAAAGCGGGTCGAATTCTGCCGATCCCATGCCAATGGACGGGTGACCTCAGTCACATGAAGGTATGGGCCTTTGCGCAGTCCAAGTACCAGCCCGCCCGCTTCCAAAGGTCTATACTGCCAGGTACATTCCAACATTGCCTTTGCCGCTACATGATCGACGAGAACGCCCTCGATCACGACCTATTCCTCACGAGACATGGGCACCTGATCGAGCAGCTCGTCTACGATCCGATCGATGAGCGCTATGCCGCCGACATCTTCACTGCGGCGGAGATCGGCCAGGATTTTTCACAGGCGACCGAGCGGCTGAAGAACCACGTCTTCGACTATTGCATCACAGACTCTGGGGTTGAGCGCGACTTCGTCGGGGAGCTGGATACAAGTGCGGAGGTCGAGGTCTATGCGAAGCTGCCACGCGGCTTCCTGATCCCGACCCCTATAGGCGACTACAATCCCGATTGGGCCATTGTGTTTCGCGCCGGTGCTGTGAAGCACATCTATTTTGTCGCTGAAACTGAGGGGTCGATGTCGTCACTCGCGCTTCGAGAGCTCGAGCGGGCGAAAATCGACTGCGCCAAGAAGTTCTTCGCCAAGCTAGCGGAATCGAACCCGACGCCCAATGTCAGGTACGGGGTAGCTGATAGCTACAACAAGCTGATGGAGATCGTGACGACTTGATCTTGCCCCCGCGCCTCTCAGCTCGCCCGGATAAGGCGCGGTCAAAGTCCACCACGCCGGATTGTCCGATACACGGTCGGCCGAGACACCTTGAACAGCTTTCCGAGGTCGCTGATCGAGTATTCGCCGGTGGCGTGCATTTTGAGCAGTTCGCGCTGCTGGAGGTCAGAGAGCTTGGGCGGCTTGCCGCGGAGCTTGCCCTTGTCGCGGGCGATCTTCATGCCTTCGCGGGTCCGCAGGCGAATGAGGTCGCTCTCGAACTCGGCGAAGGTCGCAAGGATGTTGAAGAACATCCGGCCCATGGGGTCGTTGGGGTCGTAGACCTGCTTGCCGAGCGCGAGGCTGACGCCGCGCTTTTCCAGCTCATCGGCGATCGCGCGCGCGTCGGGCACTGAACGGGCGAGGCGATCCAGCTTGGGCACGACCAGAGTTTCGCCGGCACGCACCGCGGCCAGTGCTTGGGCGAGGCCAGGGCGATCGCGGTTGCGGCCGGTCAGTCCATGATCGGTGTAGATGCGGTCCTCGGGCACCCCGAGCTCGATCAGCGCCCGGCGCTGGGCGGTGAGGTCCTGCTTGTCGGTCGAGCAGCGGGCATATCCGATGAGAGTGTTGGTCATGGCTCTAATCAATCATTCGAATTGCTGCGGGCTGTCTGAAAAGTCGCCTCAGTCGATCACGCAAGCTACGCTCGCTTCGCAGCGTGCATAACTGCACGCCGCCGATCTCCATTTGTACAAATGGCGGCGGCAGCGGCGATTACTTCAAGGTGCACTCCACCAAAAATTTCATCGCTTTGAGGCTCGAGGATGAGGTACACTTCACATCCGTCGGGCTTGGCCTTCAGATTTGGTCCGCCGTAGCGCATGTAAGCATTAGCGGCATCGAGCCGCTCCCACTCACCCGGACGATCAAAATCAATATGGTTCCCCCCGAACTTGTTCGCGACGAAACGCAATATTTGACCTGTATTGAACCAATGGCCATCGTAAAACAAACGCGGTTGAGCCAGAAACTTTTTAAGCGGAAGTCGGATCTGCCCTTCATTGACGAAGCTGCGATCAACGCAGCCGGGGTCGAGTGGACTGTCATAGATATGGCGTATCGCTTGCCCGTTAGCCATCACCCCGCCGGTCAAATAGTAGCGGAACGCATTTGTACGGTCGCCGTAAGCCTTCGCGAGGCTGTTGCCCTCAACAGAGAACAACGCTGACTGCCGCAAAGGCGCGAGGATCTTTTGAAGGTCGCCATCAACAAGCCAGCGACGAAGAATTCCAGATGTAAGACGAATGTGGCTTTCGCTAACTGCGCTCCCATGAGGAAAAATGAGAGGCACCAGCGTTTCGATGTCTCCGACGAGCAGGCGGACCAACTCGTTATACTGTTCATCGGTGAGCGCGCTTGTCATGTGTAACGGATGAGGCCCCTGTGTGAGAAAATAAAGCGTACCACCTTAATGAGAGAGCGGGCAAGCCGGATTTGCGGAGGGCAGGGGTGTCTGGCCTCTGGCGCCTGCAAACTGTCCGTTGAACGATCCCTTTTGGACAGGTGGCGGCTAGGTGCCCTCGCGGGTGTGATGGGCACGCTCGTTGACAGCTGCCAGTCAGCGAGGCGCTAATAGATGTTTCGACCGCATGAGATTTGATGTGTCACCTGTGACAAGCCGTACCTCAGTTTGGAATTTGTTGAAATTCGGGAGCAGTATGGTTAGAGCCCCTTTCTCAGCTAAGATCATAGGAATCGGAGCGCGAATGACAGTTCAAGTCAACATCACGCCCAATGGGCGGATGAGCCTGCCCGCTGACATCCGTAAGCGGCTCGGGCTGGTCGGTGGCGGTGCGGTTTATCTGGATGAGACGCCTGATGGTCTGGTGCTGCGAACGGCCGCTCAGGCTGTTGCGCGCGCGCAGGCCTTGGCGAAGCAATACACCGAAGGAAACCCGGATGCGTCGGTCGACGCTTTCCTCGCCAAGCGCCGCGAGGAAAGCGGAGAGTGAGCGAGATCGTATTGGATGCCTCCGCCCTCATCGCCATGCTGAAGGGGGAGAAGGGTGCTGACAAGGTCGCCGCGGCGATCGCAGACGCCCGGATATGCACCATCAACTATGCCGAGGTGGTCACCCACTTCATTCATCTCGGCATGCCCGAGCGCGAGGTTGACGCCATGCTCGATCCTCTGCCGATGACGATTGTGCCGACCGACAAGGCCCTGGCGCAATTGGCTGGGCGGTTGAGAGCTGTCACGGCCGGTCACGGTCTATCGCTCGGCGATCGATTCTGTCTTGCTCTAGCGCAGCGGGACGGTTTGTCGGCTTGGACCAGCGATCGTAGCTGGAAGGCAGTCGCCGACGCGGCCAAAGCCAAGGTCGTTGCTATTCGATGATGTCCAGCGGGAAGGGCAGGGCGGTTGCCATCTCAATGCTATTGAGCCGCCATAATCCTGCCTGGCAGCTTCGACGGCGTTCGTCCCCAAAAGCGGAAATTCGCTAACCGACTCAAAGTCGTCATTCTGGCGAGACAGCTTTTGACCCAGAAAGGGCATTTGCCAAATCGCGCGCGGTCCTGGCGGCGCCCATCAAAGTTGCTGACCCCGGTCCCGTCCAGTCGCCATAACCAGCAAGCCAAAGGCGTTGCTCCTTACTTGCACGCTGGCCTTCGACAAGGACACGACCATCCTCCTCGATCACACCGAGGCCGCGCAGATGATCCAGCGCAGGGCGAAAGCCGGTGCACCAGATGATCGCATCGACCGCCTTTGCAGAACCATCGGGCCAGATCACGCCTTCGGTTGTCAGCCGCTCGAACTGCCTGACGGAGGACAAATCGCCGCGATCGCGCGCTGCCTTCACTGGTGGGACCATCACGATGTCACCGATGCCGCCGACCGGGGTGTCGCCGGGACCAGCCTTCATTCGGGCAACAGCGCGTTCGAACAGAACGAGCCCATCGACATCGTCCGGCAGAAACAACGGTTCCTGGAGCGTGACCCACAATGCACGAGCAATCGGGGCCACTTCGGCCATAATCTGCGCGCCGCTGTTGCCGCCGCCAACAACGAGCACGGTTTGACCAGCAAAATCCTCCGGTCGCTCGTAGTGGGCAGAACGAACTTGGCGACCCTTGAATAGGTCGCGCCCTGCGACTTCCGGAATGTAGGGTTTCGACCAAGTGCCGGTGGCGCTGACGACATTGCGCGCGGCGAAATCGCCGGCATCGGTGCGCACCAGTAGATGCGGATCGCCGCGCTCAACCCCTTGCACGCACACCGGACGAAGGATCGGCAGCTGATAGCGTTCCTCGTATCGGGTGAGGTAATCGAGCACGTCGTCGCGCGTGGGATAGCCCTTGTGATCAGGCGGCGCATCAGCCACCCCGGCAACGAGCTATATCCGGCGGGTGAGAACAACCGCAGCGAATCCCACCCGTGCCGCCACGCTCCCCCTGGACCATCTTCGGCATCGAGGATCAGGAAGTCTGCCTGGGCCCTTCGCAGGTAGTAACCCAAAGAGATCCCCATCTGGCCGCCGCCGATGATGACAATGTCGTGGCGTTCCATGTTCGATTCCTCAGGCGAGCCTCGGTGACAGTCCGGCGTTAATTAGGGTCATGAGCCCAACCCACGCGCAATTATGGTTTGCATTGAGGTCCATGGTCTTTGGCACAGATCAAAGCCAGAGCAATCGTTCGATAATTTTGGAATTGTCGATTGACTGCATTGAGGCACTGGCTATTTCCATGTCTATCGAAAGGGCACGATGATAGACGATCTCAACGCACAAGTCTGGGCGGTAGATGCGCTCGGAGCGCTGGCACATGAAACCCGCTTGTCGGTGTTCCGCGCACTGGTGAAGGCAGGCGCAGATGGCATGATCGCCGGCGCAATCGCCGAGCATCAGGGCGTGCCGCCGTCTACGATGTCGCATCATCTGGCGACGCTGAAGCGCGCGGGCCTTGTCCAGTCGGAGCGCGAGAGCCGGCTGATCCATTACCGTGCCGACTTCGCAGGCATGCGGCGCCTGCTGACTTTCCTGATGCAGGATTGCTGCCAAGGCGCTCCAGAGATGTGCGGCGACTTGCTGGCTGAACTCTCCTGCAACGCTGATCAACCCGTGAACGCCTGAGGCTTTAGATGGCAGACAAGATCTACAACGTCCTGTTTCTGTGCACCGGCAACAGCGCTCGCTCCATCCTGGGCGAAGCGCTGATGAACAAGCTGGGGGAAGGCCACTTCGCCGCTTACAGCGCCGGGAGTCAGCCCAAGGGGGATGTCCACCCGATGGCGATCGAGGTGCTCGAAGGCTTCGGCTTTGCGACCGATGGCCTGCGGTCAAAAAGTTGGGATGAGTTCACCCGTCCCGGTGCGCCCGAATTCGATTTCATCTTCACCGTGTGCGACAATGCCGCCGGGGAAAGCTGCCCGGTGTTTCCAGGCAAGGCGATCACCGCCCATTGGGGCGTCGAAGATCCCGCCGCCGTTGAAGGGGACGGTCAACGCAAGGCATTTCAGGATGCGTTGAGCTACCTCAAGCGCCGGATCGATCTGTTCCTGATGCTTCCCCTCAAGAGCATCGACGAATTGGCCATGCGGCGCAAACTGGCTGAAATCGGGCGCGAGGAAGGCGCCAGCATCCGGGCAAAGGACACCCAATGAACACCGACATCGTCATCTACCACAATCCTGAATGTGGGACGTCGCGCAACACGCTGGCGATGATCCGCAATGCCGGGATCGAGCCGCATGTAGTGGAATACCTCAAAACCCCGCCCTCGCGCCCACTGCTGGAAAGCCTGATTGACCGCGCGGGCATGACGCCCCGTGCCTTGCTGCGCGAGAAGGGCACGCCGTTTGCGGAGCTCGGCCTGGATGATCCTGCACTGACCGATGCGCAGCTGATCGACGCGATGATGGCCCACCCGATCCTCATCAACCGTCCGCTGGTAGTCTCGCCGCTGGGAGTGAAGCTGTGCCGCCCATCGGAAGAAGTGCTCGACCTGATCCCTGCCGATCAGCGCGGCGCTTTCACCAAGGAAGACGGCGAACAGGTGGTCGATGCATCGGGGCAGCGCGTCAAATGACCCAGACCCTCGCCAATCCCGCCCCGGCTGCTTCGCCGCTCGGCACTTTCGAACGCTATCTTTCGGTGTGGGTGCTGCTCGCCATTCTAGCGGGGCTTGGCCTGGGGCTGGCCGCACCCGATGCGGTCGGGGTGCTCGCAGGGCTTGAATATGCCTCGGTCAATCTCGTGGTCGCAGTGCTGATCTGGGCGATGATCTTCCCGATGATGGTCGGCGTCGATTTCGGCAGCATCAAGGACATCGGCCGCAAGCCCAAAGGGTTGGTCATCACGCTAGTGGTGAACTGGTTGGTGAAGCCGTTCACAATGGCAGCGCTAGCGGTGCTGTTCTTCGACTATTTCTACGCCGGATTGATGAGCGAAGGCGATGCCGATCAATACATTGCGGGCCTGATACTGCTGGGCACGGCGCCGTGCACGGCGATGGTGTTCGTGTGGTCGCAGATGACCAAGGGCGATCCGGCCTACACGCTGGTGCAAGTCTCGTTGAACGATCTGGTGATGATCGTTGCCTTTGCGCCGATCGTGGCGTTGCTGCTGGGAGTGACCGACATCGTGGTGCCATGGGATACTTTGCTGCTGTCGGTGGTGCTTTATGTGGTGGTGCCATTGGTGGCAGGGGCGCTGACCCGTAGCCGGGTAATCGCATCGCATGGCGGTGATGAAGCGGCGGTCGATGCCTTGACCGGGCGATTGAAGCCGTGGTCGATCATCGGCCTGCTGGCAACAGTGGTGCTGTTGTTTGCATTCCAGGCCGGCACGATCATATCCAATCCGCTGCTGATCGTGTTGATCGCGATTCCGATCATCATCCAGTCATACGCCATCTTTGCGGTCGCCTATGCCGCTGCAATGGCGTGGAAGGTGCCGCACAATATCGCCGCCCCTTGCGCGCTGATCGGCACATCGAACTTCTTCGAGCTGGCCGTAGCGGTGGCTATCGGTCTGTTCGGCCTCAGCAGCGGGGCGGCTCTGGCCACTGTTGTCGGCGTGCTGGTCGAAGTGCCGGTGATGCTATCGTTGGTCGCCTTCACCAATCGCACCCGCGACCGATTCCCCGCCGCATGATCGAAAGCACGCCGATGAACCGCCTGCGCACGCTGCCCGACCCGGCGCACCTGCCCGCGCTGAAGCCAGAATATGTCCACCAGCGCCCCGCGCTCGGCCTTGGCCCAATGAACCCGCCGCCCCGCGTGCTGCTGCTCTATGGCTCTCTGCGGGAGCGCTCCTTCTCGCGCCTTGCCGTGGAGGAAGCGGCGCGGCTGCTGCAATTCTTCGGCTGCGAGACGCGTATTTTCGATCCTTCCGACCTGCCGCTGCCCGATCAAGTGTCCGGCGACGATCACCCGGCGGTGCACGAGCTGCGCGAGCATTCTTTGTGGTCGGAAGCCCAGGTGTGGTGCAGCCCGGAACGTCACGGCACGATCACCGGGATCATGAAGGCGCAGATCGATCACCTGCCGCTCGCCTACAAGGGCTTGCGCCCGACGCAGGGACGCACGCTGGCGGTGATGCAGGTTAACGCCGGGTCGCAGAGCTTCAACACGGTCAACACCCTGCGGGTTCTGGGCCGGTGGATGCGGATGTTCACCATCCCCAACCAGTCATCGGTCGCCAAAGCTTACGAGGAATTCGACGAGGCCGGACGGATGAAGCCGTCCGCCTATTACGACCGGATCGTCGATGTGATGGAGGAACTGGTGCGCCTCACAGTGCTGCTGCGCCCGCACGCAGAGCAGTTGGTCGATCGCTACTCCGAGCGGGTTGAGCGCGACTTGCCGGTCGTAACTCCGGTTGAGGCAGCCGGGCTTGCAGCAAAATCGTAGCAATCGCGATGGCGCGGACGCCAGCAGCAAGGGGGCTAAATGAGGAAGGCATTTTCAGCAAGTGGCCAGCGCGGTCACCTCCGGCCTGTTCTTGCAGCTTCGCTGCTCGGACTGGTGCCGGGTCCGCTTGCCGCGCAGGATCATGACCTTCAGCAATGGACGTTGCTGGTCGCGCAAGGACCCATCAGTGATAACTTGCTGGTGCAGGCGGAAATTCAGCCGCGCATGACCAACGACGCGAGCCGATTGGGGCAGTTCCAGATCAGCCCTGCAATCGGTTATCGGGTGAGCAAGAAGGCCACAGTGTTCGTCGGCTACATGTTCGTCCACACCGATCCGGTGGACCGCCCCGCGTTCGACGAAAACCGGTTCTATCAGCACATCGTGTTCCCCCTCGGCAAGGTAGGTGACGTGACGGTCACGGCGCGAACCCGGATGGAAGCCCGAACGGTCGTAGGTGCCGAAGATCTCGCGTGGCGATTCCGCCAGCAGGTGCGGGCGCAGATGCCCCTGAAAGAGGACAAGGGACCGCTTCTGGTCGCTTGGAGCGAAGTGTTTGTAAACCTCAATGATGCCGACTGGGGACCGCGCGAGGGCATGGACCGCTGGCGCAATTTCGTGGGAGTGTCGGTGCCCGTAGCAAAGGGCGTCGTGCTTGAGCCGGGATATCTCAATCAGGCGGTGTTCCGCCGGGGGGAGGATCGGTTTGACCATATCGCGAGCGTGACGATGTTCTACCGGTTCTAGCTGAACGCCTTTTTGGCGGAGCTTGAGGCCGCCCTCATGGAGAAACCCAGACATAGCCGAAGCTTAGGAGCGAAGTGACGCATCACGCTCACAGCAACACTGATGGTCTCGGCTTTCGACATCGGCAATGTGGCGCGGGGGTTCGACACGGCCCGCATGTGAGTGCTCAACCGCACGCTGCGGCAGTGTGGGGTTGAGGCCTCGCTGGTCGCGCCCATCGGCTAGGTGGAGGTAGTGGCTGGGGCGCGCTATCTCGATGCGCTTATTACCGAAGCGAGCGGCCTCAGCGCCGAGATCGTGAACCAACCGCGCTGGCATGGGTGAATGAACGCGCGGCAGGGCGCCCGCTTTTCAGTAATCGATTGCGGCAGGCGCGCTTCCAAAGAACAGTCAAAAGTCGGAACGGCCGCCGTCGCACAGCTCATGGTTCGCTAAAGCAGCGATTACCCGGCAGTCGACGGAAAGGCCCCCACGGCAGCGGCTGATGATCCTGCTCAATTCATCCCGCAAAGCAGTGAGCTGCAAAATTCTGGCTTCAACCTCCGCGAGATGGCGAGAGGCGATGAGGTCAGCCGCCTGGCAGTCGCGGTCTGGATGATCGGACAGATCGAGCAGCGAGCGGATCTCCTCGATAGTGAACCCGAGATCGCGCGAATGGCGGATGAAGGAAAGGCGCTGACGCTCCACTGGCCCGTAAGAGCGGTAATTGCCTGATGTGCGCGGTGGTGGCGGCAGCAGCCCGATCCGCTCGTAATACCGGATGGTTTCGACATTGGTGCCGGTGGCCTTCGATAGTTCGCCGATTTTCATCGCTTGACCCTGTAGCTGCTACAGGGTGCATAAGCCTCAGCGACTCGAACACGAAGCGAAGATTGGGGCAATGAGCATCATTCGAACAGCCTATCGAAAAGAGCTGGCGGCATATCGCGTCGCGCGTGCCAACGGCGATCACGTCAGTGCCTGGCAAAGGCTCGAACGCGGGCACATCATCGCCCAGGGTAGTCTGCCGCTGCATCTCCACTCGCACGGCGTAATGCTGGCATTCGCGGTGTCGCGGCGCGAATGGGCCGAGGTTGCAGGCCAGGTGCTGCGTCTGTTTCTAGCGCCATTGGGCACACTGACCGGTCGCACGCCGATGGGAAATACCGGGCGATCGGACGTCAGTGCTTTTGCCTCTATGCCAATACCGGCGGATATTGCGCAGATCGTGAATGCAGGCCGTGATTGATTGTCAGAGCGTGCGCTGCCTTAGGGTTAGAACCCCCAATTGGTCAGGCGCGGTACGCCAAAAGCCGAAGTGCATTAACCACCACAATGATGGTCGATCCCTCATGCACGGCCACTGCTGGACCGATGCCGAGACCCATGATCGTGGCGGGAACCAGGAACCCTACAACGCCGAGGCTCACAAATACGTTCTGCCTGATGATCCCGCGTGTGTGCCGGCTCAAGCCCACAGCGAATGGCAAGTGCGCGAGGTCGTCGGCCATGAGGGCAACGTCGGCTGTCTCCAGCGCCACATCCGATCCTGCTGCCCCCATGGCGATGCCGACCGTAGCACTGGCCATGGCAGGTGCATCATTGACGCCGTCGCCAACCATCGCGACCCTGTCTTCGCCCGCAAGCTTTTTGATCGCGAAAACCTTGTCCTCCGGCATGAGATCACCCCATGCTTCATCAATCCCGACGTCCTTGGCGATGGCTTCGGCAACCTTTTGATGATCCCCCGAGATCATGATCATCCGGGTGATGCCCAACTCACGCAAGCGGAGCAGCGCGGATTTGGCCGCTTCGCGAGGTGTATCAAGCAGGCCGATCGCGCCGAGGTCACGATTCCCTTTTCGGACCAGCATCGTCGTTCGTCCGTTTTCGCGCAGTGACGCTATCGCGTCCTGTGCCTCCTGCCCCAGCGCCGGAATTGCGTCCTTACCGAACATTTCGGATTTGCCGATCCACACCGTCTCGCCGTCCACGGTCGCGGTAACACCCCGGCCGGTAAGACTCTTGAGATCGGCGGCATGGGGCAGGGCGCGCGCCCCCAGACGTGCGCTACCATCCCTGACGATCGCCTGGGCCAGTGGATGATCGCTCAATGCTTCGACAGCGACCGCAGTCGCAAGCAGTTCACTTTCATCAGTGCCACCGAGA
>Ga0075157_10001063_pt1 | contig 18168 bp, 13 predicted proteins | sample JI81BgreenDNA_FD_70967 | JGI IMG/M metagenome (GOLD analysis project Ga0075157, IMG submission 70967) | Wastewater effluent complex algal communities from Wisconsin, to seasonally profile nutrient transformation and Carbon sequestration -... | ecosystem: Engineered > WWTP > Effluent > Algae...
AGAAAAGCAACATATTCTTGAAAATCAGAATGAATTACTAGAAATTCAAGTCACAGAACGTACTGCTGAGCTACATCAGTCCCTGGAAATCCTAAAATCCACTCAAGCTCAACTAGTCCAATCAGAAAAACTGGCATCATTGGGAGAGCTTACTGCAGGTATTGCTCATGAAATACAAAACCCTTTAAATTTTGTCAATAATTTTTCCGAAATTAATAATGAGCTTATTGATGAAATGAGAGATGAACTTCACAAAGGTGATATTAGTGAAGCTATAGCCATCTCTGAAGACATCCAACAAAATATGGAAAAAATTAATCATCACGGCAAAAGGGCAAGCAGCATTGTCAAAGGCATGCTAGGACACTCTAGAAAGTCTAGTAATGAAAAAGTTCCTACAGATATCAATGCCTTGTGTGACGAGTATTTAAGACTTTCTTATCATGGACTTAAAGCAAATAATAAAGAATTTAACGCAAGTTTTGAAACATTCTTTGACTCCAACTTACCTTTTGTAAAAATCATTCCACAAGACATAGGAAGAGTTGTCCTTAATCTGATCAATAATGCTTTTTATGCTTGTGCTGAGCGTAGTAGGAATGTCGCCCATGAAAAAAGCAACGAAAAAGAAGCTGAATATAAACCCTTAGTCACAATCACTACTCAGCAAATGAGCAATAAACAATTGAAAATATCCATCAATGACAACGGATGTGGTATTCCTAGGGATAACTTGGACAAAATATTTCAGCCGTTTTTTACCACTAAACCCACCGGACAAGGCACGGGTTTGGGCCTTTCTCTCTCTTATGATATAGTAAAGGCACATGGCGGAGAGCTAAAAGTGGAAAGTGTGGTCGGTGTTAAAACTGAGTTTTGTATTATTCTAAATATAGATTGAATCATGAATGAAGTAGTAAAGAATCTATAGTTTGACGCATTAGGAATTTAGTTCTTTTGGCTTTTTCATCAACACACTATTATTAACAAAAACAAATAAAATTATACAAAATAACAAATTTTAATTACTTTTACCTTGAAATAATGAATTTGTCATTTTTAAATCAACAGGATTTTTAAATTCACATTTATAAATCGATTCGTACCCCAATTATACAAAGATGATAAAGATATTGGTAGCTGATGATGAAGCCGATATGGAGACATTGATCAGACAAAAGTTTAGACAAAAGATTCGGGAAAACGAGTTTACATTTGTTTTTGCTGAAAATGGTCGAGTCGCTTTAGAAAAATTAAGGTCATCTCCAGACTTTGACATTGTGTTAAGTGATATCAATATGCCAGAAATGGATGGATTGACCCTGTTGTCCAAAGTATGCGACGAATTACCTTTGATAAAGTCAGTGATCATATCTGCTTATGGTGATATAGAAAATATCCGGGTGGCTATGAACAATGGTGCTTTTGATTTCATCACAAAACCAGTAAATTTTATAGACCTAGAAAAAACCTTGGAGAAAACCATCAAAAGCGTAAATCATATCAAGGAGACTCTCCAGGCTATTAAAGAAAATAATATTCTCAGGATGTATGTAGATGAGAATGTTTTGAACTTTATGAATTCTCGAGAATATGAAAAATCACTAACCGACAACGAAACCATAGATGCAACCGTAGTTTTCATAGATATCTGTGGCTTTACTTCCATAAGCGAAAAGCAATCACCTGATGTAGTAGTAAAACTTTTAAACAAATACTTTGATGTCATGGTAAAAGAGATTATATCTCAACATGGTATTATTGATAAGTTTATTGGCGATTGTATCATGGCGGTATTCAAAGGAGATTTTCATTTGGACAAAGCAGTAGAGTCTAGTCTGAAAATCATTGAAACCTTAAAATCCATGGAAGACGATATCTTTAAACCACAAGTTTCGATAGGTATCAATAGTGGAGAAATGGTATCAGGCAATATTGGCTCCACTACTCTAAAAAGATTGGATTATACAGTTATTGGTGATACTGTAAATACCGCCCAAAGACTACAAAGTCTTGCTAAGCCAAATCAAATCTTAGTCAATGAAGCTTGTTATGAAAAAATAAAAATGTCATTTAGCTGTAATCTTGTAGGTAATTTTGAAGTAAAAAATAAGACCACAGGAATTACGGTATATGAAGTATTGAATTAATTTTTTTAACCTTAATCGAGTATTCAATATGAATGTATCTTCAAACTCCAAAGTCACATTTCTGCAAGATTTACTATTGATGGTGGCGGGTGTATTGATATCCGGTTTTGCATTGAAAGGGTTTTTGGTACCCAATCACTTTTTTGATGGTGGTATAACGGGTATTTCTCTACTGCTGCACGAAATATACCATTACAATCTTGCCATTGTCATCATATTGCTCAATTTACCTTTAGTCATTATCAGCTTCTTTACTGTAGGTAAAACTTTTGCCATTCGTACTTTGGTCGCTGTGGTGCTTTTAGGTATCAGCCTTTGGTTGCTTCCCACAATTCAGCTGACATCAGACAAGCTATTGATATCCATATTTGGAGGGGCTTTTCTTGGCTTAGGTGTTGGTCTAGTGATGAGATCCGGTGCAGCGCTAGATGGCATAGAAGTATTGGCTATTTATACCTTAAGAAAGACCTCATTTACGATGTCTGAAATCATTTTAGGGCTTAACATTATGATTTTTGCAACTGCTGCCATATACCTAAGTGTAGAAACTGCATTATACTCTGTATTAACTTACTTTTGTGCAACCCGCACTATTGATTATATTATTGAAGGTATTCAGGCATTTACCGGAGTCACTATCATTTCTGGCAAAAACGAAGAAATCAAACACCAACTGGTCCACAAGTTTGGTAGAGGGATAACTATTTATAAAGGAGAGCGAGGGTATTTACCTGACAACTTTGACCAAAAAATGGACTGTGATATCATATTTACAGTGATCAGCAGAATGGAAATGAGAAAACTACTTAATGTAGTGCAAAATTTAGACCCTAACGCTTTTATCATTGCAAATACCATAAGAGAAGCTTCTGGTGGTATTTTATCCAGAAAAAGCCATCATTGATTTACACAAATTAGATATTACTTTACCTCCAGGGTATCAAACCGCTTTAAAAATACAGGATCAAAATCAGCTCCGTGGCCTGGTGTATCATCTACGGTAACTTGCCAATCTTTGTGATAAGTCATCCCACCTATCACAGGATCTTCCGAAAGCATCAGTGGACTATCGAGATCATGATATAGAATGTGATCCCAAGCCATGTCAAAATGAACTAATGCCGTGATTCCCAATCTTGATTCGGAAAATGATCCGGTCTGGCAATAAACGTCAGCAGCTTGGGCAATAGCTGCTATTTTCATTGAATTGCAAATACCTCCTGCCTTCCCAAGTTTGATGTTGATCAAGTGTGCTGCATGTTGGCTCAATACTTTATAAGCGTCTTTATGATTGAAGACAGATTCGTCAGCCATGATAGGTATTGGGCTTTCAGCACTAAGACGTACTTGGTCCACCGTATTGCCCGCCATGACTGGTTCTTCACAATGCTCTATGTTCAAATCTCTCATACCATTGAGCGCTCGCTTTGCATCCAGATAGTTCCATCCTTGATTTGCATCTATTCTTAGTGGTAGATCATCACCAACAGCAGATCTTATTGCCTTCATCCTTTCCACATCCTTGGTAAAACCACGTTCTCCAAGTTTAATTTTCAATACAGGAAAGCCCATTTCCTTAAATCTAATCGCTTTCTCCACCATTTTTTCCTTGGAAAGCAAGCTTACGGTATTGTCAGTATATATTTTTTTGTCGCGGTCACCTTTCAGAAATGCATACAGAGGCAAACCGTCCATTTTGGCCACCAAATCATATAATGCCATATCAAAAGCACATTTTACAGAGGCATTACCCACAATCATACGATCCATCAAGGCTACATGTTTGTGAATTTCTCTAGGATCCGCGCCGATAAGTGCTTCTGCAAGATCTTTAGCAAAAGCAATGGTCCCCGTCTGTGTCTCTCCATGTATAGATCTATATGGACAACATTCGCCCACGCCATATAAACCATCCGAATTATAAATTTTAACCACAGTATTCCTAGCATGGGTTAGTGCACCCTTAGAGATCACAAATGGCTCATGCAGCTTTATCTGGGTGGGTGTGATTTCTATTTTATGAATTTTTGTTGCCTTCATCTTTTAGCAATATTTTAAGTACATTTTTTAAAATTGGATCAGACCTTCTGCAAGTATGCTATTAAAACGCCAGACATCTTCAAAAGAATTGTATAATGGTACAGGAGCAACCCTTATTACATCAGGTTCTCGCCAGTCAGCAATGATGCCGTGTTTAGTAAGGTATTCATGGAGTTTTTTATTGGGATTTGTCATTTGTAAAGATAATTGACATCCTCTTTGATTAGGGTCGGCTGGTGTAATAATGTTAAGTGTATTGTTACCATTTTGCAATACCAAAAACTCAAGATATGACGTCAGCTGTTCAGATTTACTTCTAAGGCGATCCATGCCAGCTTTAGCAAATAGGTCAAGAGATGCTTTGATAGCTGCCATAGACAGTATGGGTGGATTACTCAGTTGCCATCCCTCGGCTGTTGGTATAGGAACGAACTCGTCTTTCATCAAAAACCTGGTCTTTTTATCATTTCCCCACCATCCTGCAAATCTAGGTAAATCCGCTTGGTGATGCCTTTCATGAATAAAGCATCCAGATAAGCTTCCTGGACCTGAATTTAAGTATTTATAACTGCACCATGCTGCAAAATCAGGACCATCTTCATGTAAATGCAACAATAGATTGCCAGCTGCATGAGCCAAATCAAACCCAACCACACAACCCTTGGCATGTCCCATCGCGGTGATGGTTTTGATATCATAGGCCTGACCGGTATAATAATTGACACCACCTATTAGGATAAGTGCTATTTCATCACCATGACGCTCCAAAATGTTTTGAATATGGGTCAATGAAACTGTTTCACTTCCTGCATCAGGGGTAAGCTCTATCATACCTTCTTGGGGATCAAAACCATGAAACCTGATCTGACTTTCGATTGCATACCTATCAGATGGAAAAGGCGAATAATCAAAAAGTATTTTATATCTTTTAGACGTGGGCTTGTAAAAAGATACCATCAAAAAATGCAAATTTGCTGTCAGGCTATTCATTACTACGACTTCTTCAGGCTTTGCGCCAACAATATGCGCCATATTGTCCGTCAAAAATTCATGATATGGCATCCATGGGTTTTTTGCATGAAAATGACCTTCCACACCCAGATTTTTCCAATCATCTAGCTCCTGATTGACATACATTGAAGTAGATTTTGGCATTAGGCCCAAGCTATTTCCACATAAATAAATGATATCCTGACCACTTGATGTTTTAGGGATATGAAACATGTCCCTAAATGCATGAAGTACATCTTTTTGATCCTGATCTAGGGCATATTGCAATGAAGTATCCAATGGCTTTATATTTAGAAGTACAAAGATAAAAATTCGCTAAAGAAATTATTTATTCTGGTGATTGATATATCCATCTCATCACATTATCACACCAAATTTGATCTCTTTCTATCTGAGTAATTACATCATTGATTACGGCATCATCTATGACTTTACCAGGATAAGACCCTGGAACACTTTCCATCTCCCCTAGAGGATAAGGATCGTCTAATCCGGCTATAATTTGAGATGTTCCGGCTCGTTTGACCAACAATTCAAAAGAAAGTACATCATGGACTAAAGTATCGAAATATACATTTTGGGCATATTGATTTTCTTCAGGGTTTCGAGTGCCTTTAAATAGATCTGGGCGTCCTTTGTAGCCTTGTACTCTTCGACCCAATCCCATATGACCATATTGATTACCATGTGCAAAACAGGTCCTTACTTCAGGAAACCGATCTGGAAAATCCATCAAACTAAAAAAATGCCAGGCATCAGCTGTCTGAGCACACATCCAAATCAAATGAAATCGCCAAAATTTATCCTCAAGATTTATAATTTCTTCTGCATTATAAGGGTGAATTTCCACTGCCAATTTATAGTGATTTGCCAATTCAAAAATAGGCAATGTTGCTTCGTCTGCGATGGTCGTCCAATTTCCTTCAGCATTCAAAAAGTGTGTTGGCAGACATAACAACGGCATACTTAGTTCTTCGACACATCGCTGTATTTCCTGAAGTGCATCATCCACATATAATGGTTGTACGACAAAGCCAGAAATAAATTTTTCAGGGTATTCGCTTTGAATAGATGCATTATAATCATTTTGGAATCTAATGACGTCGTGGGCATCTTGTTTTTTGTAACCATTGCAATACAATTGGGATAAATTTAAGATGACTTCCTTATCAATGTGATTGACCTCCATCCATTCTAGTTTGCGATCCAGAAAAAAACTGGGGTCTGTTACGGGCCTGCGCCAGGTGCCCTGACACATGCAAGAGCAATCATCCTCCACCCAAAATATCTTTCTCTCCTTCATAAAACTAGGGATTTGATGAGGATAGGGTAGCAAGTGTCCGTGGCCGTTGATTCGCATTTCTTAATTAATAATCGTCAAAAATAATAAAGTAATCATTAAAACCAAAAAAAAAGACCCACATTGCTGAAGGTCTTTTTTGATATTATATAGTGATGGAGTTATTTTCCTCCGAAACTGATACCTAATGTCAACTCATGAGACCCATTGTTGTAATCCTGAATCTGGTGAGAAGATGTATTGTACGAGTATAAAAAGTTAAGTTTTTCGATTTTAGTACCTATTAAGAATCCAAGTCTCTTGTCTGCCCCTAAAGTATAATTGACACCTCCCAAAAGTTTGTCTTGCAAGAAGCCAAAAACCAAATTCATATCTATATGGGTAGGAACATTATTTAACCTCTTCATAATGATACTTGGAGTCATAGTGATGTCTGTTTGCACATCCAGTTTGTATCCTACCTGCATGATAAAACCTATAGTTCTTTCGGGTGCATCGTTGTCTATGTCGCTTATTCTGGAGCTCACAGCAGACGGTAGCACTAAGCCATAAGACAATCTATTCATATATAGACCATACAATCCAAAAGAAGCGTCAAAGTATTCTGTACCAGATAGAGCGTTGTTGATTACCGGGTCTCCTGGGGCAGAATTGCCCACACCTGATAAGCCATGCTTGATATACTCTGCAGAAATACCAAATCCAACTTTATTATTTTCAGATTCTATCATATAACTAAGACCTACTGCGCCTTTGGTGGTTTCTAACTCTCCAAATCTGTCACTTAGTAAGTTAACACCAAGTCCCAATCTATTTCCCACTGAGCCATTGTATGCTAAAGTAAATGTTCTCGGCGCGCCATCAATTCCTGACCATTTATTACGATAGTTGAGTAACACGTTGTGATTCATTTGATGCCCAAATGAACCGGGATTGATCAATTGTGGATTAAGATGTGCTTGGGTATAGATGTACCTTTCGTCAAAATACCGAGAAGTCTGTGCAGTCACCCAAGAAGAAAAATTCATGATGACAAAAAGCACTAGGATGGATTTAAAAATATTTACTGTTTTCATATTTTACCTTTAATACTGTTCAAAATTTTAATTATTCTCCACGAAGTATTGTGACTGTACCTTTATAAATTTCTCTTCTTCCTTGTCCGAAATTTACGTTGAGTACCCAAATATATGCTCCTTCGCGCAAGTTCTCATTGTCTGAGTCCACACCTTGCCAGGTATTGTCATAATTTGCCTGAGAATATACCAGTTTTCCCCATCTATCAAAAATGGATAAATCTGATGAGTTTTTATCGGCACAATTTATGATGAACAAATCATTGAGACCATCTCCGTTTGGCGTCATGATAGACATTGATGTGAAACATTCTCCATCTATCGGACATTCACCCACTTCTAGATTGGTCAATCTTAATTCACAAAGGTTAGCATCAGTAACGGTAACATTGTAAAAACCCTCAGCCAATCCCTCAGCTTTATTGGTGATTACAGAAAGGTTTTGCCACACATACCCATAATTTCCAGCCCCAGTATTACCCATATTGATTTCAATGCTCCCTGTATCATTATCTTTTGAGCTACAAGTTCTTTGGACTGTAGCGTTTAACCTTGTAGGTTGGGTAATCGTAATCGCCTGGGATACTACCGTACCTGTAGCATTCATTGCTGAGACCGTATATGTACCTGCCGGGAGATTAGAAAAGGTAAAATCTGGAACATTAATCACCTGAGGGCTACCAATGGTGTTGATTCCAGCTCTTAAGGTTACAGTCACTGGATAAGTACCCTTGGTTAAAGTACCACTGATCACACCATTGGACTCACCAAAACATTTAACTCCAAATCCTGAAAAATTACTGGTCACGGAAACCGTACCCAATTCTGGTTTTTCATCTGTAACAGGTTTTACCGTAACTTCTATTCCATTTCTGACAGCAGTACATCCATTAGCGTCGGTTACTGTTACATTATATGTCCCTGCTCTAAGCTTATCTATTGCTAAAGTTCCAGAAGTCTGACCATCAGGAATACCTCCAGACCACATGGTTCTGTAATTAGCTGTTCCACCAGCCACTGTAATGTTTATCCCACCATCAGCAGCAGTAGCACTTGAAGCTTGGGTGATACTTGTAACAGCGATGGTTACAGGTGTTGGTTCTGTTATAGTTACAGTAGCCGTTCCTGTTTGTGCAGGTGTGGCACTATCTGACACTGTCACTGTATACGTTCCTGCTCTTAGATTTTGAGGATTGGCTCCAGATAATCCGCCAGTCCACGTATAACTGTATGGTGTACATCCGCCACTCACAGTTACAACGATTCTTCCATCACTCCCGCCATTACATTTTACGTTAGTAGGTGTAAGGGTTACAGGAGATAGTGCAGTTTGAGTATTTCCTACTGTAAAACTTGCCGTAGCCGTACAACCTTTAGAATCTGTTACAGTTACACTATAAGTTCCAGCATTTAGCCCTGATGGATTAGGGATATTTCCTTGTGCAGGATTCCAATTGTATTGATATCCGCCATTACCGCCTGATGTAGCACTGATGTTGATAGCACCTTTGCCACCACATGCGGCATTCGTTACCACTCCTGCATTAGGTATAGAGATGGCTGAAGGCTGAGTCACCGTAGCACTACATGTAGTACTCACTGTGCCGTTGCAGACTACTTCAAAAGTATAAGTACCTGCACCTACGCCAGTCAAGGTAAGGTTTCCAGCGGATACTGCACCACTTTTAATGACAGTACCTGCCAATTTCCATTGATAATTACAAGCATCTCCGTTGGTTACGGTGATAGCTACACTACCATTGCTTTGACCATTACAAGCTACAGGAGTAATGGTGCCAACCGTACAAACTGGTTTTGGATCATCAATACAATTAATAGCAATTGATCCACCTGTGGCTGTACTAGATACCATCGCCGGAACGCCGTTTGCTGTTCCTGTGACGTCAGTGGGACCGGGTACGGTTACATTAGCTGTATAATTGGTATTTGATGGACATAGAAGTTCAAAACAAATTTTAAATATTACATGTCCATCAGGTCTTGAAAGTGCATTTCCATTAGTCCACGCCAAATTCAAAACATTATTTGTATTTGAAAATACTGATTGGTTTAGACCGTCCAAGCCATATGCTTCTGTTCTGACAAATTTAAGTTGTGTAGGATCCCATCCAAATTTAGTCTGTAATCCAAAAATATTATCAAAATCTTCTACGGTCACGTCTAAACATATAATGTCCCCTTTTTTTCCAGAAGCAGTTCCTGTTTTTATTTTTACTGAAACTCCAGGGTCTCCTACATTTATTTTACCATAACTGTAACAAACAGGTACTGCACCATTATCATCTTCCCAGATGGTTTCTAAAGTACCGATTCCGATCTGAATACATCCAGTACCCGTAGCAGCCAATACTTTAAAACAAAGTTCCATAATAACAGTATTGTCAGGTAGTGTCAATGGCATAGCAGGTTGATCATTAAACCAAAGGTATTTAAACTCTCCGGTGGGTGCACCTGCTGCATTGAATCCTCCTGCAAAATTAGGTATACCTCCTGTTGCCGGCGTTTTTACTTCCGTATATTGTAATACTGCCGGATCCCATTTTATAGATCCCTGCCCTGACTGCATAATTTTGAAATTCTTTACTGTGATCGGTACACAAATGGTCTGGTCTTTTAGAGCCGTCACTACTGCACCTGTAAATGTCAAAGCATTAGGATTGCTACAAGCAGGATCAACACAGGTTGGTGGTGGTGGCGGCGGACCGTCTCCTTTTATTCTTACAGTCCCCTTGGTATTGGTCAGGTTTTGATTTTCTGTAAAATCAGCATAAACGACATTGATTCTTCTTGGCGTATTGCTAGTGACCACATCTGATGAGGTGTTTTTAGCACCTATAGCTTTAAAATTTATGGTAAACAACCTAGTATTTGCGGGTAAAGTGACGCCAAAAGCTCCATTTGCTCCTGGGTCATCCCATGCAAATGTCAACTGACCTTTTTTGATAGCTACACCTGAACCTGGCAATCCAATACTACCTGCTGATAGTCCTCTTAATGCTGCGGTATTGATGTTGCTAATATTAGCAAACTCCAAAATTAATGAGTCATAATTTACAGAAAACTGCAATCCTATGAGACTCGTAAAATTGGAAGCTGTCACATCTACTGATGCATTTGCACCCTGATCCACTTCTGAACTTGACATGGCAATATTCACTTGTGCGGTTGCAAAATTTACACAGAAAAAAATTCCTGTTAATAGTGTAAAAAAGATTTTCCTCATGTCGGAAATTTTTAAAATGATAAAATCAGTTTGCAAAATTATAAAATATTTTATGATTTATTCTATATATTCCTTGCTTGTTTTCAAAACATTTTGATAGTATAACATCACAAATCCATCAAAAGTCTAAAAACACAATATATTTAGTGCAAATAATGCGCCAAATTTTTAATTGATCATAAATACTAGGGAATCTTCGGTAATAAGCACAAAGATATAGCTTTTTAAGTATCTATGATAAAAATTATTTGGACAAATTAATTTAGAATGTTCTTTTAACATTGTTTTAAGAAGTATTTTGAATTTTATGACCTCTAAAAACTAATATTTTTTATGCCTTAAAGATTTCAGCAGTAGTATCTTGATCCATCATACATCTGAAATGGCCTTGAGGACATGATTCATATCCAAGCTTTGAGCATGGTCTACAAGATAAACCGCTAACTTCTATATTGGTATGTTTTTCAGTATTCTTATGTCCATAATAGGGGTACATACCAAATTGGGGCACAGTATTACCCCAAAGCACGACCACTTCCTTCTGTAACGCAGCTGCAATATGCATCAATCCTGTGTCTCCAGTCACCACTTTGCTACTGTGCTTAATAAATCCGGCACTGACACCCAAGCCTACTTTACCACAATAGTCTATCACTTTTTCAGGAAACATCATAGACAATTCTTTAGCTAAATCTGCTACATCTTGTCCTCCCGAGAGTAAAGTATGTCCCGGATATGCGGAAATAATGTCTATACATTTCTCTTTAGGAATACGCTTAGTAAAATAAGTAGCCCCCAATACCAATACCTGATATTTGATACCTTTGATCAATTCTTGTGCATCAAACTCGTCTTCCGGCATTATGAAATAATCCAAGCCTATGCCATCATCTTTAATGCCTAACGGCTCTAAAGCATCAAAGTAACGATCTACTAAATGTTTGTTTTCAGGTAAAAGATTCCATTTAAATTTTACAGAAAGCCATTTTCTGACGTTGAGTTTGTCAAATCTTATCGTTTTTACTTGTAGAGCGATTCCTATTCTGTAGGATCTCATATTTTTTTGTAAATCAATGATTAAATCGTAGTTTTCAGATTTTAGATCTGAGATCGTTTCAGTCAATGATTCTTTCAATCTTATGATTTTGTCTACGTAAGGATTTTCGTGGATTATGTGAGCAAATGTAGGTTTAATCAAATAATGAATTTTGGCGTCCACCTGCTGTTTTAGACATCTGATTACGGGTGTAGTGAGCACTACATCTCCAATAGACGAAAAACGAATGATTAATATTTTATTTACTTTTGTCTTCATACAGTACAAAGATAACCTATTAATTTCTTTCCGCACATTTTTTTATCAGACTTCATTAAACAAAAGCCGGTTAAAAGTATTTTTGTTTCAACTTAATTTTAAGAGATGTTGCTAAAGTTGCGCAAGCCTATTATTGTTTTCTTCATTTTGCTGTCAGGACTGAGTGTTTATTTCGCTACCCAACTCAAGTTTAGTTTTTCCTTTGACCAGTTTTTTCCAAAAGGAGACCCCGATTTAGAGTTTTATAAAAATTTTGCAAAAGAGTTTGAGTCTGACGATAACTTTTTAATGATAGCCGTTGAAAATAAACCGTCTATCTTTGACTCTTCTTTTCTGGCAAGGTTTCATAAGTTGACCTTATCTATAAAAGATGCCCCTTACATCACTCGGGTTCAGTCTCTGACCACGCTGAGTGCACCTGTGAAAACACCATTTGGCATTACTGCTATCCCAATGATTCACATGGACAATCCGGAATACTATGAAAGCGACAGCACAAACCTAGTCAATGACGAACGCTTAGTATATACATTGATTGACTCCAATGCAACATCCTTAGTGATCGCATGTAAAACAAAGGCAGATTTGGGTATGGATGAGTCAAGAGAGCTTACCGACAAAGTCGATGAGCTTTTAGCTTCACATGGTCTCACAGAAAACTCTTACATACTTGGTAGGGCATATTTCCAACGTGAACTCATAGATTTTCAGAAGAAAGAAATGTTGATGGCATTTATCACTTCCATTATTTTAGTGACTTTTATCATGTTTCTGATCTATAGAAAACCCATAGGCATAGCCATATCCCTCGGTAGCATCGCCCTAGGATTATTATTATTTATGGGATATCTTGGGGCCACGGGTACAGAGTTAAATGCAGTATCTGCTTTATTTCCCGTTATTATGTTAATTGTAGGTTCGTCTGATGTCATCCATATATTTAGTAAGTATGTAGACGAACTTAATAAAGGAAATACTAAGCAATTAGCCATGGAAATCACGGTAATGGAAATCGGCCTAGCTACTTTCATGACATCTGCAACTACTGCTATTGGTTTTGCATCTTTGTATTTTTCAAAATTGAAGACCATTCAGGACTTTGGTATAAACGCTGCTATTGGAGTCATGATAGCATACGTGACGGTTATACTATTAACGACAGTGGTGTTATCACTTTTCGATAAGAACCAAATAATATCCGAGCAATATCAAAATTCTAAATGGACACCTTGGTTAGAAAAAATATTCAATATAAATAGGTATCATCAGAAAACTATCTTGATAACAGTTTTAGCTTTGTTAATCATATTTGGTGTTGGTATTTCTAAAATCAGTACCAATTATAACATAGAAGACAACTTGCCCAAAGGATCCAAGGTAACCCGAGATTTTTTGTTTTTTGAAAAACACTATGCTGGTTTCAGACCTTTGGAGTTTGCAATTGCATCCAAAACCAACGAACAGGCTGATGATTTTCTAGTGCTAAAAGAAGTGGATAAAATAGAGCAAAAAGCCAAATCTACAGGTGTCATTAAATCTTCAATGTCTTTGGCAACCTTATACCGAAGTATTAATAAAATGAATAATGCCAATGCTCAAGAAGCTTATCTTTTTCCAGAAGATGAAGATGCTTTCTATGCAGCTCAAAAACTAGTGGAGCGTGGCCTCAAAGACGAAGCCAATATCTTAGTTAGTAAGGATCGTCTTAAGACCAGAATTTCAGCCCGTATTTCTGATATTGGTGCTGACAAAATCAAAGCAGTAGGTACAGAACTTGACGATTGGATCAATAAAAATATAGACACATCTCTCATAAGTGTGAAGAGAACAGGAACAGGCCTAATACTAGATAAAAACTCCGAATATGTCACTAAAAGTTTATTGCAAGGCTTAGGGTTTTCTGTCTTGATCATATCTATGCTTATGGCATTACTGTTCAAATCTTTGAGGATGCTTATCATTGCTTTGATTCCCAATATCATTCCGCTTTTGTTTGCAGCAGCAATCATAGGATTTTTTGGTATTGAATTAGAAGCCGGCGTCGCCATTATGTTTTCGATCATTTTTGGTATAGCCGTAGATGATAGTATACACTTTTTGAGTAGGTACAACTTGTGCTTGAAAGAAGGCTTGGCTAAAGAAAAAGCCATTCATACTACTATACATGAGTCCGGAAAAGCGATTATTTTTACTACTATTGTTATGTTTTTTGGATTTTTTATGATGATTTTTTCAGTTAATCCGCCAACTTTTACCGTTGGAGTTCTTATAGCAGTAACTTTGGTCAGCGCTCTGATTTGTGATTTGCTTTTGTTGCCTGCTTTGATATTACGATTTACGAAGTAATGGAGCGTTTTTTAGCTCACTGATTGCACGGAATACAAAGATTTTTATTTGATCTGCAAGAGACTTTTTTATATTTCTCACTCTAAGTCTTTATACTGCTTTGAATTGATAATTCTGATTATAATTTCTTTATCAATTATGGACTTATTATTTAAATTTACTAAAATTCCAAGTTTTCTATGAGTCAATCTTAGGTAGGTTAAAAGTTGTTTTTTGTGAACATTAGTCAGAATTTCAACTGGCTATAATTCAACAATATTTTTAGAGTTAATTTTAACTTTTATGTTTACCTGTATATCTTTTTAAAAGATGATAAAAAATTTGGTTCATAAATAAGAAAACCTACTTCACAAAAATAACGTCATTTATCTTGTCTCCTTGTTGTATTTTGTGTACTACATCCATACCTTCTATTACTCTGCCAAATATGGTATAATTACCGTCCAAATGCGGCGTTGCCGAGTGTGTGATAAACCATTGTGTACTTTCTGTATGGTTGCCTGCAGATGCCATACCAATGTAACCTGAGCCATCATATGATATTTGTGATAGCTCTGATCTGATACTATATGGTTCTGAACCAAATCCGTCACCTCTTGGGCATCCGGTCTGTATAACAAAATTAGGTACCACTCTGTGAAAAACCTTACCTGAATAGTATTTTTTATTGATTAAATCTACAAAGTTTGCGACTGTAGCTGGTGCCGAATTTTTATAGAGTTTTACTCTAATGAGCCCTTTTGATGTTTTGATAGCTGCCACACTAGAGTCGCCAATGGTACTGATTAAAGTCCAATCGATAGGATGGTTATGTTCAGGTGTTTTGGCTTTATAGTCTGCGCCTTCTAAATATGCTATACAAGATGCTAGCTCATTATATGTTTCTATTTCTTTAGGGAGTTTGAGTTTTGCCAGGGCATCTTTCATAAAGGTCAGGTCCTTGAGCCATTCTTTCCATGCCATGACAGGTTCTTTGAGTATAACAGATGATGTCGCCATTTGTCCAGGATCGCCACTAGTAATACCGCTTGCCAGGGTACCCAATATTTCTGCCTTTACTTTTCCATAACCATTGCCAAATGCTTTATAAAATTGTGGACTTTTCAGGATATTTCCTAGACCTTCCAGTGCAGCAATTTTTACTATTTGGTCTTTTTCCTGAGCATAAATCTGTGAAATCACAATATAATTAAATGGGTCTTGGCTCAAGGCATTAATATATGCAGCCTTTCCATATGGAGAAGATTCTGATTTTAAATTCCTTTTGATTCTTTCAGAAAAGGCTATCTTACTTTTAGTAAAATATAGAGCTGTGTGCGCTAGTACTGCTCCATTCATAGGTGCTCTGACTTGCCATGGAGTAGTAACTGTATCATACTTAGCATACAAGGGTACGTCTTCTATAAATCCATTCTTGACAAAAACTTGGGCTGCTGTAGTGGCTATATGAAGATTGGAGTCCAAAAGGCTTGGTAAAATCGCATCACGCATTTTAAAGTATGGATAATTGCCCAATGCTCTGATAATATTACACTTTACTCTGTAATCATTTTCTTTGAGCAAAGCAGTCTTCAACGGTTCTAAAAATAAGGAATCCTTGTTTTTACCAAAAGATGTGGCCAAGGCCATTTTGATCTCAGGATTTTTTTCCCTAGTAAAAATATCGGTAAGTCTTATTGCTGCCAGGTTTAGTTTCAGGTCTTTGGCTCTAGCCAGATAATGGGCAGCATAGAGTTTTACTTCATAAGGGGTTGTAGCATTATTTAAAAAGTCAACCATCTTAGAAGTACCTTCATCAGAGACAATGTTTCTCAAAGCCATTCTGTATATGGCTTTTGCTTGTCCTAAAAGTAAAAAAGTATCCGTAATACGGTATGTTTTTACTGTAGATAATGCCTTGAGATCGTTTAATCCTCCCGTTTTACCTACAGCTTCTAGTATATTGGCATTATAAATATTGTCTATATCCAATGTATCTTTTCCCCGAAAAGCCACAATAAGTTTATCAGTAATTTTGGTATCTCCTACCTGACCTAGAGCAAAAGCAGCGGCGGCCCTTACTTGCATTACTGGATCTTTGAGCATTTTGATCAAGGAGTCTTGGGCCTCCTCTGACTTGACAGATGCGAAAGCCATCGTGGCCAGATATCTATGGGTTGGGTTTTCGCTTCTCAGATGCACATAAAGTCCTTTTACGTCACTTTTGTCCTGAAGGTCTAATATTTTTTGAACTTCGGGGTCTGACATGGAGATTTTGATTTCCGTATCCATTGTTTTGGTATCAGGCACACAAGAAGTAAACCATACAGATAAAAATGTCGCTAAAACCAGAGAAAATACAATATTCTTTGTCATCGTTGAAATCAATTGAAAGTCCAAAATTAATGTTTTTCTGGAAATTATAACTAAACTCTTATATCTTTGCACATTCTAATGGTAAAAGAATTTAAATTGGAAGCAATAAGGCTTGGTAAGGTATGATGATATACTCCGATCCATAAAAATTCACTTTGAATACTTTAAATATCTAAAAATACAGATGGGTGTAAAATTAGTAACTAAAGAAGTTTTGAACAGAAAGGCAAAGTTTGAGTATAGTTTTATTCAAATGTTTGAAGCTGGTTTGGTACTGACGGGCACTGAAGTCAAAGCATTACGATTAGGACTGGCCAACCTTAATGACGCTTATTGCCTATTTGATAATGGAAACCTTACGGTTAAGAGCATGTTTATAGCCGAATACGATCATGGAACTATATACAATCACGACGCGCGCAGAGACCGAAGATTGTTACTACGTAAACCAGAACTCAAAAAGCTTGAACGACGTGTGACTGAAAAAGGACTCACGATTGTTCCATATAGATTGTATTTTACAGATCGTGGCTTTGCTAAACTAGAAGTTGCACTTGCCCAAGGAAAGAAAGCCTTTGACAAACGAGATGCTATCAAAGAAAGGGACAATAAGAGAGACCTAGATCGATTGAAAAAAATCAAACTCTAGACCCCATACCGTTTAGTAAAGTCCACTTTATGAAGTCCTTTCCTTGCTATGGAAGGATTGATGATGGGTATATTCATTCAAAATTACCTTACATAAATGACACTAACTTTAAAGGGGTCAGGAACTATTTAAAGGGAGTGAGTATATTTGTGTGTTTTTGAATTGATCATCAATGACTGTGAATTTATAAGTTTTAACACGAGTTTTACCTACCGTACCTTCAAACTTGAACAAACTACTTAATTTTGCCATAAATGAAAAAATTTAAAAGGTTAAACAATGCCCCAAAGATACAGGGGTACTTTTCGATTTTTCAAGAGGTCAGGTCCATAATGGGATATAATTTCCCCTTTTTTCCGGTTTTTTCCGGTTATGTCCACTTTTGTCCATTTTGGGTATGTTTTGGGCAGTTTTGTCCATTTTTGTCCTTTTTTTCCACTTTTGTCCAAATACGACCCAAACTTCCTTTTTCTTCCCATTTTGGCATGTGGTTTTGCATAGCATGCGTCCATTTTTAATAAATTTTAACATTTGACCTACACACATATCCTCTGAAATAACGTTATGTATATGTAAAATTTATTTCCATATGCCATTGTCCAAACCTATCAATCTGTATCTTACTCCATACATACTCCGTACCTCCTCCAACGATACTCCCATGATACTAGCACCATACTCC
>Ga0075157_10001066_pt1 | contig 18146 bp, 18 predicted proteins | sample JI81BgreenDNA_FD_70967 | JGI IMG/M metagenome (GOLD analysis project Ga0075157, IMG submission 70967) | Wastewater effluent complex algal communities from Wisconsin, to seasonally profile nutrient transformation and Carbon sequestration -... | ecosystem: Engineered > WWTP > Effluent > Algae...
GCTGGGACCGCCGACAATCTCCAGACCGGCGCCGACCAGAAGGCCGCGGATCGCCTCTTCCTGCGCAGCCGGGGCAAAGCTGACTACCAGCGCGCCGGCGTCCGCGGCGCTGGCCAGCTCATAGCCCTGCCCGCCCGAGCGGTCCTGCATCAGCAGCGTCTGGCCGACCAGCGCCACCAGCGCCACAGCGGCCGCCACCTTCCACACCCAGCCGCGCGCCGGGGCCTGCACCGGGTCCTTCACCGTCACCGGCCCCGCCCCCTCGCGGCCCACGTCGCGCAGAAGCCTCGCCAGCCCGAACTCGCCGGGGCTGCGGATGTCCTCGGCCTGCATGCCCTCGCGGATCGCGGCCAGCGCCTCGGCCTCGGACCGCAGGCGCGCATCCTCGGCCAGGAGCGCCTCGACCTCGGCCCGCGCCTCGGCGTCCAGAGTGCCGTTGACATGAAACACCAGGTCCTGTTCGACCTCATTGCGCGGGCGGGTCATGCGAAGGCCCTCCCCTTGATGCGGCCGGACAGGCAATGCAGCAGCAGCTTCTTGGCGTGGTGCAGGCGCGACTTGATCGTGCCCTCGGGCACGCCCGCCACCTCGGCGATCTCGGCGCAGGTCATGTCCTCGTAGAACGCCAGCGAGACCGCGCTGCGATGGTCGTCCGACAGCGTGCCCATGCAGTAGCGCAGATGCTCGGCCTCCTGCTTGGCGGCATAGCCGGCGTCGGCGGCATCCTCCATCTCCTCGGGCTCGGGCACCTCGTCCGTCACCGTCATGCGCCCGCGCTTTCTGTGCGCGTCGATCACCTTGCGATAGGCGATGCCGAAAATCCACGTCCGCACTTGGCTTCTCCCCTCGAAGCTGGCGGCCACGCGCCAGATGTCCATGAAGACTTCGTGGAGTATGTCGGCAGCCTCGTGCGGATCGTTCAAACGCGAGACGATGAATTTGTAGCAGGGCTTTTCATAGGCGCGATACAGCGCGGCCAGCGCCTGCTTGTCGCCCTTGGCGATCTGGCGCAGCAGAAGGGAATGATCGTCGCTCATGCTGAAGACGGCCTTGCGCAATTCCGCGCGACGCTACACCATCAAGTTGCGGCTGGGAAGCGGCTCAAAGCGGCGCGAAGCGCAGGGCAACCTGGCCGAAATCGCCGAAATCGGCCTCGAACCGGCTGCCGGGCGGGGCCTCGATCGGACGGATGAAACTGCCCGACAGCACGATATCCCCCGCCGACAGGCCCATCCCATAGGCCGCCAGCCTCCGCACCAGCCAGACGATGCCCGTGACCGGATCGTCCAGCACCCCGGCACCGAGGCCGGTTTCCTCGACAATGCCGTCGCGCTTGACGATGGCCCCCACCCGGCGCAGGTCAAGGGCGCCCGGCGCATGGCGCTGCGGGCCCAGCACGATCCCGGCGTTGGCGGCATTGTCGCTGACCGTGTCGGTGATGATGCGCGCGCGGCCCGTGGCCGGGTCGGCGCGCAGGATGCGGGTATCGAGGATCTCCAGCGACGGCGCCACCGCCTCGGTCGCCGCCAGCACCGCCTCGCGCGTGACCCCCTCCCCCGCCAGAGGCGCGCGCATCAGAAAGGCGATCTCGGCCTCGATCCGCGGCTGGATGAAGCGGCCCACCGGCACCTCGGCGCCATCCGCGAACAGCATGTCATCCATCAGCACGCCCGAATCCGGCGTGTCGATCTTGAGCGCGTCCTGCATGGCGCGGCTGGTCAGGCCAATCTTCCAGCCGATCCCCCGCCGCCCCGCCGCCCGCTTGCGCGCAATCAGCGCCGCCTGCACGGCATAGGCATCGTCCAGCGTCATTCCGGGATAGCGCAAGGACAGCAAACCAACCTGCCGCCCGGTGATTTCCGCTTGAAACAGCGCCTCGGCGGCCTCCTGATGCTGAAACGGGGTCATTCGTCGCGCACTCCGTTCCTCAGGGTCCCGATCCCGTCGACCGTCACCTCCACCACATCGCCGGGCACCAGATACCTCGGCGGATCGAACCGGGCCCCGGCGCCGGTCGGCGTGCCGGTCACAAGGATGTCGCCCGGAACCAGCGTGGTGAAGGTGCTGATATAGGCGATCTGCCTGCGGACCCCGAACACCATCCGCGACAGCCCATCATCCTGCCGCACCTCGCCATTCACCCGCGTCACGATCCGCGCCTGATCCAGCTGCGCCGGGTCCGTGAAGCGCACCATCCAGGGCCCCATGGCACCCGAGGCATCCCAGTTCTTGCCCTGCGTGACGTTGAACTTCGCGTGCCGCACCCAGTCGCGGATCGTGCCCTCGTTGCACAGGGTCAGGCCCGCAATATGGCCGTAGGCCTCGTCCTCCGGGATGCGCCGCCCGCCCTTGCCGATCACCACCGCCACCTCGCCCTCGTAATCCAGCGTGTGGTTTTCCGGCGGGCGGATCAGCGGCTGACCATGCCCGGTGAACGACCGCGCAAAGCGCGGGAACAGCGACATGAACGTCGGCGCCTCGCTGCCGTCCTTGTATTCGGCGTTGCGGTCGGGGAAATTCACCCCCACGCACAGGATCTTCTCGGGGTCCGGCACCGGGATCTCCCAGGTGAAACTCCCCAGGGGATGGCTGACCGCCCGCCCCTCCGCCGCCGCCTCCAGCGCCTCCAGCCCCCCGGCCGCGATCACATCCCGCAAACTCCGCCACTCCGGAAAGCGATCCGACAGCGCGATCACCCCGCCTTCCGCCACCACCCCATACACCTGCCGCCCGCCGGCCCGGATCGTCGCAAACCGCATGCCCATTCATCTGTCCTCAAATATCCACGGGGTTTCCAAAGGGGGGCGTGCCCCCCTTTGGCGAGGGGGTTGGGGGGGCGAGCAGCCCCCCAAGCCTACGGCGCCACGATCGGCTGCGCCTTCAGCACCGGCTCGAGCGGCGCCACACCCCCGAACACCGACCCTTCCTCGAACCACGATTTCGGCGCCGGCGCCCCCCACAGGGTCTGGCGCTGCGGGTCCTTCAGGTCCCAGCGGATCGGTTCCAGGTCCGGGTCCACCGTCTGGTAATCCGAACAATAGATCTCGATCCGGTGCCCGTCCGGGTCGCGCACATACAGGAAGAAGGCGTTCGAAATCCCGTGCCGCCCCGGCCCGCGCTCGATATTGGGCAGGTATCCCGAGGTGCTCATCAGATCGAGAAGGTCGATGATGTTCAGGGGCGTCGGCACCCAGAAGGCGGTGTGATGCAGCCGCGGGCCGCGGCCGTTGGTGAAGGCAACGTCATGGACCCCGCCCTTGCGGTGCATCCAGGCGGCCCAGAGCCGCCCGGTCTGGCTGTCCTCGGTGTATTCGGTCACCCGAAACCCGATGGCATTGTAGAACGCCACCGACGCATCCACATCGGAGGCGAACATGTTGAAATGGTCGATCCTGAGGGGCTTCACACCGTTGTAAAGCTTGTATTTCTGGTGGATCGGCGCAAGGCGGTCCATCCGGACATAGAACTCCAGAGGAATCCCGAAGGGATCGCGCGTGCGCAGGCAGCGGCCGATGAAGGGTTGTTCCACCCAGTCCACCGGCAGGCCCTGCGTTGCGAACCACGCGGCGGCCTTGTCCAGATCGGGCTCGTCATAGAGCTTGAACCCCAGCACCCCCACCGAGGGCGTATCCGCCTGCACCAGCGTGATGCAATGGTGCCCGCGCTCCTCCATCGCGCGCAGCCAGATCACGCCGTCGCCCTCGCCCGTGACCTGCAGACCCAGGATATCGACATAGAAGGCCCGCGAGGCCGCCAGATCGGTCACGCGGTATTCCACATGGCTGAGCCGCACGATGTTGAAGGGCGGATACAGGGTCGGGGCGGGAACGGGCATCGGGGCCTCCTCAGACCGGGAAAATCACATTGACCTGGCCGGTGCCAGACGAGGGGAAATAGGGTGTCACCACCTCGCAGCGCCCCTCATAGGCATCCCAGCCCAGCGCGCCATAGAGCATCGCCGTATCATGCATCGCGCCCTCGCCCGAACAATGCCGCGCATAATCGCCCAGCATCGCCAGAAACGTCGCATGTTCGCCGTTCTGCCACATCTCCAGCACCCGCAGATCCACCTGCCGGTTGAATTCGCTGGAAATCGTGAAGGTTCCGTTGTTGGGCGCATAGTCGCGGTTCGACCAGATCTTGTGGCTGAGGCTGCCTGAGGCGACCAGCAGCACACGGCTGTCCGACGCCTGAACCGCCGCGCGGATCGCCTGGCCGATGATCCGGCTTTCCTGATGGTCATGCACCGTGCAATAGGCCGCGACCGAGACCACCTTCATCCTGTGCTCGCGCGACATGAAATGCATCGGCACCAGCGTGCCGTATTCAAGGTCCAGCGAGTCGAGATGATGCGCCAGCGTGTAGACGCCCAGTTCCGTCGCCCTGGCCGCAATCGAGTCCCCCAGCGCGGGGTTGCCGTCGTGGTCATAGGGCAGGTCACGGATGAACTGCGGAAACTCGCTCGAGGTCAGCAGCCCCTTGAACCGCGCATTGGCGTTGATGTGAAAGCCTGCGTTCACCAGCCAGTGCGTATCGCAGATCACCACCGTATCCACGCCCAGCGCCCTGGCGCGGCGGGCGATTTCCAGATGCCCGTCAATGGCCGCCTGCCGCGTGCCCTTGAGCCGCCCCTCCTGTTCCGACATCTGCAGCGTCGGCACATGCGTCATCTTGGCGGCCAGAACGATCTCGCCCATGGATCACGCCCCCAACCGCTGGATCTTGTGATGGCCCAGCGCAAAGGCGGTGTTCCTGGTTTCCATGTAGAAGTCGAACGACCAGTCACCGCCGTCGCGCCCGATGCCCGAGGCCTTGACCCCGCCGAAGGGCGCGGGCAGATGGCGGACGTTTTCGGAATTCACCCAGATCATCCCGGCCTCCAGCGCGTCGCTGACCCTGAGCGCGCGGGCCAGGTCGTTCGTCCAGACATAGCCGGTCAGCCCGTATTCCACGCCATTGGCGATGTGCAGGGCCTCGGCTTCATCGGTGAAGGTGATCGAGGTCAGGAAGGGCCCGAACACCTCCTCCTGCGCGATCCGCATCTGGGGCGTCGCGCCGGTGAACAGCGTGGGCGCCACGAACCAGCCCTGATCCCCCACCCGCGCACCCCCGGCGGCGCAAACCGCCCCCTCGGCCCGCCCGATGCCGACATAGGACATGACCTTGTCGAAATGCACGCGGTGGATCAGCGGCCCCACCTCGGTCGCGGGGTCCAGCGGGTGGCCGACCCTGATGAGGTTCACCCGTTCGACCAGCGCAGCATGGAAGCGATCCGCAATCCCGGCCTGCACCAGCAGGCGCGAAGAAGATGTGCAACGTTCGCCGTTCAGCGAGTAGATCATGAAGATCACCGCATCCAGCGCCCTCTCGAAATCGGCGTCATCGAACACGATCACCGGGTTCTTGCCGCCCAGTTCGAAATGCACCCGCTTCAGCGTGGCCGCGCCCTGACGCATGATCATGCTGCCGGTTTTCGATTCCCCGACAAAGGCGATGGCCTTGATATCGGGGTGTTCGGTCAGGGCCTTGCCGGCTTCCTCGCCCATCCCGTTCACAAGGTTCAGCACCCCGGGCGGCAGGCCGGCCTCATGGCAGATCTCGGCCAGCAGGCGGGCGGTCAGGGGGCTGAATTCGGCGGGCTTGTGCACCACCGTGCAGCCCGCCGCCAGCGCCGGCGCGATCTTCCAGGTGGACAGCATGAAGGGCGTGTTCCAGGGGGTGATGACGCCCACTGGGCCGATGGGCTTGCGGCTGGTGATGTTCAACTGCCCGGGCGCCTGCAACGCCTGACCATCCCGCGCACCGGGGGCCTGATCGGCGAAGAAGCGGAAATTCTCGGCGCCGCGCAACGCCGCCTTCGACATGAAGCGCCAGGCCTGCCCGGTATCCCAACATTCGCACAGCGCGATTTCATCGGCCCGCGCCTCGATCAGGTCGGCGATGCGGTGCAGGATGGCCTTGCGACTGGTGCCGTCCATCGCTGCCCAGGCCGGAAACGCCGCCTTGGCCGCCTTGGCCGCCGCGTCGATGTCGTCCGCCGTGCCGCGCGCCACCTGGGCAATCAGGCTTTCATCCACCGGCGAGCGGGTTTCGAACGTGGCACCCAGGGGCATATCCTGCCCGGCGATCAGGTTGCGGATGCCGCCGTCGCGGAAGCGGGCCAGATGGATTTCAAGCTGCGCCAGACGGGCGGAAAGATCACTCATGCCTGCATGTCCTTTGGCAGAAAGCGGCGGATGGAACTGGCCTTTGGGCTGAGGTCAGGGTCGATGTCGCGCATTTCCAGCGACAGCATCAGGGAATTGTTCGCCATGTCGTCGGCGCAGAAGGCCTCGGCCGCGGCAAAGATGGCGGCGGTGGCGCGGGCCTTGTCGGCGTCGCTGCGCCCGCCGCGCAGGCGCACGGAAATGTCGATGAAGGCATGACCCGGCTGGCCATCGGCGATCAGCACATGGTCGGCGGCATGGGCGCGCACCCGGATTCCGGCGGGCGGAAACACCCCCGTCGCCACCGCCGCATCGCGCAGCGCCACCAGAAACGCCGGCATGTCCAGCCGCCCCTCCAGATTGCGCGAGTATTCGATGGACAGGTGCGGCATCAGATCCCCCTTCTGATGCTTGCCTTGTTAAGCAAAGCCGGGCTGCCCTGTCAACTCCTTCTTGATTTGCGCCGCGCCTTCGGCCATGGGAGCGCCATGATCAAGACGCCCCTGCGCAAGACCGGCCGTTCTCTGCCCATCGCCCTGCTGAGGGCGCGCGAGGCCGTCATGGGCCCGGTGCGCGAGATGCTGGCCGACAGCGGCGTGAACGAACAGAAGTGGCGCGTTCTGCGCGTGCTGGATGAATCCGGCCCGCTGGACCAGAGCCTGCTGGCCGAGCGCGCCTGCCTGCAACTGCCCTCGCTGACGCGAATCCTGCAGGCGATGCAGGATCAGGGGCTGGTGACCCGCTCGCCCGATCCGGCCGACAGGCGGCGGTCGATCGTGACGATCACCGAGGCCGGGCTGGCCGTGATCGAAAACCACGCCGCGGCCAGCATCGCCCTGTTCGCGCAACTGGAAGACAGTTTCGGCCACGACCGGCTGGAGCAATTGCTGGACCTGCTGGAAGACCTGCACCGCACCGACTGGCGCAAGTGAAAAGGGGCCTTGCGGCCCCCCTCAGGCACATTCCAGAAGCAGGGTTCCGGCGGCGGTGTTCGAGATCGGGATGTGATAGTTGCGGGTGATTTCAGTCACGTCGTCGCCCAGCGCACCGCGCATCATCATCCACATCAGGAATTCCGTGCCCTGCGCGCCGGCGTTCTTGACCAGTTCCTGACGGGTGATCTTGGTCAGTTCCTCAGGGTTGTGAACGATGTTTTCCAGGCAATAGGCGTCGAATTCCTTGTTGATGAAGCCCGCGCGCTGGCCGTCGAGCTGGTGGCTGAGGCCCCCGGTGCCCAGAACGACGATCTTGGCATCCTCGGGGAAGGACAGCAGCGCCTTCCTCAGCGCCTTGCCGAAGTTCAGCGCGCGGTTCAGCGTGGGGATCGGGTGCTGGACCGTGTTGGCGCTGATCGGCACGGCGCGGGGCATGTCCTTGTTCAGGGGCGCGCCCGGCCAGAACAACTGCATCGGCACGACAAAGCCGTGATCCACCGCCAGTTCCTGACACGAGGTGATGTCGAACTCATCCGCCACAAGGCTTTCGATGATGTGCCAGGACAATTCCGGCGCCCCCGGGAAGGGCGGCAGCGTCGGCAGGCCCCAGCCCTCGTCCTCGGAGCGGTATTCGTGCGCGGCGCCGATGGCGAAGGTGGGCATCCGGTCCAGGAAAAACCCCAGCCCGTGATCGTTGTAGATGTTGATGACGTAATCGGGCTTGTTGTCCTGAATCCACTGGTGAACCTTCGGGTAGCCATCGAAGAACGGCTTCCAGTAGGGATCGTCATACAGTTTCTTCTGGATCGCGTTGCCCACCGCCGGAATGTGCGAGGTGGTGATCCCGCCGAGAATGCGTGCCATGATGTTCCCCCCTCAGGCCTGAGACGCCAGATATTGCTTGAATTCCTCGGTCGTGCGGCCGGTCTGCAGGCCGCCCACATCCTGCACCGACAGCTTGAAGATGCCGGCGAACTTGGCGAGGTAGTAGATATTCCCCCCCGCCGCGATCAGCCCCAGCACGTCGCGGGCGCGGATGGCGGCCTTCTGTTCGTCGTTCAGGCCGTATCTGGCCATCCAGCCTTCTTCATCGGCGCGAAAGCCTTCGCGGTTGTCGGCCTTGTTGAAGTCGTAGCACATCTTGTTCAGGGCATAGCCCTTCATCGCCATCTTGCCGTCGAACAGCGTCGTGCCGGGGATGTCGATGTGATAGTCGAAGCCGGGCATGTCGTGCATCTGGTGTCTCCTCCGCAGATGCCTTGTGTTCTGCACCCGGGGGCGCCGCCGCCGTTTGACATGGATCAAACCGGCCGGGCGGCGGACGAGAAACCAATGCGGCGGACGCAAAACTTATACTGGATGGCAAAGGGGGCGCGCCCTGCGGCACGCCCCCTTTTCGCAGTATCGCCGGATCAATCGGCCCAGTAGAGCCGCATGGGATTGTCCACCAGCAGTTTCTGCCGCTGCTCCGCCGTGCGGGCGATGCGGGGGATGTAATCGACCAGATTGCCATCGTCGGGCATGTGGTTCTTCAGGTTCGGATGCGGCCAGTCGGTGCCCCACAGCACGCGGTCGGGGAAGCGATCCACCAAGGCCGCGCAGAAGGGCACCACATCGTCATACCCGGGCGGGCCGGACAGCGTCAGGCGTTCCGGGCAGGTCACCTTGGACCAGATGTTCTCGTTCTGCGCCATGAGGTCGATGAACCGCTGGAAATCCGGGTGATCGACGCCCTTGGCCACATCAGGGCGGCCCATGTGATCGACCACCACGATGCCCGGCACCTGCCGCAGGAAGGGCGTCAGCCCCTCCAGATCGGCGGCTTCGAAATAGACCACGGTGGACCAGCCGAATTCCTGTATCTTGTTGGCGATGCTCAGGAAAACCTCAGGCGGGGTGGCATCGACTAGCCGTTTGACGAAGTTGAAGCGCACACCGCGCACGCCGCCGTCATGCAGGGCGCGCAATTCCTCGCGCGTGATATCCGCCCCCACCGTTGCCACGCCGCGCGCCCTGTCACCCGCCGCGCGGCAGGCATCCACCACGGCGCGGTTGTCCTTGCCGTGGCAGGTGGCCTGCACGATCACGTTGCGGTCAAACCCCAGATGGTCGCGCAGCGCAAAGAGCGCCTCCTTGCCGGCGTCGCAGGGGGTGTATTTGCGTTCGGGCGCGAAGGGGAACTGGGCCGAGGGGCCGAAGACATGGCAATGCGCATCCACCGCGCCGGGGGGCAGGGTGAAATCGGGCTTCTTCGGGCTGGGGTGGAAGACCAGCCAATCGGGGTCCATCACCTGCGGTTGCGCCATCGCGGCCTCCTGAGTCATGATCGCGCGCACCATGCCGCGCCGCGCGGGTTTTGCCTATTCCGTTCTTTCGTGGCAGGATAAGTTTTCCCTATAGGCCCCCGCCATGACCGACAGCCTTCCGAACCTGCGCCACATGCGCGTCTTTGTGGAAACCGCCCGGTCGGGGTCGGTGTCGAAGGCCGCGCAGGCCTGCCTTCTGTCGCAGCCCGCCGCGACCCAGGCCATTGCCCGGCTGGAGGCCGAGGTGGGCACGCCCCTTCTGCACCGTCAGGCCCGCCGCTTTGCGCCCACCCCCGCCGGCGCCCTGTTCGCGCCGCGGGTCGAGGCGGCGCTGGAGCATCTGCACCAGGGCGCCCGCGCCGCCCTGCGCGGGGCGGGGGCGCGGCGGGTGGCGTTCGACCGGATGGTGACCTCGGCCCAGATCCGCGCCTTGGTGGCGGTGGCGGGCAGCGGCAGCTTCACGATTGCGGCGCGCGATCTGGGCTTGGCGCAGCCCACCATCCACCGCGCGGCCCGGATGCTGGAGGAAATCGCCGGCGTGCCGTTCTTCACCACCACCGCCACCGGCGTTGAACTGACCGCCGCCGCACAGGCCTTTACGCTGGGCGCCAAGCTGGCGCAGGCCGAAATCCGGCAGGGGTTCGAGGAAATCGGCCATCTGCAAGGGGATGACCGGGGCACGTTCACGCTGGGCTCGCTGCCGCTGGCGCGCACCTCGATTGTCCCGCAGGCGACGCATGCTCTGATCGTGGCCACGGTGGGGGTGCAGGTGCGGGTGGTGGACGGGCGCTATGGCGAACTGCTGCGTTCCTTGCGCGAGGGTGATCTGGATTGCCTGATCGGCGCCCTGCGAAACCCGGTTCCGGCCGAGGATGTCGTGCAGGAACCGCTGTTCGAGGATGAACTGTCCATCGTCGCGCATCCGAAGCATCCGCTGGCCGGGCGCAGGGCGATTCCCATCGAGGACACCCTTGCCTACCCCTGGGTCGCCCCCCCGCGCGACACGCCCGCGGGGACGTATCTCTATGAAACCCTGAGGATTCAGGACCGCCCGCGCACGCCGGTGCGGGTGGTGTCATCCTCGCTGGTCATGCTGCGGGGGATTCTGGCGCAGGGGTCGTATGTGTCCATCGTCTCGCGCCACCAGATCAGCACGGAACTGGCCGACGGGCGGCTGGTGGTGCTGGACGTGCCCTTGACCAACACGCGGCGCACCATCGGCCTGACCTATCGCACCTCGTGGCGGCCCACGCAGACGCAATCGCGGTTTCTGGACCTTCTGCGCCACTTCAGCCCCAAGGCTGGCAATCGTGACTCGTGAATAGCTTTTTTGAATGACCTCCGGCGCGATTCTATTGGCCGGAGGGCGACGGGGAAATGTATACAGCCAGCGGCGCCTTTCGCCGCAAACGGGGGGAAAATGAAAAAGGACTACGAGGACATTCCGGGCACCTTCGTGTTCGATGCCGACCGCTCGCGCGAGGGGTATCACCTCAACCAGTTCTGCATCTCGCTGAGGCTGCAGGTGAACCGCGACGCCTTCAAGGCCGATCCCGAAGCCTATCTGGACCGCTTCCCCATGACCGCCGACCAGCGGCAGGCCGTGCGCGACCGCGACTGGAACCGCCTCCTCGAACTGGGCGGCAACATCTATTACACCTCGAAACTGGCGGCCAATGACGGGATCAACTTCCAGAACCTCGCCGGGCTGATGACCGGGATGGGCGTGGATGCCTACCGCGAGATGATGCTGAAAGGCGGGCGTTCGATCGAGGGCAACCGCTACAAATCCGAATGGGAGAAGAAATAATGGCGCGCATCATTGCTGGCGTCGGCTGCTCGCACGTGCCCGCCATCGGCGTGGCCATGGACACCAAGATCACCGACCAGCCCTATTGGCAGCCGGTCTTCAAGGGGTTCGAGTTTTCCCGCAAGTGGATCGCCGAGAAGAAGCCGGACGTGATCTTTCTGGTCTATAACGACCATTGCACGGCCTTCGATGCCTCGGTCATCCCCACCTTCGCGCTGGGCTGCGCCGCAACGTTCAACCCGGCCGACGAAGGCTGGGGCCCCCGCCCCGTGCCGGTCGTGCGCAACCATCAGAAACTGGCCAGCCATATCGCGCAGTCGCTGATCCTCGATGAATTCGACATCACCATCATGAACGAGATGGAGGTGGACCACGGCCTGACCGTGCCGCTGTCGGTCATGTATGGCGAGGTGCCGCAGGACGGCGAATGGCCGGCGCTGGTGATCCCGCTGGCGGTGAACGTGGTGCAATACCCGGCGCCCACCGGCAACCGCTGCTACAACCTGGGCAAGGCCATCCGCCGCGCGGTGGAGAGTTTCGATGAGGACCTGAAGGTCGTGATCTTCGGCACCGGCGGCATGAGCCACCAGTTGCAATACAAGCGCGCGGGCCTGATCAACCCCGAGTTCGACACGATGTTCCTGAACCGGCTGACCAGCGATCCCGTCGGCCTGTCGAAAACCCCGCATGTGGACTACCTGCGCGAGGCGGGGTCGGAAGGGGTCGAGATGGTCATGTGGCACGTCATGCGCGGCGCGCTGGACGACGAGGTGCGCGAGGTGCATCGGCATTACCATGTCCCGGCCTCGAACACCGCGGTCGGCCACATCATCCTGGAAAACGTCAACGCCTGAGGGGGCAGTCATGCGGATTTGCGTTGCCGGCGCTTATGGCGCCTTCGGGATCAAGCACCTTGATGCGTTGAAGGCCATCGAGGGGGTCACCGTTACCTCGGTCATGGGGCCCACGCGCGCCAAGATCGACGCTCTGGCCGCCCAGCGCGGCATCGGCCATGCGGCGACCGATCTGGCCGAGTGTCTGGCGCGCGACGATGTGGATGCGGTGATCCTGTCGACGCCCACGCAACTGCACGCCGAACAGGCGATCCAGTGCATGCGCGCCGGCAAACCGGTGCTGATCGAGATTCCGATGGCCGACTCGGTCGCGGAATCCGAGGAAATCTGCCGGGTGCAGAAGGAAACCGGCGTGCTGGCCATGGCCGGGCAGGTGCGCCGCTTCAACCCGTCGCACCAGTGGATCCACAACAAGATCAAGGCGGGCGAGCTGAAGATCCAGCAGATGGATGTGCAGACCTATTTCTTCCGCCGCACCAACATGAACGCCAAGGGCGAGCCGCGGTCCTGGACCGATCACCTGCTCTGGCACCACGCCTGCCATACGGTCGACCTGTTCCAGTATCAGACGGGCGAGGTGGTCAGTCAGGCCTACGGTCTGGAAGGGCCGCATCACCCGGAACTGGGCATCGCGATGGACATGAGCATCGGGATGAAGACGCCCTCAGGCGCGATCTGCACGCTGTCGCTGTCCTTCAACAACAACGGCCCGCTGGGCACGTTCTTCCGCTATATCTGCGACAACGGCACCTATATCGCCCGCTATGACGACCTGTTCGACGGCAACGAGAAGCCCGTGGACCTGACCGGCGTCGCGGTGTCGAACAACGGGATCGAGCTGATCGACCGCGAGTTCATCGCCGCGATCCGCGAGGGGCGGCAGCCGAATGGCTCGGTCCATCAGGTGCTGGACGCGATGCGGACGCTGGACCGGATCGAGAAAAGCTTCGCCTGAAAAACGCCCGATTTCCTTTGTATCCCCCCTCGCCTAGAACATCCCTGCGATGATAGGGCGAGGTGCGGTTTTGGACGGCAAACCGGCAATTCTGGTGACGGGCGGCGCGGGCTATGTCGGCTCGCATGCCTGCAAGGTGCTGGCCGCTCGCGGGTTTCTGCCCGTGGTCATCGACAACCTGTCGACCGGCTGGTCGCAGGCGGTCAAGTTCGGGCCGCTGGAACAGGCCGACCTGACAGACCGCGCGGCGCTGGATGCGATCCTGGCGCGATGGAACCCGGTCGCGGTGATGCACTTCGCGGCCTTCAGTCAGGTTGGCGAATCCGTCACCGATCCCGGAAAATACTGGCGCAACAATGTGCTGGGCTCGCTCACGCTGGCGCAGGCGATGGTGGCGGCGGGGTGCCTGAAACTGGTGTTTTCGTCGACCTGCGCCACCTACGGCGATCAGGACGGTGTCCTGCTGACCGAGGACACGCCCCAACGCCCCACCAACCCCTACGGCGCGACCAAGCTGGCGGTCGAGGCGATGCTGCGCGATTTCCACACCGCGCATGGGCTGGAAACCGTCACCTTCCGTTATTTCAACGTCGCCGGCGCCGACCCTGAGGCCGAGGTGGGCGAATGTCACCGCCCGGAGACGCACCTGATCCCCGTGATGCTCGAGGCGATCAGCGGCCAGCGGCCGGAACTGGTGGTGCATGGCACCGATTACCCCACGCCCGACGGCACCTGCCTGCGCGACTATGTGCATGTGATGGATCTGGCGCAGGCGCATGCGCTGGGGCTGGACTGGCTGCTGGACGGCAAGGGCAGCCGGGATTTCAACCTGGGGTCCGGCGTGGGCTTCACGGTGGCCGAGGTGATCAGCCAGGCCCGCGCCGCCACCGGCAAGCGCGTGCCGCACCGCTTCGGGCCGCGGCGGGCGGGTGATCCGGCCGCCCTCGTTTCCGCCTCGCGCCGCGCGACCGAGGAACTGGGCTGGGTGCCCGAACGCTCCAGCCTGAAGCTGATGATCGCGGATGCGTGGCGCTGGCACCAGACGGGCGGCTATCCGGGATAAGGAAAGGGGGCGCAGCCCATGGCCACGCCCCCCCGGTTCTCAGGCGATCACTTCAGGTCGAAGCGGTCGGCTTCCATCACCTTGGTCCAGGCGGCGACGAAATCCTCGAGGAATTTCATCTCGTTGTCGTCCTGCGCATAGACTTCGGCATAGGCCCGCAGGATCGAGTTCGAGCCGAACACCAGATCGGCGCGGGTGGCGGTGAACTTGACCTTGCCCGACTTGCGATCCACGATGTTATAGCTGTTCGCGCCGGTGGGCACCCAGTTGTAGGCCATGTCGGTCAGCGTGACGAAGAAATCGTTCGTCAGCGCGCCGGGCCGGTCGGTGAACACGCCGTGCTGGGTGCCGCCGTGGTTCGTGCCCATGGCGCGCATCCCGCCGATCAGCACCGTCATTTCCGGCGCCGTCAGGCCCAGCAGTTGCGCGCGGTCCAGAAGCATCTCCTCGGCCGAAACCGCGTAGTCCTTCTTGACCCAGTTGCGGAAGCCATCAGCCAGCGGCTCCAGCACGCTGAACGAGGCCGCGTCGGTGTGCTCCGCCGTGGCATCGCCGCGCCCGGCGGTAAAGGGCACCTCGATGTCATAGCCCGCATTGGCGGCGGCCATTTCCACACCGACATTGCCGGCCAGCACGATGATATCGGCAACCGAGGCGCCAAAGCGCGCCGCGATGGGTTCCAGCACGCCCAGCACGCGGGCCAGACGGGCGGGTTCGTTGCCTTCCCAGTCCTTCTGCGGCGCCAGACGGATGCGCGCGCCATTGGCCCCGCCGCGCATGTCCGACCCACGGTAAGTGCGCGCCGAATCCCAGGCGGTGCTGACCAGGTCCGCCACCGACAGGCCCGACTCGGCGATGGCGCGCTTGGCGGCGCCGATATCCCAGTTCGTGGTGCCGGCGGGGACGGGGTCCTGCCAGATCAGGTCTTCCTTGGGCGCCCAGGGGCCGATGTAGCGGCCGCGCGGGCCCATGTCGCGGTGCGTCAGCTTGAACCAGGCGCGCGCGAAGGTTTCGCTGAAATAGGCCGGATCCTTGTGGAACCGCTCGCTGATCTTGCGATAGATCGGGTCCACCTTCATCGCCATGTCGGCGTCGGTCATCATCGGCATCGTCTTGATCGACGGATCCTCGACATCGGGCACCATATGCTCGGGCTTGATCCCGATGGGCGCCCACTGGTTGGCACCGGCGGGGGATTTCACCAGTTCCCATTCATAGCCGAACAGAAGGTCGAAATAGCCGTTGTCCCAGACGGTCGGGTTGCTGGTCCAGGCGCCTTCGATGCCCGAGGTGACGGTGTTGCGCCCCACGCCGCGGGTGACGTGGTTGTTCCAGCCCAGGCCCTGTTCGGAAATGTCGGCGCCTTCGGGCGACGGGCCCAGATTGGCGGCGCTGCCGTTGCCATGGGCCTTGCCGACGGTGTGGCCACCCGCGGTCAGGGCGACGGTTTCCTCGTCGTTCATCGCCATGCGGGCGAAGGTTTCGCGCACATGCAGGGCGGTGCGGGCCGGATCAGGCTGGCCGTTCACGCCTTCGGGGTTCACATAGATCAGACCCATGTGGACCGCCGCCAGCGGGTTTTCCAGCGTCGAGGGGTTCATCAGATCCGCATAGCGGTTTTCCGACGGCGCCAGCCATTCGGTTTCCGAGCCCCAGTAGACGTCCTTTTCCGGCGCCCAGATGTCCTCGCGGCCGAAGGCAAAACCGAAGGTTTTCAGGCCCATGGATTCATAGGCCATCGTGCCGGCCAGCGCCATCAGGTCGGCCCAGCTGATCTTGTTGCCGTATTTCTTCTTGATCGGCCAGAGCAGGCGGCGGGCCTTGTCGAGGTTGGCGTTGTCCGGCCACGAGTTCAGCGGCGCGAAGCGGTGGTTGCCGGTGCTGGCGCCGCCGCGGCCATCGGCCAGGCGATAGGTGCCCGCGGCGTGCCAGGTCATGCGGATCATCAGGCCGCCGTAATGGCCCCAGTCCGCCGGCCACCAATCCTTGGAATCGGTCATCAGGGCGATCATGTCGCGCTTGAGCGCTTCGAAATCCAGCGTCTTGACGGCTTCACGATAGTTGAAGTCGCCCAGCGGGTTCGACTTGGTGTCGTGCTGGTGCAGGATGTCCAGCTTCAGCGTTTTCGGCCACCAGGCCACCACATCGTTGCCGACCGTGGTGCTGCCGCCGTGCATCACCGGGCACTTGCCCGCGCTGTTTCCGTCCATGAGATCCTCCGGTTGCTGATGACCGACCCAGGGCACCCGAGTCGGGGCCGCGGCGTCGTTGGAATCGTTCTAGCAAATCGCGCGGATCAGGATAAGTTGTATTTCCTGATCATCGCAATAAGTTTGCCTGATGCAAAACCTGACCCTGCGCCAGTTCCGCTATTTCGAGGCCCTCGCCACCCAGGGCCATTTCGGCCGCGCGGCCGAGGTCTGCTCCGTCACCCAACCCGCCCTCTCCATGCAGATCAAGGAGTTGGAGGCAACGCTGGGCACGCCTCTGTTCGAGCGCGGGGCGCGGCAGGTGCGGCTGACCGCCTTTGGCGAGGATTTCGCCCTGCGCGTGCGCGAAATCCTGCGCGCGGTGGATGAACTGGGCGATCTGGCGCGCGCCAGCCAGGGGCGGCTGGTGGGGCGGTTGCGCCTCGGGGTGATCCCCACCATCGCGCCCTATCTGCTGCCCCGGCTGATCGGGCGGCTGACCGAAACCAACGCCGGGCTGGACCTGCATGTGCGCGAAAGCCTGACCTCGCGGCTTCTGCGCGAGGTGCAGCAGGGCCGCCTCGATGCCGCCATCGTGGCGCTGCCGGTGTCGGAACCGGCGCTGGTGGAAACCGCGCTGTTTTCGGAAGCCTTCGTGCTGGTGCGCCCGCTGGCCGATGCCGCAAGGCCCGTCCCCAGCCGCGAGATGCTGCGCGAGATGCGGCTTCTGCTGCTGGAAGAAGGGCATTGCTTCCGCGATCAGGCGCTGTCCTTCTGCAACCTGCAGACCGCCCTGCCGCGCGAGTTGCTCGAGGGCTCGTCGCTGTCCACGCTGGTGCAGATGGTCGGCGCCGGCATCGGCGTCACGCTGATCCCGGAAATGGCAGTGCCGGTCGAAACCCGCTCGGCCGCGGTGTCGGTCGCGCATTTCCCGGCGCCCGAACCCTCGCGCACCATCGGGATGATCTGGCGCCGCTCCAGCCCCTTGGCGCGGCAACTGGCCCTCCTGGCCGAGACCGTGCGCGAAGCCGCCACGGGCGAGGGCCCCCGGCAACCCACTGGCGAGGGCGCGCGAATCAGCCTATATCCGCGCGCATGACCGCAGGTTTGACCTTCCGCAAGATGCACGGCGCCGGCAACGATTTCGTTGTGCTGGACAGCCGTGGCCGCGCGCCCGTGACCACGCCGGCCCTGGCCCGCGCGCTGGGCGACCGCCATCGCGGCGTGGGCTTCGATCAACTGGCGGAACTGCGCGATTGCGCCGACGCCGACCTGCGGCTGGATTTCTGGAACGCCGACGGCACCACGGCGGGCGCCTGCGGCAATGCCACGCGCTGTGTCGCATGGCTGGTGATGCAGGAAACGGGGCGCAATGCGGTCAGCATCCGCACCGAACGCGGGATCCTGCAGGCCGTCCGGGATCAGGGTCAGGTCTGGGTCAACATGGGCCCGCCGATCACCGACTGGCGCGCGATCCCCCTCAACGCCCCGCATGATCCCCTGTCGCTGCCGCTGCCCGGCGACCCCGTCGCCGTCGGCATGGGCAACCCGCATTGCGTGTTCTTCGTGCCCGATGCCGAACAGGTCCCCCTCACCGCCGAGGGGCCCCGCTATGAGCATGACCCGCTCTTCCCCGCCCGCACGAATGTCGAATTCGCCTCGCTCATCGGCCCCGACCACCTGCGCATGCGCGTGTGGGAGCGTGGCACCGGCGTGACCCTCGCCTGCGGCTCGGGCGCCTGTGCCACCGCCGTGGCCGCCGCGATGCGTGGCCTGACCGGGCGGCGCGTGGTGATGGATCTCGACGGCGGACAACTGATTGCCGACT
>Ga0075157_10001067_pt1 | contig 18139 bp, 18 predicted proteins | sample JI81BgreenDNA_FD_70967 | JGI IMG/M metagenome (GOLD analysis project Ga0075157, IMG submission 70967) | Wastewater effluent complex algal communities from Wisconsin, to seasonally profile nutrient transformation and Carbon sequestration -... | ecosystem: Engineered > WWTP > Effluent > Algae...
ACGATGCGGCGCTGCTGGCGGCGCTGGAGTCGGGGCAGGTTGCCCACGCCACGCTGGACGTGTTCCGGGTGGAACCCCTGCCGATGGATCACCCCTACTGGGCGCATCCGCGCGTCACCGTGACGCCCCATATCGCCGCCGACACCCGCGCCGAAACCGCCGCGACCCTGGTGGCCGAAAACCTGCGCCGCCTGGTGGCGGGCGAGGCGCTGCTGCACAAGGTGGACCGGCAGGCGGGCTATTGACGCAGGTCGCGGCCGCCGGGGCCTGAGGCGGCAGTAAACATCCCGACGCTCTGGCGTTGGTCCCGTGGGGGGCGTCAGGTGCGTGCCAGCACGCACCCTACGCTGCAAAAGGTGCGTGCCAGCACGCACCCTACGTCACAAAGGGTGCGTGCAAGCACGCACCCTACAGGGCGCCCGTAGGGTGCGTGCTTTGCACGCACCGACGCCGTCACCGAAGGTCGGGCGGAGTCCCCTCGGCCAGAAGCGCCGCCATCAGCGCCTCCACCGAAACCGTTTCCGTCCGCGTGTCGCCCAGCCGGCGCACCGTCACCGTGCCCTCGGCCACTTCCCGCGCGCCCACGGCCAGGATTACCGGCACCTTGCCAAGGCTATGTTCGCGCACCTTGTAGTTGATCTTCTCGTTGCGGGTGTCCGCCTCGGCCCGCAGCCCCGCCGCCACCAGCCGCGCCGCCACGTCCTGCACATAGGCATCCGCCTCGGACACGATCGAGGCGACCACCACCTGCCGCGGCGCCAGCCAGAGCGGCAGCTTGCCCGAGAAGTTCTCGATCAGGATGCCGATGAAGCGTTCGAAACTCCCCAGACAGGCGCGGTGCAGCATGACCGGGCGGTGGCGGGCGCCGTCCATGCCGACATAGCTGGCGTCCAGCCGTTCGGGCAGGTTCGGGTCCACCTGGAAGGTGCCGCACTGCCAGTCGCGGCCGATGGCGTCGGTCAGGACGAACTCCAGCTTCGGCCCGTAGAAGGCGCCTTCGCCGGGGAACAGCTCATACTGATGCCCCGCCGCCGTGACCGCATTGGCCAGCGCGGATTCGGCGTGGTCCCAGCTTTCCTCGGTCCCGATGCGCTTTTCGGGGCGGGTGGACAGCTTGATGCGCCATTTGTCAAAGCCCAGATCGGCATAGACGTTCGACAGGAAGTCGATGAAGCGCTTGGCCTCGGCTTCGATCTGTTCGGGCATCGCGAAGATGTGCGCGTCGTCCTGCGTGAAGCCGCGCACGCGCATGATGCCGTGCAGCGCGCCCGAGGGTTCATACCGCGCGCAACTGCCGAATTCGGCCATGCGCAGCGGCAGGTCGCGGTAGCTCTTGATGCCGTGGTTGAAGATCTGCACATGGCAGGGGCAGTTCATCGGCTTGAGCGCGTTGATGACCTTGTCCTTGGCGCCTTCCTCGTCGACTTCCACGATGAACATGTTCTCGCGGTAGTTTTCCCAGTGGCCTGAGGCTTCCCACAGCCGCCGGTTCACCACCTGCGGCGTGTTCACCTCGACATAGCCGCCGCGGCGCTGCTGGCGGCGCATGTAGTCCTGCAGGGTCGTGTAGACCGTCCAGCCGTTGGGGTGCCAGAACACTTGACCCGGCGCTTCCTCCTGCATGTGGAACAGGTCCATCTCCTTGCCCAGCTTGCGGTGGTCGCGCTTGGCGGCCTCCTCCAGCATGGTCAGATGGGCCTTCAGGTCGTCGCGGTTCTTGAAGGCGACGCCGTAGATGCGTTGCAGCATCGGGCGGCTGGAGTCGCCCAGCCAGTAGGCGCCGGCGACGTTCATCAGCTTGAAGGCATCGGCGGGCACCTGGCCTGTGTGTTGCAGATGCGGGCCGCGGCACAGGTCCTGCCAGGGCCCATGCCAATACATGCGGATGTCCTGACCTTCGGGGATGCGGGCCAGCAATTCCAGCTTGTAGGGTTCCCCCGCCGCCTCGTAATGCGCCTGCGCGCGGGCGCGGTCCCAGACTTCGGTGCGCACGGGCTCGCGCGCGTTGATGATCTGCTTCATCCGCGCCTCGATCTGGCCCAGATCCTCAGGCGTGAAGGGTTCGGCGCGGTCGAAGTCATAGAACCAGCCCAGATCGCGCACCGGGCCGATGGTGACCTTCACGTCCGGCCAGATCTCCTGCACCGCGCGGGCCATGATATGCGCCAGATCATGCCGGATCAGCTCCAGCGCCGCGGCGTCGTCCTTCATCGTGTTGATCGACAGGCGGGCGTCAGACGTCAGGGGCCATTGCAGATCCCAGTGCGCGCCGTCCACCTGCGCAGAAATCGCGGCCTTGGCCAGTGACGGCGCGATCGAGGCCGCGACCTCGGCCGGGGTCACGCCCGCCGGGAATTGCCGCACATTGCCATCGGGAAAGGTCAGGGAAATCTGGCTCATGGCCGGTTCCTCGTCGTTTTGGCGCCCACGGAGCGCCCGGTTGCGGGTTATGTCGGCGCTTCTTGCGCCGACGGGCGTGGCTTGTCAACCGAGGCGCTTCGTGCCTCAATGCAGCGTCCCGGGGGGAGCCGAGTGTGATGGATGTCGAATGGCAGCGCCTGAAGGCGCATGAATTGCGGGCCCTGGCGGCCGAAGGGGCGGTGGTGATCCTGCCCATCGCCTCGATCGAGCAGCACGGGCCGCACCTGCCCACGATGACCGACACAAGGCTGGGGCACGAGGTGAACATCCGCGCCGCGCGCTTGTGCTGGCCCAGCCGCAAGGTGGTGGTCACGCCGGTCGTCTGGTCGGGCCTCAGCGAACACCACATGCCCTTTGGCGGCACGCTGACTGTCAGCCATGCCACCTTTCGGGCGCTGATCCACGATCTGGTGGTGTCGATCACCCGCCACGGGTTCCGGCACATCCTGATTTCCAACAGCCACGGCGGCAACATCATCGCCATGCAGCAGATTTGCGATGAACTGTCCTCGCAGGTCGATGCGGTGCTGGTGGGCGCGACCTATGTGACCGAGGCGGGCGAGGATCTGTCGCGCCATCTTCAGGACCAGCCCGGCGTCATGCACGCCTGCGAGGCCGAGACCTCAATGATGCTGGCGGTGGAACCGGGGCTGGTGGACACGTCCGATCTGGCCACGCTGGTCGATGGCATGGACGGCGCGGGGTTCCTGAAGGCGGGCAAGGCCGCCTATCGCTGGCGGCCCTTCACCCATATCACCGGCAACGGCATGGCCGGCAACCCGGCGCGGGCGACGGCTGAAAAAGGCGAGGCGATGCTGGAGGCCGGCGCCGGGGCGTTGGCGGCTCTGATCCTGGACCCGGCCACCTGGGCCGATCCCCTGGACAAGCGCGGCGCGGGCACAGGCGGGGTGCCCTTCCGGTGACGGCCTTCCTGACCACGCCGCAGGGCCGCCGGCTGGCCCATGTCCGCACGCCCGGCGCGGGGCCGGGGGTGATGTTCCTGGGCGGGTTCAAATCCGACATGACCGGCACCAAGGCGCAATTCCTGGAAGGCTGGGCGCGCGAGAGAGGCCGCGCCTTCCTCCGCTTCGATTATTCGGGGCATGGGCAATCCTCGGGCGCGTTTCTGGATGGCTGCATCGGCGACTGGTTCGCCGATGCCCGGGCGATGCTGGAGACCACGCAGGGCCCGCAGGTGCTGGTGGGCTCCAGCATGGGCGGCTGGATCGCGCTGCTGCTGGCGCGCGCCTGCCCGGGGCGTGTGGCGGCGCTGGTCGGCATCGCCGCCGCGCCCGATTTCACCGAGGATTCGATGTGGGCGGGCTTCGACGCCGCCCAGCGCGCCGCGCTGGCGGCGCATGGCTTTGTCGACCTGCCCTCGGACTATTCCGACGCGCCCTACCGCATCACCCGCCGCTTGATCGAGGATGGCCGCACCCACCTGGTGCTGCGCAGCCCGCTGGCGCTGCCTTTCCCCGTGCGCCTCTTGCAAGGGACGGCGGATACCGACGTGCCCCCCGCCGTGGCCCTGCGCCTGATGGACCACGCGGCCAGCCCCGATCTGACCCTGACGCTGGTCAAGGGCGCCGATCACCGCTTTTCCGACCCTGCCAACCTGACGCTGCTGGCGCAAACCCTTGATCAACTGAAGGTCTGACCCATGCGCAAGACACTGATCGCGCTGTTCCTGCTGGCCGATCTGGTGCTGGTCGCCGCCGTGCTGTGGTTCATCGCGCCGCGCGAAAGCTGGCCTGCCGCGGCGGACATCGCCCCAGTGGAACCCGGCCCCGATCTCGATGGCTGGCTGGCCGCCCGCGAGGCGGCGGTGCCCGGGATCACGCCCGACACGGAAAAGACGATCCTCTGGGCGGGCACACCGGGCCAGCGCACGCCGCTGGCGCTGGTCTATTTGCACGGGTTCTCGGCCACGCGGCAGGAGGTTTCTCCGTTGCCCGAGGACCTGTCGCGCGCGCTGGGCGCCAACCTGTTCGCCACCCGCCTGACCGGCCACGGCCTGCCCGGCGAGGCGCTGGGCGCCGCCACCGTCACCGACTGGGCGCAGGACATCGCCGAGGCGATGGCCGTGGGCCGGCGGCTGGGCGAGAGGGTGGTGCTGATCGGCACCTCGACTGGCGGATCGATGGCGGTGCTGGCGGCGCTGGACCCCGCCTATGCCGGGGCGCTGGCGGGGATCGTGCTGATCTCGCCCAATTTCGCGATCATCTCGGGGCAGGCCTGGGTGCTGGACACGCCCTTTGCCGCGTCCTGGGTGCCGGCCGTGATGGGCCAGACCCGCTCCTGGGAGCCGCAGAACGAGGCGCATGGCCGCTTCTGGACCACCAGCTATCCCACCGCCGCGCTGTTTCCGATGCGCGTGGTCCAGCGCGCGGCGCAGGATGCGAACCACGCCGCCGCCACCGTCCCGGCGCTGGTGTTCTATGCGACCGGCGACACCGTGGTGCGCAGCGACGCGACCGAGGCGGTGATCGCCCGCTGGGGCGCCCCGATCGAAGCGCATGTGATCACCGATGCCGACGACCCTGGCCAGCATGTGATCGCGGGGGACATCCTGTCGCCCACGTCCACGCCCGGCATCCTGAGGGTCACGACCGACTGGCTGGGCCGTCTCTGACTTGACGGCCCCCCACGCCGTGCCGCATGAGGGAAGCGCGCGGTCCCGTAGCTCAGCTGGATAGAGCAGCTGCCTTCTAAGCAGCGGGTCAGGGGTTCGAATCCTCTCGGGATCGCCAGCCTTGCCCGGTTACATCGACCATTTCGGCGTGAAGGGCAGTTGCGCGGACAGGCCGCCGTCCACGCCCAGCACCTGCCCGTTGACATAGGAGGCGGCGTCCGAGGCCAGCCAGACGGCGGCCTGGGCCACTTCCTCGGCCTGCCCGCCGCGTTTCAGGGGGTTCAACTGGCCGATCTTGCCCTCGCGGCCCCGGGCGCGGGCGTCATCGAAGAGGGGGGCGGTCATCGGCGTGTCGATCAGGCCCGGCGCGATGCCGTTGATGCGGATGCCGCGGCCCGACAGCGCCATGGCGACGGTCTGCACAAGGCTGACCACCCCGGCCTTGGAGGCCGAATAGGGAATCGGCCCCGCCCCGGCGCGCAGCCCCGCGACCGAGGCGGTGCAGACGATGGCGCCGCCCTGGGCCATGTGCGGCAGGCAGTCGCGGAAGGCGATCCACGGGCCCAGAAGGTTGATGCGAAGGACCTCGAGGAAGTCGTCGCTGGGGGTATCGAGCCGCGGCACCATCCCGCCGGTGATCCCGGCATTGGCAAGGAGCACGTCGATCCGCCCGTCCATGCCGAGTGCGGCGGCGACCATGGCGGCGACGCCGTCATCGGTGGCGCAATCCACGCGCAGGGCCTGGGCGCGGCCCCCTGACGTGGCGATGAGGGCGGCGGTTTCCTCGATCTCGGGCTTGAGGTCCGCGACGACGACCGATGCGCCGCGCTGTGCCAGCAGCCGCGCCGCCGCGCGCCCGATGCCGCCCGCGGCGCCGGTGACAAGGGCGGTCTTGCTGGTGAAATCCTGCATCGTGGCTCCTTTGCCGAGGCAAGGGGGGCGCTCGCGCCCCCCTCGGCGCAGGGCGCCTCACCCCCCTGAGGATATTTGAGGACAGATGAAAGGGTCAGGACAGGGCCGGGTTGCGGCCGCGCGACGTGGTCATCTTTTCCCAGCCGGGGTGGTTGAGGCCGCGGCGCTTTTTCATCTCGAGGCGCGCGAGTTGATCGCGATGGACCTCGTCGGGGCCGTCGGCCAGCCGTAGGGCACGGGCGCCGGCATAGGCGATGGCGGTGCCGAAGTCATTCCCCGTGCCGCCGCCGCCGAAGACCTGGATCGCCCAGTCGGCGACCTGGCAGGCCATGGTGGGGGCGGCGATCTTGATCATGGCGATTTCGGCCAGCGCGGCCTTGTTGCCGACGGTGTCCATCTTGTGCGCGGCGTGGAGCGTGAGCAGGCGGCACTGGTCGATCAGGATGCGGGCGTTGGCGATGCGCTCGCGCGTGACGCCCTGATCGGCGACCGGCTTGCCGAAGGCGGTGCGTTGCAGGGCGCGGTCGATCATCTGTTCCAGCAGGCGCTCGGACTGGCCGATGAGGCGCATGCAATGGTGGATGCGGCCCGGCCCGAGGCGGCCTTGCGCGATCTCGAACCCGCGGCCTTCACCAAGGAGCAGGTTCGAGGCCGGCACGCGGACGTTTTCGAACAGCACTTCCGAGGCGCGATCGGGCACGCCGTAGTAGCCGAACACCGGGAGCGAGCGGGTGACGGTGATCCCGGGCGTGTCCATGGGCACGAGGATCATGCTCTGCTGCTTGTGGCGGTCGGGGTTGCCCGGGTCGGTTTTGCCCATGAAGATGCAGATCTTCGTTTTCGGGTTCGAGGCGCCGGTCGTATACCATTTGTGCGCGTTGATGACGTAATGGTCGCCGTCGCGGCGGATCTCGGCCTGGATGTTGGTCGCATCCGACGAGGCGACGGCGGGTTCGGTCATCGCAAAGCAGGACCGGATCTCGCCGTTCAGGAGCGGTTTCAGCCAGCGTTCCTTGTGCGCGTCGGTGCCGTAGCGTTCGATCACCTCCATGTTGCCGGTGTCGGGGGCGTTGCAGTTGAACACCTCGGGCGCCAGCATCGAGCGGCCCATGATCTCGCAGAGCGAGCCATATTCGACGTTGGTCAGCCCGGCGCCCTTGTCGCTGGCCGGCAGGAACAGGTTCCACAGGCCGGCGGCGCGGGCCAGCGGCTTGAGTTCGTCGAAGATCGGATAGATCGCGAAGGGGCCGAGTTCCTCGGCCTCGCGGAAGAAGCGGGCCTCGTTGGGGTAGATGTGGTCATCCATGAAGGCCTTGAGCCGGGCTTCCAGATCGATCACGCGGGGGGATTTGTCGGGGACCATGGTTTCCTCCTGTTTCAGCCAGCCTAGCTGCGGGCGCGGCATCTGACAAGATCGTCTGACGATGCGGGCTTGACGCCTACGCGCGGCGCCGGGCATCCTGCCGGAAAACAGGGAGGCGCGCATGGCCGAGGCAGAACTGGCGGAGTGGATGGCGGCGCATGTGCCGGGTTTTGCCGGGCCGGTGACGCTGACGCGGCTGGGGGGCGGGCAATCGAACCCCACCTGGCGGGTGGACGCGGCCAGCGGGCGCTATGTGCTGCGCCAGAAGCCGGTGGGCAAGGTGCTGCCTTCGGCCCATCAGGTGGACCGCGAATACCGGGTGATGCAGGCGCTGGGGGCGACGGATGTGCCGGTGCCGCGGATGCTGGCGCTGTGTGCGGACGATACCGTGATGGGCTCGATGTTCTTCGTGATGGAGCATCTGGAGGGCCGCGTGCTGTTCGATCCGCGCCTGCCGGGTATGACGCCGGACCAGCGCGCGGGCATCTTCGATGCGATGAACGACGCGATCGCGCGGATTTCCCGGGTCGATCCGCTGGCGCTGGGGCTGGGGGATTACGGGTGGCAGGGGGGCTATGTCGAGCGGCAGGTGAGCCGCTGGACCAAGCAGTATCGCGCCTCCGAAACCCGGCCGATCAAGGCGATGGAGGCGCTGATCGACTGGCTGCCGCAGAACCTGCCCACGGCCCCTGAGGAGGTGCGGATCGCGCACGGCGATTTCCGGCTGGACAACCTGATCCTGCATCCGACCGAGCCGCGGGTGCTGGCGGTGGTGGATTGGGAACTGTCCACGCTGGGCTGCCCCTGGGCGGATTTCGCCTATAACGTCATGGCCTGGCGGATCGCGCCGGGGCTGTTCCGGGGGCTGGGCGGGACCGATCTGGCGGGGACCGGGATTCCTACGGAGGAGGACTATATCAACCTCTACTGCCGGCGAACGGGGCGTCAAAGGCCTGAGAACTTCGACTTTTACGTCATTCTCAGCCTGTTCCGCATTGCCGCCATCGTGCAGGGCGTGGCCAAGCGGGCGCTGGATGGCACGGCGAACGACCCGCGGGCGGCGCAAATGTCTGGCATTGTCGAGCCCCTGGCCGAGCTTGCCCTGGGCATGGTGCGGCGGTGAGCGGGGCGCCTTCGGGGCCGGAAACGCTGGTGCGCGAGGTGCTGCACGGGCTGGCCGAGGGGCGCTATGCGCCCGGGCAGCGGCTGGTGGAGCCGGACCTGATGGCGCGCAGCGGGCTGGGGCGGTCCAGCGTGCGCGAGGGGCTGGGGCGGCTGGCGGCGCTGGGGGTGGTCGATCTGGTGCCGCACCGGGGCGCCACGATCCGCCTGCTGACGCGGCGCGCGGCGCGCGATGTGCTGCGGGTGACGGAACGGCTGCTGGGCCTGGCGGCGCGGCAGGCGGCCGAGGCGGTGGCGGCGGGCGCCGATGCCGGGCCGCTGGCGCAGGCGGCGGGCGAGTATGACAGGGCCCCGACCTCGGGTGCGCGGGGGCGGTTCTACCGCGCCTTGACGGCGCTGGGGGGCAACGCGGAATTGGACCGCCTGCTGCCCTCGCTGCAGGTCCATCTTATCCGCGCGCAATTGCGCGACGCCCGCCCCGCGGGCATGGGTGCCCGCGCTGCCGTGGTGGCCGCGGTGCGGGCCGGCGATCCGGCGCGGGCCGAGGCGGCAGCGATTGCCTATGTGCAGGCGCTGTTGGCCGCGCTGGACGGGGTGCCCGACAGCGCCTTTGCGCCCGATCAGGGCCGGATCATCACCTTGCCGGCGCTGAGGGCATAGGCGGGCAGGATGCCGTCGATGGCCTGCTCCAGCGGCAGTTCGGCGGCGACGCGCGTGCTCCACTGGCCACCGGCAAAGCGGCGCTGCACCTGTTCCACCACGGCGCGGCGGCGATCCGGCGGGGCCGAGGGCAACCAGCGGCTGAGCCAGAAGCCTTCGATATGCTTGTCCATGAAGATGAACTGGCCCATCTGGGTCAGGGCGGGGGCCGCGTCGCTCATCTTGCCATAGCTGACCCAGCGCGCGCCGGTGGGCATGGCAAAGAACATCTCGGCGGTGGTCTGGTCGCCCACGGCATCCAGAAGAACGCGCGGTTTCAGGGACTTGAACACGGCGGCCATGCGGGCGCGGAGGTCGGGCGCCGATGTCACCAGCACCTCGGCGGCACCCAGGGCGCGCAGGTCGGCCTCGTCAGCGTCGCGGCGGATCACGGCGATGGGGGCCAGCCCTTCATCCCGCGCAAGCCCCAGCATCAGCCGCCCGAGTTGCGAACCGGCGGCGTTGATCACCACGGCCCCGCTTTTCGCCTCGCGCACGCGGTCGATCAGGGCGACGGCAGTGAGGGGGTTCACGATCAGCGCGGCGCCGTCGGCGTCGCGCACCGCGTCGATCAGCGGGATGCACAAGGCGGCATCGCTGATGGCGTGCTGCGCCCAGGTGCCGGTGACGGTGCCCAGAAAGCTGACGCGCTGGCCCACCAGCGCTTCGGCCAGGGCGCCGTTGCCCGCGATCACGCGGCCCACCCCTTCGAACCCGGCGGCCTGGCCTTGCACCCGGGGCTGGCCGTAACCGCCCTGCACGAAGAACAGGTCCGAGGGGTTGACCGGGCTCATGCCCACCTGCACCAGAACCTGACCGGGGGCGAGCGCGGGCAGCGCCACCTCGCGCAATTCCAGATGGTCGGCCATGCGGGCGGGGACCTGCGGGGTGGGGGCGGCGGCATAGCCGCCGTCGCGCAGGGCCAGGGCCAGGGTGGTGCGGGGCAGGGTCATGGGGGCCTCCTTGTTTGACCCAAGGTAACGCCCCGCCCGCGCGGGGCAAGCGGCGACGTAGCGGCAAGGGCGATGTTCGAATCGTCCAAGTCGCTGCGCGGCGCGTCCCTGTCAAAGCGGCATCGTGCATTTATCATTCGGCGCGCGAACAGGGGGGATATCATGCGCACACAGGTTGCCATCATCGGCGGCGGGCCGTCGGGGCTGCTGCTCAGCCAGCTTCTGATGCGGGCGGGGATCGCCACGGTGGTCATCGAACGCCAGACCCGGGCGCATGTGCTGGCGCGTATCCGGGCCGGGGTGCTCGAGCAGGGCTGCGCCGATCTGCTGCGCCAGGCCGGCGTGGGCGAGAGGATGGACCGCGAGGGGCATATCCACGAGGGCACGCTTCTGTCCACGGTCCACGGCCTGTTCCGGGTCGATTTCCAGAAGCGCTGCGGGAAATCCGTGCTGGTCTACGGCCAGACCGAGGTGACGCAGGACCTCTATGCCGCGCAGGACGCGATGGGCGCGGTGATCGTGCATCAGGCGGCGAATGTGCAACTGCATGAGGTGACGGGGGAAAAACCCTTTGTCACCTACGAGGTGGACGGGCGCCCCCAGCGCGTCGATTGCGACTATATCGCCGGCTGCGACGGGTTCCACGGGGTCAGCCGGCCTACGATTCCGGCCGATGTGCGCACCGAATACGAGCGCGTCTATCCCTTCGGCTGGCTGGGCATCCTGTCGCGCACCCGCCCGGCGGCCGAGGAGCTGATCTACGCCAACCACCCGCGCGGCTTTGCCCTGTCGTCGATGCGCAACCCGCGCCTGAGCCGCCATTACATCCAGGTGCCGCTGACCGACACGGTCGAGCAATGGTCGGATCAGGCCTTCTGGGACGAGTTGCGCCGCCGCCTGCCGGCCGAAGTGGCCGACACGCTGGAGATGGGGCCGTCGATCGAGAAATCCATCGCGCCGCTGCGGTCCTTTGTCACCGAGCCGATGCGCTGGGGCCGGCTGTTCCTGGTGGGCGACGCGGCGCATATCGTGCCGCCCACGGGGGCCAAGGGGCTGAACCTGGCGGCATCGGACGTGTTCTATCTGTTCGAGTCCCTGCGCGCGGCGGTGCTTGACGGCGACGTGGCGGCGCTGGATCACTACGGGCCAAGGGCGCTGGCCCGGGTCTGGGCGGCGATGCGCTTCAGCTGGTGGTTCACCACGCTGATGCACCGCTTCCCCGGCCAGACCGATTTCGACCAGAAGATCCAGGAGGCCGAGTTGCGGCAACTGGAAACCATGGTCAGCGCGCAGGAAACCATGGCCCGCAACTATGTGGGCCTGCCGTATTGAGGGGGCCGGATGAGCGACCGATTCGAGGCTGGCCAGAAGCGCCGCCGTCAGGTGCTGGGCGATGCGCATGTCGACCGCTCTCTGGGCGATGGCACCGCCTGGGACGCGCCCCTGCAGCGTCTGGTGACCGAGGCCGCCTGGGGCCACGCCTGGGCGGGTGACGAGATCAGCCTGCGCGAGCGTTCGATGCTGGTGCTGGCCCTGCTGGCGGCGGTGGGGAACATGGAGGAATTCGAACTCCATCTGCGCGCCACGGCCCGCACCGGCGCCAGCGCGGCGGATGTGCTGGAAGTGCTCAAGCACGTCGCGGTCTATGCCGGCGCCCCCCGCGCGCTGCCGGCCTCGCGCGTGGCCAAACGGGTGCTGGCCGAGATGGGGGCGATCTGATGGCCCGGATCATCCTGATCCACGGCGCCTGGGGCAATGCGCTGAACTGGGTGGCGGTGGCGCCGGCGCTGCGCGCGGCGGGGCACGAGGTGCTGGCGGTCGACCTTCCGGGGCATGGGGCGGGCGAGCCTTCGGGCGCCATCGGTCAGGCCGAGTATGTGGCCCATGTGGAATCGGTGCTGCTGGCCGGCCCGCCGGCGCTGCTGGTCGGTCACTCCATGGGCGGAATCGTGGTGGCGCAGGTCGCGGCCCGCCAGCCCGCTCGCGTCAAGGCGGCGGTCTTTGTGGCGGCCCTGCTGCCGCAGGACGGCGAAAGCCTGCTCGACCTGATCCGCCGGCAGGAAGGGCCCGGCGTGCAGCCCTTCGTGCGCCCGGGGCCAGTGCCGGGCACGACCGTTCTGGCGCCCGAGGCGGCGGGGGCCCTGTTCCCCGACGCCACCCCCCGCGCCGCCGCCGCCGCCATGGGCGCGATGAGCCCCCAGAGCAACAAGGCCCAGACCGACAAGGCGGTGGTCGGCCCGGGCTTCGCCCGGGTGCCGCGTGCCTATGTGTTCTGCACGCAGGATCGGGTGGTCACGCCCGCCCTGCAGCGCGCCATGGTGGCCGCCACCCCCTGCGAGGCCGAGTTCACCCTGGATTGCGGCCATGTCCCGCAACTGACGAAACCTGCCGAACTCGCCGCGATCCTGGCCGGGCTGGCCAGCGCCTGAGAGGGGCCTCGCCCGTCGCCCCCCGGGGCCCAAGGGCCCCGCGTGCCTCGGGCGACCCGGCGCGCCCGCCCTCGCTGCGCGGGCCGGGCCTTTTCCCTGCCGCGCCAGACGCTAAGGTGAACGAAAAGGAGACCCGAATGACCCTTCGCATCGCCATGTGGTCCGGCCCGCGCAACCTGTCGACGGCGCTGATGTATGCCTTCGCCGCGCGCGGGGATTGCGCCGCCACCGACGAGCCGCTCTATGCCGCCTACCTTGCCGCAACCGGCCTCGATCATCCCATGCGGGCCGAGGTTCTGGCCGCCCAGCCGCAAGACCCCGCGCAGGTGGTGCTGACCGGCCCGGCGCCGGGGGGACTGCCGGTCTGGTATCAGAAGCACATGGTCCATCACATCCTACCCCAGACGCCGCTGGGCTGGATGGCCGAGTGCCGCCACGCCTTCCTGATCCGCCACCCGGCGCGGGTGATCGCCTCCTATGTGCGCAAGCGCGAGGCGCCGACGGCGCAGGACCTGGGCTTTGTCCAGCAGGCCGAACTGTTCGACCGGATCGCGCAGCGAACAGGCTCCGCCCCCCCGGTGATCGATTCATCCACCATCCGCGCCCAACCCGAAGCCGCCCTGCGCGCCCTTTGCACCGCACTCGGCCTCGATTTCACGCCCCGGATGCTGTCCTGGCCCGCCGGCCCCAAACCCTTCGACGGCGTCTGGGCGCCGCACTGGTATCACGCCGTCCACGCCTCGACGGGGTTCGACGCCGCCGAAGGCCCGCTGCCGGACCTTCCGCCCGACTACGCCCGCCTGGCCGACGCCGCGATGCCCGCCTATCAGGCCGTGGCCCGCCACGCCCTGACGCCGTCTTTGCTCTGAAAGTATCCTCGGGGAGGGTCCGGGAGGGGTGGAAAACCCCTCCCGGCGGGGGCGGGCTGGCCCGCGGCGCGGCGGGGCCCCTCGATGGGGCCCCGCCGTGCCCCTACCGGGCCACGCCGCCGATCCCGTCCAGCACCAGCGCCGTCGCGATATCGGCGTAATCCTCGCGCGTCACCGGCCCGCCGTCCTTGAACCACAGGTAGACCCAGTTCAGCATCCCGAACAGCGACATCGTCACCGGCATCAGCAGCGGAGCCTCCAGATCCGGCCGCACCTGCCGCAGCACGCCGGAAAACCGCCGCACGATGCGCTTTTCGATGGCGTGGATTTCGGCCCTCTGCTCGGGCGGCAGGGTCGGCGTGCCGTTCAGCTGCACCTTGTGGTAATCGTCCGCGTCGCGGTAGTTTTCCAGCACCGCGCCCACGAGCGCGCGCAGACGGGCCCGGGGGGCCAGTCCCGGGTCATCGGCGGCCCCGACCGCGGTATCCAGTTCTTCCAGATGCGTGCGGATGATGTCGAAGATCAGCGCGTCCTTGCCCGGATAATAGTGATACAACAAGGCCTTGGACACGCCCGCCTGCAGCGCGATCTGCGCCATCGAGGCCTTGTCCATCCCCTGTTCGGCCAGCACCGCCGCGGCGCTGGTCAGGATGGCGCGTTGCTTGTCGCCAAAGTCGAGGGCGCGGGTGCGGGCCATGGCGGTTCCTTTCGCAGGGCGCGGGACCGGGGGCCGGCCCCCGGACCCCCGGAGTATTTGGGGCAAGATGAAGCAGCAGGTCAGCCCTTGGGCCGGTTGTCGACGACGCGTCGGGCCTTGCCTTCGGACCTTGGTGCGCCGCCCGGTGGGTGGACGGTGATCTTTGCCGAGACGCCGACGACCGACTTGATGTGATGCGCCAGTTCCCTGGCCGAGGCCTTGCGCGCCTCGTCGCCTGCCGCGGCCGGGGTGCATTCGGCGTGCACGACCATCGCGTCCATCCGCCCCTCGCGGGTCAGTTCGATCTGGAAATGCGGCGCGAGGTCGGCGCATTTCAGGATCTGTTCCTCGATCTGGGTGGGGAAGACGTTCACGCCGCGCAGGATGATCATGTCATCCGAGCGCCCGGTGATCTTCTCCATCCGCCGCATGCTGCGCGCGGTGCCCGGCAGCAGGCGCGTCAGGTCGCGGGTGCGGTAGCGGATGATCGGCAGGCCCTGCTTGGTCAGGGTGGTGAAGACGAGTTCGCCCATTTCGCCATCGGCCACCGGCTGGCCGGTTTCGGGGTTGATGATCTCAGGGTAAAAATGGTCCTCCCAGATGTGGAGCCCGTCCTTGGTTTCCACACATTCATTGGCGACACCGGGGCCCATGACCTCACTCAGGCCATAGATATCGACGGCGTGCATGTCGAAGGCGTCCTCGATCTCGCGCCGCATGGCGTTGGTCCAGGGCTCGGCGCCGAAGATGCCGACGGCCAGCGACGACTCACGCGGATCGATGCCCTGACGGCGGAATTCATCGAGGATCGACAGCATGTAGCTGGGCGTCACCATGATGATTCGCGGTTTGAAATCGGTGATCAGCGTGACCTGCCGTTCCGTCATGCCGCCCGAGATGGGGACGACCGTGCAGCCCAGCTTCTCGGCGCCATAGTGGGCGCCAAGGCCCCCGGTGAACAGGCCATAGCCATAAGCGACATGCACGATGTCGCCCGCGCGCCCGCCCGAGGCGCGGATCGAGCGCGCAACCAGGCTGGCCCAGGTATCGATGTCCTGCGCGGTATAGCCGACGACGGTGGGTTTCCCCGTGGTCCCCGACGAGGCATGGATGCGCGCGATTTTCTCGCGCGGGACGGCGAACATGCCGAAGGGATAGGTGTCGCGCAGGTCGGATTTCGTGGTGAAGGGGAATTTCGCAAGGTCCGACAGGGACTTGAGGTCATCCGGGTGCACCCCTGCGGCATCGAACCGGGCGCGGTAGAAGGGCGAGTTGTCATAGGCGTGGCGCAGCGACCATTGCATCCGCGTCAGTTGCAGCGCCGCGATTTCATCGCGCGAGGCGGTTTCGATGGGCTCCAGATCGCCGGGGCGGGGGGCGAGGTCTTCCATGGCTTACTCCTCAGGCAGATGGGTGCCCTTGACGGTGCGCGACTGGCCGCGGAATTCGGCCACCGGCGCGCCGGTCTGGGTGGTGACGCGGATGTCGTAAAGCCCGCCGCGCCCCTGCCGCCAGACTTCGCGGGCGGTGGCGGTCAGGCGGTCGCCCTTGTGGGCGGGGGCCAGAAAGCTGATCTGCGCCATCTGCGCCACGACGCGCTGGTTGTAGGTGTTGCAGGCAAAGGCAAAGGCGCTGTCGGCCAGCGTGAAGATGAAGCCGCCGTGGCAGATGCCGTGGCCGTTGGTCATGTCCTCGCGGATGGTCATGGACAGGACGGCCTGCCCGGGGGCTATGGAATCGATCACCATTCCAAGGCCTTGCGAGGCGCGGTCGCCCTCCCACATGGCATCGGCACAGGCGCGGGCGAGGGCTTCGGGGGTCATCGTCCTTTGAACTCCGCCGGGCGCTTGTCCAGGAAGGCGGCGACGCCTTCGGCGTAATCGGCGCTTTCGCCGCAGGCTTTCATGAGGTCGGCCTCCAGTTCCAGATGCGCGTCCAGCGGGTTGGTGGCGGCGGCCTGCATCGCGCGCTTGGTCTGGGCATAGCCGAAGGTCGGCCCGGCGGCGAGGCGCGCGGCCAGCGCGCGGGCCTCGGGCATCAGCGCGTCATCGGGCAGGCATTGCCAGATCAGGCCCCAGTCGGCGGCCTGCCGGGCGGGCAGGGCCTGGGCGGTCAGGGCCAGACCCATGGCGCGCTGCGGGCCCAGAAGGCGGGGCAGGTGCCAGCTTCCGGCGGTGTCGGGGATCAGGCCAACCTTCGAGAAAGACTGGATGAATTTCGCTGACTCCGCCGCCAGCGTCAGGTCGCAGGCCAACGCCAGCGATGATCCGGCCCCGGCGGCCACACCGTTGACGGCGCAGATCACCGGCATCGGCAGGGCCTTGATCTGGCGCACAAGGGGGGCCCAGAGGCGGCGCACTGTGTCGCCCAGATCGGGGGGGCCGTCCATGCGGCGCGGATCACGGTCGCCCAGGTCCTGCCCGGCGCAGAAGCCACGCCCGGCGCCGGTCAGCAGGACGCAGCGCGCCTCGGTGGCGGCGCGCGTCAGGCCGGCGCGCAGGGCCAGGTGCATGGCTTCGGTAAAGGAATTCAGGCGGTCCGGGCGGTTGAGCGTCAGCGTCATCACGCCGCCCGACAGGTCGGCCAGAACTGGCGATTCCTCGTGCATCCGGCCCTCCCTGCCGTGGATGCGCGATGGTAGTCATAGACCGACCGGCCAGTCAAACAATTTCCCGCGCCCGAAGCAACAACGCCGCCCGAGGGGGGCGGCGTTGGGCGGGGTCAGCGGTTTTCGACCTCGATATAGTTGCGCTGCGGCGCCCCGGTATAGAGCTGGCGCGGACGGCCGATCTTCTGTTCGGTGTCGGCGATCATCTCCTTCCACTGGGCGATCCAGCCGACGGCGCGCGACAGCGCGAAGATCGGCGTGAACATCGCGGTGGGGAAACCCATCGCCTCGAGGATGATGCCCGAATAGAAATCGACGTTCGGATACAGCTTCTTTGACACGAAGTAATCGTCCTGCAGCGCGATGCGCTCCAGTTCCTTGGCGACCTTCAGCGTCTCGTTGTCCTTGATGCCCAGAAGATCCAGCACCTCGTCGGCCGATTCCTTCATCACCTTGGCGCGCGGATCGAAGTTCTTGTAGACGCGGTGGCCAAAGCCCATCAGCCGGAAGCCGGAATTCTTGTCCTTGGCCTTGGCGATGTATTCGGGGATGCGGTCAACCGTGCCGATCTCGCGCAGCATTTCCAGGCAGGCCTGGTTGGCGCCGCCATGCGCGGGCCCCCAGAGGCAGGCGATGCCCGCGGCGACGCAGGCAAAGGGATTGGCCCCCGACGAGCCCGCCAGACGCACGGTGCTGGTCGAGGCGTTCTGTTCGTGGTCGGCGTGCAGCATCATGATCCGGTCCATGGCCTTGGCCAGGATCGGGTTCACCACATAGTCCTCGGCCGGGACGGCAAAGCACATGTGCAGGAAGTTGCCCGCGTAATCGAGGGAATTCTTCGGGTAAACAAAGGGTTGCCCGATCGAATACTTATAGGCCATGGCGGCGATCGTGGGGATCTTGGCGATCATGCGGATCGCCGCGACCTCGCGCTGCCAGGGATCGTTGACGTCGGTCGAATCGTGATAGAAGGCCGACATCGCGCCGACCACGCCCACCATCGTGGCCATCGGATGCGCGTCGCGGCGGAAGCCGCGGAAGAAGTAGTGCATCTGCTCATGCACCATGGTGTGGCGCGTGACGCGGCTTTCGAAGTCGATCAGTTGCTGCGCCGTGGGCAGTTCCCCGTAGAGCAGCAGATAGCAGACCTCCAGGTGGTGCGACTTTTCGGCAAGCTGTTCAATGGGATAGCCGCGATACAGCAGTTCGCCCTTGTCGCCGTCGATATAGGTGATGGTCGAGGAACAGGCCGCGGTCGAGGTGAAGCCCGGGTCATAGGTGAAGACATCGGCCTGGGCATAGAGCTTGCGGATGTCCAGAACGTCCGGCCCGACGGTGGGCGAATGGATCGGCAAATCCAGCGTCTTGTCGCCGATGGTGAGTTTCGCGGTTCTGGTGTCGGCCATCGTGTCCCTCGCTTTGATTATGCGGCCC
>Ga0075157_10001070_pt1 | contig 18127 bp, 13 predicted proteins | sample JI81BgreenDNA_FD_70967 | JGI IMG/M metagenome (GOLD analysis project Ga0075157, IMG submission 70967) | Wastewater effluent complex algal communities from Wisconsin, to seasonally profile nutrient transformation and Carbon sequestration -... | ecosystem: Engineered > WWTP > Effluent > Algae...
CTGGCTGCTTCGAACATCTTCATGACGTTCGCGTGGTATGGGCATTTAAAATACAAATCCGCCCCGCTGGTGACGGTGATCTTCATCAGCTGGCTGATCGCCTTTTTTGAATATTGCCTGCAAGTGCCCGCGAACCGCATGGGCTACGGGCATTTCAGCGCGGCGCAGCTTAAAACGATTCAGGAGATCATTACGCTGAGCGTATTCGTGCTGTTCTCGTTTTTCTACCTGAACGAACCCATCAAATGGAACACGCTGGTGGGCTTCGGCCTCATGATCGCCGCGGCGTTCTTTATTTTCAAGAAGTGACGGGTTTGAGTTAGCGGCTACGCCGCTTACGAACCCGTCATCCCCGCGCAGGCGGGGATCCAAACATTCCTTTATCATTCTGAGCAACGCGAAGAATCTCACTTAAGGGATCCTTCACGGAGCCTGCCCCAGCGAAGGCCGGGGTTCAGGATGACATCATTACCATCCGAATCACTTCTATGTATTCAGCAGTGACGGGTGAGTAGTAGATATTGCCTTGGGCTGAGGATATACCTATAAACCATTCACCTTTCACCATTCACCCATCACGGTTGCTATGCCCATCGTTCAGATCAACATGCTTAAAGGCCGCACGGTCGACCAAAAACGCGCACTGGTAAAGAAAGTCACCGAAGCCCTGGGTGAGACCATCGGCGCGCCACCGCACAAGGTGCGCATCATCCTGAACGATATGGAGCATGATATGTACGCCATCGCCGGGCAACTGCATGTGGATGCGGACAATACCTAAATGAACACGACCCCCACGTTGCTGCCCTCCGGGCTGATGGACGTGCTGCCCCCGCAGGCGGGCACGGAGTTTCGCTGCCTGCATCATTTCCTGAAAACCTTCACCGGCTTTGGCTATCAGCCCGTCATTCCTCCGTTGGCGGAATATGCACCGTCGCTGCTTTCCGGCGCGGGCGAGGCAACCGCGCACCATGTATTCCGTGTGGCCGATCCGCTCAGCCCGCAATTGCTGGGCTTCCGCGCCGACATCACCGGGCAGGTCGCGCGCATTGCCAGCAGCAGCCTGGCGCAGGCACCCCGCCCATTGCGTCTGTGCTATGCGGGCTACACGCTGCGCACCACCGCCGAGGCGCTGAAAACCCGCCGCCAGCACACGCAGGTGGGCATTGAACATTTTGGCAGCGCCGATGCGCGCGCCACCGCCGAGGTACTGGCCATCGCGGCACATGCGCTCGGCGGTGTGGGCATCGCCCCGCTGACGATCGATCTGCATTACCCCTCGGTGCTGGAAGCCTTGCTGGCCGAGCAGCCCGAAGCCCAGCACGCCGCCATTCGCGATGCCGTGCGGCTGAAAGACCACGCCAGACTGCATGTGCTGGGTGCCACCGCCATCGCTGAGATGATGCGCCATGCCGGACCTGCCACGCTGGTACTGAAAAAACTGGCGGCCTCACCCCACCCGACAGTGCAAAAGGCCGCCTCCGACCTGCAAGGACTGCTGGATGCGCTGGCCCCTTACGGCGTGCAAGCCAGCCTGACGATCGATCTGCTCGATCTGTCAGGCTACGGCTATTACCACGGCATTGGCTACGCGATCTATTGGAATACCCCCGGCATCGAGGTCGGGCGCGGCGGCTGCTACCGCACCAGCAGCGGCGAGGAAGCGGTGGGCTTCACCCTCTACCTCAATGAATTGCTGGACCATCTGCCCGCCGAAGCACCCGCTCCAACCAAGCGCTTGCCCCACGGCACGCCCATGAAAGAGGCTGCAACGTTCCAAGCGGAAGGATTTGTTACGGTGTTTGGCGATTAGGCGACCGCGCGACTTTTTTCCTGCAGCATGCTCGTGATTGCAGACGTCATCTGTTCACGCTGAGGACCTGGCTCCTGTTGCGTTCCCATTGCTGCCAGCATCTTCTGGATGATGGCATCCGAAACACGAACCGTATTGTCAGCTTCCAATCTGGAATTCGATTTGCTGACAATCCCAAGCGTTCGGTCGATGGGAGAACAGCCCGCCAGCTGCGCCAGTTTATTTACTATTTTGCCGATGTCAGCTCCCCTGGGCAACCCATGGGCGTGGATTTGATACCCATCAAAATTGGCCTGCTCCACGTTTCTTTCCTTCGATGCATACGTTACGCTTAGGAATGCATTCGGCGCAACGGATTCAAACATTGCATTGATTTCTTCAGTCAGCAGGTCAACCGGTAAGTTTCCCTCTGTTTCTGGAACATGTCCGAGATGCTTAACATCATGCTGCGCGATGCGCTCTGCATCAGCAATTCCAAGTCTAAGCCTTACATTGCCAAACATGCTATCGCCATGACCTTCATAGATGAGAATGTCTTCGGCCCCGATAGAGCTGAGTAGGTTTTTTAATTGTTTGTAATTTAGTGCATTGGATTTGTAATTTCGTGCATCGGATGTGATTTGAAAGGCAGGAGGCATTCCCTCTGTTAATACATCTTCTGCGTGCGGAGCGTATTGATTGCTATATACTTTTGGTGGGACTACGGTGATTTTTAATGACTCAAAACTACCTCCGAAAAGCTTGCCCTCACCAAAAAGTTTTTCTTTGAATGCTTGATTTATTTTCTCTTCAACAGCGCGCCCGAGCGCGTCGATCCGTTCTTGTTCGCGCTCTAAATCAAATGCTACTGACATGAGTAAGTTCCTTTACTAATGAATGAATAATGCAGGCTGTCTTATTTGCATCTAATGCTTAGACACCTTTAGCGGGTTGATCTTGTTCAATACGCCGCGCGACAACGTTGCCGCTATGGGGTCCCTTCACAGAATTTGCAAAGATCTTCCCATAGTCTACGGGCTGGATGCCAGCGTCCTTGAAGAATTTTTGGTTAAGAATCTCAACCATATCCTCAAGTGAATGCCCCTCCAGATAGGGTGCCATATAGTGATTTCGGGATTCCAGATGCCATCTGCCCTCTTTAAAACCCCCATTGGGTCGGGGCAGCTCATGGATAGAATTATCATCTAGCTTGATTCTTAACCGATCAAAAGATGTATGCACATCACCTGTCAAACCTTCGAATGGCCTAAAACGATAGGATTGGCCAGTATGGTTGGTTTTTCCTCCCCATTTGGTAACAAATTCATCCGCTGGGCGTTCTGGTCGCTTCTGCAGAATCGCCTCGTGCTGTTCGATCTGTGCTAATGCAAGGCGACGCTCCAACTCGGATTGGTCAAAGTCGAAGGAAATAAACGCGCGTTCCTTGCCGTATGTGACATCTTCATTCTGCCCCACATCCTCGACCATCTTCACTTTAAGAATCGGTGCATCTTCAGGGGCGATGCCCAAGGTCACTGCATAAGCGCGCAATGCGTCTTCCAATTCAGCACGCAGGATCTCCTGATTAGGATCCAAAGGCTTATCCGGTACCTGCTGATGCTCTTGTACTCTTGGTTTATACGCTGCCTTTGCTTTCTCAAAACGCGATGCCATTGAAAACTCCTTTGGATAAAATTTCATGCATGCCTATGTATTAGAACATATTTGAAAAACCAAAAGTGAAGCTTTTATGACAATAAAACTATAGACCCATGGCTCTGTTCTGGTAGAACCCCCTCGCCGTTATCCAGCCCACGCTGGAATCCAGTCGACGGCCTAAATAGATTCCAGCCTCCGCTGGAATGACGGAGAAATGGTGTATGCAGTCAGTGGCAGTAATCGGCTCCCAATGGGGCGATGAAGGTAAAGGCAAAGTCGTCGATTGGCTCTCTGAGCGCGCCGATGTGATCGTGCGCTTTCAGGGCGGCCATAATGCCGGCCACACGCTGGTGATCGAGGGCGTGACCTACAAACTCAGCCTGCTGCCCTCGGGCGTAGTGCGCCGTGGCAAGGTGAGCATCATCGGCAATGGCGTCGTGATCGACCCCTGGGCACTATTCAGTGAAATCGAGAAGGTTCAGGCACAAGGCGTCGAAATTTCACCCACCACCTTAAAGATCGCTGAGAATGCCTGCCTGATTCTGCCAGTCCACCCGAAGCTGGATGCCGCCGCGGAGAAACTGCGCGGCAATGCGAAGATCGGCACCACCGGCCGGGGCATTGGCCCGGCTTACGAAGATAAGGCTGGCCGCCGCGCCATTCGCGTGTGCGATCTGGCGCAGCCCGATAGCTTGGCGAAAAAACTGGAAGATATGCTAGCGCACCATAACGCGCTGCTGATCGCCGCAGGCGAGCCGGCCATGACGGTCGATGAACTGCTGCAACCGCTGCTGGCCATTGCGCCCAAGCTGCTGCCCTTTGCTGCGCCAGTATGGCGGCTGCTGGCGGAATACCGGGCTGCGGGCAAGCGCATCCTGTTCGAAGGTGCGCAAGGCACGCTTTTGGATGTGGACCACGGCACCTACCCGTTCGTCACCAGCAGCAACACGCTGGCGGGCGCGGCAGCGGCGGGCTCGGGCACGGGGGTTGGCTCGGTCGGGTATGTGCTCGGCATCACCAAGGCCTACACCACGCGCGTGGGTTCTGGGCCCTTCCCCAGCGAATTGACCAATGAGACCGGCGAACTGATCGGCCAGCGCGGCCACGAATTCGGCACCGTGACCGGGCGCAAGCGCCGCTGCGGCTGGTTCGATGCGGTGCTGGTGAAACAATCCGTCACCGTGGGTGGCATTCACGGCATCGCCCTCACCAAGGTGGATGTGTTGGATGGGCTTGCCGAGCTTAAGATCTGCACGGGCTATACCATCCATGGCCAGACCTACGATTACCTGCCCGCCGCGGCCGATCTTCAGGCCGCCGCCACACCGATCTATGAGACCATCGAAGGATGGAGCGATTCGACCGTGGGCGCGCGCAGCTGGGCTGAACTTCCGGCGCAATGCATCAAGTATATCCGCCGCATTGAAGAGCTGATCGGCTGCCCGGTGGCGCTGCTTTCGACCAGCCCCGACCGCGAAGATACGATTCTGGTTCGCGATCCCTATTCGCCCGCGGTGTAAGCGGCGGGCGTTATGCTTGCGTGCGTTCCACCAGACGACGTGCCATATCCGGCACGATGGGGCTTAAATTGCCGAGGGCGGAACTTCCCTGATCTTCCGGCAAGGTAATCTGACTGCGACGCGCACTAACATGCTGCGCGACGCTGGCATGTTGTTTCCAGCCCGTAATATCAAAATGCACCAGTGCCGTTGCTGAATTGGCCTTGGCCTGTGCAATGCGCACTTCTTGCGTGAAAGACTCGCGCAAATGCTCGCCCAGTTCATTATCGGCCAATGCTTTAGGTAACTGGCGCGTTTCGCCCGGCTGTTCACGCTCGGACCCCAGCAGGAACCCTCCGACCATACGCACTGGGCGAAACACGGCGTTGCCGACCAGCTTCAGGCCCGACCACATGCCCCCAATGATGGGCAATGAACGCTCACCCACCGCTTTATCCAAGCGGATTTCTGCTGCATCGATACGTGAGTTATGCAATGCGTTGATTGCACCGGTGAAACCCCATGCCATGGCTGCCTCTGTTTTGTTCTATTCATGCATAGGATAGCAAATGCATCGCCACTCTTCGCGTGAAGTTTTGATGACAGCGCCATTGAAGCTGGCACGGCTCTTGCGTATAGTACGGAAAACGCAAGGAAAACCACATGGCCTCGCCCGCCCGCATGGATGCATTGGACGCACAGGTTCTCATTGAAGAACAGGTGGATACCGGTCTCAAGTCGTTGCTTGAGGGCTACCGCTCGCCGTTCGGTTCAGGCCAAGAACGGCGTGACGAACTGAACAAGCATCTAATCCTGCACGCGGAACGCCCCATCCCTCGCCTTAGCCATAGCTATGCGCAAGCATATGCGGCAGAAGACCTGCATAACGCCGAGCGACAGATCTATGCTTTGGTGTTTGAAGCTGGCATTCCGTACCGGGCGCAGGCCATTCAGGAGCTAACGGGCTTTGCCCACCCCAACCTTAGCTACCTGCATGGGGCGGGGACGGTGTTCTGCTCGCACCTGGGCGAAGCGCGCATGGTGGCATTCGTCGATATGCCCGAAGGCAACACACTGGCTGATTACCTGAACACCCAAGGGCGCATGCACCCGAACGTGGTGAAAGAAAAACTCCTTATTCCCATGGGCCAGGCATTAACCGCCCTGCGCGAACGAAAAACGTGCCATGGGAACCTGCGGCCAGAAATCATCTACATGGGTGACACACTGCTTCTTGGCGAATGCATTTCTGCCCCCTGCGGCACCCTTAGCCATTACTTGTATGAACCACCCGAGCGCCGCCAGTGCCAGCCGCTCGCGCGTGGTGAGACGACGGAAAAAACCGACCTCTACGCGCTAGGCGTGATGGTGTTCGACCTAATGTATGGGCTGGATAAGCAACGCGACATGGGCGAGCAGGAATTCACCCGCCTGAGCATGGATGTGGGCTGCTACCATGCCTTCGCGGGCACGCGCGAGTTCCCGGATGTCTATACGGATTTCTTCCGGGGTGTATTTAACGATAACCCGAACGAACGCTGGGGCGTGGACCATCTGCTGCAATGGCTGGACGGCAAGCGATTTAACATGATCGCTCCCGCCACTGCCAAAGAAGCAAGCCGTCCCTTCCTGTTTCAGGGCGAAAATATTTTCAATCGCCGTGTGCTTGCCTATCAGTTCCATCGCCATTGGCGCGAGACGGTCAAAGACATCAAGCATATGAAGCTTGATCGCTGGGCGGATATGAGCCTGCACAAGCCTGAAATGGCGGAACGCATCGAGCGTACGCTGCGCATTGCGGGCGATGCCTCCACGGAGAAACATGTCAACGACATGATGTCACGCATCCTGTCGATTCTTGACCCGTGCGGCCCCATTCGCGGGGTCAACATTACCCTGCGGCCCGACGGTATCGGCCCGCTGATGGCGCAGCTCATGGCCGAAGGCAACAGCGAGCTGAACACGCTGATGAATTTCATCGAGACCGATATCAGCAATTTCTGGTCGGAGCTGGATGATTACAACAAAGCCGAACAAAATACCGTGCTTTGGAAACTTCAGCGCGTGCGCACCTACATGAAAAGCCGCGCCTTTGGCTTCGGGCCGGAACGGCTGCTTTATGACCTGAACCCCTCGCTGGCGTGCCAGTCGCCGTTGCTGAAATCACTGCATATCATGAATCCGAACGATGCGCTGAAAGCGCTCGATGGGTTAGCCAAGCAACTTGCACCCGACACCAGCTTTATGGATCGGCACCTGGCCGCGTTCGTTGCCAGCCGCTCCGACATTTCAAAAGAAATTCGTTTATTGGATCTCTCCACCATCCCAGCCCTGGCCGATAATCCTGAGCTGGTGGTACTCAAGATTCTGGCCAAAGCACAGGCACGCAATGAACGGCTGGTGCTTGTGGGACTTTCGACCTGGGCAGCCATGCGCGTTGAGAAAATGCTCGACGAAATCCATAACCGCACCATTCGCCGCGAGATGAAACAGCAGCTGCGGGCGCTGGCATCCACGGGTTCACTGAATGATGTGTTAAGTGCCGTCGTCAACCGCGACATGGCGCTGCAGGATCATGAAGGGTTTGCAAAAGCGATTGCAATCTTTCAGCTGAATCAGGCAAAGATCGACAAGCTGCGCAACCCGCGGCTCATCGATAAACAGGCCAGCGACTTGGGTGGAAAACTGGCAAGTACGATCAGTAATTTCGTACTGCTCATTACCGGCTGTTTCGTCTTTGGGCGTTTGTTGGGGCTATAGCATGAGTAAAGAATCCGAGAAAAAAACGAAAACGGTGACGGTCACCGTGCATCGCATGAGTGGGCGCAATAAATTTCTGCTCATCACGATTTCGCTGCTACTCATGGCGTTTTTGCGCACTGGTTTTTTGATTTTCCTGATCGGCATGCTGCCAAGCATCGTTGTGTATTTCTTTGATCGCTCGGAGCATCACTACACGTTCAGGACCATCTTCTCCTGCAACCTTGCGGGCTGCTTACCATTTTTAGGCCATATGTTCGAATACGGGCCAACCAACGCCTCGCTGCACGAAGCAACAAGCTCGACCCTCACCTGGGTGCTGATGTATGGCTCTGCCATCATGGGGGGCGCGCTGATCGCCTTCACGCCACAAATCGCCAAGACCATGATCACAGGCCTTCACCAGACACAGATTGCACGGCTACAACGCTCACAGGCGCGCATCGAAGCGGAATGGGGCAAAGAAGTCACGAATTACAGCGCCAAATTTAATTGATCAGGCAGCCTGACGTGGGCTGATCCAGCCGCCACCCAACACACGCGCCCCGTCATAGACCACGCAGGCCTGCCCCGGTGCGATCCCGGCATAAGGGGTCAGCAGTTCGACCTCCGCAGCATCCGCACCGGTGGGCAGTAGCCGCGCTTCCATCGGCGCCTGCATGGAGCGCATTTTCACGCGAATGTCGGTCACCGGCGCGCGGAATGCACCGTCCAGCCAATTTACTTCAGCTATGGCAAAGCGTGCACGGTTCAACGCTTCCTTCGGCCCCACGATGACCTGATTTTTCTCTGCATCCAGCCGCACCACATAGAGCGGCTCGGCACTGCCCCCGCCTAGCCCTTTGCGCTGGCCGACCGTGTAATGGATAATACCGGTATGCGCGCCCATCAGCCGTCCATCCACATGGCGGATCTCCCCGGGGCGAATCGCATCGGGCCGCAATTTCTTGATCACTTCAGCATAGCCACCCGTCGGCACAAAGCAGATATCCTGACTGTCGGGCTTGTCGGCGACGGCGAGGCCATATTGCTGGGCGAGCGCACGGGTCTGCGCCTTATCGAGCGCGCCGAGCGGGAAGCGCAGGTAATCCAGCTGCTCCTGCGTGGTGGCGAACAGGAAATAGCTCTGGTCCTTGTCGGGATCCGCACCGCGATGCAGCTGGGCGCGCCCATCGGCTCCCAGCACGCGCTGAACATAATGGCCGGTGGCCATGCAATCGGCCCCCAGTTCGCGCGCGGTCTTGAGCAGGTCATGGAACTTCACGCTTTGATTGCAGCGCACGCAGGGAATGGGCGTGGAACCGGCTAAATACGTGTCCACAAAATCATCCATCACCGATTGCTTGAAGCGTGATTCGTAGTTCAGCACGTAATGCGGAATACCAAGGCTTTCGGCCACGCGCCGCGCATCGTGAATATCCTGCCCGGCGCAGCAGGCACCTTTTTTACCGACGGCAACCCCGTGATCATAGAGCTGCAGCGTGATGCCGATCACCTCATAACCTTCGGCATGCAACATGGCTGCGACGGTGGAGCTATCCACCCCGCCGCTCATCGCCACGACCACGCGCGTGCTGCCTTCCGGCTTATCGAATCCCAAGCTGTTCATGCCCGCGCAGATACGCGCTTTTCAGCGGAAATGCAAGATATCCGCGTCATTGCGAGGTGCGCCAGCACCGCGGCAATCCATCCTACCTCGCCTCTGAGCGTTGGATTGCTTCGCTAACGCTCGCAATGACGATCAAATTATTCTGCTGCGATCTCTGCACGCATCCCCTTCAGGCCGGTGCGCACCTGCTCATACAATAGGCGGAAATTCACGCTGTCAAACGCCACGTCTGACACGCCAATGACTGTCTTGGGATCCGCAGAAAGGGGATGTTTTTTGTCCCACGCCAGCGCCGCGGCGATCTGCTCGGCCCAGTTTTCGCGGTCCGATTTAGCATACGCCATGATCGGGGCGCCGATGCCCGCATTCATGGCCACCAGCATGGCGTTATTACGGCTAGCGTCCGGGTCCAGCCCAGCGGCCACGCGGGCGCGGATCTGCCCGACATAGAACCATTGCAGGGCTTCGTCCTTGCGGCCTGATTCAAACAGCTGGTCCGCCGCCTCATAGAACGCAACCCAATGGTAGCCCTGCGGCGCGCGCAGAAAATCCTTCAGCGCCACGGCTTTCCCGGGGGCGAGTGTGCGCTCCATCTCCTGCAGGTCGCGTGTGCTGGAGCCGGGCTTGTAACGCTCCGCAGCCTCCGCCCCCTTCAGACCAACGATCACCAGCATGCATGCAACCACGATGCGTATCATTCCACTGCTCCTTTTACCTTATCGGCCAGCGAGGCGTTGATGAACGCATCCAGATCACCATCCAGCACGCCTTGCGTATCGCTGGTTTCCACGCCGGTGCGCAGGTCTTTCACCATCTGATACGGGTGCAGCACGTAGCTGCGGATCTGGTTGCCCCAGCTATTATCGCTTTTCTGGGCGTTGAGCGAATTGGCGGCCGCCTCGCGGATCTGTAATTCGCGCTCATACAACCGCGCGCGCAGCATGTTATAGGCCTCGGCACGGTTCTGATGCTGGCTGCGCCCGGCCTGGCATTTCACCACAATGCCGGTGGGCACGTGGGTAATGCGCACGGCCGATTCGGTTTTGTTGACGTGCTGGCCTCCCGCCCCGCCGGAGCGCATGGTCTCGATGTTCAGATCATCTTCCTTGATCTCGATGCTGATCGACTCATCCACCACCGGGTAGACCCAGACACTGGCAAAGCTGGTGTGGCGACGCGCGTTGGAATCGAACGGCGAAATGCGCACGAGGCGATGCACGCCGGATTCGGTCTTGGCCCAGCCATAGGCATTGTGGCCCGACAAACGCAACGTGGCGGATTTGATGCCCGCCTCCTCGCCCGCCTGTTCGTCGATGATCTCGACCTTGAAACCGCGCCGCTCGCCCCAGCGCAGGTACATGCGCCACAGCATGAAGGCCCAATCCTGCGATTCCGTGCCGCCTGCACCGGGATGCACCTCGATAAAGCAATCGTTCGCGTCCGCCTCGCCGCTGAGCAGGGCTTCCAGCTCCATCTGGCTAAGCTTTTCAAGCCCGCGCGCAATCTCCTGCTCGCTTTGCGCCACCAAGGCCGCGTCGCCCTCGGCTTCGGCCAGCTCGATCATGCCGACCGCATCGGCCAGCGTGGCTTCCACGCGCTCGAATTCGGTGATGGCGTAATCCACCCGGGTGCGCTCGCGCATCAGCTTCTGCGCGTCTTCGGGCTTGTCCCACAGATTCGGATCTTCGGCGCGGAGGTTTAAGGCCTCGCGCTGCTTCAACAAATGGTCCCAGTCAAAGAAACCTCCGCATGCGCTGGAGTTTTTCCTGGTACGTCGTCACAAGCTGCTGGGTCTCTGCTCTCATATATTACGCTCTAGATTCCCGCCTTCGCGGGAATGACAATTAAAACTCATGTTCGACCGAAGAACCGCTTCAAGGTCGAACATGCAACCATGCCGATGCAAAGTACACCGAGCGCAAGGCGCGAAGGACTTTGCATCGATTAATACAATCCCCCCGTGCCCATTTCTGCTTCGGAATTGGGGTTGAATCCTTCCGGGTCGATGGGACGCTGATACGGTGCCATTTCACCGGCACCGGGCGGTGCATAATCGCCAAAGCCATCGCCCTCGGTGCTGCCGAGATCCTCTGGCGCGAGCGATTCCACGGGCGCTGCGACCTCGTCTTTATCTTTCAGCTCTTCCTGCAGTTCGTTGAACGGCTTGAAGATCGGCCCGCCCGTCAAGAAGGCTTCCGTGATGGTCGCCCCCCCGCCACCTTCCATGCCCTCATAGAGCGGCTGGCCGGAGAAACGATCGACCGGGATTTCACGAATGCCTGCCGGCACGCGGAACGATGTGGCGGGAATTTCGGCCGCGGCCTGCTGCATGAATTTAATGAAGCCTTGGATGGCCACGCGCCCACCCGTTTCTTTGCTGCCCATGGGTTTTGGCGTGTCGAAGCCGACATACGTCGCCACCACCACTTCCGGCGTGTAGCCCACGAACCAGGTATCGCGCGATTCATTCGTGGTGCCGGTTTTGCCCGCAATCGGCCGGCCGAGCACTTTGGCTGCGCCGCCGGTGCCGCGCTGAATGGCCCCTTCGAGAATCGAAGTGATCTGGTACGCCACACGCGGATCGAGCACGCGCTCGCGCTCATCCGGCAAGGTGGGGGGGGTGGGGTTCAGCTTCGCATCCATCGCCAGGTTGCACGGCTCGCATACGCGGGTATCGCGGCGGAAAATCGTTGCGCCGTTGCGGTCATCAATCCGCTCGATCAGCCAGGGCGACACACGGCGCCCTCCATTGGCGATCATGGCGTAGGCATTGGCGAGCTTCAGCAAGGTGGTTTCCTTGGAGCCAAGCACCATCGAGTAGTTCGGCTCGACCTCGTCATAAATACCGAAGCGTTTCGCCACGCGCATGATGCGCTTGATGCCAATCATCTGCGCGATACGTACCGTCATGGCGTTGCGCGATTTCTCCAACCCATTGCGGAAAGTGGTGGGGCCGAGATATTCGCCCTCGTAGTTTTTCGGCGTCCACATTGGCAGACCCGGGCCTTGCGGCAGCGAGACCGGCCCATCGATGATGATGCTGGTGGGCGAGAAGCCATTCTCCAGTGCCGTGAGGTACGCGAACGGTTTAAACGCTGAGCCGGGCTGGCGCTTGGCCTGCGTGGCGCGGTTGAATTCCGACCCGGCATAGGCATAGCCACCCGAGAGCGCCAGCACCTTGCCCGTGTGCGGATCAAGCACCACCAGTGCGCCATTCACGGCGGGGATCTGCAGCAGCTTCTGCGCGCGGCTGCCCTTCTCTTTCGGCTCCACCAGCAGTATATCGCCCACAGTGAAGGTCGGGCTACCCGCCCAGCTATAATCGGCTGGTGCAAGCGTGCCGCTTCGCCCATCCATCAACGCAAGGCTAACGTTGCGCCCTTCGATCTTGGTGATAGCAGCAAGCTGCTGCGCATCGAACAGGGTAATGGTCTTCTCCTGCCGCACGCGCTCCAGCGCTTCGGGCCAAGGCTCTTCGCTGGTATTTTTTAACGTAGCGACCGGCCCACGATAGCCATGCCGCTGGTCATACAGCATCAGTGAATGGCGCAGGGCACGGTCGGCATAATCCTGGAAATTGGTGTTGAGCGTGGTCTTCACGAACAGCCCGCCTTCGTACAGCACGCGGTCGCCATACATTTCTTTCAGGTTGCGGCGCACTTCCTCGGCGAAGAAGTCGGCCTGCGCGATCTCTTTTTTATCGCGCGGGCGGGTGATGATCTGCGTGGCAAGTGCGCGTTGCGCCTCGGCTGGCTCAACAAATCCATCTTCCTGCATGCGGCGGATCACGTAGTTGCGGCGCATCAGCGCGCGCTTATAGTTCTTTGCCGGGTCATAGGCCGCCGGCGCTTTCGGCATGGCGGCAAGCAAGGCTGCCTCCTCGGTCGTCAACTCATCCAGCGATTTGCCGAAATAATTGATGGCAGCAGCGGCCACCCCATACGTGCCCTGACCCAGATAGATTTCGTTGAGATAAAGCTCGAGAATTTTCTCTTTGCTGTAGGTCTTGGAGATGCGCTGCGCGAGAATGGCCTCTTTGATTTTGCGCTCGAAACTTTTCTCGTTGGTCAGCAGGAAGTTCTTCACCACCTGCTGCGTGATGGTGGAGCCGCCCACCATGGAACGGCCGGAGCCGTAATTGCTCACATTCTCTTTTACAGCGCGCAGCAGGCCCCAGAAATCCACCCCCTGATGGGTGTAGAAATTGCGGTCCTCGGCTGAAATAAAAGCATGCTGCACATTTTCCGGAATGGCCGAGAGCGGCAGGAAGAAACGCTTTTCAATGGCGTATTCGGCCATCAGCTTGCCATCGGCCGCATAAAGCCGCGTGACCACCGCGGGGTCGTAATTGGCGAGCTGGTCGGTCGAGGGCAGATCTTTGGTGTAATGGTTGAACACCAGCGCGATCGCCAGCATGCCAAAAATAAACCCGGTAATGCCCAGCCCCAGCAGCCAGCGCACGAAGCGTGGCAAACGCAACAGCCGACGTCGCACTGCCTGAGTGTCAGGCAAAGCCTCGATGAATTTGGGGGTTGGGCGTTCGTCGTGGTTCATGGGGTGCGCAACTTAGCAGCCCATGCTAGGCTTGCCAGTATTAATTTTAAGGTCTTCATTCTGTTATTCCTGACGGTACGCGTCCAGCGCCTTGATGACCGAGCCGACCACCAGCGATTGGTATTCCCGCGAATTCAGCAACCGCTCATCGTCGGCGTTGCTTAAGAAGCCCATCTCGATGAGGATGGAGGGAATATCCGGCGCTTTCAGCACGCGGAAGCCCGCAAACCGATGCGGGTTAGGTAGCTTGGTGACTTTCGGGTGCAGATTTTCCACCAGTTTTTCGGCGAGGATGCTGGATTTGTTCATGGTCTCGCGTTGCGCGAGGTCGATGAGAATACTGGCCACGTCCTCATCGGCCGTATTGAGATCCAGCCCATCAATAATATCGGATTTGTTCTCGCGTTCGGCCAGTGCGGCGGCCTCATCGTCCGACGCGGTTTCGGACAGGGTATAGACCGACAGGCCCCGCGCCTCGGGCCGGGGGTTCGAATCGGCATGCAGCGAAATAAACATATCCGCCTTCAGCTTACGCGCCACATTCACCCGCTCGGGCAGCATGATGAACTGATCGCCCTCGCGCGTCATCGCCACGCGGTAGCGGCCGGTGCGCAGCAGCCCATCTTTCAGCGCGCGGGCGAAGGCCAATGTGACCTCTTTTTCGCGCGTTTTGCGCAGGCCAAGCGCCCCGGGGTCTTGCCCGCCATGCCCGGCATCGATCACGATCAGCGGCTTGGTGGCCTGTGGGGTAGCAACGGGTGCCGGGGCGGCCGCGGGTAGATTCGGGGCAGGGCTTGCCGCCATGCTGGGCTGGCCAAAGGGCTGAATATCAATCAAAACGGCATTGGGCAGGCTCAAGCTGCCGACGATCTTCACCGGGCGCGCGACATCCAGTACAATGCGCGAGGTCATCGCATCGAACTGACCGAAGCGCACGCCGCGCACCAGTGTTCCCGCGTAGCCCGGTGGCAGGGCAATGCCCGTCGCGCGCAAGGCCGGCAGGTCGATCACCACCCGGTCGGGGTTGCCCAGCGGGAAGATTTTCAACGGCGTAACCGCGCTATCCGTGTTCAGCCGCAACCGCTCGATGCCCCCCTGCCCCTGTTCCAGCTGCACGCCGGTGATGGCCGCCGCCAGTACAGGCAACGGCGCCAACAGCATGGCACAGGCAAGAAGGATCGATCGCATGGCTTAAGCACCTAGCGGAACGGGGCGGAATTTCAAGAATTAAGCGCCTGCTAACCCACGGAAATTTTTATTGAGAAAGTCGTTGCAGGGGTAACGTGATACGCCTATATTGCGCGGGCAAACGAGATATCGTGACGGCGCGGACGCGGACTAACCTCCCCTGCTGGCCCAACGATTTGGACAACCAATATTAACTTCAGGTGCCCGGCCCTTTCATGGCATCCATCCGAAACAGTGTACGAATTTCAGGCGAGCGCATGGCGCCCCTTGGTCTTTCAAACGATTCCCCCCAGCGTTCGCGCGTGGGAGCGAGTAGCCACGCAGCAAGCGCGGCCCTGTTACGATTGGCGTGATCGAACCACCGGGTCCCTGAGCATAAGGGGACTTTATGACGAAAAGAATGCTAATTGACGCGGCCCACGCGGGTGAAACGCGCGTCGCCGTGCTGGATGACGATTTGGTCATCGATTACGATTTTACCACCACCGCCAAAACCCAGATCAAAGGCAATATCTACCTTGCCAAAATCACGCGGGTGGAGCCGAGCCTGCAAGCCGCGTTCGTGGAATATGGCGGCGGCAAACAGGGATTTTTGCCCTTTGCCGAGATCCATCCCGATTATTACCAGCTCCCGCAGGACGATAAGCAAAAGCTGCTGGCGGAACAGATCGCCGAAGCCGAAGCGGAAGAAGCCGCTGAAGAAGAAGCGTTCGAGCGCGAGCAAGCCGCCCGCGAAGCGCGTGGCCGTCACCGCCAGCACAGCGATGAAGACGAGGAGTTCGACGAGGCCGACGAGGCCATGCAGGCCGACTTGCCACCGCATGACTCGCTCGCGGCGGATGTGGCAAGCCCTGCTGCCGAAACGCCGGAAGCCCTGGTTGCCATGCGCGCCAGCGTGGCGCAGATCATTGCCAGCGCCAGCAAACTGGATAGCCTGCCGCAAACCAGCAGTGCGGAGATACCCGCACTGGAGATTCCGCAAGCGTTCGCGCCGGAGGAGCCTGCCGCGTTCGCCGTAGAGCCCCTGCTTGCTGAGAGCTATGCCGTCCATGGCGAGACAACCGACGCCGGAGAGATCCTGCATGGTGATATTCCCGCGGATGCGCTGGAAGAAGGCGCGGAAGCCGCGCGTGGCGACACGTCCGAGCATGGGACCACCAGCGAGGATGCCGAGGAAACCCGCAGCCGCGGCAGCAGCAATAGCGCGCGCTCCATCCACCGCCGCTACCGCATTCAGGAAGTCATCAAGCGCAACCAGATCGTGCTGGTGCAGGTGATCAAGGAAGAGCGAGGCAATAAAGGCTGCTCGCTCACCACGTACATCTCCTTGGCGGGCCGTTGCGCCGTGCTCATGCCCAACTCGCCCAAAGGCGGTGGCATCAGCCGCAAGATCACCGACCGTGAAACCCGCCGCCGCCTGAAGGAAGTCGCCTCGGAGATGCGCACCCATCGCGGCATGAGCGTGATCATCCGAACCGCCGGCATCGACCGCACCAAGGCCGAAATCCGCCGCGATTACGAATATCTGGTGAAATTATGGAACCAGGTGCGCGAGACCACGCTGGGCGCCACCGCCCCTGCCCTTATTTACGAGGAAGGCAACCTCATCAAGCGCGCCCTGCGCGACCAATATACCGGCGACATGCAGGAAATCATCGTCGAGGGGGAGGAATCCTTCCGCGACGCGAAAGACTTCATGCGCATGCTGATGCCCAGCCACGCCGCGCGCGTGAAGCTTTATAAGGATGGCATGCCGCTCTTTGCCTATGCCGGCGTGGAAGAACAACTCTCGGGCATGATGGACCCCACCGTGAAGCTGCCCAGCGGCGGCTATATTGTGATCCACACCACCGAGGCGCTGATCGCCATCGACGTGAACTCGGGCCGTTCGACCACCGAACGCAACGTGGAAGAAACCGCGCTGAAAACCAACCTCGAGGCCGCCGCCGAAGTGGGCCGCCAGCTGCGCCTGCGCGATTTGGCCGGGCTGATCGTGGTCGATTTCATCGACATGAATTACGGCAAAAACCGCAAGGCCGTGGAACGCGCCATGAAAGACGCGGTGAAAACCGACCGCGCCAAAATTCAACTGGGCCGCATCAGCATGTTCGGCCTGCTGGAATTGTCGCGCCAGCGCATGCGCCCCAGCATTTCGGAAGCCACCGGCATCTCCTGCCCGCATTGCCGTGGCACGGGCTTCATCCATTCGGTGGAGACCACCGCCATTCAGATCATCCGCACGCTGGAGAAGGAAGCCGCCAGTGGCGAATACGCGACGCTGCGCGTGACCACGCACCCGGAAGCGGCGCTGCATCTGCTGAACGAAAATCGCGCATTATTGCAATCGCTGGAGCAACGCTACCACGTGAATGTCGTGGTGCTGATGGATACGGCGATCATCACCGGCAATTACCGCCTCATCAAGGTCACGACCGATGGCCGCGAATCGCTGCACGAAGATAGCAAGCAACCGCGCCCGCGCCGTACGCGCGGTGGGCGTGGACGCAATAGCCACGATAAGGGGGGTGAACAACCCCGCCGCCGTGGCAACCTAAACTTTGCGCATGTGGTCGCGCCGACAGATCCGGAAGATCTGGCGCTGGCCGAAGCCATTCGCGAGGAAGACGACCAACCCATTGGTCGCCATAGCAGCTCGCATGACGACGGCGAAGACGATGCAAGCGCCAACACGCATGAGCGGGGTGAGCGTGGTGAGCGCAATCGCGAGCGCGGCCGCAACCGCCGTGGCGGGCGCAACCGCAACCGTGGTGAACGTGGCCCGCGTGAGCCCAGACTCGACGCCGAAGGCAACCCCTTACCGCAACCAGAACGCCCCACAGCGACCGATGCGGCAGAAGCCAGCACTACCGAGGCAGGGGACGATCATGCCACCCCACGCAACAGCGAGGATGCGGCAAACCCGCGCCGCCGCCGTGGCCGCCGGGGCGGACGTAGCCGCAGCCGCAGCGATCGCCCCGACCGCACCCCGCGTGAGCCGGGCGAAATCGCCGCCGCGGCAAACAAGCTGCGCGCCGCCGAAGATGCTGGCCGCCCTGCTGCCCCCGC
>Ga0075157_10001072_pt1 | contig 18105 bp, 11 predicted proteins | sample JI81BgreenDNA_FD_70967 | JGI IMG/M metagenome (GOLD analysis project Ga0075157, IMG submission 70967) | Wastewater effluent complex algal communities from Wisconsin, to seasonally profile nutrient transformation and Carbon sequestration -... | ecosystem: Engineered > WWTP > Effluent > Algae...
TCGCCAATTACAAAACGGGGATAGCCAAGGCCAGTTACTATGTGGGCCATGCCCATCACCAGCTGCATGCCTACGATTCGGCCATCCGCTATATGAATCAGGCCATTGAGTTTTTTGACCCCAAGCGCGATCTCGACCGTTTGGGCGCTGCCTACAACATCATGGGAGTTTGCCAAAAAAACCTGGCCGATTACGCACGCGCTTTGTCTTCCCAGCTCAACGCCATTCGCTACTTCATGGCGGCTAAAGACACAGCAGGCCTCATCATTTCCTACAACAACCTCGGCATTTTATACAACGACCAGGAAAAACTGAAGACTGCGGAAGAGTATTTTGGCAAGGCGTTGCGCTACGCCAAAATCTTTGATGACCCCTATTTGCTGGTCACTACCCAATCGAACATTGGGATGAACCTGCACAGTCAAAACCGTTTCCAGGAAGCGCTTCGTGTTTTCGAAGAAGTGTTGGCTTTCGATTTAAAAGATGGCAATACCTATGAAATTGGGGCTTCCTTCAACAATGTGGCCACGGGCTATTTGAAAACGGGTGCATTCAAAAAGGCTCTGGCCTATGTCGACAGTTCTTTAGCCTACAAGCGAATCAGCGGCGACAAATACGGGATGGTGATTGCTTATGGCAACAAGGCCGAGATTTTCGATACGTTGAACAACCATGCAATGGCTCGACTGTATGCCGACTCTGGCTACCAGCTCGCCTTAAGCCTCGGGGCACAGAAACTGCAAGCTGATATGCTTTTAATGCTGCACCTTGCCCATTTGAAATTGGGTAATACCGATTTAGCCTTAAAACTATACAAGCAGTATCACAGCTTATCTGACAGTGTCAACAACAAAGACTCCGAGGTGGCCATGGCCAATGCCCAACGCCAGTTTGATTTAGAACAGCTCGACCAGGAGTTGAGCCAAGCAACCTTGAAACTCGAAAACATAGAAACCACACAGCAACTTTACTTGGTGGCGTTTTTATCCATTCTGGGGATTTTGTTTTTAGCCGCCTGGGGCTATTTCCGCATTCGCCGTCTTAATCGCATCCTCAATAAAAAGCAGGTTCAACTCAGCGAAAGCAACGACCGCCTACAAAAACTGAACGATCAGCTCGAGTTGTCTAAAAACCAAGCTGACAGTGCAAACAGAGCCAAATCTGCCTTTTTATCGAATGTAAGCCATGAAATCAGAACACCTCTGAATGCCATTTTGGGTTTGCTCGATGTGGTTAACCATGAAAACGACGATGCAGAACGTAAGCGCATCATGGTTACCGTTCAACACTCGGCCAACAGCCTGTTACACATTATCAACGACTTATTGGATCTCAGTAAAATAGAAGCCGGTAAAATCAGCTTTGAAAACAAGAGTTTTAATTTGCCTGCTTTGGTAGAACAAGTGTCGGAAACCCTCAAAGGATTGGCCAATGAAAAGCCCATTGTCATCATCATCGAAATAGACCCCGAAACCCCAGCCTACATCATGGGTGATCAGTTTCGTTTGAATCAAATTTTGCTGAACCTGGGCTCAAATGCCGTGAAATTCACGAGCAAAGGACAAGTGAAAATAGAGGTGAAATGCCAACATCATGAGAAGGACGGGCAGTGCTCGCTGTACTTCGGTGTTACAGATACCGGCATTGGCATTGCGCCTGAAAAGCAAAGCAACGTTTTCAACCGGTTCAGCCAGGCCGAGGAAGACATCTCTAGAAAATATGGTGGTACAGGATTGGGACTGGCCATTAGCAAAAAGCTGGTGGAATTACAAGGCGGAATCATCGGCTTGAGCAGTATTCCGGGCTCTGGATCCACCTTTTGGTTTGAAATTCCAGTGAAACCGTCCCCTTCGCAAGACAGCATCAGCCTCATTGTGGAAGAAGAAAGCGACCGAATACTGCCGGGTAAAAAAGCCCTGGTTGTAGACGATAATACTTTGAACCTACAACTGGCCGCACAGGTACTGAAACGCTGGCAAATGGAATACGTATTGGCAAAGAGCGGTGCAGAAGCTTTAGACAAGTTTACTGAAACAAGCGATTTTGACATTGTCCTACTCGACATCCACATGCCCGAAATGAACGGTTTCGAAGTTTTTGCGGCCCTCAAGCAAATGGGGCTTTCTTGCCCTGTTTTGGCCCTCACTGCCGATACTTACGAAGAAACCCGCCAAGAAATTGAACGAGTGGGCATGCAAGGCACCATTATCAAACCTTATACACCAGCGGATTTGAAGCGGGAGATGATTGCCAACCTGACATAAAAAAAACGGCTGCCAGGGTAAGCAGCCGTTTGGATTCAGGGTTTCGGTAATTTCTTAGAGCCGGAACGATACACCGGCCATCACGGGATTTACGCGGGGATTATTGGGTGCGTTCTGGCGGAACATATCGGTAATGCCATAGCGAACAAACACATCTACATCGCCATATCCTGCACGAGCTACCAGACTGGCCTTCCAGGGCATGGTATTGAGTGGGCCATTGGTTTTAACTTCCTGGTAGATGTCGTTGCCCAAGTCATAGCGCTGGGTGTTCCGCAGGTTACCAATGCGAAGTCCTAACTCAGCACCTACAGCCAGGTTAAACGCACGGCTTTGGCGATAAGGATTGCTGGTGAAGTGCAGCATCACCGGTACGTTTATCCAGCTCATGTGCATGGTATTGCGGGTGAGTCCGGCGTTCATTGGAGCAGCGAAAAACACCGTGTCTCTGCTAGTTGCCAGGATGCTATCATCGCGCAGTCGGTAGTTGTTGAATTCAAAGCCCAGGCCATATTGGAAACGCAATTTCTGAGCAACGAGGTTTTCTGTGCGGGCAAAAGTGAAGCCCCAACCAATCGACTTGTTCAAACCGTTTTCTGTGCGCAAGGGAGCACTTGAACCCGTAAGGTTGAAGCTGCCATTTTGCATGAAACCGTTGGCGCCAATATCCAAGAAGAAGAGTTCTTTTTCAACCTTTTTCTTTTTGGGTTTTACCTCTTTGAGTTCGTTTTTAAGATCCTTCATTTCTGAACGGAGGTCCTCCATGGCATCGCTCACTTCACCTTCCACTTCCGATTTGATGTCATTGGAAGGGGCAGGTTTTTTGGTGTCAACATAGGTCGTATCCCATTTGCCATCCTGGTATTTGATTACCATTTTTTTCTTTTCGGGCTGAGGGGCTGGAGGAGTTTCTGGTGTGGTCTGCGCGTTGGCGGCGGTCAAGGTCATACCCAGTACAACCAGGATTGAAAGAGCATTTTTCATATCAGTTAAGGGGTTTTATGTTATTCTTTTTCAGTTGTTTCGTTGTTTTCGGAGCGACTCAATTGAAAGGTTTGACCAATTTCAAGTGAACCCAGGTTAAAAGAGACGTAGTGTTCTTTGGTTTTAAAATCATCGAATCTTTCTTTGGCCAAATCAAACAAGCCACCATCGCTGAGTAAGCTGTACGACCTTGAAAGCGTAGGAAGAATGCCTGATTCATCGGCCGAAGCATACTGTTGCTCCAAAGACGGTACTTGTACTTTTTTAGGATTGGGGAATTTCACACCTGCACGCTGCAGACCTTTTACTGCCAATGACTCCATGGCGGTAAGTGCTTCTGAATGGCTTTCGGTGCGTGGTTCCATGCGATCCTGATTTGATTCGGTTACGGAGGCAAGACGCATCGTTTGCACGACAGGTTGCACGCCCGATGAATTTTTATTTTCACTCACCACCTTTTCCTCGACTTGCACATTGGTAGCAGCCAACTTGAGCGATTCCAATTGACTGTCTACCCGCTCCTGTTGCAGGCTGTCGTAACTTGCCAATCCGGGTGCCGAACGCATTTCGCCTTCCAGAGCGGGCCAGTTATTGAGCAGCAAACCCGCTGAAACGGCAAGGAGTGCGAAGGCTGCTGCTGCGCCTAAGACCACTGGACGACGGTACCAGGCAAGTACCATCGGTTTATCTATTTGCGCTGCAATGCGATCAAACATGGCAGCTGGTGGCTCCATTTGGGCACCTTCGAGCTTCTCACGAAGTACCTTTTCAATTATTTCCTGCTGCTTCATAATTCATGTTCCTTTTAATTAAAAGAGATTTTAGCATGCTTTTGGCGCGGGCAAGTTGCGACTTGCTGGTGCCTTCACTGATGCCTAACATCCCGGCAATTTCTTTGTGTGAATAATCTTCCAATGCGTATAAGTTCAACACGGTGCGGTATCCTGCGGGCAACTGCTGCAGTACCTTGATGATTTCCTGTGATTCAAGCTGGCTCAGAAAGTGAACCGAACTGCTGTCGGCAACATCTACTTCATCGATGTCGGCCATCATGTGCAGTTTGGAGGCCCTGCGGAAATAATCAATGGCGGTATTGACCATGATTCGGCGGATCCAGCCTTCTACCGATCCATCGAAACCAAACTTCTCCAGCGAGTTGAAAACTTTCACAAATCCGTCTTGTAAAATGTCACTCGCTGTGTCGTAATCGTTGGCGTAACGCATGCATACAGCAAACATCTTGCGTGAGAACAAACCGTAAAGCTCCGTCTGGGCTTTCCGGTCATTCTTTAAACATTTGTACACAAGTGCGTAATGTTGATCCAACGGGTTATTTTTGTCAGGTTCCGAGTGCAAGACGCGGCGCTTCTACCAAAGGTTGCACCAGAATGTAAATTATCTTCAAAAAAAATAAAATCATGCGCAAGTTGATGAAAATCAGTTGCCTCAGTTTGGTATTATTGCTCAGCTGGCAACTCACCGGGGCACAGTCGCTGCTCACCGAAGAAAAGATTTGGGAAATGGCTCAAGTGGGCTCACCGGCAGTTCAACCCAATGGAAAAACAGCGGTTTACAGTGTGCGCTACACCCAATTGGCTGAAAACAAAGGCCAGAACGACCTATTTTCGGTTGATTTGGCCAGTGGCCAAAGTACCCGACTTACCAATAGCCCTGCGTCTGAAAGTCAGTATGCCTGGCGACCCGATGGCCAATGGTTGGGCTACTTGAGCAGCAGCTCGGGTAGCATGCAGCTGTGGGAAATGAAGCCCGACGGAAGCGGAAACCGACAAGTTAGTCAGGTTGAAGGCGGCATCGAAGGATTTGGATACAGTCCCGACGGCAAACACATCTTTTACATCAAACGGGTGAAACTCGACCAAAACCTGCGCGACAAATACCCACAGCTGAGCAAATCAACCGGAGAACTCTTCGAAGGTTTGATGTATCGGCACTGGGACCACTTTCACGATGGCACTTACAGCCACATTTTTGTACAAGCTTATGCAGATGGCAAGCTCAGCGGTAACGCTACCGATCTGCTCGAGGGAGAAAAATTTCATGCCCCCCTGCAGCCCTTTGGAGGAAGCAGCCAGTTGGCCTGGTCACCCGATGGCCAGACCCTGGTTTACACCTCTAAAAAACTGAACGGCACTGCATCGGCAACCAGCACCAACAGCGACCTGTATGCCTACAACCTCGCTGACAAGTCGACCACCAACCTCACCAAAGGCATGATGGGCTATGATGTAGATCCGGTTTTTTCACCCGATGGCAAAAAATTGGCATGGATGAGCATGGAACGCGATGGCTACGAAGCCGATAAAAACCGCGTGATGGTGATGGATTTCCCCGGTGGAAAAGCACAGGAAGTCACCAAAAACTTCGACAACAGTGCCAACGCCTTGTTTTGGGGTAAGGACAGCAACCGCTTGTTCTTCGGTGCTTATGTGAATGGCACCAGTCAATTGTACGAGTATTTCTTCGACCTGCAAGCAGGTGCCAAAAGCTACGGCATCAAGTTGAACCTGAAAGGTCAGGCCACCCTCACCGTTACCAATGGGAACTTTAACCACGGCGGATATGCCTACGTAGCCAACAACCAAAATGGCAGCATCGTTATGCAGCGTCAAAACATGTTGCGTCCCAACGAACTGGTGTTGCTTGACCTAAGCAGCAAAAAAGTACGCAACCTCACCGATGTAAATGGTGCCATGTACGCGCAGTTGAAGCCTGCTCGCATCGAATCGCGCCAAATTGCCACCACCGACGGCAAACAAATGCAAACCTGGGTCATCTACCCTCCTGATTTCGACTCTACCAAGAAATATCCTACCCTCTTGTATTGCCAAGGCGGACCACAAAGCATGATTGGACAATCGTTCAGCAGTCGCTGGAATTTCTACCTCATGGCCAGCAAAGGTTATATTGTGGTAGCTCCCAATCGCCGTGGTTTGCCCGGCTTTGGTCAGGAATGGAACGAGCAAATAAGCGGTGATTGGGGCGGCCAAGCCATGCAAGACTACCTCTCGGCCATCGACGCCATGCGCGAGGAGAAATACGTAGATAGCGACCGCCTCGGTGCAGTAGGAGCTTCGTTTGGCGGCTATTCGGTATATTGGCTCGCCGGCAACCACAACAAGCGCTTCAAGGCATTCATTTCTCACTGCGGTGTGTATAACCTAGAGGCCATGTATGGACAAACCGAAGAAATTTTCTTTACCGATTTTGAGATGAAGGGCAAACCTTGGGAACAACCACAACCCAAAAGCTATGAGTTGTACTCGCCCCACAAATATGCCCGAAACTGGGATACCCCCATTTTAGTGATTCACAATGAAAAGGATTTCCGTGTTCCACTGGCGCAAGGCATGGAAGCATTTACCGCTGCGCAATTGCAAGGCGTTCCGAGCAAATTCCTCTACTTCCCCGACGAAAACCACTGGGTAGTGAAGCCACAAAACAGCGTGCTTTGGCAAAAGGTATTCTTTGATTGGCTCGACACATACCTCAAACCCTGATCATGACAAAATCACTGCTTTTCCCGTGTCTATTAGGCATGCTACATTCATGTAATTCGCCCCAATCGCAAGATCAAATGCAACCCCCAATTGCCAAAGCCATTCCCCATGAACTCAGCGTGCATGGTGAAACCCGCATCGACCCGTACTTTTGGCTGAACGAACGCGAAAACCCGGAAGTCATCGCCTACCTGGAGACCGAAAATGCGTATGCCGAGCAATCGCTGGCACATACCAAGTCGTTGCAGGACAAGCTTTTCAAAGAAATGAAAGGCCGCTTAAAAGAAGACGACATGAATGTGCCCTATTTCGAAAACGGCTATTGGTACTACAACCGCTTTGAAAAAGGTCAGGACTACCCCATCTATTGCCGCAAAAAGGGTTCGCTCGATGCCGCAGAAGAAATCATGTTCAACGTGAATGAGTTCGCCAAAGGCCACGGCTACTTTAGCCTCACCGGCGTTCGTGTGAGTCCTGACAACCGCCTGGCCATGTTCTTTACCGATAGCGTGGGTCGCAGGCAATACACCCTAGGCGTGAAGAACCTTGAAACCGGCGAAATGCTCGACCTTAAGCTCTTCCCTTCGAATGGCGGAGCTGCCTGGGCAAACGACAACCAAACCATTTTTTACGGCACCACCGATGAGCAAACCCTGCGTGCCGACAAAATCTGGCGCATCAACATCCTCCAGGGTGAAAACAAGCCTTCGTTGGTCTTCCACGAAAAAGACGAAACCTTTAGCACCTATGTCTACAAGGCCAAGTCGGGGCGCTTCATTTACATTGGCAGCGGCAGCACGCTCACCTCAGAGCAGCAATACCTTGATGCGAACCAGGCAAACGGCACATTCAAGCTGATTCAACCCAGAGAACGCGGTTTGGAGTACAGTGCTGAGGATTATGGCAACGATTTTTATGTGGTTACCAACCTCGATGCGCAAAACTTCCAGTTGATGAAAGCACCTATCGCACAATCGGGCAAAGCGAACTGGAAAACCGTTCTCGCGCACCGAGCCGATACACGCTTGGAAGATGCGCTTTTCTTCAAGGACTTCATGGTGCTCGACGAAAGACAGAAAGGCCTGACGCGTTTGCGGGTTCGTGACTGGACTGGTAAAACCGACTATTACATCCCGTTCAACGACCCTGCCTACACCGCCTATACCGAAATCAACCGCGATTACAAAACCAGCCAATTGCGGTATGGTTACTCATCGCTCACCACGCCTAACACCCTGTATGCTTTTGACATGAAAAGCAAACAGCAGGAAATGCTCAAGCAACAGGAAGTGGTTGGTGGCTATCAGGCCAGCGATTATGTTTCAGAACGCTTTTTTGTTACCGCACGCGATGGCGCACAAGTTCCCGTATCGTTGGTTTACAAGAAGTCGCTGCGCAAAGCAAGCGGTAATCCTACCCTGCTTTATGGCTACGGCAGCTATGGAGCGTCTATGGATGCCTATTTTAGCAGCAACCGCCTGAGTCTGCTCGATCGCGGCTTTGTATTTGCCATTGCGCACATCCGTGGTGGTGAAGAAATGGGTCGTCAGTGGTACGAAGACGGCAAGTTGCTCAAGAAGAAAAATACCTTTTACGACTTCATCGATTGTGCGGAGCACCTGCTCAAGGAGAAATATACCGAGACGGGTAAGATGTATGCCATGGGCGGCAGTGCCGGAGGCTTGCTAATGGGTGCTGTGGTGAACATGCGTCCCGATTTGTGGCACGGGGTAATTGCCGCGGTTCCCTTTGTGGATGTGGTAACTACCATGCTCGATGAATCGATTCCCTTGACCACAGGAGAATTTGACGAATGGGGAAATCCAAAGGAAAAGGAATACTACGACTACATGCTGTCGTATTCACCTTATGATCAAGTGACCGAACAGGCTTATCCGAACCTTTTGGTAACTACCGGACTACACGACTCACAAGTGCAGTATTGGGAGCCGGCCAAGTGGGTAGCCAAACTCAGAACCAAACAAAAAGGTGATGGTAAAATTTACCTCGTTACCGATATGAAAGCCGGCCATGGTGGTAAATCGGGCCGTTTCAATGCACTTAAAGACGATGCGCTCGAATACGCATTCCTGCTTGATTTGGCAGGAATAAAGAAATAATTGTTTTTAAACAACGTAAAAGGCCGGTTTATCCGGCCTTTTACATTTGGAGCAATTCATCCCAAAGCTTCTCTTCGGGCAAGCCGCCTAACTTTTTGGCCAGCTGGGTTTGCCAAACGGAAAAGTCTATCCCCATTTGACCAGCCAATTCAGTAATTTCAGCTTCAGAGAACTTGAGCTTTGCCAAGGCCATCAAAACGATATCGTTGTCGACCAATTCGGGAAAGGAAGTCTTGTGGCGTACGAAAAACTGGTTGTAACAGCGGTTCATCAATTCCCTCAGTTGCTCCTTCCAGCCCTCAGGCTCGGGAATAGGGTTGCCTTTGCGCTCTTGCAGTTGATTTACATAATAGTTCAGCAGTTTGCGTAGTTGAGCAAGTTCCTTTCGTTGCATCTGCAGTTGCATTTCTTCAAGCACCAGTGCATTGGCTTTGCGTGCGCGCCTCAATAGCGACCAGGCAGCAACAGCAAGCAAAAGCAACACAACTGAAACCAACATACCAAGTTGCTGCCATTTCGACGCATCGGCCTTGGAAACTTCCAAGGCGATTTCGGCTTCTAAGGCTGCTTGTTGCAATTCATAGGCATGTCGTTTTTGGGCTTGCATACTACGCTGCTGCTCTTCAATTTCCTCTACTTGTCCCGACAGGCTATCGAGCACCAACTTTGCCTCAAAGGCCAGTTGATACTGTTTTTTCTGAAGGTAATAATCATCAATCAAATCGGCTATGTAGTGCTTGAGGTACAATGCCGGGGCAAGTTGTTCGTAGTTCTTGGCGAGCTCAATGAATTTTCCTGCTTTGTCCGGATTGCGCATTTCGAGGTACATCTCTGCCATGAGCACAGCCGCGTTGCAAGCACTTGCCCATCCTTCTACCCTGGCGCTGGTTTCAATGTCGTATTGGAGGTGTTCTTCGGCACGGGGATAATCTTTTTGTTCGTAGTACACCATGCCGATGTTGCCGTAGGTAAGCGCCTCCCAGCCTGTATCCCCCATTTCACGGGCCATTTGATTGGAAATCTGGAATACTTCAACCGCTTTTTGGAAGTTTTTCATGCGCAAATACGACAATCCCAAGGTGTTGTAGGCATGCATCAGGCTGTAGTCATCGTCATGCAAATCGTTAAAAACCAATGCTCTTTCAAAATACTGCACCGATAATTCGTAATAGCCGGCGCGATGAAAAAACTGACCAATGCCAAACAAACTGTTCGTCACCGATTTAAATCCTTCGTAATTGTACTTCTGAAAAACAGCTTCTGCTTTGAATAAATACTGCAAGGCTTCTTCAAAAGAACCCAATTCGATGAAAGTCTCCATAGATCGCAACATGGCGTTGGCCATGAGCACACGGTCTTGCGCAACTTCTGCTTTGTCGAAGGCCAGTTGATAAAAATGGAGCGAACGGGCATAGTTGGCAACCAAGTGGCGATAAAACCAGCCGGTAGCATACAAAAGGGTCGACTGGTTCCGTTCACCCGAAGCCGTTCGTGCTTGTGTGGCCAATGTACTTACCAACTGTTCATGGAAAGTGCTGTCTGTTTGTTGGCTCCACCATGGCAACACCTGCGAAAACAGGCTATCGTACTTCATGGCAGGAACGTTTAGCAGCAATTGCTGTAAGCTATCGATTTGGCGAACAAGCTGTTCCTGGTTGTTTTTAGCCTGTGAACTAAGACCAACAACCAAAAAGAATCCAATCAGCAAAAACTTCTTCATAAGTATTGCAGCAATATACAAACATTCCTAAGCTCACTGCAAGCCCATACGGCATAAAAAAACCGGCTTTCGCCGGTTTCTAATTACATCGTCATCACTTTGGGCGCCCCTGAAAGGATGGCCTCGCTGGCCCCATCCCGGTACTTCTCAAAGTTGGAAACAAATGCCTCTGCCAATTGATTGGCCTTCAGGTCATAAGCCGACTTATCAGCCCAGGTATTGCGGGGGTTCAACAATTCAGCAGGAACCATAGGACAAGTGGTTGGCATCTGTACGCCAAATATCGGGTGCTGCTCATAAGCTACATCATTCAATTTGCCTTCGAGGGCAGCTGTAATCATGGCACGGGTGTATTTCAACGACATGCGCTGACCTACGCCGTAAGAACCACCGGTCCAGCCCGTATTTACCAACCACACCTGTACTTTGCCACTTGCCAGCTTTTTGCCCAGCAATTCAGCGTATTTGGCCGGGTGCAGGGGTAAGAAGGCCTTGCCGAAACAAGCCGAAAAAGTGGTTTGCGGCTCAGTAATGCCTACTTCGGTACCGGCTACCTTGGCGGTGTAACCCGAAATGAAGTGGTACATGGCCTGTTCGATGCTCAACTTGCTGATGGGAGGCAATACACCAAAGGCATCGGCTGTGAGGAAGAAGATATTTTGGGGCTCACCGGCTATTGACGGCAGCAAGGCATTTTCGATGTGGTCAATGGGATAAGCACAACGGGTATTCTCGGTCTTGGTTCCGTTGTCGTAATCAACCACGGTAGTTCCCGGTTGAAACTCAATATTTTCAACGATAGAGCCGAAACGGATGGCATTCCAAATTTCAGGTTCTTTTTCTGCGCTCAGGTTGATGCACTTGGCATAACAACCCCCTTCGAAGTTGAATACACCTTTATCGCTCCAACCGTGCTCATCGTCACCCACCAATGCACGATTCGGATCAGCTGAAAGGGTGGTTTTGCCGGTACCAGACAAACCGAAGAAAATGGCCGTGTCGCCGCCCATGCCCACATTGGCCGAGCAGTGCATCGACAATACCTGCTGCTCTTGTGGCAAAAGATAGTTCAACACGCCAAAAATGCCTTTTTTCATCTCACCCGTATAGCCTGTTCCACCAATCAGAATCATTTTACGGCTGAAGTTCAGGATGGCAAAATTGTGCTGACGTGTACCGTCGATGGCAGGATCGGCCTTGAAGCCGGGAGCGCATACGATGTGCCAATCGGGGTCGATGGTATTTTTGATTTCCTCAACAGTAGGACGCAAGAACAAATTATGGCAAAACAGATTGGAGTAGGCTAATTCGGTTACCACACGAATATTCAGGCGGTAAGTTGGATCGGCACAGGCATAGCTGTCTTTTACAAAAACCTCACGACCGGCCAGGTAAGCGGTCATGCGATTGTACAAAGCATCAAACTTCTCTGGAGCAAAAGGAATGTTCACATCTCCCCACCAAACCGTGTCGCGGGTAACGTCATCGAGCACCACAAAACGGTCTTTGGGTGAACGGCCGGTAAACTCGCCCGTATCGGCTGCCAAAGCTCCGGTAGAAGTAAGTTGACCTTCACCGCGGATGATACACTCTTCTACCAATTCGGCGGGACTCAGATTCCAATGCGCAGCTGCAACATGCTGTAAACCAATGGTTGACAAAGATGCTTTTGCGGCCTTCAGTCCAAATTCATTCATAGTAAAATTTAATTTTTGAGGAGATGTTTTAAGAAAGTGCAAAAGTACGCTTTATAAATGGCAGCTACTTGAGATTTTCTTAAAAAGTCAAGGCCACATTGATGCCGTCGAAAAGCAACAAAAACCCACCCTGGGCAACGATGCCTGCCCCGTGGCCATGCCAACGTGTATTGGGGTGGCGCATGAGGTACCAGCCCAAGCCTAGGTAGCCTACATCCAGCAAGGTGTTCACTAATAAGATTTTCCTAAAACGTTTGCGCTCTTCTTCCGGACTCCGCAATTTCAAGTCGACCTGATGCAATTGCCGGTGGCCATACCATGCGATGCCACCATCAATGGCACCCCAGGCCAGTTGCTGCATACCAAATGCGCGGGTAAAAGGATTGAGACTGAAAAGCTGCACTGCCCCAACGCCCATTGACAAAGCCGCCCAGCTGCCTAGCACTGCATTGGCGCGGTGCATGTGCAAGTAAGGCCGGTAATCGTTGGGCAAAGTTATCTGCAGCAAAGAGTCAGCTGGTTTTTGCCACTGAGCAAAAGCTTGTTGTTGGTTGCCCAACAACAAGCCTAATAGAATGACTATGACCATTAGAAAGCGCATGTACTTTCTACAAACCTGCTACTTTTTTGTTTGCCGGATAGCGTACTTGCCATCCGTATTTCCAGCTTTTACTTCCGCCGGCAGGGATGATCCAGTTTTGGGTAAAGATTCCCTTCTCTTTATCAAGCGATGCACCCTGCAAGGTCACATCGGTTATTTCAATTTCCTTTTGTGCCGAAATTGGTAACTGATCTTGCACCAGCAAATTCACAGCCTGGTTGCGGTTGTTTTTAACCTCCAGCTCGTAACTGTAGTTTTTGATAGCTGTATTCCCAAAGCGCGTTTTATCGGAAAGCACGGGCGCGGTATTGAATTTAACGACCAGGGCTTTGTCAACCCCCAAGGGTAAATCAAGCGTATCGTTTTCGGCAGAGAAATCGAGCCACAAAGTGTTCACTAAGCTATTTTCGAAGTAAATCTGGGTTTGTCCGGGCAACTGCGGCAGACTGTCGGCCAAGGGCAATCTGGCCAGCAAAAGTACATCTTGTCCATGGCGAGGTGCCAAATAGTGCTCATATTGCGCCGATAACTCCCGCTGCTCAATGCGTAGGCGCTTTTGTTCACCATGTTGCATACTGAGTGGAGCCTCTGGCGCATAATTGGCTGCAAAAAATTGGTTGTTACGTTGTACACCGGCCCAACTTTCTGAACGGGCAGCACCGTCTTGCTCGGTTTCATATACTCCGGCAGAAGTCGCCGCTATCGAATTGATATCTCGCGATTTTTGGTAAGCAACCGACTTTAACTCTAAAAACTCAAGTACCCAAGGACTTAATACTGGCTTTTGCAACTGAGAAGCAGGCATAAAGGCAGCCAATTTCACACGCACATCTTTCCAAGCCAAACCGGTGTTTTGGCTCACCTGTGCCTGCATGGTCAGTTGAATGGCTTTTCCGGGTCCATCGGATCTCAGCACATAAGTCGGCTCCCACGACACCCGGTCGCAGTTGTAGCTTATTTCGACCTGATAATTTCCTGCCTTGCCGGCTACCACTTCTGCCAAAAGCACATTTTCAAATTCAGCCAAATACGATTTTCGTTGTTCAAGATTCTTTCTGAGTTCCTCGCTTTTCGCCAGAAGCTTTTTTTCTTGCTGTTGTAAATCAAGCAGGGCTTGTCCCAATTCGCCCAAACGTTGGCGAAAATATGCGGCCATCTTTTGTAATTCGGCCACTTGAACGCCTTGGGTTCCGCCCAATTGCTTGTTGGCCAGCAACAGTTGCTGTTCTTGCTGCAAAACTTCACGGCGCATGCGTAGCGCATCGGTCTCAGCGCGCAGGTTGTTCAGGCTGTCGTAACCGGCTTTGAGTGGCCAGGGCTCGGGCAAACTGCGCAAGGCTTGGTGCTGCCATTGATAATGCAACAACTGCAGGCCCTTGGGCAATAAAATGCGGGTACTTGTCTCGTCAGCTCCATCTGCCAAGCCACCCAAACGAATGCGCTGTTGACCAGCAGCCAACTGCAGCTGCGCCTGGTGCGAAAGGCGGGCACCTTGCAAGTAAACGTACACTTCTTTCAGCTCCGCTTCTGCGAAATTGGCTTTGGAAACTGCTGGATGAAGCGTCCATCCAAAGATGATCGCTAACAATAAGAACTTTTTCATGGTCGAAATTTCACCTCTAACGCAACGAATGCATCTTTGGTAGACAGGATACCGGTTTTAGGAAAACTTTAACAGCCACACAACCTACTCAATGATGAACTCGATGCGGCGGTTGCGGGCGCGGTCGGCATTGGTGAACACACCTCCAGGACCACTCGGGCCAAATTTCGGTTCATCTTCTCCCCTTCCAATGGCCTGAATGCGCTCTTCAGCTAAGCCAAGCGATTGCAATTGCTGCTTCACGCTGTTGGCACGGGCTTGAGAGAGTTGCAGGTTCACCTCGTTGGCCCCCAAATCATCGGTGTGGCCAACGATGCTAAGTTTGAAGCCTTGATTGGCCGGTTGGTTGAGGTATTCCACCAGGTTTTTCATATTGGTCAAATCAGCAGCTTGCTTGGTTTTGCAGGTCTCACGCGCAGCAGGCGTTTTTTTGCTTTCACACTTCACAAAGGTGCTCATGCCCGATTCAAACTCAATCGACTGCAAATCGGTGAGTATTTTAACCGTTTCTACTTTGGGAGCAGGTTTACAACCACTGCAATTTTTGGTTCCGGCAACAGTCGGACATTTATCCAAATGATCCGGAACGCCATCACGGTCAACATCTAGCGCCACTCCCGATCCGTCGACCTGGATTTTTTCCTTCTTGCTCGCTTTTTCCGTCAACAAAGCCAACTCAGCTTCAGTCCAGCCACAATCGGCTGCCTGAAGTCCGCTGAGGTCCCACTTGGTGTCTTCCTTGTCAAAGGTATCCGGAACGCCGTCGCCATCGCTGTCTTTTTTGAGCGCCGCGGCTGAGTTGCCCATTTGTTGCTCCAAACGGGCAATTTTGGCCAATAGATCATTGATTTTATCGTCTTGTGCCTTATTCACAGCCACCAATTCATCTATTTTGCCATCGTTCGACGGTGGTGCTGCCATGGGTTGGTGACGGTTGGCATCGTAGGCATGGTATTGTTGCAAATAGGTTGCGTCCCAATAACGAAGTTCCTTTTTCTTACCACCAAGCGCAAAAACAAAACTGAGATTGATAGAACAGTAACGATCGAGGTTGCGACCAAAATTCGGTTCGTTGGTATTGGTGCCTCCTGCCTTTTGAACAACCAAACCATCAAAGCCATCGGTGTTTAAAAAATGGAGATTGCTTTGCAAATCAATGTGGAACTGCGGACTGACTTTGTAGGAAACGCCCAGACCTACCGGCACAACCAATACCTGTCCGTTGGCCCTGCCGTTATCCGTTTCGGTAAGGAATTGGCCTGTCGTTAATTCTTTGATCCTGGAGCTGAAACTGTTGAAGCCGAGACCTGCAGTTGCAAAAACATTCCATTTCCGCGCAACCTTTGGGCGCTCATAACCCGAAAATCCCATGCCCGAAAAATTGACCACTGCTTGCGTGCTGAACTCAAAAAAGGTGGTTTGGCTTTCAACAGCGCCCAAAAAATTGAGACGACTGATGTATTGTGCCTGATTGATTTCGCCATTTACCCCGCCGTAAACCATTTGACCACGGAGACCGAAAGCCGGACTGAACCAATGGGTCAGGTGCGCGCCCAGGTTGTATCGCATATCACCAATTTCGAAAAATTCGGCGCGACGAATGTCATGCAAAGGACTGGTGATGCCTGTGGTAATGCCAATGGCCCAAGGGGTAGTTGCTGGTGTTCCGGACTGGGCGAGACATGCAACAAAGGGCATACAGGCCATAAATAGTCCAATAAACAATGATTTCATAGGGATTTGATCAGACAGGTAAAGATTGAAATAAAAACCAAGACTCACAAACCGGCAGATCGGCGCCGGCTCAGAGTGAGGCCAAAAATTGGTTCAAATACGCGGGTGCAAGACGTAAACGACTTCCATACCAGCTGAACATATCGCCTTCTACTTTTACCACCTTGGCTTTTGGCAAGTAGGACTGCACCATGGACGCATGTTTATCTTTGAAAGGAAAAGGCTCGGAGCTCAGCAGCACCAAATCGGGCTGTAAAAGCTCGAAATCAGCCTCTTCTACTACAGGATACCGGCCTGAACGAGAAGGAATGCAGAGGTTGGCGCCTAATTGCTCCAGCAGTAAGCTGCCGATAAAGGTGTCGGGGCCGGCCGACATCCATGGATTGTGCCAAATGAGATAAAGTACTTTTTTGCCGTATAAACCGGGTTTCACATCCGCGAAGCCCTGTTCCATTTGCTGCAACAATGCCTGTGCTGCATCCGGTTTTCCAACGATTGCGCCTACCTCGGCAATCATCGATCGGGCATGCATCAGGTTGCGTACGTCACTTATCCAAACAGGTGCAAACTGACTCAAAATCTCCAATACACCTTGCTCGTTCTCTTCCTTGTTGGCGATGATCAAATCGGGCTGCAAGGCCAGTACTTCCTCAATTTTCACATCCTTTGTGCCACCTATGCGCTTTTTGCTCTTGAACCAGGTTTTGGGGTGGATGCAAAACTTGGTTATACCCACCACCTCTTCTTCTAAACCCAAATCTGCCAGCAGCTCGGTTTGTGAAGGCACCAAGGAAACAATGCGCTTAGGCATTGTATCGGGCAATGTAACTTGCCTACCTACCTGATCGGTAAATACGCGCATTAAGCCAGGGCTTGGATGATATCGTGGCTGGTGATGATTTGAACCGTTTCTTCGTCGAGTTTTACCAACACCGCTCCCATCTTTTTATCAACCTGTTTGGCCAATTGGGGCAAAGGCAGATTTTTGTCAACAAAGGCAAAAGGTGCTTGCATGACTTCAGAAACGGCTTTGCCGCGAAATTCCGGCTCGTCGATCAAACGAGCAAGCAGGTTTTGGTCGGTAATTGACCCCACAAACTCAGCCCCGCTTTTCACCGGCATTTGGCTGATGTTGAAGTGCATCATCTTGTGAATAGCTTCTCCTACGGTCTGGCTTGCCTCCACAGTGACCATGGGCAAATGCAAACGGTGGCTGATGCAGTCGATGGCACGCTTTACTTCGGGCTCGAGGAAGCCCCGGTCGCGCATCCAATCGTCGTTGAACATTTTGGCCAGGTAGCGCGTACCGTGGTCGTGGAAAACCACCACCACCACATCTTCGGGCTTGAGGCGGTCTTTCATTTGCACCAAGCCTGCTACAGCCGAACCGGCTGAGTTACCGGCAAAAATGCCTTCTTCGCGGGCAATGCGGCGTGTAAAGATGGCTGCATCCTTATCGGTCACCTTTTCAAAATGGTCGATGAGCCTAAAATCAACGTTTTGCGGCAAAAAGTCCTCACCAATGCCCTCGGTGATGTAGGGATAAATCTCGTTTTTATCGAAAATGCCGGTTTCCTTGTACTTTTTGAAGACCGAACCATAGGTATCTATGCCCCAAATCTGGATGTTGGGATTCTTTTCTTTCAAAAAACGCGCAATGCCTGAAATGGTACCGCCCGTTCCTACACCCACCACCAAATGGGTGATTTTGCCTTCGGTTTGCTCCCAGATTTCGGGACCGGTGCTTTCGTAATGCGCCTGGCGGTTCGACAGGTTGTCGTACTGGTTAGGCTTCCACGAATTGGGCGTTTCGCGCTCCAAACGCGAAGAAACGGAGTAGTATGAACGCGGATCTTCGGGGTCA
>Ga0075157_10001073_pt1 | contig 18077 bp, 19 predicted proteins | sample JI81BgreenDNA_FD_70967 | JGI IMG/M metagenome (GOLD analysis project Ga0075157, IMG submission 70967) | Wastewater effluent complex algal communities from Wisconsin, to seasonally profile nutrient transformation and Carbon sequestration -... | ecosystem: Engineered > WWTP > Effluent > Algae...
TATAATTGCTCAAATTGCTGGGGTAGGACATGCTGGAGGGCAATTAATTTTCAAACTACGCAATGAGAACGTAGTAAGCATATTTGATAAGGAGTTAACGAGAATTTCTATTTCATTTGAAACTTCACTAGAATTGCAAAAATTGGGATTTATTCAGAAAAGTATCTTCGGTTTTTACAAATCTGGAAATGAATTATCAATTAAAAAAGTAGATAGTTCCAAAGACTTCATTTGTAGTGCTTTTATTTTTGATGAAATTTCTGATTTTATTCCCGAAGAGCTAGATGTTGATACTAATACCTTTTTGGCAAATGCTCGTGGTTATGAAAGGTTAAATATTGAAGATGGGGAATATGTGACTGCTTCTATTCAATATCAACGCACACATGAAGTTGAGACCCCATTTATTGCAATTTGTCGTTGTAAGGGAAGAATGGTAGCTTTTAGTGTTGATAAGGAAGGGGTTTATAATAATTTGATTACATGGGGGTTTAATCTAGCCGAAGCTGCTGGGTTGATGCTTATTCAATTAGTCAGAGAAAATAAGGTAAAAGCTATATAATTTGAATTCTAGTTATTGAACTATTTGAATTTGACTCTAATTATCCAGCTCGGCTCCCTTAAATTCTGAAGGCGAGTATCATATCGCTTTAATGAATTCTGAAGTACGCCATGTTTTACTTTTTTCTAAGGATTAAAATGCAACGAGTATATATTTATTCTATATGTTTATCAAGTAGTATACTACAGGATAAGTTTTAGTTTTATCTTTGGGATTAAATTGATACAGCATGATTATTAAATATCAAAGAACTTCCACAAGCAATCAAGAAGGTAACAGGTTTCTAAGTGATACTGATACTTATGATTTTATTTTTTTTGACCGAGGTGTTTCAGGTTTAGTTCCTTTCAAAGAACGACATGAAGCAAAAAAAATAATTAAACTAATTCATGAGCGGAAGGTAACAGATATTGTAGTACATGAGCTCAGGGACATTGGGCGGGACATAAGTGATACCCTAAGTACATTAAAATACTTTGAGGAAAATCAAATCTGCGTAACTATTAAATCATTTTCCCTCAAAAGTCATTTGAATGGCAAAAAGAATGAACTCTGGGGCTTAGTTACTTCGGTTATGAGTTCTTTGTATGCCATAGAAATAGAAAATTTAAAAGCTAGAACAACCATGGGTCTCCAAGCATATAAATTGTCGGGTGGCATCCTCGGGCGCCCGAGGGGCAGCACTGAAAATGAACGAGAATTTATGGCGAAGTCTAAGAATGTAGAAATAGTAAGATTCTTGAATCTAGGAAAATCTACTCGAGATATCTCAGCTCGGTTAAAAGTAAGCACTACTACTGTTCTAAAGGTGAAAAATGTATTGAAGAGTAAAAATCAATGTCTAGAATGAAGACATATAGTAAAATTTTGATGATTGAAATGAATGATTTATGAGAGATGAGAAGAAATGATTATAATAATTTTGATTTATTAGTAAATAAAGTAGTTTTGCCGCCCTCAAGGCGGCAAAATATTATGAATATATATTTATAGTCTTGAATGCTATAATATATGTCTAGAATAAGTGCATATAGTAAAATTTTTAATTGAATCTTTTAATGAAGAGAAAAGAAGAGATGGATATGCTTATGGTTTATATTGTTTATAATTTTTTTGTCGCCGTTCAAGGCGACAAAATGTAAGTTATCATTGTCTGTTGTCTTTTTAAGCTAATGACTGGAGTGATTTAGTAATATTTATTTTCTTTATATATAAACTTTTTTCTGCTCAATAGATATAATATCTATGAGTGAGATAGAGAAAAAATATATAAATAATCAATGCATTATAAAGCCGTATAAAAATCAAAAATATGACAGTGTCATTTTGTTTGATTTAGAAATTTTAGATAAATTAATAAATTATCCAAACTTCCCTGTTAAGAATAGGTTTGCGGGTATAATTAAGATTATTACATTTTTACTTGAACAATCGACGAGAGGAATAGTCTTTAATGAGATAGTACCGTTTCCAATACACTCCAAAGTCTGGTCGCATCATTTTACTACTTCGAAATATAAAGCATACCAGAGCTTATTGGAGGATTTGAGGGTTATTAAACAGGTAAATTTAAAAGGTCAATATAAATATTTAGCTGGTAAGTATTCGATGCACTATATGTTTGATGATGGATGGTTTGGTGGGGAATTGATTAAACTTTATATCCGTACAGGCAGGAGTACGGTTACTGTAAAGCAATCAAGTTTTGCCTTTGGTTATTGGTTAGACGAGGGTTCAGAAATGGATGAAATACTTAATTATTATAAAGTCGCTAATTATGACATTTCTCAGATTCAATTAGATGTTGAAAAGGCTGAAAAGGCTGAATTGGAATATAGTTTATCGGTTAAAAAGAAAAAGAAGAGAGCTCTCGCTTGGCGATTGAGTATGGTTATAAATTTTAATTATCGTGATTCTTTTATTCTGCAAGGTATGCTAGGTAAACGACTGTATCATAAGATTTGTATGCTATCTAGGGTAGCTCGTGAATTTCTTTCTGATGGCTATGGGAAAAGTTATAAATGTCTTGATGTGAAAAACTGCCAACCTTTGCTGTTATGTGCTGTCTTGTACAGGAATAATTTGCCTTTTGATGAAAAATATAAAAATGACTGTGAATCAGGTACTTTCTATAATAGCTTTAAGTATTTATCATCGGACCGAGACTTTGTCAAGCGGCAAATATATAAGACAGTTCTGTTCGCACAAAAGCCTAAAAGACGATTTAATGTTGCATTCAAAGAAATTTACCCAATAACTTATAATAGTTTATCCATAATAGCTGAAGAAAGCACTAGTACAGCATCGCTTCTCCAAATGTTCGAATCGCACATATTTAATAACATAAAGAGCAGGGATGGGAATAAATTTTCCTTTTTTACATTATTTGATGCCGTTTACTATACGGACAAATGGGATAAGTTTCATTTTGAGAGGGAAATTACGAAGGGATTTAGCCAATTCAACCTTGTCCCGAAAATTGATGACAAAGAGGGGGAAAATAAATTTAATATATAGTTGTATGGATAGATTACAACTAATAACAAAACTTAGTAAAGTAGAGCTTTGCTATGATAATGATACTATTGAATGTATTGATTTTGATGAAGATTATGATGTTGGGGTTATTGATGAAGCTTTTTTGGGACTTACGAAGGAACATGCGGTTATCTATGCTAAGATTTTTAATGATACTTTGAGAAACGGAAGATTAAAAGTTGTAAGAAGGTGGGATACTTTGTGGATGCCACCAGTTAATATGTATTCGCTTTTTTTATCTTATATTGAAGATATATGTGATATACTCCCACTTACTATTAGCTATACGGTAGATGAGTTCGAAGTAAGGTTTAATCCAGACTATTATTCAATGATAGTGAGGAATCAATATTTCAATGATGATTTTGATAATAAAACAATATTGGAAATTAGTGTTCTATTTATTACTTTTTATTGTGCTTATCAAGAAGGATCGATTAGTTTAAGTTATTTTAAACGTTTTCTGCGCCAACGTATTGTAATTAGTGATAATACAATACTTAGCTATAAGCTTCAGTTTTTGTCACTGCCAGAAAGATTTATTTACTTCTTACTTATTTTTCAATTTAAAAAGCATTTGCCTACGAGTTTATATTTATCAGCTGATAAACTATTTGAAAGTTTATATCAACTTGATTTTAAGTATGATGAATATTGTTCAGATTTTTTAGACCTAGTATCTCTTATCAACGATGAAGGTGGGCATTTGGAAGGTTTTAGTCTCAACCATATGGATGAGAGGGTTGTTCCAACCATCGTGAATGATTCTGTTGAGAAGACTCTTCGTATTTTAAGGTATGATTTACTCGGACCATCAGGTTTAGGGCATGTAAAAATTGGAATTGTTTGTAAAAGTGAAACCTTTAAGAAAATTATAGCCTTTGTCAGCAATGAAGGTTGTAATCATTATCACGTTCGTATGACTCGGTTTCTTATTCTTGACGATGAGCTTGGGGAAGCGTTCCTTAAAAGTATTATTATCGATATAAAGTCGTTTTTAAATGCTGAGGGCTCTGGTTTACGACGATTTATTTTAATTAGTGATTTTGAAACTGTATTTAGATTCGCCAGGGAAGACCAGCATATTTTTCTTTATGACTTTGCCTTTGAGTTGTTTTCTATAAGAGGTTTGAACAGTACTTTAGTAGTAAAAACTAATAACTACGATATATTCGATACTGATATTACGTATGAAATTGAATCTGATGTTGAAGATGTAAGTATGGATTCTATGTTAAAATCAGCTAAGGAACGGGTGAACATGCTAGAGCAATACAAAAAGGTGTAATCTTAAAAGCTCAGAAGTATGTTATCTAGAGAACTGTTTTAGTGTAATCTGACAATAGACTTTGTATATTTATCAAATTGTCAATTACTATTGACTGTGTAGTTTGTATAATTTTTTCGAGCATTGTATATTTTTCATTACACTGGCTGATGAATACTAGATTGGTAATAGTTTCCATACAGTTAATCATTGAAAAATTAAAGTTTTAGATTGATTGAAGGTGGCTGCTCACTCGGGGGCCCTTTTGCATTTTATCCAATCGCATTGACCAACACTATAAATGTAAAAGAACCAACAAGCCAATGGACATCCACGAAATAAAGTTGGCAACATATAACAGCGGCTTGGCGAAATGGCGGGTGACGTACTTCGTAGAAACATTTGTTCTATATTTGACGTAGGTGCTTCATATGAGCATTGATGGTATAAATATGCCACTAGGTCAAGTCCTAAAACGTTGGCGGCTATCGCATGACGATACAAATATCAAACAGACGAACAATAAACATGACAGAAGAACAAAAATGGGATTATATAAACCAACTTGACCGAGAGTTACTTCATGGAGGGGTTATTCTTTCTGAATGGACAACATTTTTAGCAAAAGATGCTGAAACAGCTTTTTGTTCTGGTGCTTATCTTGCTTCCATTCTTGCATCTCAAGCTGCAATTGAAAGTCATTTACGTTACGACCATTTCAACTTGATAGAAACTAAATGTTGGAGTTTTTTCGACTTAATAGAAAAGGCAAATTTGGGTAGTGAACTAACAAAGGAACTTCATAATTTAAGAAAGTATAGAAATAAGTGGGTGCATGTTAACGACCCTGCAAATGATAATGACCTTCTAGAAAGGCCTGATTATCATGAAAAAGAGCTGGCTGACTTTTCTAAAGTAACAATTATGACAATGCTTAAAGTTCTGTACAACAACCCTTGGATTTAAACAAACACATTTAATGACAGAGCAGATTTTATTTATAGACAACGCATCCATTCTCCTGACAGAGGAAAGAGAGAGAACAGATATTGTGATTGGTGCTCCTCATCATTCTGTTGGTGGTATAAAAACTTTGCCTTGTGTCGAGCATCTAGATGCAGACGAAAATAGTGGGTTTATAGCAAGACAAATTGCAGAGACACTGAAACTATCTTCAATAATTGCTTGCAACTATTGGCTTGACCCTAACAAGAATTTAAGCACTGATTATTCAATGAAGATTGCACAATGGACACCTAAATATTTAATTGAAATTCATGGGCATGGTGCTAAAGCTATCGGAGACAATCAAATTGAAGTAACTGCTGGTAGTTTGTCAAGGAATACATTTTCAAAATTGTTTGCATCCACTTTACGAGCCAAGTTATCAATTAACGAAGAACTTAAAAATTATGTGGTGACAGGTGACTTTAGTAAACTACATTTTAAAGGGACAAAATCTGCGACAATTAATTATGAAGGATGGATACCATTGCAAATTGAACTTCCACCTTCTTTACGACTTAATCCAACTGACAATAAATTGCCAAATTGTGCATTGGACTTGACAAAATATTTAATAGAAACCATAACTGAAGTTTGTAAATAAATAGAGAGTCATTGCTTCACGGGGATAAGCAAAAGAGCCGCTAACGGCACATTTACGATTGGGGGGTGTTCTTTCCAGGCAGTTTAGTGATAGCCGAAAATTTTGTGCTCCACATAAACATTTGTGAGAAAAAGTCCGTCTATCGCTAATCAGCAAAACGAAAGTGGTCAGCATTCAAACAACCGCTCATTCAGCAAAGCAATAAATGAAGTTCATTGCTCAACGGAATCTAATAATCGAATGGTAGTTCCTATAAACAAAAGGTTATGATTGTTAATATTGGAGATTTTAAAAATGAAAAGGAATGCTTTTACAAATACGAGCATTATTCTGTTCGTGACAATGGAGCAGTATTTCGCCATCCACTTAATGGAAAGAGGTCACGACCAACCGACAATAATTGGACTTTTGGCAAACTAAACAGTAATACAGGTTATTTAGAAATTACATCGGTTCGTATTCACAGAATAGTTGCGACCGCATTTCATGGTATGCCCCCAACAAAAGAACACGTAGTTGACCATATAGACACGAATAAACAAAATAACCGACCAGACAATCTGCGTTGGGTTACAAGATTAGAAAACATATTACTTAATCCAATTACCGCAAGACGTATTGAGATTGTTTGCGGAAGTGTGGAAGCATTCCTTGCCGACCCTTCAAAATTTAGAGACAAATTCATTGACCCAAACTATGATTGGATGTGTGCGGTTAGTATTGAAGAAGCACAAGCAAGCAAAGAAAGATTACTAAATTGGGCAAAAAGCGGTAAATCATTACGAGACGGTTCATTAGGCGAATGGATATTTAATCGAGAAATCGTTCAAACCCCATCTGCTACACAAACCAATTACATAATGTCTAAAACTCCTAATGCGGCACAACAAATTATTACCACTAATGATAAACCAAGCGAATATCCAAACACTCCGAAGTTATTTAACGGCAATCCATTAACAGCATATTATGAGAGCCTGAAGGAGGGAACAACTTTCTTTCGAAACCATAATGGAGAATATATAGTGGTAAAAAGAGGATTTTCTAAAGACAAGCGCACTCTATATGTGATGACAAAGTCTGCTTATGTATGGAGGGAACGAGAGGATGGAGAATATATCCCTGTACCCATAGTTGAACTTCTAGAAAAAGATTCGAACAAGGATTTGCCTCATTCACTTACGGCAATAACTTATGAAGACGGTTTGTATGTGCATGCAAAGATGGGATTGGGTTTTCACCCAACTGCAGAGTTAGAAGAAATATTTGCTAACTTAACAGAAGGGTCATAATAGATAGTTGGAGGTAAGTGCAAAAAAACCTCGCCTTCGGCAAGACCCAAAAAGGACAAGAATTGTTCTTTATACTGGCTATATCAATGCTAATAAATAGTATTAAATTAACAATGTCAAAAGACTCTTCAATAATTGGATTAAACGAACGTATTGTTGCAGTTGAAGGAATTTTAACTGATAATAATCATTTTGACTCGCTGACTGCGAGTACAGTATCGGACTTGCAAAATAGAATATACGTTTTGGAAAGCAAAAACGACACTTTATCTCAGTCAGATTTAATAAGTGGTTTGTCCTTTTTACTTTCCCTTTTAACTGCAATTTGTCTAGTCAGTTATTATTTTTACGGAAAACTGAAAATAAGACAACGCAAGTTCAGGAAAAAGCTATCTGGTAAATGGACAACAGAAGGGGATATAACTATGAGTCAACCTCTACCTTACTTAAACTTTGAACTCGACGTGGACATTGAGGATGGCGAAATTACTGGTCTTATAGAACCACTTCAAGAAGAATGCCCGTCCGTATTGTCAATAAATGGTAAACTCAATTACAATAAAGCCACAATTAACATAACACATTTTTCCAGAGGCAAGATTTTAGATTACGGTAAGGTTCGGTTAACACTTAGAGGAAAATTATTGATATGGGATACACTTAAAGGTGACAGGAAGTTGTATCCTTTGAAAGTGATAGCGTGGAAGCTCCTTGACAACTCAAAAAATTAAATGGTTGTAGACTGCGTCAAGCCAAAAGGGTGAAAAAGTCTGAATTTCTAAAACAATGTTCTCATAAAGAATTATTTTCAATTTCGACTTTATCTAAGAGTTTACTCTGGATGGCTAACAAATTAGTAATTACTAAAAACAGCGTGGCTTGTGTAATTTTTAGTATCGTATCATTCTTATGATTACTATCACTTAGGTATTTCACATTAGCGATAGTTTCTGTACAAAGAAGTTCTATAATTGCAATATTATCGACAGACTGAAGTTGGTTCATTTTTTTGTTTAGGTGTATTATCTTGTAAAGATTCGTTGAATTTAACCTTTATGTCAACAATATTTCAGTAATTAGAAGTGAGCGGTATCTATTAGATTATTGAATAGTCCAGATATTTTCTAATTTTACTTTTCAAAAACATATCAGCGTAAACGTTACTAATAACTTTTAGACTATCATATTTATTGTAAACCTACCAAAGAAAATACCGTAAGCCTCGTTGAAGGAGTTTAGAATAAGTTAAAATGGATATTACACAGATAGATATATCCAAGGAACACTTAACGAAAAAATTATGGCTTAAAGTACGACTAAACAAAACCTTCTGCTACAAAATGAAATAGGTGATAGATGATGTACTGAGATAAATTTCATTACGGTGTATGAATTGAGTAAATACCATAACTTACAATAATTAGCTGAAAATTTAACCGATATGAAAGGACTTCTGACGACTATTTTTTGCATCTTGCTTGCAACTTCATATGGACAAACAATAGTACTTAACAACTATCCCAAAACAGTTCCAAATGGTAAGAAATGGGTATTGCCTACTGGGAAAAGAATCCTGATTGAGGTTGCCAATGGTGCACTACGGCCTGGTAGTATGTGTAATGCATTGATATTGTCTAACCCCAAAATTGTTAAAGGAATAGTTGAAGGTAATTACGGTCGACCGAATGAAGTATATGCAATACTTTTTAATGACCTTGATAAGGTTGCTTATACAAACAATTATACCTTCAGCATCCTACCTGTTTCGATTATCGATAGTAAATTCAGTCTGTACGAACTTCAATTCAAGAATATTGAAGAAGTTGGTTCGAAAGAAATTGCCTTTTTCCCTGGTCAAAAGTTGTTTGTTGGTGAGTGTTTACAAAGCTTACAATTATATGAAGTTAATTTAACTGTCAAAGAGTTATCTGATATTAAAAAGAAAGAACAAGAGGCAAACAAGGTTGAATTAAAAAAAATACAGGAAGAGGAAAGTATTAAACTAAAATCTGAACAAGAACGGAGAGAAAAAATAGTGAACTCCTCATATTTCTTCTATTCTAATCAACTTAGTAATGGAAAAGAGCTAAAATTATCGGTTCAGAAAGATGCGCTATCAATATTTTATGAGTATCTCATTGAATTTAAGAACCAACACAGGAGTTCGTTTGACGCCAAGATTGCTTACTACAACAGAATTGTAAGTAATTCTGAAAAAAACAAATATTCAATGTTCAACTTTTCATTTTATTTTGACAAACAGGGAAATTTTAAAAAAATAACCCAGAATAGCGTTTTTGTAAAAGGTGAAGGGAGCAAAGATATAGACTTTGATAGTGTTTGGTTTAATAAACTAAAACCGTTAATTTCTTTGAATACATCTGGCTCCATTAAACTTGACGATAAGGATTATAATGTAAATTCATACTATCCAGTTTTTTTTAATTTTTATGAAAATTTGTCAAATAGTAATGCTCAAATTTCAATTAATAAGAAAGGAGGAATAATAATCCTGCTGAATAACACTAAATTTAGTAATGAAAAGCTAATTGAAATGATAAAATCAAATGTAAAGTTTACAGACTTATCTAGAGGTAAGTATTCTGTTACGGTTGCTACAGAAAAACTTTCCTTACAGCTTTCTCATTTTCAAAACTATGACAACAAAGAAATTGTTACATTTCAAAATGAAACCTATTCAGTCTTAAGTGTTGACAAATTATAAATTTCAATTAATATGTTTAATGTAGCTTTCCTGAGAATATACTAGTTGTTTGTTATTTTGTACTTGCTCGTCAGTTGGAGTTAAGATGTGATAAACTAAAGAACTATTAATATGACAAATGAAATAATGAATAGGGGTTTTTGGTCAGGGTTGTTGTCAGGTTTTATAATGTCAATTTTAACGGCCATTATTACAATATGGGCTCAACATTCCTATACAGTTAAAGAAAAAACAGTTCAGCTTTATCTAGACGAAAAGAATGACTTTGTACTAGCATGTGATGAATACTTGAGACAATATCGACATTGGCATGAACTAATGAACTACTTAACTTTTAAGGATTCATTACAAAATTCTAGTACTGCAGAGTTCCAAAACTTTGAAGAGGCATTAGTAGCATACAGAAACTGGAAAAAGGAAATTGATTTTGCTCACGGGAAAATATTTATGTTGTCAAGTAACGAATTTGGATATTTGACTTTAGAAGTATCTACTATTCTACATGGATCCCTTGCAGACTTATTAGAAAATGACTATGATACCTCTGTAAAACGAAATTTGTTAACTAAAATTGATGGCTATTTTTTTGAAAGGTGGCTTATCAAAGCTCAAGAAGAAATTTTTAGTTTCAATTCAGGTAATAGAAAACAAAAATCTTTGCCAGAATTTCTCGAAGAGCAACAAAGAATTTATCAAGATAAATTAGTTAATGATAGTATAGATGACCAACTTCATCAAAACTTAATGAAGCTATATGATTATCAATTAAAGTAAGGTTTAATTGAATTGACCTTACTATTAATTGGGTATCAAATTTTTGATGAACCTACAATTTAGGAGAGTTGCAAATATTAGAATTTCCAATAGATAATAATGTATGTTTACATTGTTCCAAATTTATTTTTCTATATAATCATTAATTATGATAACGGGGATAGTGCAAATCAATTAAGATTATTGTCACTTTGTCATGTGGCAAAACGTTAATGAATCACTCTTCGGTACTAGTACTTAAAAATTTAATATATGGATATTCAGAAGTTATTCAGAGGTATTTCAAAAAAGCTATTAGCTGATTTTGAAATTTCTTCTCAAATTAGGCACAAGGGCAACATGGGTGACTATAGGGAAAATGTTCTGAGAAAATTTTTGGAAGATGGCAAACTTCCTAAAAGACTAGGTATAGGTAGTGGTGAAATTGTAGGGCACATTAGTAATGTCTCTAAACAAAGTGATTTAATTATATTCGACCAACTAGACAATGTACCATTATTATTTGACACGGAAGTTCAAGTTTATCCTATAGATTGTGTTTATGGAATAATAGAAGTTAAGTCCAAATTAACCAAAAGGAAATTGTTTGAAGCACTGGACAATATTAAATCGGTTAAAGCATTGGCTCCTAATGACACAATTAGAAAGGAATTTCTGTTTTTGAAGCAAATTTATAAAAGGCCAAAACCATTTGGGTTTATCTTTGCTTATTCTCTTGGGGGTAATTCATTAGATTCTCTAGTTGAGAATTTGAAAGAGTGGGAAGCCCAAAACCTAGATGTATTTTGGCCTAATTTAATAGTTGTTTTGGGTGAAGGAATTATATACCACAAGGAGAAGGGGACTTTTATTAAAGCAATTTCTTCAGAGAAAATATCAGTTGATTGTCATCCAGTTTGTATGCACTTTAGAGACGATTCTTTTTTCTATCTCTATTCTTATATGCTTGATTTGTGTAATAGTATTGTATTACCAAAAGTAGTATTGTCAGACTTTCTGGACTTACCACAAATAATGGGCAAATATGTTGTTGGTTTCAATGACGGAATGAGGCGGTTTGGTAAAGATGGAAAATTGGATACTAAAAATGTGTTTCGATTAACTGAAAAATTTATTGACAAAATTGTAAACTGGTGTAAATCTGAAGGACCAATGACAACTCGTGAATTGTACCTTAAGCAGTTTGGAGAAATACCTGTAGGGTCTACTGACAAGATTTTAGACCGAATGGTTTATTTATATAACCCAAATAAGTTAGTAGGGATGCATGAAGTGGATGACCCAATAGTGATAAATGAAAGGGGAGAAGCTGTAGCAAAGCAAGGAATGATTGTCCCTAACGGTTTTATTACTGTTGACGGAGAAACGTACTATTATCCGTTTCATTACTTGTCTAATGACGATTATGAAAAATTTCCAGGGTAAACTTGCAATAACTTTTGGAGAAAAAATAGTTATCACGACACCCGTTTCGTAATGTTACTATATTAGTCTATTAAGATTGTTATATTATTAAAATTAGCAGATGGTTAGAAACAGATTCTTTGGAATCCTGACTTAGAGGGGTTTAATTACTCAGCAAGTGTCTGTGATGTTCTCTGTTGACCGCTATTAGACAATGGGTATTAAGATAATTAGTATAGGTAAAATCAATAAGAAGCAGTTGTTTAAGGTTATCAATACCAATAGGTTTAACGAGAACATTTTATGTTCAGATATCTTTCGAGTTATAGAGTCCTTCGTTAAGGATTTAGGTATGCCACATGAAATACTGATTATGAGCATTAATGAGCGTGTTAGTGATGCTTACCTTATCCACTCACTGAATAATGTAGTGAGTCGCTTTAAACAGTGGATTCGGCTTAATTTAAAAGTGTATCTACACAAGCACCTACTATTATATCTGAATTGGTTGAAAATGCTTCAAATAGCCCAGTCAGACACAAGTAAATATATTGACTATATGCTTATGATAAATCAGGCGATACCGATGTATCGTAATTCAGAGAATAATTACCAAGAATTATTAGCGGCATAAAAAAGACCTATCCGAAAACAGATAGGTCTCAAATACTAATTAGTAAATTTTTAATATGTTGCTGTATCAGGATTTGTGTTAGTTCTCATTTTTACTTGAACTAATTCAGGGTGTTTTTTAACGACATAATAGTACTGAAAGGCTAATCCACCAATCATTCCTATGTAAACTATGATACCAGGTACGGTAAGAGCATCTAGTAATTGGTCATTAGCTAAGAGTTTAGCAAAAATGATTACTGCTAAACCAGTACCCACATAAAACCCACTTGCTACACCCACAAGAATAGCTTTAAGATATTTTCTAATGAAGTATATAAGAAATACTGAAGCTATCATAGCTATATACGCAGTTAGCTTATAAATACCTGATTCAGAACTAAGCCCTATTAAATCATAGATAATGATAAATGGTGTAGAAATAATCAATGCTCCAAAAAACCAAGAAAATATATAAGTTAGTGGAGTTGTAAAAAAGAATAGGGTTACTGCTAGGGCTAACATGATTGAAAAAGTGGATACATTAGCCCAATCAAACATTGCTAATATAGATAGAGAAACGATTAGGAATGAGATGGCATAGATAAGGCCAAATTTCTTTAACCCGTATATAGCCAAAGCCACACCGACTAAGATTATAAGTAAACCGTAGAGATATGTCTTAGGATTAACTGTTGTTTTGTCACTATCTAGCTTAGATTCGTCACTATTTTCAGAGGATATAGCACTTAGGTTATCTTCATTATCCAAATGCTTACTTTCTTCATCATTAGTTTCAGCAAACGAGAAATCTTCATAGTCATAGGCTATTATTTTACCATCCGTATTGCTTAAATTACTTATGATATTGGCATACATAGTAGAAAAAGCCTTTATCTCATTTGTGGTCAGTTCATCTTTTATGATATAGCCCTCTTGTTCTAATTGCTGTATGCGTTGAGTGACTTCGTATAGTTTTAGTGTTATATCTAACGCATCGGTAGCATCTGCAATAGTTTCAGCATTATCTGCCTTATTATTCTCTTTTAATTTGTCAAGTTTTATAAACTCATTAACCACTTCTTCTAAGGTCTGACAGTATATCCTTACCTCTTTATTAGTTTCTAGTTCGGTCGGTATTTTAAGCTTTGTAACTTCCTCACCAATAGTGGTTGATACAGTCATTATCCCTATAATGGATACTAGAACAAATTTGTAGATTTTACTTATAATCCTAACTGGTTTAGTTGTTTCAATATGTTTCATGTTTTAATGTATTGGTTAACAGCAAGTATAACTACTTTTTCCTTTTGATACAACATCTATGTTGTGAAAACTGTTGGCCACATTCAGCATGTTCACCACTCATTGTTGAATCGTGGACGATACCAGAACAGAAAGACTTAAAAAATTAGGACTTAAAATCAAGAATATAAGACTTGCTAAAGGATGGTCACAAACAGAATTAGCATACCGTATAAATAAAGACCAACAATCAATACAAAGACTGGAAAAAGGTAATGTAAACCCTACTTATATATACCTATTAGACCTAGCTGATGGTCTAGAAATTAATATAATTGAACTACTGGATATTTAAACCAACCACATTCATCTATTACAGTGCCTTAATAAATTCAATGACCGCTACCGCTATTAATATGTGAGTAACAAACGGTCAGAGACAATTTCATTTTCTAATGTCTTGCCTTCAAGTTGAAAGCGTCGCAGCATTGAACGACCACAATCAATGAATATTTCATTCTTAAACAAATTATCAGGAATTGGTAAATCACAGATTAAATTTCCAGATTTTTTATTTCCATCAATACTTAGTGCAACACGAACGCCTCTTGATTTTACTTTGTCAATTTCAATTAACAAATCTTCGAGACGAAAATTTTGTGCACCGTATAAAATTCCTTGACTATGGGAATATGGAGGGTCACAATAAATCAAGTCTCCTTTCTTTGCTTGTGCAAAAGCTTCTTTATAATCTAAGTGTTCGAATGAAACATTTTTTAATCTTACTTTCCAATCTCTAACCCTGGTTGAAAAATTTTCAATTGGAATTGGCGTATGTGCGCCACAAGGTGTAGACATGTAACCATCAGACTTCCTAAAACGAACAATACCTCCATAACAGGACCTAGTTAGAAACAAAAAATCTGCACCGTTTGGATTTCTGTTGTAATCCGACAAAACACTTTTGTAGACTTCTTCTTTAGTTGCAGTTTCAAGTCTATTTCTACGTTCAGCATACCATTCAACTAATCCTTTCGGGTCCGTGGCTAACTTTTGCCAAATTTCTATCAATGGTTTAAATGCATCAGAACCTAAGCCATGTGATGGAGCAACGGTTGCAAGTATGGCACCACTACCAAGAAATGGTTCTATGTATCGTTTTATGTCAGTTGGGAAATATCTTGTAATTTGAACTGCAAATTTTTGTTTATTGCCCACCCATTTTAGTAGTTGTGACTTGGGGGGGAAATAAGTTAGATACTTTTCTTCGATTGTAATTTGCATTTATACAGGTTTTAGTAAAGGTAAGTAAAGGTGTGCTTAAATCCTAAAATGGGATATACTCTTTTGGATTTTAATTTAGAGTTAGTGAAAAAAAGTTTGAATAGAAAAGAGCATAAAACTCTACTAGAACAGTTATATCGCCTTCGGTTGAGTTCAGGACTTCGTCAATGTGACTTGGCTGACAAACTCAATGCACCACAGTCTTTTATCAGCAAAATTGAAAGTGGAGAACGAAGAATTGATTTGATTGAGCTAAGAGACATATGCATTGCGTTAGGTTCAAACTTAACTGAATTTATAAATGAATTTGAACGGGCACTTAAAAAATGAAACCAGACGAGCGATTTCTAAATCTGCCCCTAGAATTTTGGGCAAACATTAAATTAATCAGCCAAAAAGCAGGTTATACAGACAAAAAATCAAAGAAGATTAAAGTCCATACTCTAGAAGAAATCAAAAGAGTTTACGAAAGTAATAACCTAGATTGCAGTAAGGTAATAGATAAGGATAACAAGTTTACAGATTTTGGAAACCAAATTGTTGCCTATTTACAATATCGGTCAGATGTATTACAGAAGCAAGTTGAGCCGAACTTAATGAGATTAGCAGAAGCCAAGGAAACTTTTGAGGCTTTGCAAAAAAAACTGAAACCAACCTGTCCTTTGCCATCGAATAAACAAAAAGGTGAAAAGGCTGGCTACGCCTACTTGACAGGTATTGTAAATATGATACTTGAAGACAATTCAAGAGGCTTTGACTGCGATTATGACCCAAAAGAATTGACTGCTTTTACAGAAAATAAGTTTCCAGTTCGTACTTTATCACGGCGAGTTGATGGAGCATTTCCAACAGTAATAAATCCAATTGCGATTTGGGAAATTAAAGAATATTATTTCACGAAAACATTTGGCAGTCGTGTTGCAGATGGTGTGTATGAAACTTGGCTCGACGGTTTAGAATTACGAGAAGTGGAAGCAAATCTCAAAATTCATGTAGAACATTATCTAATTATTGACGACCATTATACATGGTGGACTAAGGGACGCTCCTATTTATGCAGAATTATAGATATGCTGCATATGGGTATTTTGACTCAGGCTTTATTTGGTAAAGAGGTTGTAACTGAACTACCTATAATAGTACAGGGTTGGACAACGCAACTTAAAAATGATAAGACCGACATCTAAGGTCAATAGGGCTACCGAGAAGTGACTTAGGGATTGTTTTTGCAATGAATGGGACGAGATTACCCTCTCTAATTCGTAGAGCGAGGGTAAATCTGCCAACACTGAAGTTGAAAATGGATAAAATTTCTAATTAGAGAGGGTCATATTACAAAGAGTAATGTTTTTTTAGAAATTATTTTGAATATTATTATGCTTAACTATCTGTAATTAAGTTCGTTATACTCCAATTGTATCTAAGTTCATAGACATACTTTTATAATAGAACAACATCGGATATGGTGTGGTGCGGGGAGCGAAAAGGGCGGACGGCGATCAACGAAGCTTGGGTGGGCAATTTGCCTGCAACCGAATGTATTTTGGTGGTTTCTAGGGCCTCATGCAGGGTAAGTGGTGGCAAAATGGTGGGCAACCGTTTGCTGAGCATCGTTTTGCCTGAGCCGGGTGGCCCGATGAGTAGGACGTTGTGGCCGCCAGCTGCCGCTATTTCTAGTGCGCGTTTAATTTGTTCTTGGCCCTTTACATCGCTAAAGTCGAAGTCGAACTGCGACTGCTGGTTGTAAAACTCCTCACGGGTGTTCACTTGTTCGGGTGTGAAACGTTCGGGCGACTCGAAGAAGGTTACCAGCTCGCGAAGTTCATTCAAGCCGTACACCTGCAGCCCGCTCACCATGGCAGCTTCGCGGGCATTGGTGGCGGGAAGAAGCATGCCCACAAAGCCTTCCTTTTTTGCTTGAATGGCCATGGGCAGTGCGCCTTTGATGGGTTTGAGTGTGCCATCGAGCGATAACTCGCCCATGAGGATGTATTTTTCGAGAAGCTCGTGATGCAGCTGACCGGTGGCCGATAAAAAACCCGCTGCAATGGTTAGGTCGTAAGCCGAACCCTCTTTTCGGATGTCGGCAGGAGCCATATTGATCACACATTTGTAGCGCGGGTATTTGTAGCCACTGTTTAAGATGGCCGATTCAATACGCTGCTGACCTTCTTTTACCGCAGAATCGGGCAAACCTACCAGGTAGTAGCCGGTTTGTCCGGGAGTTACATCTACCTCTACCGTAATGGTATAGGCACTCACGCCCATCACAGCACTACCAAAGGTTTTTATCAAGGCCATGGTGCAAGCATAAGAGGCTGAAATGGTGTTTCCAAAAAAGTGCGTGAAACGCGACAAATCGCGCGCTATTTTTGCAATATGTACCTCTACGTTAAAGCGCTGCACATACTTTTTGTGGTTACCTGGTTTGCTGGCCTGTTTTATTTCGTCAGACTTTTGATTTACCAGGTAGAAGCTTCCGAGAGGGATGAGCCGGCAAGGTCAATCTTATTGGAACAATATGCCGGGCAGCTGCGTCGACTGTGGCGCGGTATAACCGTTCCTTCGGCCGTACTTACCTTGTTTTTTGGATTATGGATGTGGCATTTGTACGGTAGTACCCCGCCTTGGCTGCTCACCAAGGTGAGTTTTGTAGCGGGTTTGTATGCCTACCACCACAGTTGTTGGATGCTTTATCGCAGGCAGGCTAAGGGTAATTTTGTTTGGAGCAGCACCCGATTACGTATCTGGAACGAAGTAGCGAC
>Ga0075157_10001074_pt1 | contig 18072 bp, 9 predicted proteins | sample JI81BgreenDNA_FD_70967 | JGI IMG/M metagenome (GOLD analysis project Ga0075157, IMG submission 70967) | Wastewater effluent complex algal communities from Wisconsin, to seasonally profile nutrient transformation and Carbon sequestration -... | ecosystem: Engineered > WWTP > Effluent > Algae...
CAGTGCGAAAAAAACGGCCGTTTGATGAACAAATGCAACGCCAGCTTGCCCACGGGATTGCCGTAGGCGAAGCGCAGAAACGACTCTCCGTACACCTGCTCGGTCTCCATCCGGCCTGTGATGCTGTTGTGATATTCAATCGCGGACACGACCGACTCTTGCGCAGATGCGCGCGGCGGGGAAGAAAAATCAGCTCTGCGGTTCCTGCTGAAAGTGCCCGACTACGGCTCCGGCACCCAGCCCTGTGATGAATCCGCAGACATGGCCTAACACATCGGTTTGCGGGTCCTTGCCTGTGCCCAGCATGCCGAGCAGCACAAATCCCGCCAGCAATGGTGCCACCACCTTCGGCCAGGTCCAGTGCGGACGCATGCGCCAACTTTCGATGAACCCGCTGCCGGAAAGCAGGCCCAGCGCCGCGAACACCGCCGTGGAGGCACCGAGTGAGTAAAACTCCTCAGGATATTGAAGCCATGCGTTCCACGCGTTGCCCAGCGCACCGCACAGGAGAATCAACGCCCATGCCTTCCATGCACCAAAAGTGCGCGCCACGAATACCGTGAAGCCCAGGCCCGTCAGCAGGTTGCCGGCGAGGTGCGGCAAGTCGGCATGCAAAAACAGCGAGGTGAAGGGACGCCACCACTCATGGGCCTCCACCAGACCACGGCTCGATGAGAGAAAACGATCGTAAGACACCCCAGGCAGCCCTTGCCAGCGATAGACCGCCATCAGCGCTGCCATCCACACAAAATACCATAGCCAGCCTGCGGGATGCAGTTTTCCATAGTGGATCGCGGGCTTGGCTCGGGTTGCTTCCATTTCCTCGCTGAAGGCATCCAGCTCGCGTTCGAGCCGTGGTGTCGGGTCCGTCTCGACTTGCAGCACAAAAGCATTCTCGTCCTGCTCCTGATCCACACGACAGTCCTCACCCATGGCCAACGCCACCAACCCATGATCATTCGCTTCATCGAGGGAGGAAAAACGCCGGACCGTCACCCACGCCTCTTGGTCGTCGGATGTCTCTTGCATAGGGGTGGTGGAACTCATCGTGATTCCATAATTCTCCCGCAGATTCCACATCCGTCAAACGACAATTCGCAAACACGCGCTTGTGAGCGAGGAGCGGCATGCTAGGCTGTGCGCGTGACCGATCCGATCTACGGCTGGAAATATCGCATGGAGTCGGGCCATGCGCTGAATCGCCGCCATGACGCGCGGGCCGTCGAGGGATTTTTGATCCATCATGCGGGTGGATACGGCTGTGTGCAGCCCTGGCCGGTGTTTGGTCATCCATCGCTCGAAGATCATTGGCGTGCCTTGGCGGATGGCGTGTCTCTGCCCTTGTTGGATCAGGCGCTCGCTTGTGCGAAAGAGGATGCAGCCGCGCGAGCAGCGGGTCTTTCCTGGTGGCAGGGTCTGCCCGTGCCGCTGAGCCATGCCACGGTGACGGATTTGCATGGCTCCCTGCCGCAAGCTGCCGGCATTCCCTTCACTCATGCGAAACTCAAGGCTTCTCTCACGGCTGCGGCGGCTCTGCACGACTGGGCCCTGCGCCACCCGCAGCTACAATTGCGGCTTGATTTCAATGAGGTGCCGAGCATGCATGACTTCGATCTCTGGTGGCGCAGCCTGGACGATGACATGTGCCGTCGCATCGACTGGATCGAGGACCCGTTTCCCTATGACGCCGTGGCATGGTCCGCATGGCAGGAAAAAAACGGCGTATCGCTGGCAGTGGACCGTGCCTTTTCCTCAGCCGCGATGAGCGAGCGTTCCATCGCCATCTGGAAGCCCGCCTGGCAGGCCTTGCCCTCAGGATGCGTGATCGAAAATGTGGTGGTCACATCCGCCATGGATCATCCGGTGGGGCAGGCATGGGCGGCCCACTCCGCCGCGCAAGCGGGCGTGCGCTCGCTCTGCGGCTTGCGCACCGATCACCTATTCGCGCCCGATGCTTTCACCGAACGCATGGGCCCTTGGTCGCCCGCATGGCCCGCACTTTCCGGCACGGGAATGGGCTTTGATGATTTGCTAGAAAATATCCCATGGACCCGCATTCGTTAGTCTCCGCTGCCTTCTGGCAATCCGATACATCCTGGCTGATGGAGTCAGGACAAGCGCGGGAAATTTCCGGGATGCCTTGCCCCTCGGTGGTGTTCTCCACATCCGGTTCCACCGGGCAACCGCGCTTCATTGCCCTCTCGAAAGAGTCGTTGAGACTCTCCGCGCGAACGGTGAATGATCACTGCCATGCGGATGCCGCCGCAGTCTGGGGCCTGTGCCTGCCATGGTGGCATGTGGGCGGCTTTGGCGTGCTCGCCAGAGCCTATGAGCGCGGAGCTGCGTTTGCTATGTTTCCCCAGCGGTGGAATGCCGTGGAGGCGGTGACATGGTTGAGCGATTCGCAGGTGACTCATCTGTCACTGGTTCCCACCCAGGTTCACGATCTCGTGGCTGCGGGTCTTACCGCGCCACCATCGTTGCGTGTCATCATCGTGGGAGGTGGTCGTTTGGAGCAGGCGCTCGGTGAGCGGGCGAGACGTCTGGGGTGGCCGGTATTGGCCAGCTACGGCATGACGGAAGCAGGCTCACAAATCGCCACGCAGGATCTGACATCGTTGACCCGGCCCTTTGAGGCGCAGCCCTTGCCCATACTGCCTTGTTGGCACGTTCGCACCACGGAGCAGGGGATCATCGAGATATCCGGGCCTGTGCTGTTTCATGGTGAATGCCGCCGTGAGGGAGACAGTTGGATGTACCAGAAGCGGGCAGGGGATTGGTATCAAAGCCAGGATTGCGGTGAGGTCTCTGACGGACACTTGCTCATCACTCACCGCGCGGATTCGCTGGTAAAAGTGTTAGGCGAGCTGGTGAACCCCGCGTTGATCGAAGCGACTCTTGTTTCGTTGGGTTTCCAGCCGGGGCAGGTATCAGTTCTCGCGCTTCCCGATGCACGCCAGCAACATCGGTTGGTGCTGGCTCATGAGGGAGCACCATCCGCAGAAATGGCAGCCATGCTGGCGAGCTATCACGGTGCCTGTGCCGGATATGAGCGCATCAGCCAGGTCATCGCCGTGCCGGAATTTCCCCGCAGTGATCTCGGGAAAATCCAGCGTCGCGCTTTGCTGGCGATGGTCAGGGACTTGGCGCGCTGAGCGATCTCATCGTCTGCGCCGCAGGCACATCACCATCGTGCTGATCATGATCAACAAGCCCGTGGATGGTTCCGGCACGTTGGTGATCGTCGGCGTGGAAGTGGCATCCACTTGTTTGAGCCCGTGGGCGTCATATTGTTCCTTGGTTTCCAATACCACAGCCCCGGAAACATAGCTCACCAGTTGATAGCGCACGGCCAACGCGCTGTCCTTGGTTTTTGCCACTTCTTCCATCGCCCACAGCCGGGCCAGTTGATCGGTGACTTTCGTGCCTTCCACTCCCGTAGGGTCGGCACGGCGTGTCCACTCCCACGAGGTGTTAGGCTCGCCCTGGCGCAAGACCTCCAGCCACGCCGCGAGCTTGCCAGCCGCCGTTCCCAGATCCGGTGCCGCGCTCATCAAACCACTGCGGCCTAACGATTCGAACAAGCGATTGCTACCCTCGGCCACCGGCACGGCATAGAATCGGGGCGGGTTGCTCCCGCGCTCCAGCACTTGCCGGATGCGCTCACTCTGACTCATGCTGATCGGTTGCGGTCCGTGCAGCCACACCACGGCGGAGTGCGGCGATTCCTTGGCTTTCAGCAATGCCTGATAGAGCGCAGGCTCATTGTCGCAGCCACCCATGAATGTTTTTCTGGCGAGATCATCGGCACTGACTTCCGTACTATCATCCTGCGCCAGATAAATGTGGTCCACACGCCCGCGCAGCGCGTTGACGATCTGATCGCGGTGCTTTGCCATTGAGCGCGAGCCATCCACCACCACGATGAGTGACTCCACGGCCGCGAGTTTCGATGATTGCGGACGACCGATCAGAATTTTCTCGCCCGCAGCCGCAAAGGGATCCTCGCACCACACCGTCCCAGCTTCCTGCTTGGCATCAGGGATCTCCGCTTGCAGGTTCATGCTCTTGCTGCCGAAATTCAGTGAGTGCATCTTGTCATCAGGATGGGAGCGTTTTTCCCCATCCGTCATCAAAAACGGCAGGTCGGATTGCAACCACAGCGCGTGCTCAAACGAGGAGGGTTCGCCGAAATTTTTCTCGATGATCCGTGGCAGGCTCCAGGTCCCCTGATCGAAAGGCGCGGTGATGCCGATGCGGATTTTCATTTCGCCATTCGCGGGCACGGGGAAACACTGCACCATGATGGTATCCGGCCCCACCATGTTCACCAGCACGGGATCGCGACGCTGCACCACCGCCACCGCACGATACGCGGCTTTCACCTGGGCCACCGTGCCAAACGCCGCTTCCTGCGGTTCGCCATGAATCCATAGCGTCAAACGACTGACCTGCCCGTGTCGCGGCAGGCGGATCTGGCAACGGGCTTCACGCGCGGTCGCACTGCGGTTTTGAAACACCAAGGTCCACTCGCCATAGCCAGTGCGCGCCTTGCCATCGAGATGCGCGTCGAATCGTGACTCCTTGCAATCGAGATGCCGGATGCGCGCAGCTACCACATCGCCACCGTGATCGTTGTCCATTTCCTCATCCATCATGAGCGCGCCGCGGGAAATGGCAAAGGGTCCGCTGGCTGTCCAGTCGGGGCGCGGGCTGGCATTGAACGGCTCGCCCGTCACACGGAAATACAGATCACGCTTCTTGTTCACTTCATCCTGCGGAATCCAGCGGCTTCCTAACGAAAATGCCTTCCACCCACGATGGGAAATCCACGAGCTCATGTCGCCCCCTTCCATGGTGTTGGAGCTTTCGTAACACATGTTCAAAAGGGCCCTGCGCGAGTGCCAGTTTCGCAAGGTGCGCAGAGCCGGCTGTGAAATCTCCTCGTCCTCTGACATGGACCGCGCGGCCTGATATCGCGTCCACAGTGCCGGAACTTCAAAGCTGATCAGGGTTGCGAATGCTACCGCCGCCGTCGCCCACCAGGCACGGCCGAAACGTTTGCACCCATGCATCCGGGCCAGGCGTTTCTCCGCACTCGCCAGCCGCCAGGTCAGCGCCCACGTGATGATGGGGCATAGCGACAGCAGTCCCATGCCAAAGGCCAACAGCGCGATGCACGACATCGGTAACAGCGGCAGATACAGCAAGGCGTAAAACAATCCCACGCCGAAACCCAGGCCGGATGCGATGGCGCGCTTGCGCCATGTCCCCGCATCCGCATGCCGTCGCGAGCGAATCAGCCAAGCATTCAACAGCGGCACGGAGAGCAACACCAAACCATGGCCCCAAGTGGGGATGGGATCGAAAAAATGGGAACCGCAAAAATTCGACAGCCACTCGAAAATCACCACGATCGAGGGGAATATCACTCCGAAAAACCAAAAGGAAACGCCATACATGCGTGCTTTGATTCCAGTACTCTCGGGCGTCAATGGGACCTTGGGCATCTCATACCCACGATCCATCCGCGCAATGGCGTGCTCGATTTCATTCAACCCGCAAGTCGCCGAGTCCAACTGCTTCAGCTCCTCGTGAATGTGGCGGCGCAAATCATCGCGCAAGTCATCCGCCTCATCGCCTGCCAGTCCTTCACGCGCCACCCGCTCCCTGAGGTAGCTCTCCCATCGCATTTCTGCCGCTTCCGTCCACTGTTTCATCGTTGTTTTTTGGTTTGTTGTTGGTGTTCCAGGGACTCCACGCCCCGGATCATGGTTTCAAAATAGATCGACATCTCCTCGGCGTAACTCCGTCCCAGAGCACTGAGTTGGTAGTATTTGCGCGCCGGACCTTCGTTGGATTCCTCCAGCCGGGTGTGAACCAGGCCTTGTTTCTTCAAACGCGAGAGCAGCGGGTAGATCGAGCCCTCGGCCACGCCAATGCCCGGGATGTCCACCAAGGCCTTCACCAGCGCATACCCATACCACTCGCCCTGACGCAGCGCGCGCAGAATGCAGTAGTCCAGCAGACCCTTGCGCATCTGCACGGTCCAATTGCCAAACCAATCGCCACTCGACTCCGCTTGCTCGTTCATTGCACGCCTAGTATCTTGCATTGAAAGGTAGCTGTCGAGAACTTTTTTCCTGTTTTTTCTAAAAATCATCCGGATGCTGCCGCATCTCATGCGAAGCTGAAACATCGTTGACAAGGTGACGAATCCGACACCATTGTCGCCTCGCCATCGCGCGGTGTGTCTTCCATCGCCTGCGCTTGAGGCGTTTTCCTGATACTTTGCCCCCTGCGAAATGTTGATGTTTCCTCCTGCCACTGTCCGCTTCAGAGTGTTGCTGGTATCTCTCGCCTTGTATGCCCTGTGGCTGGGTATTCTCGCCATGGTCTTGCCCACGGAGCGCCTGGAGTTGATCTTTTCGGAAAGTGGCTACTTTGAGATGGCGTCAATCGCCCTGTGGATGTTGGCTGGGATGGTCATGGCGGTGCAAGCGCGGACCATCAGCGGCTTGCTGGCACCGGCATCGATGGTGTGCTTTCTCTGCGCCATGCGTGAAGCAGACTGGCATAAAAAATTCACCTACGATGGCATTACCAAGCTGAAGTATTTCACTCAATCCCCGGCACCCATCGCGGAAAAATCCATCGCGGCCTTGGTGGTGTTGTTGTCTGTGGCGCTGCTGCTGCGTGTCATCTGGATCGCCGTCAGGCGCCTGCGCGAAACGGATGGGTTCCGCGACGAAAAAGTGTGGTTGGTCATGCTGGGAGGGCTTTTGTTTGTGGTAGGGAAAATTCTCGACCGCTCCCTATCCGTCCTGACGAAGTCCCTGGATGTGGTCTTTTCCCCCAACGTCAAGTGCCTGGTCTCCGCCTACGAAGAGGGCCTCGAAATGGTCACACCGCTGTTGTTCTTGCTGGTGTGCTTCTGGCCATCCTCCCAGCAGGTGCGTTGCCATGCGTGACCGAGGGACGCCGACAGGGCGATCAAGCCAGGGAGATGGATTCGACCAACGATTTCGACACCTCAAAGTTATGGTCACTCACTCGTGATCTCAGCCCAATCGAACAGAATTTCAGAATTTTTCAGAATTTACAGAACTGGAACATGGGGGGGATCGGTGATTGTCTGCTTTCTGAAATAAAAAATCAGTGATTTCAGTGGATCTCAGTGGATCAGTGGTAAAAAGCGAGGAAAACGCTTGTCGATCGACTCCCTGGCTTGATCGCCGTGGGGAAGCCGAGCACAGGGTGCAACTGAAACTGGTGGGCGCAGCGTCATCCGACAAGGGGAGCACACGCGCCATCGCGTGTTCCGAAGTGCGCCCACGCACTTCGGCGGCTAGCATCAAGGAGGAATTTCTTTGTTCGATCACATCGAGAAGCAATCAGACGTCATTGATTTTTCCTTAGGGCACAGTAAGGAGCTAATAACGTCCACGATGTGTCAGCCAGTTTCCGGCGAGGGCGCCGGAAACAACACGCGAGGGCGCATGTGCTCCCCAAGATATCCCATGCCCACCAGTTTCCATTACACCCTTGATTGATTGAGGATTGGCGCATTTTTTTGGCGCTTGCTATTCTTGAGGGCTTGGAGGCGGGGACGCCTCCGCCACAGTTCTGGTGATGAATCTGCGGGAGGTGGTGATGCAGAGAGAGTTACGTTAGTAGTTTGGTGACTTAAGTGACAGAGGAGAGGGGGAGATGGGATGCTGAGTGAAGATTGAGAAAATTTTTTGGGGAGGACAGGCTGGTAGCCTGTCTGCCGGGACGGCTGTCTTCCTGTGACCAATTGACAGCCGTGTGCGCTGGGATAGGTCAGCTCCGCACGTAGGCAGCGATTCTGGCATCGTCTTCACCGGCGGCCTGAAGTGGCGCAGGAAATCGGCGAGGTGCTGTGCCTGCCGTGTTATGATGGGAATGGGAACATCATGGCGTGGGTGGATGGGGCGGATTCGTCATTGATGAAATTCATTCATGCATGACGAAAAAATTTGAAAAATAATCTTGGCTTTTGAAATGCTCTAACTACTAATGCGGCTATGAGATATACGTTGACTTTACGCAACTTTTGCGCGCTATGTGGATTTGCTCTCGTTTCGCCATTGTGGGCTCAACAATTTCCGATAGTGAAGGTTGATTCGGCGCCCTTGCCCACGGCGTTGCAAGTCAGTGTCAGGATCTATTGTGAATCAGGGGAAACAATCACCTTCACGAAAAATGGTGCAACGCCATCAATTAGCGATGCTTCTCTTGCCAGCGGCGATGTAATCTCATTTGGCAGGTTTGAAATATTAAAGGTGAGAACTTGGCTTAATGGCGTTGGTAGTTTTACACGTACTGTGCAGTTCCACCATGTTACAGGATCAATAGCAGCAGGCGATATTCATTCCCTTGCTTTCAAATCAAATTTCCGTGGGTGGGCCTGGGGTCAGCAATTGAATGGCAGATTGGGAAATGGCGCCACGGCAAGTCTTGCTTTTAGCACGCCTGTGATGACAACAGAGAATTCGACTCGATTTGCGGGTGGATTGGCTCATAGCCTTTCAATTGTGCCTTTTCATTCCGGCATGAGTGATGCTGTTTTTGCATTCGGGTCCAATTCCGCCGGGCAGCTCGGGCAAAACGAAACCACTACATTGTCGCAATCGGCGAATCCGCTTCAAGTAAGAGTACAATGGACAAACGAGACACCATCATTCCTTTCAGATTGTCGTGATGTCTCTGCTGCGTCGAATTATTCCGCTGCTCTCACGCACGGTGGAGAAATTTTCACCTGGGGCAATCAAACAGATGGTAGGCTTGGCAGTGGCCGTGCAGCGGGTAGTTACAAATTTGGAACGCGGGTCATAAGAGCATTGCCTGTTACACCTGTCACACCACTCAGTCAGATTGTTCGATTTTCCGCTGGCGATAAACATAGCTTGGCAGTTGATTCGACTGGGTTGCTTTGGGGGTGGGGTGATGCGGGATTTGGTCAATTAGGGCAAAGCAATACGACCGATCAGGTAAGAGCGATCAATTTGAATGCGTGGAATGACGTGGCCGATGTTGCCTGTGGTGATAAGCACAGCTTGGTGCTGAGAAGAGGCCCGTCTTCAGACGGTATCGTTTTTGCTGCCGGATTGCGAGATTCTGGGCGCCTCGGTTATGTCAATTCATCGACCACGGGAAATCAGACAACGTTTGTGCAGGTCCTAAAAATCACAGGTTCCACCACATCGCCTCTGAACAAGATTGTCCAATTATCTGCTGGGCCAGGTCACTCCCTTGCTTTGGATGAATTTGGAAATGTATGGTCATGGGGAAACAACATCAGAGGACAATTGGGGTTAGGAAACACGACGAACCGATTCGTTGCGCATCAAATTCCGACTCTTTCGAATATTACTCAAATCAGGGCGGGTGGTGGTATTGCTGATGGTTTTAGTTTCGCAATTGCAGCTGACGGCACAGTTTACGCATGGGGAGCGAATGCAAATGGGCAATTGGGGTTGTCCAACACGGTACAACAAAATTCCCCAGTAGCCATTAGCCAACTAAAATTGACCAATCAAGGAGCGCCTACGATTTCGCTTTTTCATGTCATTTTCTCTGACATTGATCCTGGCACAGGGGCACTCATACCAACCGTATCTGATCCTGACGGATCGATCGATATCAAAAGCGTAGAAAGCTATTTTAACTATAATCTTCACGGAACAGCCACTGCATCGCCATGGAGTTTCTCTCTGCAGTCACTTTCCAGTGGTAATTATAACGTTCTTACACGTGCTATTGATAGTTACGGAGACTACGCTGACTCCAACACCGTGCAATTCACTATCAGGCCTAAAATTCAGGTTTCTCTGCTAAAATCGGCGATCCCGGAAGGGCAGACGGCTTCGGTGTTCAGAATTTCTAGGTCATCTGTTGGCAACAGCGCATTGAGTGTTGCGATTCAGATTTCTGGTTCTGCTCAGTCTGGAGTTGATTACGCAGCACTGTCTTCTAACTACACGATTCCAGCGGGTTCACTTCATGTCGATATCCCGCTTGAGGTGTTCAGCGACGCTGTTGTGGAAGCGCCAGAAAGTGTAGTTGTGGAGTTGCTGTCGCATGCCAGTTATGCTTTGACGACCGGAAAAACCAGTGCTGAGTTGAGCGTCTATGACGAGTCATTCTTTCTTGGTGATTTCGATGGTGATGGTCTTACAGGAGAACAAGAACTTCTGTTAGGTGCAGATCCAACCAAAATTGATTCCGACGGAGACGGTCTTGCCGATGGTGTTGATGCGGAGCCGCTGGTCGTGCAAACTGCGGTATTCATTGCTACCAAATTAATGGTCACGACACCACTGAAGTAAACGCTGCAAGACTTTAATAATCTTATCAAGAAATCATTTCGCATTTATCATCACTAGGAACCAGTTTTATGAGTATTCCCTCTTCACTCCACGGATTTGCAGGTCACATTTGTCGAAAACTATTTTTCATTGCCATTCTGCTCAGTAGTCACATGCAGTTGTACGCTGAGGATTGCAACTGTGCGAAGCCAAAAGTTAAAATTACAGCTACTGTGGACCAGGCTGCTGTTGGATCTGTTCATCCGCAATTCAATGGAGTCCCAATACGTGAAATTTCACCAGACATATATTCGGACAATTATGAAATTGAACGAGATAAAGAGCCAGCATATGAGCTTTCCGTGGTAGATGCTGACGTGTCTTCTGACACTGCTGTAGAATTTACTTTTCCACATTGTACAATAGAATACCGAAGAGATGGCGAATCTACATGGCAAAAAGGTAACAAATGTAGTATATTAGTCAAAAATCTCGAAGGTGTCATAAGCTATTTTCCAGAGAAAATTTATTTAAGAATTACAACCCCAGATTCAAATTCCGCTTCTTCAGAACAACTGCCCGGTGCCGAAACAAACACTACGCCTACTCCAAGTCAAGTAAGTTACAACAAATCGACAGGTGAGACTTCCGTTAATCCGGCCTCTGTGGGCCACGAGATACCTGTTGGGCTCACGCAAGTGGGTGAAGGTTTCCGCTCTCTTGGGCATTTAGTAAATTACTCTGGCGTATTGTCGCCTGCTTCTTGGAATCTCAATAGCTTTTACGCAGACGGTCCTTCGCCACTCGTGGACACGCATCTGGTTGAAGCAGGAGGACAAATCACCGAGAAACATATTATTACTGCGAACTCTGTGTTTCGTTTGACCGGTTGGGATGCGGTAAATTCTGTGCCTACTTCTTACACGAATGCAACCGGAGTGCAAATCGCTGTCTATATCGCCGCAGACTACAATTCCAGCACTCACACTTTCAACTCCAATAATCCTCATAGTTATTATCGGCTCTCACCGACCAGCCAAGGTGGCATGAATGGACAGTTGGTGGTGCAGTCCAACTTTGGCGTGATTTCCACGGCACAATACTTATACAATCAATTCGTCCTAAGAGTTATCAAGGATGGAGAGACGCGGGAAACGACAGTAGTTCCGCCTACCACGGGATCCACTGCTTGGATGCGGCAAAGTATTATCACGCGCGACAATGTGGTGGTTTCGCACACGACCGAGAATTATGATTTGAACGCTATTTTTGATTACGCCCTGATGTCGAGAGTGGTTGATCCTACCCCTACTGTCTCAGGAGATGAATTGGTAACGTTCATGCAATATGATAGCCAAGGTCGCATTCAGGCGGTATCTGAATCGGATGGCAACTGGTCTTACACAGAATATGAATCAGGAACAACCACGAAAGTTTACTCTCCGTGGTTGTCTGAGTCGTCACTGGGTTACTCCAATGGAGTTTTTTCGCTTCCGACGCAGGGATTTGTTCAGTTGACGGTTTCCTCGGAATACTCCACTCAAACGTATTACAAAGATGCCAGTGCTCCGGGTAATGGCATTCTGTTGTCGTCACGTTCCAAGTCTGAGTTCCCCAAAGCCGAATTTGTGGTGGAACAACAAAGTGAATCAACAGGCCAAGGATATTCTGTCGCGACGTTCACAGCTACCTACAACTACAATCACGCGAATGAATATCTGAGAAATAAGACAGCGATGAGATGGACCGCCAACGGGGACGCTACTTTGTTTGCGTATGACCGGGGCAATTGGAACGGAACAACTTTTTCACAGAATGCCTCCGGCCCTCACTACAGGACAACGGAAACCACCGGTGTTGTTGACAATGCCAGCACGAACACCAGCCTTCTGGATTTCCAGAACGTCCCTTCGCATAGCGTGAGAACTGTTTCCATTATTACCGCTGTGGGAACGGTAAGAGAAGAACAGTGGATCTGCGATGGTGCCAATTCTTTCTCGTTGTCGCTGGCTAAGGATTACGAATATGAAACAGCTTTGCCACATCGCCTTACGGGGATGAAAGTAGGCGGTAGATATATTTCCAAGACTGAGTTCGTGTCTCCTACTCTCACACGGTCATTCGCACAGGATGGCTCCATCATAGAAACGGTGAAAAATGCCAACGGTCAGGTCGTGAGTCAAACAGCGGTAGGTTCGGGTAACGTGCCCTCTGTCGTCACGACTTATTCGCAGGTGGGCAACGTTACGACAACCAGCACCAATTCCGTTGTGCAAAGCGTGGCGGTACAAGATGCCGCAGGCCGGACGATTTCGCAGCAGGATGCCACAGGTGCGATTACAACGATGTCTTACACGAATGGCGGGCGCACGATCACTACAACAGGTCCCGGCGGCGTGACTAGCATTCTCACACGCCACTTTGACGGTCGGCAGTCATCCTTGACTGGAACCGGAGTTGTGGCTCAGTTTATGGAATACTCTGTTGATTCAATCACGGGCTTCGTCACTACCACGCAACGCATGGCCACCATCAATAGCCCCAGATTTGTTTCTCAGGAAACACGCTGGGATGGAGCAACCGTGAAGCGTGTCACCCCGAATCCGGATGGCGGAGACCCCATCGAGCAACTGTATTCCTACGCAAGCGGAACAAGCCGTCTGGAGCGCATTACCTCCACCGCGGCGAATGTTGCTGATTCTATTTATGGCATAGCGGAGAGCGCAGACGTGCCGACCTCTGCGGCAAAGATAGGGCATTTCCGGCTGGAAGGCCGTGAGACTGGCGGCGGTGACGGTCCGGTGATCGCTAGCACGGATCGGCTGACCTCCACGGACACAAGTTACGTTAACATCGGTGGTCAATGGTATGAACAAACCGTTCAAAAAGCTTATCATACCGACAATACTGCGGCGCATTTACTGATGACGCAACAAACCGCTCTGGCTCCCGTAGCCGTGTCCCACGGGACTTACGGAAACGGGCTGCGCTGGACCACCCTTCAGGTAGGACCCGGCTATACCATCACCAGCCATACCGACCATTTTTTTGACACTGCCGCGACCGTAACCTCGGTAGATGACTCGCGAACGGGCGTTTCACCAGATCAGACGAGCTTGAGTCTGAGCGGACGCATGGTGGAAACCACCTCTTTTGGTTCAGGTGCGCCGGCCACGGTTGTTTATGACTCCGCTGGTCGCGTTCAGAGCGAGACTACGCCACTGGGTGCCACCACACGCTATTTCTACAACAATGCAGGGCAATTGGAAACGCGCCGTGATCATTTGAACCGCGAGACGAGCTATGAATACTTTCCGTCCACCCACTTGGCGGCTGGAAAGATGAAAAAAACCACAGATGCCACTGGTGGAACCACGGAATATACCTACAATGAGCGGGGCGATATCACGGAGGTGACAGGCACGGCCACACAACGCATGGTCTATGAGTATAACTCCTACGGTGAGCGCACCGGCCTGCGTACCTGGCGCAGCACGGGTGGCACGGGAGACCTTACCCAGTGGGTTTACGATCCTGCCACGGGTTTGCTAAAGGAAAAAATCTACGCTGATGGCAAAAAGACCATCTACACGTATGATTCCGCCGGGCGCGTGTATCAGCGCACCAATGCCCGTAATCTGATCACCACATACACCTACAACGAGTATGGCGAGAATATCACGATCACCTATCCCGCAGGCACAGCCAACGTGACCAGAACCTACGACAGACTCGGCAGGGAAAAAACCGTGAACGATGCCTCCGGTCTGCGCACTGTGACGTATCACGCGCAGAATGGCATGACTGATCTCATTTCCTACAACAACAGCGGGGCCTTGGCCAATCGTGCCCTTGACTACACCTTTGATGCTTCTCAGCGCCCCTCCGGATATACCGCCACCGGACTTTCCGCGGTGAGTTACGGGTATGATACCCATGGTCGTCTGCTGCAGGTGACGGCGGATGCGCTCAGTCACACCTACAGCTACCTGCCGGGAACGAGCATTCAGAGCCAGCGCAATGTCCAGCAATCCGGCAGCCAGCGCCTTGCAGAGACTCGAATCGTGGATCGCATGGGGCGCTTGTCGAACATTCGCACGGTCAACCCCGTGGGGGCTGTGATGTCCATGCACGGTTATGAGTTTGATGCACTGGACCGCCGCACGGAGGCCTTGCGCGAGGATGGCCGCCGCTGGCTCTATGGCTACAATGCGCGGGGTGAGCTGGAATCCGCTGCGAAATTCACGGCCGATGGTGCCAGCGCCCTGCCTGCTCACCGCTACACCTACGCGTATGATGGCATGGGGAACCTTACGAACAGCACCCGCAATACGGGCACAGATCCCACTCCCGTGATGCAGACCATCTATGCCGTGAACCATCTTAATCAATACACCTCCATTGAAACACCCGGCCAATACACACTCCTCACCGAGGTGCCACCTGCGGTAGGAACGGCGGATGTCACGATCAACGGACAATATGGACAGCGCACGGAGAACATCATTCACCGCAATATCACCGTGAACAATGCTACGGCAGGCGTGCTTGCGGCGAACAGCGTGGTGCGCAGTGGGACCACGCCGGAGACGATCACGGGAAATACCTGGGTGCCGAGAAATGTTGTGGTGCCGACCTATGATTTTGAGGGGAATCTCACCAATGATGGGCTTTGGACCTACACCTGGGATGCGGAGAACCGGTTGAGCTCCATGGCTATGGATGGCAATGCGGGCTATGCCACGCGGATCAAGCTGGATTTCCTATATGACAGCGAAAACCGCCGGGTCAGCAAGGCTGTGTCCACCACCACCTCCCAGCTCGCCAGCCCGACGTGGACGCTGCAAAGCACCACACGCTTCCTCTACGATGGCTGGAACATGATCGGGCAATACTCCTTTGCGGCCAATGCCTTCAACGTCCACGCGCAGTATGTGTGGGGGCTCGATGTGAACGGCGCGATGCAGAGCGCGGGCGGGGTGGGCGGATTGCTGCAAGCGAAGGTCATTGATCCGGCGACTTCGACCACAACCCAGTGCCTGCCCTGTTATGATGGGAATGGGAACATCATGGCGTGGGTGGATGGGGCAAATGCGGCCTTGATCGAGCGGCGGGAGTATGATAGCTTCGGCAGCATGGTGAACATCTACAGGCTAGCGACGAATGCCACGCTGCACGGCAAGCTAGCCTACGGCTTCAGCACCAAGTGGCGCGATGCCGAAAGCGACCTGCTCTACTACGGCCACCGCTACTACAACCCCAGCACCCAACGCTGGCTCAACCGCGATCTCATCGAAGAAGCGGGTGGGGTGAATTTGTATGGGTTTGTGGAGAATGATCCGATTGGTTTCGCTGATGACTCTGGATTAAATCCGTTCAAATCCTCCATGCAATATCCACAAAAGCCAAGGAGTAAACCAGCGCCCAAGCCTGGTGAGGGAGCCGAAGGTGCAAATCCAGTTGCTAAAGGTATCGGTCAACTCACTGTGCCGATTCGTGTCGTTGGGGGGGCAGCCAGCAGTTTGCTAACCGGTGATGTTTTCTCTGATTCTCAAGAAATCCCAGAATACGGAGAAAAGCAATGCAAATTTTTGATTACAGTTAGTGGCATAAAGATGAAAGGGCGGTCGCAACAGAACTTTCGTGATGGGATTAGCCAATTGCCTGTATTTTCAGGTATTGATAATCCCAGTTTCGTGAACAATCCATCCAGATATTGGAGTGTAGGTGACTTTTTCCAAATCGGCTCCAATGAAATTGGGTATCTATATACTGTACCTGATATACGAGCCGTCAATGCAATAGAAGCGGCTGCAAAAGCGGCCAAGAGCAATCAGTGCAAGTGCTGGTGCATTACTGTTGTGGCTCATAGTCAAGGAACCATGATTGTGAAACGAGCACTAGATTTGATTGATAAGGAAACAAAAAAACACATTAGTCTGATTGGATTAGGAGGTGAGACTTCCTTTGGGCTGGGAGACGGTGTTGCTTCAACATTAAATATTTGGGAGAAGGATGATCCGGTGCCACACGTTTGGAATCGTTTTTCACCATGGAATGGAAATGATGACTACCACCAATTTGATGATCCCAATTTATCCGGTATTCCTGCTCATTCTTGGGAAGATTCTTATTTGAAATATTTGAAAGAAAACCCCAATATTTTAAAAAACAATGTAAATTGTTCAACTAAGTAGCATCTTAAATTTATGCAAATCAATGTCATCTTTTTATACTGCGCGCTTTCTTTCACAATGCTGAGTAGCTGTGAATCCCTCGATTATAAACTCATGCCTGATTATTTCACGTCTCGCCGTCGTGAAATTGTTAATCACAGGAAGCAATATCTCGTTGGATACAGGCCAGGGGAAATATACAAAAGCAAGAAGACACTTTATCATACTAAAGAGATGGGAATAGTTTCTATTCAGCCACATCCGCGTGGGAAATTACTCCATGTGATTCCCAAGGGAAAAAAATTTACAATAACTAGCGTAAAAGCTGACTTTTCGATTTCCGGCAGGTTGGTTGTGCCCTTTTTTGAGGTAGAGGGATTGAGTGGCAAAAATCATAATGTAATAGGATTCTGCGTGGTCGAATCCTGTGCGCGGAATGGCTACCATACTCGTTTTTCCTACAATCGCGATCTTTTTGAAATTTGCAGGTAAAGATCATTTCAAAAATTCATACGATTAGCAAATATGCAATGGGTGTTTTTCTTTCGCGAGATGTATTAAAAATACAACAAATGTAATCAGAATGAATCATTACTCTCCGTGCATTTTCCAATTGCGCAGCCGGATCAAAATTCTCGTCATGGTGATCGTGGCATGTCTTTTTTCTGCCCACGCCGCCGACCGCGAAACTACGCGCGATCAGCGCATGGAAACCTGGCGGGAGGGGCGGTTTGGGATGTTCATTCATTGGGGGCCTTATGCGGTGGCGGCGGGGGAGTATCAGGGGAAGGCGGTGCCGCACATCGGGGAGTGGATCCTCCGGAATGCGAAGATTCCTCTGGCGGAGTATGAAAAGATCGCGCTGGAGTGGAAGGCGGAGAAGTATGATGCGGCGCAGTGGGTGGATTTCGCGAAGCGCTGCGGGGTGCGCTACATGGTGGTGACGGCGAAGCATCATGATGGGTTTGCGTTGTTCGACTCTCAGGTATCGCCGTGGAATGCAGTGAAGGCATCGGGCGCGAAGCGGGATCTGCTACGGCCCTTGGTGACGGCTTGTGCTGAGAAGGGCATGCCGCTGGGGTTTCATTACTCGCAGGCGCAGGATTGGTATCATCCAGGCGGCGGTGTGTATGGGAAGCGCTGGGATGGGCGGCAGGAGGGAGACTTTGATGCGTTTCTGCGCGATGTCTCGCTGCCGCAGTTGCGGGAACTGGTGCAGGGGTATGGGCCGGTGCATGCGATTTTTGCGGATACGCCTTTTAATATGACGGAGCAGCGGGCGCGGCAATTCCATGAGGCGCTGCCTGCGGGCACGGTGGTGAATGATCGCATGGGGGGCGGGGTGGCGGATTACTGGTGCATGGAGGAATTTTATACGAACAGGCGGAGGAAATCGGGGGATTGGGAGTTTTGCACGACGATGAATGGCACCTGGGGCTATAAGAAGGAGCCTACGCCGTGGAAGGAGAAGGAGCTGCTGCTGCGCTATTTGATCAGCACGGTGGCGGGTGGTGGCAATTTCCTGCTGAATGTGGGGCCGCTGGCGGATGGGACCTTTCCGCCGC
>Ga0075157_10001075_pt1 | contig 18043 bp, 12 predicted proteins | sample JI81BgreenDNA_FD_70967 | JGI IMG/M metagenome (GOLD analysis project Ga0075157, IMG submission 70967) | Wastewater effluent complex algal communities from Wisconsin, to seasonally profile nutrient transformation and Carbon sequestration -... | ecosystem: Engineered > WWTP > Effluent > Algae...
ATCGGGAGTGAAAACCACTGTATCATCAAGAAAATCCGTAAAAATTCACATTTTGCACCACGCTCAAAAAGCTGTAGGGGCTGGTTCGCCAACAATATATAACGATAACCAACAATCTAAATAAACCCGCCCAACCCCACCAATCGCCGACATTAACCATAAATTTGCATCGAATATTACAATGTGGATGATGATTGTTCGTTGGCTGGGGCGGGTTTTCGAGATTGTTTGTTTTTGGCGATTATGGTTGGCGAACCCGCCCCTACAGCTTTTAGGATGATACAATTCCCAGTCAAAGGGAAATGATATTATTTCTCTTTCTCAAAAAAGGGCGATCGCCAGTTTTCTCGACTCTGAAGCCTTGGGCTTTGCCGACAGTAAGCCAGGGCGCGGTGAGTAGTTGTGGATCGAAACTGTAGAGAACGCATCTGCTATACAATAACAGCAAAATCTATATTTCCCGCAAAAGGGAGCTAGGAGAAAATTATGGCTTTTCCCCAGGATTGGAGAAGTTGGGAAACACAAATAGCCCGACTGATTGGTCAAGCATGGTTGGACGAAGCTTTATATAATCGGCTACTCAACGAACCCGCAGCCACGCTGCGAGACAATGGGTTAATTTTGGAAGATTTCGTAGAAGTCCAAGTAAATCAGGCTCCCGATGCAGTTCCCGTCCTTCGAGGTACTGAAGGGGAGACAGTGATTTACGAAATGCCCCTGCCTCCCAAACCCGATAATCTGACAGACGCAGAGATTAGCCGTTGGCTTGAGGGACGGTCTGAAAGATTCCCAGGCGGAATTATTCGGCTCAGTTGCTAAAGTCCCTTTAGCTTCCCCCAAGCTGCATCGGTAGCTTGCCAGTTTTTTAGCCCCGCTTGTTACTCGCAGCGGGGCCGCTTCAGAAGAGTTGGTGTTTCCGCAGTTGACAAGCGGATGAGGCTGTTGTACTGTATCGGCATTAATTGCCAGAACAAGATTAGGTTGATCTAACAGAGGAATATAATTATGTCAGTTTTGCAACAAGATTTGACGGCGAGCGAACAGGAAATGTCAAAGGCGATCGCCCAAGCTTGGTTAAGTGGAACTCTATAGTCACAGCGGGGTCTCTCGATGAGAATTAGCTTTTCGGGCGATCGACTATAGTTAATTTATAGATTTAAATTTTTAAGAGTATGGAAACCGTAAATATCGATCGGGCTAAAACGAAAAAGATTGAATGAGGAGGCGATCGTACAAATTGTTGATAAAACGAACGAATTGTGGTTTTCTGTTGCTAGTATTTGGGAAATAGGTATAAAAGTTGCGATCGAGATACAGCATATTCCATGTATATATGGTACACACAATCTTGTCGTAGGTAAGGTGCGTCGCCACCAGTCAATCTACAAGTTCCATTTAACTTCTCACAGCGACGCACCCTACAGAAACTTAAGCTTTTAGTCCGGCAGTCCTCTCGCTCACCCGGCAGTCCGCCAGGGGTTGAAACCCCTGTCTCATAGCGAAAGTCCTCTGAAAGAGGACTGAAGAACTGATTAGATCGGGTTCGGGTAACTGCTGATAATATTATGTCCGGTCGATCGCTAGTAATACAAACCTAACTTATTGTAATTGTGCGATCGGACATGATATTAGTCCTCTTTGAGAGGACTTTCGCTATGAGGCAGGGGTTTTAACCCCAGCCGGACTGTCGGTTGTATGTTAAGATCATTTGTTAATAATTATCAAGTATCTCAGCGAACTCGCCCCGGCTTTGATATTATCCTAAAATCTATTCAAAAATTATATTAAACACCATTCAGGATGCTCTACCAACCAAAGTTTAAAAATTGCTTCACCGTCGAAATCATCAAATCGGTAGGAGTATTCCTGATCTCCGAGTCAGATTCCTTCGTCCTCTCAGGCCACCTTTACGAACTATTAACCCCCTTAATCGACGGCCACAATACCTCCGATGAAATCGTCGCCAAACTGCGAAATCAAGCCTCACCCGCAGAAATTTACTATACCCTAGCCCTGCTAGAAAAACAAGGCCACCTCATCGAAAACGACACATCCCTCCCCGAAGAAACCGCCGCCTTTTACACTCTCTTAAACATCTCCCCCCAGCAAGCCGCATCCCGCTTGCAATCCCTGAAAGTTGCCGTCATTTCCTACAGCCAAATCCCAGCAGAAACTTGCATTAGCGCCCTAGAAACCCTCGGTATTCAAGTCTCAACCACCGCAGATATCACCCTAATCATAGCCGACGATTACCTGCAACCAGAACTGGGAGAATTCAACCAAAAATCCCTTCAAACAGGCCAACCTTGGCTACTCGTCAAACCTACAAGTTCCACAATTTGGATAGGCCCGATTTTCCACCCCGAAACCACCGCCTGCTGGGAATGTCTCGCCCAACGCCTGAGAGCAAATCGCCCCACCCAAAGCTTCATCCAGCGTCAAAATAACTACTCAAAACCCTTATTAAATCCCCCATCTTACCTACCTTCCACCTTACAAATGGGTTTAAATTTAGCCGCCACAGAACTAGCAAAATGGATTGTCCAAGGCGAAAATAAAAATTTAGAAAATACAATAATTACCTTTGACACCAAAACCCTCAAAACCACCAATCACACCATAACTAAACGCCCCCAATGCCCCGAATGCGGTCTACTTCCGCCCCAAGAAATCCAGCCCTTTGTCCTCCAAAGCCAGAAAAAAACCTTTACCGCCGATGGCGGACATCGCGGCTTTTCCCCAACCGAAACCCTGCAAAAATTTGACAGCCAAATCAGTCCCATAACCGGAGTTGTGCGCGGTTTACTCAAAGTTCCCCAAACAGCCAATGCTTTAACACCGAACTACTTAGCCGGCCACAATTTCGCTACGATGTTCGATGACTTGTACTTCCTCAAAGAAAACTTACGGGGCAGAAGTGCCGGCAAAGGCAAAACCGACGAACAAGCCAAAGCCAGCGCCTTGGGAGAAGCCATTGAGAGATATTCCGGCGTATTTCAAGGCGACGAAATTCGACAAAAAGGCAGCTATCAAACAATGGGAGAAACCGCAATTCACCCCAATGATTGCATGGGTTTTAGTGAAGTACAATATAGCACTCGCCACGACTGGAATAGAACCTGTAAAAGCTTCTTTCAAAGAGTCCCCGAACCCTTCGATGCCGGCAGAGAAATTGACTGGACACCAATTTGGTCATTAACTCATCAACGAGTCAAATATTTACCCACAGCTTACTGTTATTACGGCTATCCCAAACCCGAAAAACCCGACTGTTGGGCGGACTCCAACGGTAGCGCCGCCGGCAATACCAAAGAAGAGGCAATTTTGCAAGGGTTTATGGAATTAGTGGAGCGAGATAGCGTTGCTTTGTGGTGGTACAATCGGGTTAAAGTCCCCGCTGTTGATTTAGATAGCTTTAACGATTCCTACATTCAAGAACTCAGAAACTATTATCAAAGTATAGACCGCAGTCTGTGGGTTTTAGACCTCACCAACGATTTTAACATCCCCGTTTTTGCAGCCCTTTCTCACCGCATCGACAGAGAAATCGAAGACATTATTTTCGGCTTTGGCGCACATTTTGACCCCAACATTGCCCTGTCTCGCGCCTTAACAGAAGTCAATCAATCTTTACCCGCAGTATTAACCTTTAACAGCGATGGTAGCACCAATTACGGCGTTTCCGACGGCCTCACTGTTGAGTGGTACAAAACCGCCACCCTAGAAAATAAATCTTATTTAACGCCCGATACTTCCCAACCTTTAAAATTACTATCTGACTATCCCCCCTTAGCCAGCGATGATTTAAAAGCCGACGTTGAAAAGTGCGTAAAAATAGCTGAAACATTAGGCTTAGAAACCTTTGTTTTAGATCAAACCCGGCCAGACATTGGCTTAAATGTCGTCAAAGTTATAGTACCAGGAATGCGGCACTTTTGGAAACGCTTAGCAGCAGGGCGACTTTATGACATTCCCGTGAAATTAGGCTGGCTAGATGCACCCATCCCCGAACACCAAATCAACCCATTCCCGATATTCTTTTAAGATTAATTATGAGTGAAACCATCCCCCAAATTATCCTAACTTTTAAGCCAGAAATTTCTATAATTGAGGATGCCGAAAAAGGCTTAATTTTAAAAGCCCCCTACATCGACTTTAACCTCAACAAACTCTCTCCCGGAATTGTCGCCGCGATTAAAGTTATTTCTACCGCAGGCGCAACCGAAACAGCCCTAACTCAACTGGTAGTTTCTACCGATGGCAGTTCCGCCCTCGCTAAATTCTACTACTACCTAGAACAATTTGTCATCCTGGGTTTAGTTTACCATACCTTAGAAATAGACGGCAGTGCGATCGCTACAGCCGTCCCCATAGCCACACCCTATAAATGGCAATTATCTGAAATAGTTACTGATAGTCAATACCAACTTTCGCGCTTTGCCTATTGTCACTCAGAAAAATCCCATCTAGTTGTTGAATCCCCCATTTCCAAAGCCAAAATCATTCTCAAGGATTGGCGCAGCGCAGCTTTAATCAACGAAGTCTCGCAACCTAAAGCCATATCCGATTTAACCAAAATTCCGGGAATTTCTGAAGCCACCGCCCGATTATTTCTCAGCTTTTTGCTAACCGCTGAAATGCTATCACCTGTTAACAACAATAGCAGCGTAGAACAAAGCGAAACTCTAACTCAATGGGAATTTCACGATTTATTATTTCACTCCCGCAGTCGCGGCGGCCGCCATTCTAATCTCATTGGCAAAACCTTTCGATTTTTAGGACAAATCGAACCGACACCCGTGCTCAAAGCCAAACCATCCAACGAGATTATTAATCTTTATAAACCCGACATCGACAGTTTGAAACAAACAGATAGACCTTTTACAGCAATTTTAGAATCAAGAAAATCCATTCGGCAACATGGAGAAAAGCCGATTACTGTCGAACAATTGGGAGAATTCCTCTATCGTTCCGCGAGATTGCGCGAGATTGTCCCCAGAGATAACATGGATTGCAGCAATAGACCTTATCCAACCGGAGGCGCTTGCTACGATTTAGAGATTTATACTGCTATCAATTCCTGTGAAAATATTGAGGCTGGCTTGTATTATTATGCACCCGAAGAACACCAACTTTGTAAAATTTCTGGGAAAACAAAGCAGGTAGAAGCATTGCTAAAAAGTGCAGGATTGTCAGTACAGATAGAGGTAGAACCACAGATTTTAATTCTGCTATCCTCTCGCTTTTCGAGAGTAACTTGGGGCTATGAATCAATGGCCTATAGTCTTATATTAAAGCACGTTGGGATTTTGTATCAAACGATGTATTTAGTGGCAACAGCAATGAATCTGGCGCCGTCGGGGGTGGGCGGGGGAAATTCCGAGTTATTTGCAGCAGCAGCAGGATGCGATTATTTTGCCGAATCTTCGGTGGGAGAGTTTATTTTGGGGAGTCGGTGATTAGTTTCCGTTGGTGTCAACTTAAGCTGTCAGTCCGCCCAGTTCTTTCGTCCGCCCGTCAGTCCGCCAGGGAATGAATTCCCTGTCTAATAGCGAAAGTCCTCTCAAAGAGGACTAATAGACATCTCCAAAAAAGCGAGTTTTGAACAGGCAAGATGCCTGTTTCACAAGAAATATAGTCGAGGTAGAATGAGTTTTTCAGTCCTGTTCAGAGGACTTTAGCTATTAGCCAGGGACTTAAGTCCCTGGCGGTCTGGGAAACAGTAAAATGAATTTTACGACCCCAAATCATAATTGGGTGGCAACCATTCAGGCCGACTAAACTTAAAGTTTTCTTCTAACATTAATTCTGCACTATTTAGCGCTCCTTGCACCCATCCTTGCATATTTGAATAGGCTTCGCCGCAGACATAAACATTAGCAGCATGAATCGGATGCCGCATCTGTTTCATCACTTCCCAGGGCTGACAGCGGGGGTTCCAAGAGTGCCATCCTCCCCCGTAGGGATCTTTTTGCCAGTCGATATAAAGGGCGGTATAAGGTTCTGGAATATCTGCTAAATTGTGTAGGGCTTTGAGTTGTTGCTGGGCCGTCCGTACCATATCCTGAGAAGGAACTAAGGGGTCTGTGGTAATAGAACCATCACTTTTCAGAAAAGCTCTCAATTCCAGTTTTTCGCCTCGTTCTCCGCGAAAAGCTGGACGTTTTTCTGGGTTATCTGGATTATAGGCCATCGTTCGCCAAAAACCCGCAGCAATATTATCAGGAAACAGACTTAATAATAGGGAGTTGTGATTGTTTGGATCGCCCCCTTGGGCGCTTTCTGTACCGAAGTAGTAACACTTTTACATCGGCAAATCTGTAGCCGAAGTACCACCATGAATATCTAGTTCGTGCCACCAAGGAGTATGATAGCCGAGGAAAAGTTTGTAAGCGGGATCGCCGCTAACAGTTTGGATATTTTCCTGAAAAGTTGAATTGCTAAATAGGAAATTCTGCTGGTTTTCTACGGCCAACAGTTCTAGCGATCGCTTCGGCATTGCTAAAATCCGATGTTCGCGAACACGAGGCATTCAAGCAGTTGATAAGTTAATAGCTGTAATTCTAGGCTGCGTGACCACAAATTATTTCAAATTTATCACTGATGACTAATAAAAGTCACGCGCCGAAAAATTACGCTATCTACATTCGATCTATCAATTCATCAGAAGTCACACAAAGTCTTGTGCTGTCTCGATTACTTTTGCCAATATTACACTGTTTGCAAAGAGTTTGTAGATTACTCATATCGTTAGAACCACCTTTTGAACGGGGGATAATGTGGTCAACTTCCAATAAAACTCCATCTTCCCGTGCCGATCTACCACAGCTAAGACATTTCCATTTATCTCTAGCAAGTACAGCCCACCATTTACCTGCTCTCACAAAAGAATAACTGTCTAGTTCAGGCATTTTTGAAGAATCGAAATCTTCTTCCTCGCTTTCTTCTGTTTCTATGTCATTTTCGGTATTTTTAAAAGCGAGATAAAATTCTTTGAATTGCTCAAGCCTATTTTCAAGCTGAGGTTCTCGTCCTTCACCAATAAAAATAAATGATTCTGCTAAAGCATATAAGAGGATGAATGCAATAATTAGTTCAGACAATCCTCGCCCTGGACTGACAGGAAAGTAGTATTTTGGTGATATCAACCTTATAGCTTCTGACCCTACTTCTTCAGGCACAATTGCCTGATGAAGAGGCAGAACTTCAAATTCAGGATTATACGTCGTATGTGAAATACGTGCTACCGATAATAGTGGCATTAAAACCTCGCTATACTTAGCGACAAGTTGGGAAATTCTTGCCACGTAAGCATCATCTACGCCTTGACGAAATGGCATTAGCTCAGCATGAATTGTTCCACTAGGAAATACCTTAAACGTCAGATAAGTGGGATGATGAAAGAATGGCTGTCCATTTGTCTTGAGAATTTTGAGCGGTTTGTCACCCCGTTTTGCAATAATTCCAATATGAACAAAGCCATAGTCTTTGTTCTCCTTTGCTTTATCTCGATGACTTGGAGAGTAGGCAAAAGTCATTCTCTCGTATGGATTCACATCGTAGACTAGCGCCACAACATCAAGGGTATAACGCAGTAACGTCTCTAGCCGACGGAAGAAATAATTTTGCAGTGTTGAAAGCCTGGTTTTAGTGTCAGGGATATTGAAAATTTGAGTATCCCTCTCTACAAAAATTACTTCATTAATATTGTGACTATCTGGCACGTTTTTGACTCCATGTATTTCACGAGCTATTCAATCACACCGATCGATATCTGGCTAGTTTGCTGTATTCCTAACTTGTGGTGTGAAATCCAATGTGACTTTTCCTTCGTACCTAAAATTGATAGAGATTGCTGTTTTCTTAGACTAAGCAAGCCAAATATTTATTATAGCGAAATTTTTCGTATAGTCAACTCCTAAGTCACAAAAAGCCGAAACTTAGAATTAGATTTACAAGTTGATACAGTACGGCCCAAAAGAAGTCGTTCTATGCCAACTGTTCTCACACGAGAGGAAGTTATAGCAATTATTCATCATTTATCGGGGTCATTAACTGCTCGTAAAATTACTTTCACGATTAGATAGTTGACATGACCCCGACGGATAGTATGCGCTAGCTCAAGATTGTGGCATTTACTGGCGCGAAACGGATGACTAATTACAAATACTTCTGCAACAACAAACCCATTTTCTCCTTAGTTGAGGCCGGCACTTGATCCAGCCGAGTCAGAATTGCATATTTCAACGCAGAATGTGCATCAGAAACAGGTGGATTTTCTGTTAGTCTACGGACTGTTTCTTGAATGACTTTTTGAGCATTCTCTGCATTTCGGTGCAAATTTGCTATTACCATTTCTACTGTTACGCTGTCGTGTTCGGTATGCCAGCAGTCGTAGTCTGTGACTAATGCTAAAGTTGCGTAGGCAATTTCAGCTTCTCTAGCTAATTTTGCTTCCGGCAAATTTGTCATCCCAATGACTGTGGCATCCCAACTGCGGTAAAGGTTTGATTCTGCTTTTGTGGAAAATGCGGGGCCTTCCATGCAGACGTAAGTGCCGCCCCGGTGGAGGTTAACGTCGGGGAGGTTCAAGGATTCGATCGCACTTGCTAACACTTTAGCCAATTCGCCGCAAACCGGATCGCCGAATGTGATGTGACCGACTATTCCTTCTCCAAAAAAGGTAGAAACTCGATTTTTTGTGCGATCGATAAACTGATCCGGCACTACCATATCTAAAGGTTTCGCCTCTGTTTTCAGGGAACCAACCGCCGACGCTGAGATTAAATACTCAACTCCCAAACTCTTCATTGCATAAATATTTGCGCGATACGGCACTTCTGATGGCAAAAAAGTGTGGTTGCGGCCGTGTCTAGCCAAAAATGCTACCGGCGTACCGTCCAATGTTCCCACAATTGCGGCATCCGATGGCGATCCAAAAGGTGTATCAATTTTCACCTCTTCAATATCCTTGAGGGCCTCCATTTTATACAAACCGCTGCCGCCGATAATTCCGATTTTTGCTTGTGCCATTTTTACCCTCTGCTTGAGTTTTACCACAGTGATTCTATCGGGCCAGAGTTAAGTTGACGTAAAGATAATTAAAGATTTCGTGACAAAAGTCACCCTGCATACACTATTTTGTCACTAAAATTATGTGATCTTAATCACTAAGTAGCTTCACAAAATCTTTAAAAATAAAGATACACAGTTCTGTTATCAACTTTTAGCGTGTGAAGACCATGACAGTCAGCTCTGCTAACCTCCCCAAAATCTCGATCGAGGCGATCGTCGATCGCATCTTTGCTTTCCGTCAAATTACCCCCCTTGACAGACGGCTGCTGAAATCAGCAATGCTAGCCCAGAAAGGTCTGAACGAAAAAGACCAGTGTCACATCAACCGAGTTTGTCAGGGCATCCAAAACGGCTTGATTTTAGTTGTAGAATAAATTTGCAGCACTATCTCTTGCGAGCTCAACAAGCTGTTTGAAAATTTGTGTCTGAGTCTGTATCTGCTAAAACTGCGTTCGAGCGCTGTTTTACTATTTTTCGGCGAGCGATTTATCAACATCACAAATAATATTATTTACATCTTATCGATCGAGATTCAACAGCCAAAAGCCTGTATAAGTCATGCCACTATCATCGGGCTGGACTAACAAAAAATGTAATCCTTTACTTAATTGCTTGCGCTGTTGGTAAATTTGGGCCGCGGCTTTCACCTCGCTATCTTCAAAAGTAGCCACAACCCACCTATCTACTAACCCAGCTTCCAATATCAATCCGTCTGGTTCTCCAGCAATATAATTCAAAGCAAAAGGTTTGGCATCTTGAAGCCATCTAGCCAAGCGCATAGACTGGCGTCCACCGTCAATAACAACTCCCGGTACGGGTACTGTTGAGGCCAAGCCCAAATTCAGCGGTAACAGTAATTCTGGCATTTCCAAAATTGGCAAGGGACGCCCTTGGAAAGCATCTTCAATGTCGCCGGCGGGTAGGGAAGCAAAACGCCAGCCATCGCCCCAGAGGTTTTCGGGTAAGGGTACGGGCGGCGGCGAGTCAAGGGCGATCGCACTGTAAGTTTCACCTGTATAATTAGGCATACTCAAATATTCTTTTGCGCGTTGTTGCAGCAGCAATTTGAGAGCAGCAGTGCGGCGAGTCGCTTCCACCTTGACACCCAAAACTTTGCCCGCAGCCTCAATTAAGCCCAGAGACTGAGGCCTAAATACTTGAATTAAATCTGGCAAATTCTGGGTTTGAGCTTGCTGCTGCAACTGCGAGGCTAGCCAATTAGAATTTGCGTCCCCCTGGCTGCAAACAGCGCTAAATTGAAAACTGCCTTCCGATTCGCAAATTAAGAGTTCCCACAGTGGTTTACCAGTTTCGTCTTGGAGAGGGCGGCGGTAAAAATCGGCTTGCCAAATACGCATAAATAATTAAAATTCAAAATCTACAACTCGATCATTTTAATATAGCTTGGGGACAATCCGATACAATACCGAAATCTGAAAAAAAACTTCTAGCTATATATTCTCAGTTCATAGTTGAGTTTTATTTCTACTAACACCAGTTAAAAATAATGCAACTGTAGGTCCGCGATCCCAACCGTGACAGTCATCAGTCATCCCCTATTTTCTCATCTAAAATCTAAAATCTAAAATGGTATAAAGGCTCCCTTAGCCATTTTCCATTAGGATCGCGAATTAAATAACTTATAATTTTAATTGTTATTGTGGGATGGGCGTCCCGCCCGTCATGAGTGGACGGGCGGGACGCCCATCCCACTTTCAAGAGTGGAAGTTATTTAATTCTCATTCCTTAGCAATTACCCCTTCCCAAATTTATTTAAGATAGCGAACCAAATACATATCCAACTCCCCTTTATTTTTAGCATAAATTTTGCCTCGGTATTCGCATTCAAAAAAATCTCTAACTAATTCAAACGTGTCGTGAGAGATATTGATATTTCCAGGGACACCGGAAGATTCCATCCGAGATGCAGTATTAACTGTATCTCCCCAGACATCATAGGAAAACTTTTTATTGCCAATTACCCCAGCCAGTATTGGGCCTGAATGAATGCCAATGCGGATATCCCAATAAGCAATGTTTTGTTGAGATTTCTGTATTTTTCGCAAATCCATGAACTGTCGAATTTCTAGGGCAGCAAGTACAGCGTCAAAAGCGTGTGTTGGGCGAGGCGTAGGGATTCCGGCCGCGCACATATAGCTGTCACCAATAGTCTTCAGTTTTTCCATAGAGTATTTATCCATCACGCGATCGAAATAAGAAAAACAATAGTCTAGTTCGTCAACTAATTCTCGCGGCGTCATTTTTTCAGATAACTGAGTAAAGCCTTTAAAGTCAGTAAATAAAACCGATACGTTATCATAATAAAGTGGTTCCACTTTGCCGTTATTTTTGAGTTCCTCAGCAATCTCAACCGGGAGCACATTCAACAGTAGCCGATCGGATTTGTGCTTTTCGGCATCGAGTTCGGAATACAGCCTATTTATTTCTTTAAAACGTTCAGCATTGCGGATGGCTGAGGATAGTTGCAAAGCCAAAAGATAGCCTATTCGCAAGTCTTCTTGAGTGTAAGCTCGCGGCTTGGTTGTGGCAAAATTAATGGTTCCTAAAACCTTACCTTCGCTTTCCAAAGGAAGGATTATTTGCGAAGCGTAGGGGGATAAAATAGCAGTAGCACCCGCTTCTTGAATTAATTGAGGTTGACGTGTGTTGAAGGCCTTGTGAATAGGGCCGCCCTCTGGGAGGGCTGCAATATCTACAGGAATATGCGGGCCAAATAAAGTCATGCAAGCATTAGTGCTGTGCAGGCAAACGCTACAGTGTTCAAAGTCGAGCAACCATTTGGCTTGCTTGCCTACTACCCGCAAAATCTGGCCCAGATCGAGGGTGCGGTTAATGGCTGTGGCAACTTCGTTAACGGCGGAAATGCGGATGGAAAGGGCTTGAGCTTCTGCTAACAAACGGCGGGCTGTCAACAGAAGTTCTTCTCGATCTTGATCTTCTAGCCGATCGCCCATAATAGGGGTATACAATGTAGATTACAAAGCATCTATTTCCAGGGCTATTGCATCCGTATATCGGTTGACAAAGCTAAACAAGTCTGCTGTTGCAATAATCTCAAATATTTCAGAATCATCTAGCCCTAAATCCCGCAGGTTTTGGTAATCAGTTTCTGTCACTTCCAGGGGTTTTGTAGCAGCGAGCAAGCCAAAGGTAATTACGGCTTTATCACGTTTTGGCAAAGGGCAATTGGCAAAGTCAGAAACTAGGGTTCGCAGTAGTTCTTCGCTCATCCCCAAGGCTGACAATCCGTGCAGGTGAACTTGGAGAGCGTACTCGCTATTATTTGATTGGGAAATAGCGACGCCGACCATTTCTTTAAGCGTGCGGGGTAAGTCTCCTTGCAGAATGGTTCCCCGGAATTTTTTCCAATTTGCTTCTAATATGTCAGGGTTGATTGCCATTGACTTGAACAGGTTGGGGACGATGCCAAACCCCAATTCTGTCAAGATTTCTTCGTACACTGCTTTGGCTTTAGGATCTGTAAGTTGCTCGTATTCTATAAGTGGAAAGTGTGTCATTTTTTTGTTGAATTTTACGGCAATTAACTGGGTGATAATTTACGTTTTTGTTATGTAATGCTACTCAAAGGTCGATCTTACGACAGATATTGGCTTGAGTCGGATTGATAATAAAATGCACCGCTGTCAGCAAACCGCGAATCATGAAAATGAGCTAGCAACAAATCGGATTTTTGAGGCTGGATTAAACCTGTAATTATAGCAGTAACAGGCTCCCATAAAATTCTGTTGCGATCGGGTTTTACGACTAATTTTAGATGTTTCCAATGGTTGTTGTCAAGGATCGGCAATTCATCGGGCGCGACGGCGTGAACTCTTACCACAACTCTTGAATTAGAGATGGCTGTTCGGTTCGCTAATTTTTAGGTAAAAAACACTGTTCGATCTCACATCTTGCACCATTGTCAAGAACAGGCTTTTCGGCCTGTTCCACAAAGAGTGAATTTTCTTGTGGAACAGGCCGAAAAGCCTGTTCCTAAAAAGCTTATTGAGAATGGTGCAACATCTCAGTTCGATCGAACTCCACAAATGGCCGCAATCTTATACTCCGGCGCGCACAGGGGAAGAAATAAAACGCTGTGCGATCGAGTTTATTGAATTAATCAGATGCTCGATCGACAACCCATGCCCCAGATCAGCTAGGCTAACGCCGGCGACTGGAGTTATCATGGGTAAACTGTAAACTTCTATCATTGTCGCTGCATTTGCTATGAACCCTGCCCTGACTCAATTTGGCGCTCAGATGTCCCACCTCACGGGAGTTCGGGCAATTATGAAAGATATTATTGAAACACTCCGAGCCGGCAGCGGGCAGGAGTTTATCAATTTGAGCGCCGGAAATCCGGTGATTTTGCCGGAAGTCGAGCAGTTGTGGCGCGACTGCACTGCGGAACTTTTGGCGAGCCCAGAATACGGCGAGGTGGTTTGTCGCTACGGTTCCAGTCAAGGTTATCAGCCCTTTATCAATGCGGTTTTGGCGGATTTTAATCAGCGTTACGGACTGAATTTGACCGATCGCAATATCCTAATTACTCCCGGAAGTCAATCGATTTACTTCTACGCAGCCAACGCTTTCGGCGGCTACACCGCACCCCCCCCATCCCCCCCTTACCAAGGGGGGGCTAGGGGGGGTAGCCTTAAAAATATCGTGCTACCGCTGAGCCCAGACTACACCGGTTACGGCGGCGTGAGCTTGATTCCCGAAGCGGTAGTCGCCTGCAAACCTACCCTCGATATTGATGCGGCCGCCCACAGGTTCAAGTACCGCCCGGATTTCAGCCAATTGTCGATCGACCAAACCACCGGTTGCGTCATTTTTTCCCGTCCCTGCAACCCCACCGGCAACGTTCTCAGCGACGACGAAGTGAAGAAAATTGCCGATTTAGCGGCCGCTTTTGACGCGCCGGTGTTCGTTGATTCCGCCTACGGCCCTCCGTTCCCGTCCTTGAATTTTACCGAAATGACGCCGATTTTTGGCGGCAATATCGTGCACTGTATGAGTTTGTCGAAAGCCGGATTGCCGGGTGAAAGAATCGGAATTGCGATCGGCGATGAAAAAATCATTCAAATATTAGAATGTTTTCAGACCAATATGTGCATTCATTCGCCGAGATACGGACAGGCGATCGCAACTCGTGCTATTGCTTCCGGCGCTCTTGCCGATATTTCCATCAACGTAATTCGCCCGTACTATCAAAGCAAATTTGCGATCGTAGAAAGCACTCTAGAACAAGCAATGCCGAAAGATTTGCCGTGGTTTTTGCACCGGGGCGAAGGAGCAATTTTCGCGTGGTTGTGGCTGAAAGATTTGCCAATGACTGATTGGGAACTGTATCAAGAGTTGAAAAAAGTCGGCGTAATTGTGGTGCCAGGAAGTTCTTTTTTCCCCGGTTTGCGGGAAGATTGGCAGCACAAACATGAGTGTATACGCATCAGTTTGACTGCAACAAATGATGAGATTGAAACTGCCATGAAACGCTTGGCTCAAATGGTAGAAAAGCTTTATCAGTCTTGATTTCTGATACCAAATCCGGCGAAATCCACCCCCTTTATGATGCGGCGGTTGAAACCGCTGTCGAGAGTCAAACAAAGTCCGAGTCCGATCGAGTGACCGCGATTAAAAGGGCGGGTTTTTGAGATTGTCAATTATTGACAGATATTTTTCGTGAACCCGCCTCTACCGTATTAGGGGTAATCGACCGGACATAATATCAAAAGCGATTTCAATCGCCGACTCTGATCGAGGAGTTTTTAACAATTAAACTACCCGATAAACAAAACTCAGAGTTGCCCAAACATTCACATCCAAAGCCAAATCATCCGTCGATAGCCCCACTTTCTGTACCCCCGGAATGCTAGCGGCGTGCAAATCTTCGAGTACCGCCCGCGCCACATTTAAAGGATTCAACAGCACTCGAATTGGCTGGGCATCCCTCGTTTGCTGGATCTCGGCTTCTATTGCAGCTAGAGTTCGATCGAAGGTAGTCTCACTAAATATAATCACGATTTCCGCAAGTCCGATCGGCGCAGATACCGGCCACCCGATCGTCCCAGCCGCCGGCACGGTCAAATTCTCCCCCGGAGCGATCGGCCGCGACATTCCCCCCACAGCGTCTTTGCCCTCAGCGCCCAGCACAGACAGCCGTCCCCCGCTGTCCGAGCCAAACACCGCAAAGTAAACCGGGCGATCGCTGTCGTTATACAATCTGCACTGAATTCGGCTGCTGTTGCTCACACTTAATATATGATCGCGGGCGGATTTCTCACTTTCTCCGCTCAGCGGTTCCAGCCGATAATCACCGCCGGCCCGCACCGGCTCTCGCTGCGCCACAGCCCGCGCTTGCGGTGCGGTAGTTGCCAGAACCGCCCGCACCTTCAGGCGCGAAGACCCCTCATTGGCTGTCAGCCGCAGCAACTTCCCAGCGTGCAGCGCTTTCAACTGCGGAGTCAAGCGCTGCACCGCCACCTTAACTGCTTCTCCCCCGTCGCCCTCAGTATCGGGAATCAGCGTTTGAGCCAAAGAAAACAAACCGTAACGGCTGGGATACAAAGCAGGCTCGTGAGCCGAAGAAGTTTCGGCTAAAGTCGTTTCCGGGACTCTGCCGAACCGACAGTCAGCCAATTGCTCGCTGGCTACCGCCGAAACTTGCGGCACAGTCGCAAAGGCGCTGGTAGCGTCCACCCGCTCGATGCGTTCCAAACCCGAGTCCAAAGCTACTGTCAAACCGATGTTTCGCGGCAAAACCCGAATTTCTTCCCTCACCACTTCGCCGACTGTTAATTGGCCGTCTGTTTGAGCAGACCCATCTAAAACTTGGGCTTTAGCAGAGAGGCCCGTGCGTCCCCGCAGCAACAGCCTCGCGCCCTCGGAAGAATCCACAGCAAACACAGAACCCCCGGAGCACTCCAAAACCGAGGGCGACAACCCCCCCAGCCACAACTGCACAGTTTTGCCCCCCTCTTCCACCGCCGTCACAGCGCCGTCAGATGCAGGGGAATTGAAGATTAAATTTGAAAAATTCACCGCCGGCGCGATTGTTAAATCGTGATTGAGAATTTGCGGTTGCTGCGATAACCCCGCCAGCTTGCTGTAAACATTGCCCGCAGCGCGACTGAAACTGACGCTGAAGCTGCTAGCGGGAGTTGCCCACCACAAAGTTTGGGTGAGGGCGTAGGTAAACAAACCTGCGGTAAATCCGTCCCACTCTTGTTCGGCGGCGAGTTGGGAATTCGCGCCTGCGGCAACTACGGCGGCGGCAGGACGAAGATTTTTGCGGGTTCGGAGGCCTTGGGCAAACGTTAATTCTGCGAGGCGAGGCTGGCCGATGGTGGGGCGGGGGCGGGAGCGAATGCGAAAGTTACCGTTTTTGGAGAAACCCGGATAGGGGTAGCTGGTGTCGAGGATGGCGATCGCATTTTCTGTCGCGAGCGATCGCATCAACAGCAACAGCGTTTCCTCTAAAATATCGTTCACCGCCCGGTTGGCTAACAACGGCAAAACATCATCCGCCGGCACCAAACTGTTTTGGATTTTTCCGGGAGACTCGCCCAAACTGACTCGGCTACCGCAGCCACTAAAGTGAAAAACTACCACGTCACCGGGTTTTGCTTGTTGAGTCAAGTGAGTCACAAAAGCCGTCTCGATATTCTCCCTCGTAGCTTGAGCGTCAGTCAAAGTCAAAATGTCCGACGGCACAAACCCAAACCGATATATCAGCAGTTCCCGCTGCATTTCCACATCCGTGACGCAGCCGTGCAGGGGCGAGTCTGGATATTTGTCAACGCCCACCAACAAAGCCAATTTCCTGGCTGTCGGTTGCGCTAAGGCTTGGAGGTAGCCATCGCCCAACTGCAGCCACAGGGCCTCGCTGATTCCGATGGCGGCCAGCACCCGGCCAGCTTGCTGCAAAAATTCCCGCCGCTTGAGTCCCATTTTTAAATAGCTTTGAATTTTAAGTTGTGACTTTTTAGTTAAATTCCCCGCAATAATTTTAGGGAATTTAATTAAGTTGTGAGTGTTTAGTATTAAGATAAGTTTTAAGTTTTAAGTTTTGAGCTTTAAGTTTAAAATTATAAAATTTTAACTCAAAACTCAAAATTCAAAACTCTTCAGAATGTCGCCCCCACCAAAGTTCAAGATTTAAATCTCGTAACTAAAAATATTCATTGCCTTGGCTAATTCAGCAGCGACTTCCGGCCGGGAAAACTGGGGCGGCGGCAATTTTCCAGCGCGCAGCATTTCCCGCACTTTGGTTCCCGACAAATGCACCCGTTGTTCGGGAGTGCTGGGGCTTGTTTTAGTTGTAGCCATTTGTTCCGTCAGTGTGCAATAGAAAGCGTGCTCGAATTTCATCGGCACAATTCCCAATTCTCCCGGCTCAAATTCGTCAAAAATATATTGGGCATCATAAGTCCCGTAATAATCGCCAACTCCAGCGTGATCGCGCCCCACGATAAAGTGAGTGCAGCCGTAGTTTTTGCGGATTAAAGCATGAAAAATTGCTTCTCGCGGCCCGGCGTAGCGCATCGCCGCCGGATTAATTGCCAAAATTACGCGATCTTTTGGATAGTATTTTTCTAGCAGAATTTCGTAGCAGCGCATCCGCACATCAGCCGGGATGTCGTCTTCTTTTGTCGTCCCGACTAGCGGGTGCAAGAACAAGCCGTCTACTGTTTCTAAGGCGCATTTTTGAATGTATTCGTGGGCCCGGTGGATGGGGTTTCGGGTTTGGAAACCGACTATGGTTTTCCATCCTTTTTCTGTGAACAGCATTCTCGATTTCGCCGGGTCAATTTGGTATTGGGGGAAGCGAACATCTAGTTCGCGTTCCAGCAGCCAAATGTCGCCTGCGAGGTTAACGGGCCCGGATTTGTCTACTACTTGGACGCCTGGGTGTTTGATGTCGTCGGTGCGGTAGACGTTGATGGCT
>Ga0075157_10001076_pt1 | contig 18038 bp, 17 predicted proteins | sample JI81BgreenDNA_FD_70967 | JGI IMG/M metagenome (GOLD analysis project Ga0075157, IMG submission 70967) | Wastewater effluent complex algal communities from Wisconsin, to seasonally profile nutrient transformation and Carbon sequestration -... | ecosystem: Engineered > WWTP > Effluent > Algae...
CAGAGGACACGGCACTTCGCTTGGAGCTGCTGGCGTCAGAAGTTCATGCTTTCAGTGCCGACCTGCAAGAGGGACTGGAGGCCTTCCAGGGAAAACGTGCGCCGCGTTTCACCGGCAAGTGAACCAAAGTCCCGAACCATGACCACACCCCCATGCTCCAACCGATTCGCAGCACTTCAGCGCATTCAGACCGACGCTTACCGGAAGGCTCCAGCCATACGAGACATCTATGAACGGGCGAATATGGCGCCGGCCGACTTGTACGGCGCCAGCGATCTTGCCCGTCTGCCCGTCACGACCAAAGACCAACTACTCGCGCTCCAACGAGAACACCCACCTTTTGGCGGGTTCCTGTCCGCGGACGCTCGCGACATTCGACGCATCTTTGTGTCACCAGGGCCGATCTATGAGCCAGAGCTTTCAAGCGATATAACTGGGCGTGGCTTCGCACAGGTTTTTAGCCACGCAGGCATCGGCCCCGGCGATCGCGTGCTGAATACTTGGTCTTACCACCTTGTGCCTGCCGGCCTTTTGCTTGACCAAGGCATCGCATCCACCGGTGCCACGATCATCCCTTGTGGTCCGGGCGGCGCTGAACAGCAAGCCCAACTGATTCTGGAGTTGGGCATCACGTGTATCTGTGCGTCCACCAGCTTCTTCATCACCTTGATCGAAACCTTGGAACGCATGGGGTACCAGTTGCCTCGTGACTGGCGCGTCAGAAACGCCATGCTAGGAGGGGAAATGGGCAACTGGATGCAGAAGCGACGCGATCTTGAGCAGCGCTATGCCATCAACACCTTTTCAGCCTATGCCACCGGTGACTTTGGTCTCATCGGGTACGAAGAACATGGCCTTGAGGGCTACCGCATTCACCCTGAGCGCATGGTGCAGGTGTGCGACCCGGTATCGGGCGAACCCCTTCCGGTCGGCAATACCGGCGAGATCGTGGTCACGACATTGGATAGCGGGTGGCCATTGATTCGATTCGGCACAGGCGACGTAGCCCAGGCGTTGAGCCAGACAGAAGACGGCCTCGTTGATCGCATTGGTCTTCTGCAGGGCCGAGTAGGACAAGGGATAAAGGTGCGCGAGGTATTTGTCTATCCACGGAATATTGAGGAAGTGCTGAGTCGCGTGCCAGCACTCAGCCGTGTGCAGCTTATCGTGGAGACGCAAGGCCACAGAGAGACCATGACATTGCGCGCAGAACTCAAGCCAACAGACACACCAGCCAACGTGGCAGACCAGCTAATGGACACCTTCAAGCAATTAACGCGGCTCAAGCTGGACAAGATCGAATGGCTAGAGGAAGGCCAACTCGCTGATGGAGATCCAACGCTTGTCGATCGTAAAAACGTAAGAGCTTGAAGCGCCCTAGGTCCCGGCCATGCGCAAGTATCAGTCGTTTGAGCGGCTCCATTGGCCTCACCAGGTGTCGTTCGACCCAGGAGAGCGTCCGAACTTTGTGTAAACGGTTCGGACTCAGTTGACGGAGATGCGGTCGCCAAACTGTATGGTGAGGCAAAGGTCAAGCAGCTAAAAACGGGCTGAATAACAAAAGGGTGTGGCGCGTCGGACGGGTACGTCGTGTTTCTTGGTGCTCATTGTGCTTACGGACAGGCCGGCTTGCGCCGGCAATGGATTGTCCGTTTACACAAAATTCTGCACACCCTCTCGCCAGAATGGGCGAGAGCGACATCCTAGTAAACAACGTGGGCACAGCCTGTATAGGCGGCGTAGTTGACCAGGTAGTTGACGCCGACGAGCGCCTTGTAGCAAAGGCTCATGGTTCTTTCCGGTATCTGCCCAGGCCCGCGCGTTCCACCCACCACTGAAATGACAAAAACACCTTCTAGCATAACCCCGCTGAATGCCTTGGCTCAGACGCGCTTCACTGATGAACCAGACACTCTTTTGGGCTGGACAGCAGCAGCGTGGTCCTCTGCTCTTGAAAACGCCATGCGCACGGCCGCGCAAGGCCCCTACCAGCGGACAAATCAGCTGAACACCGTGGATTTGCGCATTGCGGTTATGGGGGAGCACTGTGCCACAACCGGCATCACCGCCCGATTGATCGGTGGCGGAAAAACTGTGCGGTACTGTGAAGCAAAAGCTTGCGATGCCGATGGTCAGGTATTGGCACAGGCACTGGCGACCTTCCGGCTGGCACACGGGGGCTGAGTCCATGAACCATGATGGTCTCTCCTACCCATTTGCAGAGCGGACACCCGAATCTGGAAGCAGCATTGAAGTTATCCCTGGCGTGCGCTGGCTGCGCATGGCATTGCCTTTTGCACTGAACCACATCAACCTCTGGCTGCTACAGGACCACGTAGATGGTCGTGACGGATGGACTGTCATTGACTGCTGCATTGACCACCCACAGTCTCGCGATGAATGGGAGCGCATTTTTTGTACACAGCTACAGGGTCTGCCCGTTATAAGGGTTCTTGTCACGCACATGCACCCGGACCACATCGGACTGGCACACTGGCTTTGCAGCCGCTGGAACGTCCCCTTGTGGATCAGTGCGGCCGACTACCTGCAGGCAAGCATCAGCACGGAGTCAGCCTTCGGTTTTGACGGAGACAGAGCTGCACGCTTCTTTCAGGCACATGGCCTGGTTGACCCTGAAGCCCTCGACCAGATAAGAGCGCGCAGCACCTACTATTCCAACCTTGTGCCGGCCCTGCCCCAAAGCTACAGGCGGCTGCTGGACGGAATGCGATTGCAGATAGGCCCCCACACCTGGCAATGCATTGCGGGCTATGGTCATGCCCCCGAACACATGGCGCTCCACTGCGCGTCGCTTGGCGTGCTGATCAGTGGCGATATGGTGCTGCCCCGCATTTCCACCAACGTTAGCGTGTATGAATCGGAGCCAGAAGCCGATGCGGTCAAACTCTTCACGGACTCACTACAACGCTTTCAATCAATACCTGCGGAAACACTGGTGCTGCCATCGCATGGCCTACCTTTTACAGGCCTGCACACCAGAATAAAGGCGCTCTCGACACACCACGAAGAGCGACTCAATGAGCTGATGGCAGCGTGTGTAGAACGTCCACTCAATGCACATGACGCGATGCAGGTGCTGTTCAGGCGCGAGATGAACTTGCACCAGACCACATTTGCCATGGGGGAGTCGATTGCGCACCTGAACCGGCTGTGGCATGAAGGCAGATTGCACCGCATCCAGTCCGCGGAGGGCATTTTCCGGTTCCATCACCCGCCCACTTAAACATCAGGCCGGGTGTTTCCAAGCAGAAACTGTGATCGCATCAGTGGCACGGTGCGTGCGTAGCAGTGGGTCATGAACAACTCTCAGCCGCTCTAGCCCTTGGAAGCGGTAGCAGTGCCAGTAAAGCTCCGAAACGAGGGCTAGAATGACACGGGTGATGCTGCAATTTTGCTGCAACGGGTGCAGCAAATAGCGGTAACTCCAGGGACAAAGCGGTAACGCAAGTCGTTGATTTTGATAGAATTCTCTAAGAAAACCTAGTGGCATCAAGGGCCTTGGAACGGACTGTTAATCCGTAGGTCCCTGGTTCGAGCCCAGGTCGAGGAGCCATAAAAACCAAACGAATCAAGCCCTTGCAGCAATGCAAGGGCTTTTTTCTTGTTCGGCGTGCTCCCTGCTGACCATCCTGCCCCCAGCATGGTTGAGGAACGATGGGCCAGACTGGCTGGTACCACTTTGGCGCCAGCACCAGGGCCCCCACCGTGCGACTGCCGTACGTGGCCCTCGGCTGGCCCCAAGCCTTTTGTCCAGACGTGTGAGGCTGTGGGAATCTTCGGCTGATAGAGGCGACGCCGAAGGTAGGTGCCTTCTGATGTTACGGTTTACCATGCACGAGCGGCCCACCCTGGGCCAGGCCTCTTTCCAAGCGCCCAACCGCCCAACCCAAAAGCACCGAACTTTGCAGATGCGCAGCACAGCCGCGGACCCCCCAGCGACAAGCGCAGCGACTCGCCTCCTTCGGCATGGCTGGAAGTTGGTGGGCCACCCCCTGGGCGCCGCTCTGCTGGGGCTGGGTGCCGCCGCGCTGGTGGCCATCTGGGCGCTGACGCTGCGCCAGATAGACGTGGAACGCGAGCTTGCGCTGGACGCAGAAATCGTCAAGAACTCCAACCTGGTGCTGGCGCACGCCGAGCGGGCCAGCCGCAGTATCCAGGTGCTGGACCAGGTGCTGCTGGCGGTCCGGACCGACTACCTGCGCCACGGGCCCACGGCCGATCTCGCAGGTCTGGTGGAGTCACTCTGGATCGATCCCGAGCGCCTGGGGGTGGTGGCGCTGGTCGACGAGCACGGTGATTTTGTGGTGTCCACCCCGGCCGCCAATGCCAACGTGAAGGACAGGGATTACTTCCAGCATCACCAGGCAGTCCCCGAGGACCGGTTGTTCATTGGAAAGCCGGTGCTGGGCCGGGTGAGGCAAAGCTGGGTGGTGACTTTTTCAAGGCGCATCAGCAAGCCCGACGGGACTTTTGGCGGGGCGGTCATCTTGTCGATATCGCCGCTGTACTTCGCCCAGCAGTACCAACAGACGACGCAGGGGCCTTACGGCTCCATGGCGCTGATTGGTCTGGACGGAATCACCCGCGCACGGCGCAACGCCGACAAGATCAGCTTTGGCGAGGACTCAAGCCGGTCGCAGCTGTTCCAGGAACTCACCACGCGCCCGGAGGGCCACTACATGGGCGTGGCCGCCTCCGACGGCGTCAGGCGGCTGGTGGCCTACCGCAGCCTGCCGGACTATCCGCTGGTGGCCGTGGTGGCCTCCTCCTACGAAGATGTGCTGGCGGTCACCGCCGAAAGGGAACAGCTCTACAAGGCGGCAGCGCTGGGAGGCACCCTGCTGCTGTTGATGACGAGCATTTCAGGGGTCAGCTACCTGGCGCGGCGCCGGCGCGTGATGGCTGCCATCAGCGAAAGCGAGAAGCGCTACCGGCAGCTTTTCGAAAGCAGCCTGGACGCTGTGATGAGCACATCTTCAGACGGCCGGATCGTGTCCGCCAATCCGGCCGCGCGATCCCTGTTCCAGCTGGAGCCTTCTGCCCTTGCCAGCACCACGCGCAATGAGCTTCTGGATGCGTCCGATACCCGCGTGGCCGATCTGCTGCAGCACGAGGCGACGCAGCGCACGTTCGTTGGCGCAGTGCGCATGCTGAGGAAGGACGGTAGCCAGTTCGAGGCCGAAATCAGCTCGACCGTCAACACCGACCAGGGCGGACTGACGAGCATGATCGTGCGCGATGTGAGTGAGCGCAAGGAGGCAGACGATCGGATCAGGGAACTGGCTTTCTACGACCCGCTGACGAAGCTGCCCAACCGGCGCCTGCTGATGGACCGCATGCAGGTGGCCATGGCATACAACCACCGGCGCTCGCGCCATGGGGCCCTGTTGTTCATCGATCTGGACAATTTCAAGGTACTGAACGACACGCTGGGCCACCGCAAAGGCGACGAGCTTTTGCAGCAGGTGGCCGCGCGCCTGGTGACTTGCGTGAGGGAAGGCGATACCTGCGCGCGGTTTGGCGGCGATGAGTTCGTGGTTATGCTGGCAGACCTCAGTGGCGAAGAGTTCGAGGCGGCGCAGCAGGCACGGTCGGTCGGGATGAAGATATTGGCTGCGCTGGGCGCGCCCTACGAACTGGACGGGATTGAGCACCACACCACCCCCAGCATCGGGGTCACCCTGTTCGGCGCGGTTGAGAGTGCTGCGGAGGATCCGCTCATGCGGGCCGACCTGGCCATGTACCAGGCCAAATCGGCAGGCCGCAATGCGATGCGCTTCTTCGACCCCCAGCTTCAGGCCAGCATGGCCCAGCGGGCAGCCCTGGAGAAAGACCTGCGCGAGGCGCTGCGGGCGCAGCAGTTCTTGCTGCATTACCAGCCCCAGGTGCAGGGCGAGTCCGAGGTGTGTGGCGTCGAGGCGCTGATCCGGTGGCGGCACCCGGACAGGGGCCTGATTCCGCCGGGCGAATTCATCCCTCTGGCAGAGGAAAACGGGCTCATTGTGCCCATAGGGCTCTGGGTTCTGGAGCAGGCCTGCACACAGCTGGCGCTCTGGGCGCACGACCCCGATCTGGCGCACCTGCACCTGTCCATCAACGTCAGTGAGCGCCAGTTCCGGCAGGCCGATTTTGTGCAGCAGGTTCTGGATGTGCTGCAGCGCACGGGCGCTAACCCCACCTTGTTGCGGCTGGAGATCACCGAGGGGCTGCTGATTGTTCACATTGAAGAAGTGGTGAACAGAATGAGCGCACTGAAAGCCGCTGGCGTGGGTTTTGAACTGGACGATTTCGGCACCGGCTATTCGTCGCTGAGTTACCTGAAGTTGTTGCCGCTGGACCGCCTGAAGATTGACCAGAGCTTTGTGCGGGATGTGCTGACCGACCCCAACGATGCGGCCATTGCCCGAATGGTGATTCTTCTGGCCTCCAGCCTCGGGCTGGCTGTGATTGCCGAGGGAGTTGAAACCGAGCCGCAGCGGGACTTCCTGGCCAGCCACGGTTGCCACCATTACCAGGGCTTCCTCTTCAGCAAGCCGCTGGAAGTCCACGAATTCGAGCGCTGGGTTCAGTATTCGGGCAAATAGACCGCTGGCTGGCTGCAGTGGGCCGGCACTTGAACCACCGGGGTACCGTAAAGAGCCTGCAGGGACTCTGCGGTGACGACCTCTCGCACCGGACCACTGCGCTGCACCTGCCCCGCCCGCATGAGAATGGCATGGTTGGCACAGCGCAGCGCCTGGTTGGGGTCGTGGGTGGTGAAGAGCACCGCCAGGCCTTGGCTGGCCAGGTTCCGCACCGCACGCAACACCACACCCTGGTTGCCGAAGTCCAGGCTTGCGGTGGGCTCGTCCAGCAGGACCACCCTGGGCTGTTGCGCCAGCGCGCGCCCAATGAGCACCAACTGGCGCTCGCCTCCGCTCATCTGGTGCACCGAGCGTTGTGCCAAATGTCCTATCCCCAAGCGCTGCAGCGCCTCCAGCGCAATCTCGCGGTCGCGCAGGCTGGGGCGCGCCAGCAGGCCCAGGTGGGCGGTACGCCCCATCAAGACCATTTCCAGGGCGGTGAAGCCAAAGGTGCTGGCCTGGCCTTGCGGTACGTAGGCCATACACCGCGCGCGCTCGGCCAGCCCCCACTGCGCCAGTGGACGACCTTCCAGCTCCACCGCGCCGGCGTAGGCCGGCAGCAAACCCAGCAGAGTCTTGAGCCAGGTGGTCTTGCCGCAGCCGTTGGGCCCAAGCAGCGCCAGCACTTCACCCGCCGACAGTGCGAGCGACAGCCCGGAGCCCACGCGCTGTTGCGCATAGCCCACCGAAAGTTCATGGGCGCGCAGCCGTACCGTCATGCCCACCCCTTTTGGGCGCGCCGCAGTAGCGCAATGAAGAACGGGGAACCCACCAGCGCGGTCAGGATGCCCAGGGGCACTTCCACCGTGGCCATGCTGCGCGCCAACGTGTCAATGAGCAGCAGGAAACTGCCTCCAAGCAGCGCCGAAGCGGGCAGCAAGCGCACAAACGATGGACCCACCAGAAACCGCGCCAGATGGGGCACCACCAGCCCCACCCACCCCACAATACCTGCCGCAGCCACGCTGGCCGCCGTCACCAGGGTGGCCGCAGCCACGATGGCAAGCCGAAGCAAAGTGGTGCGTGCACCCAGCGCGCGTGCCTCCTCTTCGGGCAGAGACATGACATCCAGCCGCCAGCGCAGCAACAGCAGCAAACCCATGCCCAGTCCCGTCGGGAGCAGCAGGGCGGGCAAATCTTCAGCGTGCGCACCAGCCAGGCTACCCAGCAGCCAGAAAGTCATGGCGGGCAGCTGGTTATAGGGGTCGGCAAGTGTTTTCACCAGCCCGATCCCCGCTCCCAGCAAAGAGCCCACCACGATGCCCGTGAGCAGCAGCGCGAGCACCGGGTCACCCTGGCGCACCGTAGAACCCACCGCATACACCACGCCTACGGCCAGCAGCCCGCCCACAAAAGCGGCCATCTGTATGCCGGCTATACCAAGGGAGAAAAAGATACCCAGCAGCGCACCCAGGGCGGCACCGGCCGATGCGCCCAGAATGTCGGGCGATACCAGGGGGTTGCGGAACAGCCCCTGGAACGCGGCACCCGCTACGGCCAGCCCTGCGCCCACTGCCACCGCTGCCACTATGCGCGGGGCTCTGATGTCCCAGACCACGGTCTGAAGCGCTGCATCGCCCTCGCCCCACAGCAGCGCCCAGAAATCGGCCAGCGAAACCGGGGTACGCCCCACGGTGAAGGCCAGAGCGACCCCGCCCAGCAAAGCCAGCAGCGCCCACCATGCACCGAGCCGCCGCATGCTAGCTACGGCCCGCCAGCAAGCGCTGCAACTGACTGGATGACAAGTCCACCTGGTAGAAGCGGCGGTAAAAGTCGCGCGCCACATCGGCCATGTCCTCGGGGAACCGATCGGGGAAGAGCTTGCTGCCCAACCACCAAAGGCCCGGAATACGGTTCACGCTGGGTGGGAAGTCCACCCATCCGAATGGCAGCTTGGGGCTCAGATGAACGCGCCCCTGCCGCACCGCACTCACGCCACGCCACAGCGGCATGCTGGCCACTCCGGCGGCAAAGCTTTGGTCGATGGTGATGATGACCTCCGGATCCCAGGCCAGTACCTGCTCCATGGCCACAGTGGCCAGCCCTCCCTGCGCCCCGTCGGTGACCAGGCCCACGCCCATGGCACTGAACATTTCCACATTGATCGAACCGCTCAAGCCGGTCTCGAGACCCAGCGGGCCACGCGCATAGAACACGCGAGGGTGGGCGCTGCGTGGCACGCGGGCTACCCGTTCTTTTACGGTATCGAGCGTTGCGGCCGCGTAGCGCGCGAGTTCGTCCGCCCGGGCCTGAACGCCCAGCAATTCACCCAGCAACCGGTAACCGGCAGGCACCGCCTCGAGCCGACCGTCCACCAGGGCATAAGGTATGCCTGTCTGGCTCTGCACACGGTCGGCGAGTTCGATGAAGGTGTTGCGCACCGAACCGGTGTCCACGATGAGGTCGGGCTTGAGCGCCAGCACCGTTTCCAGGTTCGCCGTGTTACCCCGTCCGGTGAGACGGCCCAGTTCAGGGCGGTCACCCACACCCGGCAAGAGAAACTCCAGTTCCTCCGCCCGATTGGCCCTGGGCCAGCCGAGCAGGGTCTGGGGTGCCAGCGTGTACAGCCAGATGGCCGCAGGTGGACCCGCAGGAAAGACGCGTGCGATCCGGTCGGGCACCGACACCTGCCGGCCTGCGCTGTCGGTCAGCAAACGGGTGCGGGCCAGCACAGGCAGGGCCACCGCCGCGGCAAGCAGCCCCAAGGCCACCGTCCGGCGGCGGCGGTCAGGCAACATCGAAGCCATGCCGGGCCCATTGAGTTTGCGCATACGGAGACTCCAGTACCTTTGCGAATGCCTGGGCCGCCACACCGGCATCCCGCCGGGTTGTGAGCCCGTAGGCAGCCCCTACCTGCAACGGCTCGGGCAGCGCCACTACCTGCAGGTCGGGCCACTCTGCCCGGGCCGCCAAGGCATTGCTGTAGTAGGTGAGGAACACGTCGGCCTGCCCCTCCTGCATGATCCACGCATAGGTACCGCAGCCGGCAGGGGGACGGGGCGAATCGGGGTTGCCAGTCAGCGGCAGGGCCTTGGCCCGCAGCCGCTCGCCACTGCCCGGACGCCAGGCGTCGGCACGCTCGAACATGGCCCAGGCGTAGTCGCCGGAGGGATCGAATCCGGGCGTGCTGGTGCCTACCCGCACCGCCGGGTCGAGCAAGGCATCCAGCAGCGACCGCGGCGTGGTAACAAGCCCTGGCCGAACCAGCGCACAAAGACGGTTGCGCACCACCGTGCGCGGCGCGGTCCAGCAGCCACCGTTGGCCAGACGCTGGGGGTGGGCAAGGTCCGCAGAAACAAACACATCGGCAGGCTCACCCTGCTCGATGCGTTGGCGCAGGATGCCGGAGGCGCCGAACTCCAGCGCCACGGGCTGGCCAGCCTCTTGCCCAAAATGCTGTGTCACTGCCGTCAGAACCTCGCGCAGGCTGCCTGCTGCCAGCACTTTGAGGTGGGCGTTGGAGGTCGGGGGCTGGATCGTCATGACACAGGGCAATGGTGAGCGCGTGCGATCCCAAGGTTAGCCAAGCCGACCCACCACCGAAATGCCAAGGGCGGTGTTATGTAATTGACTTCATATCTTGCGACGGTGGCCTAGGGCACCACTGCCACGGATTTGACTTGTGCCCAGACCACCAATCCATCGCGCAGCGCCAGGGTCTCCCACGCCCGCCGGGTGATGCGCGCCAGCAGCCATGTGGGCCCACAACGCAGCCTCACCAGCACCTGGGAAGGATGTGCGTCGGGGACCATTGCATCCACCTCGCAGCGAAGATGGTTTTGAATGCTGGTGCCGTCAGGCTCCTGCAACACCACGCTCACGTCCCGAGCCAGCAGACGCATGCGCACCGGCGCGCCTTGCCGCAAACCGGCATCCTTGAGCCACAGGGCACCCCCCGGAAAGCCCACCTTCATCAGGTACCACTGGGGGTCGTGCTCCAGCACCTCGCCGCGCAACAAGACGCCGGCATCCTCCCCGGCCACCACCGGCGTGTCCACCGAAGCCAGCACCTCGGCAACGGGGCCGTGGGCACGCACGGAACCCGCTTCAAGCACCACCAGGTGGCTGGCAAGACGGGCCATTTCGTCCGCCGAGTGCGTCACATAAAGCATGGGCAAGTGCAGTTCGTCACGCATGCGCTCGAGCCAGGGCAATATCTCCTGCCGGCGTGCATGGTCCAGCGCAGCCAAGGGCTCATCGAGCAGCAGCACACGCGGTGCGGTGGCCAGCGCCCGTGCGATGGCCACCCTCTGCCGCTCTCCGCCAGAAAGCTGGTGCGCACGCCGCTGCAACAGATGACCGATACCCAGCAACTCGATAGCGGTGTCCAGCGTGCGCTGCGCCTGCGCCGATGCCACCCGCCGAAGCCCATAACGCAGATTGCCCATCACATCGAGGTGCTCAAACAGGCTGGCCTCCTGAAACACGTAGCCCAAGGCGCGCTGGTGGGTGGGCAGGAACACGCCAGCGGCATCGTCCTGCCACGTCTCCTCACCCATGCGTACCAGTGCGCGCTGCGCCCGCTCCAGTCCCGCCACACAGCGCAACACCGTGGTCTTGCCCGAGCCCGACGGGCCCAACAATACCGAAATGCCACTGGACGGAAGGGTCAGGTCCACCTGCAGCCGAAACTCTGCACGTGGCAGGTCCAGCACGATGCGCAAAGGCTCTTCGGTCATCCCATCACGCGCACAGTACGCCGCCTGAGCAGGGCAAGCCCCAGCAGCACGGTGAACGAAAACACCACCATACCGGCGGCCAGCCAGTGGGCCTGCGCATATTCCATGGCTTCCACGTGCCCGTAAATCTGTGTGGAGACCACGCGGGTCTGGCCCGGGATGTTGCCACCAATCATGAGGACCACGCCGAATTCACCCACGGTGTGGGCAAAGCTGAGGATGGCGGCCGTCAGCAGGCCTGCGCGTGCCTGCGGCAGGGCGACGGTGAAGAACGCATCCATGCGACCAGCCCGCAAGGTGGCCGCCACTTCCATGGGCCGACGCCCCAGGGACTCGAACGCGTGCTGCATGGGTTGAACCGCAAAAGGCAGCGAGGAAATGACCGAGCCCACCAACAGACCGGTGAAACTGAAAGACAGCAAACCCCATCCCATGGACTGGGTGAACTGCCCGAGGGGGCCGTTGGGGCCCATCAGTACCAGGAGGTAAAACCCCAGCACAGACGGCGGAAGCACCAGGGGGAGCGTGACCAGTGCGCCCAGCGGAGCCCGCCAGCGAGACGTGGTTTGCGACAGCCACCACGCTATCGGGGTGGCCAGCACCAGCAGGCACAGCGTGGTGAGCGTGGCCAGCTCGACGGTGCGCTGCACCGCCTGCCACGCCACGGGGTCCAGAGGCATTGAGAAAACAACGCTGGTGGTCAGGGTCAATGGCCGTACCCATACGCACGGATGATGGCCAGTGCCTTGTCGGACTTGAGGTAGGCGAGCAAGGCGCGAGCCGCCGGACTGCCGGCAGCGCGCTGCAACAACACCGCGTCTTGCCGGATGGGGCTGTAAAGCGGTGCTGGCACCACCCAGGCAGAGCCCTCCTTGAGGCGACCGTCTTCGTAAACCTGGGACAGCGCCACGAATCCCAGTTGCGCATTCTCCGTGCTCGCAAACTGGAAGGCCTGGGCAATGCTTTCGCCGAACACGGCCCTGGGCTGCAGAGCCTCCCAGACGCCCATGGCGGTCATGGCCTCCACCGCTGCGGCGCCGTAGGGCGCGACCTTCGGGTCTGCTAGCGCGATGCGCGCAAACGACGCATTGCGCAGCACCTCACCCTGCGAATCGACCAGCGCCGGGTTCTTGCTCCACAGAACCAGCTTGCCTATGGCATAGGTGAAGCGGCTGTCGGCCACCGCGCTGCCTTCCTCCACCAGCCGCGCCGGCGTACGTTCGTCCGCGGCCAGCAACACATCGAAAGGCGCGCCATTCCTGATCTGCGCGTAGAAGCGCCCCGTGGAGGCAAAGGACAACACCGCTCTGTGGCCGGTATCCCGCTCGAACTCGGCAACGATGCGCTGCATGGGCACGGTGAAATTGGCGGCCACCGCGACGGAAACATCGAGGGCGCGCGCGGGAGTGGACACCTGCCACACACCGGCGGCCACCAGCAGGGAAACGCAGCAACGCAGCAGGGAAAGGCGCAGGGAGGACAGCATCACGACAGGACTCCGATTTACCTAAATGGAATAGCGAAAGTGTATCCGGATTCTGCTTTCGCTATTCTTAAATTGAATAGCCAAACCACGCCTTTCCGGCAGAATGGGGTCGGGCTAACATCACGCCATGAACTCCCCCACCCTTCCCCTGGCCAGCGTCCTGGGCCACGACCAGACCGACAAGCGCATCGACATCCTGCGGCGCATTGGAGAGTTGGGCTCCATTTCCGAGGCAGCGCGAAAGGCCGGAGTGAGCTACAAGGCAGCCTGGCAGGCTGTGGAGACCCTGACCAATCTTGCCGGGCAGCCCCTGGTGGACAAGGCAGTGGGCGGCAGTGGCGGTGGCGGGGCCGTGCTGACACCCGCCGGCACGCAGGTGCTGCGGGCTGCCGACGCCATGACCCAAGCGCGCCAGGGTGTGTTGGCCGATCTGGCTCAGCGCGACCCGGGCACCCGCCGTGCCGCGCTGGCGCTGCGCACCAGCATGCGCAACCAGTTCCCCTGCACCGTCACCGATGTGCGTTTGCTGCAAGGCCAGGCTCTGCTGACGCTGGGGATTGGGGCGGATCAACAGGTGCACGCACGGGTGACCAGGGTAAGTGCCCAGCTGATGGGGCTTCGCAAGGGAATGGAGGTGCTTGGGTTGTGCAAGGCAACAGCGGTGCAAGTTCTCCCCGCCGGAGCCGAGCCCCCGAAGGCCAACTCGTTGCACGGCAAGGTACACCGAACCTCCAGGGGCGAGTGCACGGTGGTTCTGGAGGGCGGGGTGCAGCTGGTGGGCTTCGCGCGGGCAGGCTTTGTTCCCCGCCGTGGTCATTCTGTGGTGGCGGTAGTCGATGAAGCCAGTATCGTGATCGGCGCCATGTCCTGATACCGGCCCAGGAACGGTGCCCCGCACCCTTCAGTTGGCCTGGGGCAAGCCAAACACAAAGCGGGTGCCGCGCTTGAACTCGGAATACACATTGACCGGACTGCCGTGGAGTTCCAGGATGCGCTTGACGATAGCCAGGCCCAGGCCTGACCGGGCGCCTACGCCCACATCGTCCGCTTCCGGTGCGCGCCAGTAGCGCTCGAAAATGTAGGGCAGGTGCTCGCTGCGTATGCCGTGGCCGGTATCTCTGACGCTCACGTTCATGAACGCACCGTGATTCTCTATCGCCAGTTCGACCGTACCGCCCACCGCGGTGTGGCGCAGGGCATTGTCTATCAGGTTCTGCAGCACGCGTTCGATCATGGCGATATCGGCCAGCACCCGGGCCTCGGACTGACTCCCGGCCGCCAGGTGAAGCGCAATGCCACGTTGCAGGGCAGCGAGCTGGTAGTTCTGCACGATGTCTTGCAACAGCTCGGCCAAGCAGAACACCTCGGTGTGCGGTGTCACGTGCCCGGCATCCAGTTTGGAGAGTTCGAACAGATCGTCCACCCTTTTGCCCAGCAGGTCCACGTGGCGCAGTGCGGTGCGCAGGTAGGTGGAGCGGGCATCGGCATCGATCGCGTCGCCGCGCAAGATCACCGTCTCGACATAGCCCCGGATACTGGACAGGGGCGTCCTCAGGTCGTGCGAGATGTTGCTCACCAGCTCGCGCCGTTGGCGGTCGCTGTCGGCCAGCTCATGAAACTGCCGCGCAATGCGGTTCTGCAGGTCGGTCACGGAGCTGCGCAGCAGGTCGATTTCGTCGCCCTGTGCGCTGCGGCTTGGAACCCCTTCGCCGCGGAAAGCGCTCAATTCTTCGGTGAGTTGCCGCAGCGGTCGTGTCAAGTGGCGCCACGTCATCCACAGCACTGCAGCCGCCAGCAAGGAGGACGCGGCTGCCGAAAGAGCCATGGCCTGCAGGGTGTGGGAGTTGTCCAGGCTGGCCGTTTCGCTCTGCACCAGCCGGCCATTGAGCACGATGTACAAGTAGCTCTCTACCGGGCCCGCGTCCGACACCAGCGGAGCCACGGAGAAGGTGTTGGAGCGGTCCGGCTGAAGCGGGTCGGTGCCCAGCACAGGCAGCTTCTGGCTTGCGCCAGCCTGGGGGTCCAGCAACTGGCGCACCGGCCCCATGTCCACCTGGGTGCCCACCGGGTCCTGGCCTTGAATGCCTTCGAGTGCATGCGCCAGCACCCGTCCCTGTCGGTCCAGAAAATACACCTCGACGGCGGGGTTGATCTTCATCACATGCATGGCGAGTTCCTGCACACGGGCGCTGCTGGGCCTGCCCTGTGCATCGATCAGGCCAGGCTCCTGGTGGTTTGCCACGTACTGGGCCAGCCCCAGGTTCATGCGCTGCCCAGCCTCCAGGGCGTTTTGCGCGCTGTAGTGCTGTAGCAGCAGGTACATGCCGGCACCGAGCAGCATGATCAGGGGCGCTGCGAGCAGAGCGGCACGCACGTGCAGGCGGCGCCACATGGGCACGGCCATCGCCGCCTGGGTGTTTCTCATGGCTCCGCCTCGAAGCGGTAGCCCACGCCCCATACCGTGTGGATGAAGGCCGAACCGGTTCGCTCATCCCCCAGCTTGCTGCGCAAGCGGTTGATGTGGCTGTTCACGGTATGGTCGTAACCGTCATGGCTGTAGCCCCAGACCTCATCAAGAAGCTCGGAGCGGGTGAACACACAGCCGGGGTGCTGTACGAAATACCACAGCAGATCGAACTCACGCGGGGCCAGTGTCACCTCGCTGCCCGACAACCAGGCACGGCGCTGCAAGCGGTCCACTCTCAGCTTACCGCGAACGACCACGGGAGAATTCGGCGCCGAAGCCGCGTCCTGCGCCACCCTGGTGATGGCCGAGCGCCGCAGCAAGGCTTTGACTCGGGCTTGCAGTTCGATGACGCTGAAAGGTTTGGTGAGGTAGTCATCGGCGCCGAACTCCAGGCCGAGTACGCGGTCCAGTTCGGCACTGCGTGCGGTGAGCATCAGGATGGGCACCGACTGCAGACTGGCCCGCAACTCACGGCAGAGATCCAGGCCGTTCAGGCCGGGAAGGCCGATGTCGAGCACGATCGCGTGCCAACGGTCCTGCAGAGCCAGTTCACGGCCGCTCAGGCCATCGCTGGCCAGGGTGACCTGGGCGGGCAGATCCGACAGGTGCAGCGCAATCAGTTCGGCAATGTCGCGCTCATCCTCCACCACCAGAATGTCCCGGTTCGGAGCGCTGGCCTGCAGAGGGGTGGGCCGCGGAGCGCCCGATGTGGCGGCGCGTGCGCCTGTGGTGGGCTGATTCATGGTGTCCACAGCCCCTTGCGCTGGGCTTGTGTGTCAAGGCGCTGCAGGTCTGCAGCCCAGTCGATGCGGGCGCTGCTGATCACCTCGACGCGCTGGTTGTTCATCGCCTCGCCGGGGTCGGGTTGCCGGGTCAGCCAACGGTCGCGCTGGTGCAGCACACGCTCCACCACCGGCAGGTACATGCGGAGAAAGCCGATCAGCCACTGTGCGGAGGCACTGTGGTCGGGCAGGTCAGCAGGCAGCGTCCATCGGCGCAGCCATGCCAGCGTGGTGGACGTGTCGAGCCAGTAGCCACCCGTGACCCACCGGTTCACGGTGAACAGAGAAACCGGCAACCCCCGAGCATCCAGACCCACCGCAATCAGGTGAGAAGGATCGGAACCCGGACCAGCCGCGGCGCTTCGCCTGCGGCGACCCGTGCGCGTGGCGTGTGCGAACAGGTGCACGTGTCCGTGTTCCAGGCCGCCCGCGCGATGGCAGTGGTAGAAAAACTGGACGCCTTGGGCCAGGTCTCTGACGTCCGACGGTGGATAGTGCTCCATGGCCAACACCGGCGCACCTCTCACCCAGCTCTGGATGAGCGAGCCCGCCTCGGCGGTGGCACGCGAAAAGCCTTCCAGGCCGAGCTGGGCCGCACGCCATGTGTGGCCCAGCTCGGCGGTAGAAAGCTTTTGAATGGGCAGGCGCATGGACTTTGGTCGTGCGGGACCACCCCAACCTTACTTACTTCTTGGCGCCGCAAGCCGCGCATTTCTTGGCAGCACAGGCCGCGCACTTCTTGGCCTTGCAGGCAGCACACTTCTTGGCGGCACAGGCGGCACACTTCTTGGCGGCACAGGCCGAAGCAGTTCGGCACTTCGGCGCGCAGCTCGCCATGGCGCAGCCGCTGAGCGCAGCCGAAGCGGTGACGACGGCAGTGGCGAGAGCGCGGGAGAGGTTGTTGGACAGAGATTTCATGGTGAGGACCTTTTCAGTGGTTACAGGGAACGGAGGAACAAGAGCCCAGAGAGAACAGGTGGGCGGCGGGAGAAACGAATTCGTGGAAAGGGGCTGCCAGAACGGCGGCAGGTTCACTGGTCCTTCAGGGTTGGCCAGTTCTGGTTCGCTTTCTGGATGTAGCCGGCGATGTCGGCCTGCCAGCGCCGCTGGATGCCACGGCTCAGGTTGAGGTAGAGCTTGCCGTCCACGACAGCAAACGCATTGGGGTCGATCTCGGGTTTGGCCCCCTGCGCCACGCCAAAAGCGCAGTAGCCACCGTATTGGGGTTCGTAGCGGGCGGGGTCGGCCTGAAAGGCCTGCAGGTGTGCGGCGTTGGCAAACCAGTAGGTGGCGCCGTTCCAGCTGGCGGTGAAGTCGGGCGAGCCCTTCACAGGCTTGCCCAGAACAAAGTAGGCCACCGGGTCGTAGCCCTGCACTGCCACGCCCTGGGCGTTGATGTTCACAGGACCAGAGGCCTTCGCAGCCAGGGGTGTGAAGACGACCAAACTGGTCAGGGCCAGGGCCAACAGGTGCCGACGGGTCTGTCCTGCGGCGGTGGCGCTGCCTGCACGGGTCCGTGTTGTGTTCATGGTGATTCGATTCCGTGTGGTGTTGATGGAGGTCCAGTCTGCCCAGCCACCCACCCACAGTCCTCACCAAACCATCACGAATTCCTCATGAATCTCCTGGGTGTGCCACCGCCGGTCTCTACCGCTGCCCACCCCGCGCGGGCCTCATTCCGGCCCGCAAGGCCCCCTGTCTGGCCGCGCTGCCCCAGGGGCTTCCTGGAGCAGCCGTGAACTTATGGCCCGAATATTGCTCGCAATGCTCGGCGTTATTGATAAAAGCGCAAAACACTGATGAGCCATTTTGATATTTATGTGAACCTCCGGTATCCAGCGCCAACACTCAAGCCGCCACCATCACGACAACAGGGAACGGATTTTCGGGGCCTATTTCATGCAATCTGAAGACTACGTGGTTCACATGCGCCGGGTGCAGACTGCCCAGCGGGACTTGAGCGATCTGGGCCTGATCTGG
>Ga0075157_10001077_pt1 | contig 18036 bp, 8 predicted proteins | sample JI81BgreenDNA_FD_70967 | JGI IMG/M metagenome (GOLD analysis project Ga0075157, IMG submission 70967) | Wastewater effluent complex algal communities from Wisconsin, to seasonally profile nutrient transformation and Carbon sequestration -... | ecosystem: Engineered > WWTP > Effluent > Algae...
CGTCTTCATTGTATCACAAATCAGTTTGGAATTTGGTCAACGGTTACAAAGCAGAGATGAAAGAAGGTTATGAGGATTGGGAATTTTGGGTTAATTGTCACAAACATAGCATTCCTTTTTTTGGAACGAGAGAAATAGTTCTTAATTATCGTCAGGTTCATGGTTCTAGAAATGAAAAAGCTCAACAATATCATCACAAATTGGTAGCACAAATTGTTTGTTACAACCGGGAACTTTACGATATGGAAAGCGTGAATAATGCTGAAAAGCTATTGGAACTAATCGCAAGTTAATCTTGATATCATGTCCGGTGGATTACCCTGATTCCTGTAGGGGCGGGTTCACCAATAATATTTGCCAAAAACGGACAATCTCACAAACCCGCCCCGGCAATTGTATTATGGGCGATCGATCGGACATGATATGATTCTTTATTATTGAGTCCACAAAAACAAACTTTGTTTGTGGAGGATCGAATTCTATTCGCCGTAAAAAGATGATTGTTAAATCGAATTTGATATAACATCCAAAAAACGCTTAACCTGTTTTTCCCAAGTCCAATCCAGCATGAAATTAGCCGCTGCTAAACCGCGACTTTTAGCTTGTTGCCGATTAGTATAAACTTGCTCCAAAGCCTCGACAACTTCTGCCACATCAGACTCTCCCCAACCTTCTACACCGGAAAAAGGAGGAGTTAGTTTAACTCGTCCTTGACTCCATAAAGGATAGCAAATGTGGCTGTAAATCAAGTCTAAATGACCAGTATTTGCTGATAAAATAGTCGGAATTCCGCAGGCCATACTTTCCATCGCGACTAAATTAGTACCGCCTTCACAGCGGTTGGTGAAAACAGCGCAGTCGGCTTCTCGCAAAATTTGTCCGGTGAGGTGATTGGGAATTAAGCCTATGTCGATAAAAGAGTCAACGGGCAAACCGTTAGCCACTAACCATTGCGAAATTCCTAAACTTCCGTCCCGGTTGATATTGGGAAGTCCCGCAACGTTTCCAGTTTGTTCGATTCCTAGCATATACTGAGGCCAGAAGTTGTGCCATGTTGTTAGTAACAAAGCCTCTGGATGTTTGGCGCGAAATCGTTTGAAAGCGGCAATTACAATATCTTGACCTTTGCGATATTCCAGTTTGCCGCCGGAGAAAATGACGAAGCGATCGCCAAATAGATTAGATTTGGGTGCAGGATGGAAAATTGTTGGGTCAATTCCTTGATGTACCATCGCCACATTAGTCAAGCCGTGGCTTCTCAAAACATCGGCATTCCAGTTGGAACCGGCGACAATCACGCTATATTTTTTGGCTGTTTCTAGTGCTTCTGCTGTGATTCGCGTGTCTTCAAAAAATATGACTCCTATTTGACAATCGCTGGTAATTTGATTGTCAACTCCAGAGGATGCTAAATTATTCCCTAAAGCGTAAAGTACGGGAAAATTACAACTGATTTGTTTGTCGGAATTGGTTGCTACTAATTCCTGAAAACTTTTGTGCTTTTCAATGACAGGTAACAACAGCGATTTATGCAGCGGATTCATCGATTCTGAGGTGATTGATGGCGGTGTTAAAAGTGCAACTTCCCAGGCAGGATTTTGCCGCAGTTGTAGTGTTAAATTCAGGGCGTAAATTCCCCAGCCGCTGGTGATGCCGATCGGCCAACTGATGCCCATTCCGGTAATTTGTGGGGGAGTTTCTGGGGGTTGAAGCCGAGGCGGAGCCTCTGAATATGCGTTACCAGGCAGAGCTTGGTAACGAGTAGATTGTAGGGGCGGTGCCCCCGTGCCCGCCCTCTCTAGCAAGGCTGCTTTTATACGATCGCACACTCCATCCCAATCACCGGCTTTTTGTTGCCTAAACAGACGCACAGTGGGATACCAAGGGCTATCTTCGCGTTCCAGCATCCAGCGCCAATCGGGCACAAAAGACAGCAAAATCCAGACTGGTTTGCCCAAAGCACCAGCCAAATGCGCGACAGAAGTATCTACACAAATTACTAAATCGAGTTGCGAAATAATTGCTGCTGTGTCGGCAAAATCGACGCAATTTTCGCTCAAATCTTCAATTTTGTGTTGCTTTAATAAAGTAATATCGCCCCCTGACAAATCTTTCTGAAGACTGTAAAAATTCACTCCAGGAACATCTACAAACTTCACAAAATCGCTCAATTTACACGATCGCCGATGGTTGTTGCGGTGCAGCGGGCCGCCCGCCCACACGATACCTACTTTGAGTTTATTGTTCGGCTTTAAATAAAATTTAAAATCCTGTGGCGGTGCTAAATAAGGAATATTCGCCGGTATATTTTCCCAAGTAGTTCCCAGAATTCTGGGCAAACTTAGCAGCGGGGCTTGCACTTGAAAATCTATCAAATCGCTCGGCTTGACTCCAATTCGATCGACTCCGGCAATTCCTTCAAATAAACGCTTCAGCAAGACATGACAAGCCACAATAACTTTGCCGCCTTTTTGCTTAACTAAAGGCGCGTAGCGGATAAATTGTATCGTATCGCCAAAACCTTGTTCAGGGTGCAATAAAATTGTTTTTCCCTGCAAATTAGAGCCGTCCCAAAGCGGTTTCTCAAAAGAGCGCGAATCCAATTGTTGAGTTTGCCAGCGCGATTCGTACTCCGCAAAACCACGCTCAAAATTTCCAGTTAAGAGCAAAGCTAAGGCTAGTCTCAAGCGCCAATTTGGCGAGTTGGGACGTAGTTGAATTGCTTTATTGTAGAAGTCGATCGCCTCTGCGACTTTTCCTTGTTCTTCGAGGGCGGAACCCAAATATAAGTTTGTTTCGCTCAGATTGGGATCGGTTTCTAGCGCTTGTTTGTAATGCGAAATTGCCTCGATTATTTGCCCGTTTTCCTGTTTGAGATAACCTAAACAACTGTGGGCTTCTGCGTGGCTGGGTGAGGCGGCAATTACTTGTTCATAACGAGCGGCTGCCTCTGCTTTTTTACCTTGTTTTTCTAAGGCCTTTGCTATGTAAAATTGTACCTGTGGCGGCGATAAGGCAAATCGAGGCGAAGCTTCGGTATCTCCGTTACCAGGCACAGCCTGGAAACGAGTAGATTGTAGGGGCGGTGCCCCCGTGCTCGCCCTCTCTAGCAAGGCTGTTTTTATGCTCTCTAGCAAGGCTGTTTTTACGCGATCGAATACTTCCTCCCAATCGCCCGGTGTTTGCTGCCGAAACAGCCGCGCTGTCGGATACCAAGGGCTATCTTCGCGTTCCAACATCCACCGCCAATCCGGCATAAAACACAGCAAAATCCATACGGGTTTACCCAAAGCACCGGCTAAGTGCGCGATCGCAGTATCCACGCAAATTACTAAATCTAGTTGCGATATCACCGCCGCAGTATCGGCAAAATCGTTCAAATTGTCGCTCAAATCTATCACGGGAATTTGAGTTAACAAAGTACGATTTTCAGGCGATAAGTCTTTCTGAAGACTGTAAAAACTTACACCGGGAACATCTAACAATTGCAGGAAATAGCTTAAATCGCTCGATCGCTGAAAATCCTTCAAATGTTCCGAACTTCCCGCCCACGCAATCCCAACTTTGAAATTGCCATCGGAATTTAGAGAAAATTGCCAATGCGGCGGCGCAGCTAAATAAGGAACATTTGCGGGTATATTTTCTAAATTTGTTCCCAGAATATGAGGCAAACTCATCAGCGGTGCTTGCACTTGGAAATCGGGCAATTCATCCATCCGAACCGCCACTTGTTCGATGCCAGGAATCTGCTTAAATAAACGCTTCAGTTCTTGATAGCAAGAAAGGATTACTTTGCCGCCTTTTCGCTGCACAATGGCTGCGTATCGCACAAATTGAATAGCATCGCCCAAACCTTGTTCGGATCGGAGCAAAATAGTTTGCCCATTCAAATCTGAACCATCCCAAACTGGTCGATTAAAATTCAACCGTGGCAATTTTTTCGCCTGTTCTGTTTGCCACCGCCACTCGTATTCTGCTAAACCGCGCGGCAAGTCCCCAGTTAACAGCAAAACTAAGCTTAAATTGAAGTGACTTTTAACACAATTTGCATCAAGTTCGAGAGCTTTACTGTAACACAAAATTGCTCGATTTACGTCTCCTAATTGTTCAACAGCACTGCCTAAATTAGTAAGAGCTTCTAGATAATTAGGGTTCAAAGATATGGCTCGTTCCAAGCTAGAAATTGCCTGTTCTATTTTTCCCGCCCCCAAGCGTAACGTTCCCAGGTGATAGTGTCCTGCAGGATTGTTAGGTTCTGCTTCAATTGCCCGCTCGTAAAGCCGTTGAGCCTCGTCTAGCTGAGATTGTGTTTGCATCGCCGCACCCAAATTTACCAGCGCCGGCACGTAATTGGAATTGACAGAAAGTGCTTGATGAAAACACGCGATCGCACTTGGCAACTCGCCCTGCTGCTGGAGTATCGCGCCGAGATTGTTGAGAGCTTTGACGTAAACCGGATTCAGGGCGATCGCCTTTTGAAAGCAAGATATAGCAGCCATTATATTGCCTTGATCTTGCAGCAAAATACCCAAGTTATTGTGAGATTGAGCGCAGTTAGGGTCAATTTCGCTCGCGCGCTGATAATAGGTGGCAGCTTCGGCTAAATCGCCTGTTTGGTGCAGCGTCACTGCCAAATTCGTGGCGGTCTCTATCGAATTTGGCTGCAAAACCAAAGCATTTTTAAAATAAGCGATCGCCTCGGCAAATCTTCCTTGCGCCTTGAGAATATTTCCCTGATTAAACTGTCTTTGATATAATTCAATATTGGTTAGACTTTCTCTGGGCGGTATAGCTGGTTTATGCTGGACAATTCTTTCTCTCAGCGCCAAAGCAGCTTGTTCTAAAACTCCTTCCCAATCTCCCGCTGTAGACTGGCGAAACAGCCGCGCCGTGGGATACCAAGGACTATCTTCGCGTTGCAACATCCACCGCCAATCCGGCACAAAACACAGCAAAATCCACACGGGTTTGCCCAAAGCACCAGCCAAGTGTGCCACACAAGTATCTACAGAAATCACTAAATCCAGAGCCGAGATTGCCGCCGCAGTATCCGCCAATTCGTGCAAATAAGAGCTTAAATCTGTTACGGCTATTTGCTCTAACAAAGCGCGATCGTCTGCTGTCATTTCCTGTTGCAAGCTGTAAAAATCTGCTCCCGGAATATCTAACAGTTTTGTCAACAATTTTAGCGGTAACGATCGCACCTTATTTTGGGAATTTTTAGGATTTCCTGACCATACAATTCCCACTTTCAAATTAGTAGTTGGATTGAGAGTAAATTCCCAACCGGGCGGCGGAGCTAAATAAGGAACTTTGGCGGGTATAGTTTCTAAAGTTGTTCCCAGAAGATGAGGCAAACTCATGAGCTGCGCGCGCACTTGAAAATCCGGCGCATCCTCTGGATTAACTATTAACGCATCGATTCCAGAAACTTCTGCAAACAAGCGCTGCAAGTGCGGCAAACACCAAACAATTACCCTACCGCCTTTTTGTTTGACTAAATCTGCATAGCGGATAAACTGAATTGCATCGCCTAAACCCTGTTCCGGGCAAAGCAAAATAGTTTTTCCCTCCAAATTTTTACCATCCCAAACCGGCTGAATAAAGTTGTGGCGCCGGAACTGTTTTTCTTTAACTAGGAGTCGCCATTCGTACTCGCAAAAACCACGCTGAAAATCTCCCGCCAGCAGCAAAGCTAAACCTAAATTTAGGTGAGATTCGGGGCTAGCGACATTAAATTTAACTGCTTGGCTGTAGTAGGTGAGAGCATCCGCAAATTGTCCGCGATCGTGCAAAGCACTTCCCAAACTGGTGAGGGGATTGATATAACCGGGTTTGAGTACGATCGCCCGACGGTAACAATCGATCGCCTCTGCCATATTTCCCGCTTCCTCAAAAGCTTTGCCGAGATTGTTCAAAGCTTGTGGAAAGTCGGGTTTCAGCCTCAAAGCTTGCTGGTAGCAGGCGATCGCATCTTCAATTTTGCCCTGTTTGTGCAGGACAATTCCCAGATTGCCGTGAGCCTGTGCACTGGCTGGCGATGCCTGAATCGCTTGCTGGCAAACAGCTAAATCCTCATCCAACTTATCTGGGCTAGACAGTGAACTCAGATAAGCGAGATCAGTTTCTGCCCAATCCGGTTGCAGCGCCAGAGCTCGATCGTAGTATGCGATCGCATCGGAAATTTTGCCCTGTCGGATCGAGGCGTATGCTAAATGCTGCAAAGCCTCCACATCATTGGGAGCGAGCGCGATCGCCTGTTCGTAATTCGCGATCGCCCGTTCGTAATTCGCGATCGCATCCTCCCCTTGTGCCTCCAAAGCAATTCCCAAATTCAAATAAGCCGCCGCGCAATTAGGATTGACTTGAATCGCTTGCTCGTAGCAGCTTATAGCCTCCGCCACATCCCCTTGCTCTTCCCGCAACAGGCCCAAATTAATCAGCGCTTCCGCGCAATTCGGGTTCAAAGAAAGCGCCCGCTGATATTCTGCGATCGCCTCTTCAGTCTCCCCTGCTTCCGCGAGCGCGCTGCCCAAATTGCTCGCAGTTTCCGCCAAATTACCGTCGATGAAGAGGGCTTGTCGGTAGTGCGCGATCGCCTCTGTTAGCTGGCCGGTATGCTGTTTAACAACGCCTAAATTGCTGTGCGCGGCTGCGTAATTAGGATCGATCGCGATCGCTCGCTCGTAACAAGAGATCGCACCGCCCCAATCGGCTTGCTGCTGCAAATCCACGCCCAACCGAAACTCTGCATCCGCCCCATCCGACGGGACAAATGCAGCAGCAACCGCGCCTAGAGCTTCCGCCACCCGATCGAAAACGTCCTCCCAGTCGCCCCGCTGATGCTGGCGAAACAGCCGCGCCGTCGGATACCAAGGACTATCTTCGCGCTGCAACAGCCACCGCCAATCCGGCGAAAACGCCAGCAAAATCCACACTGGTTTGCCCAAAGCCCCCGCCAAATGGGCGACAGCGGTATCGACGCTAATGACTAAATCCAGTTTGGCGATCGCAGCAGCAGTATCGGCCAAATCGCCAAAATGCGGGCTCAAATCTACGATCGACCTTTGATTCAACAGCGCGCGATCGGCCTCAGAAACCTCTTTCTGCAAGCTGTAAAAACTTACCCCCGAAACGTCCAAAAGCGGCAGAAACTGACTCAAACTGCACGAACGCTGCTTGTTTTTGCGGTGTTTTGGATTCCCCGCCCAGACAATCCCAACTTTCAAAGTGCGATCGGGCAAAAGTCCAAATTCAGCACCCGCTGGCGGAGATAAATAAGCAGTATTTGCCGGGATTGTTTGCAGATTTGTACCAAGAATATAGGGCAAACTCAACATCGGCGCTTGCACGTCAAATTCCGGCAGTGGCTCCCCTTTAACTATTAGCAAATCAATGCCCTCAACCGTTGCAAATAAACGGTGCAATTGCGGGTAACAGCCCACAATAACCCTACCGCCTTTATTTTTGACGATCGCAGCGTAGCGAATAAACTGAAGCGAATCACCTAAACCTTGTTCGGCGTGCAGCAAAATAGTCTTTCCCAGCAAATCAGAACCGTCCCATAGAGGCCGGTATTCTCTTGCCGAAACACTATTATCCGGCCCCGTCAAAAAACAGGAATGACCAGTGTGAAATTCTTTAATTTGCCAGCGCCACTCGTATTCAGCGAGACCATTTTCCAAATCTCCCACCAACAGCAAAGCCAAGGATAAATTCAGGTGAGCGCTAGCATGATTTGGATTTAAATGAATCGCTCGTCTGTAGCAGGATATCGCATCTTCTACCGCACCTTTTTCCAGAAATGTCCTGCCTAAATTGTTGATAGCTTCCACAAAATCCGGCAGCAATTCTAGAGCTTTGTGATAATAATCCAGCGCATCTTCTAAATTGCCCTGTTCTTGCAAAACAGTTGCCAGATTGTTGTAAGCTTCCCAGCTATGCGGATTAATTTCCAGCGCTCGCCGGTACAGCTCGATCGCCCTGAAAAGTTCGCCTTTTTCTTGCAGCGCCACGGCTAAATTAATCAGTGCAGGTACGAAATCCGGTTGAGCTACAAGAGCTTGCTCGTAATGTGCGATCGCCTCTTCCGCTTGACCTTGTTCCTCAAAAATCTTGGCCAAGTTGTAAGCTGTTTGAGGAATATTTGGAGCGATGGCTAAAGCTTCTCGGTAGTGCGGGATAGCGGCTTCTAATTCGCCCTTTTCTTGCTTGAGAAAACCAAAATTAATCCGCGCTTGAACGCAATTTGGCTCAAGAGATATAATCTGTTCGTAAAGGGCGATCGCCTCTTCCCGATCGCCTGTTTCCATTAAATGCTCTGCTTGCCGCAATAAATCCTCTAAAACAACCAAATTCTCCCCGCTGTTTCCGATCGCAATCGATGTCTCAATCCCCTGCGATTGCTTAGCTGCAGAGCCTTCTGCTAACCCTTCGCTCGCAATCGCAAATATTTGTTTACTCTCTTGAACTACGCTTGCACCTGTCATTTTGACAGCTACATAATCGAGGTCAGGCTTATGATTAGCCGTCATTGCGAGTGAAACGAAGTCAAGCGAATCTTTGGCAGACTCCTCGGAATAACTAGCAGTATTGGCGATCGCAAATAAACTCAAAGCCGCCTGTACTTCCTCAAACAATTCTTGCCAACTTTCCGGCTGACTTTGGCGAAAAAGCCTCGCAGTTGGATACCAAGGATTGTCTTCGCGATCCAGCAGCCAACGCCAGTCAGGAGCAAAAGAAAGCAGCACCCAAACCGGTTTTCCTAAAGCACCAGCTAAGTGCGCCACAGCCGTATCGACACTAATGACTAAATCCAGTTGAGATATAGCCGAAGCGGTATCAGCAAAGTCGTTCAAATGCGGAGTTAAATCCGGCACTAAGTGTTGGTGTAACAAAGTGCGATCGCTCTCGGACAAGTTTTTTTGTAAACTATAAAAAGCAATTCCCGGAACATCCAAAAATCGAATAAAATCGCTCAAGCTGCAAGAACGCTGATTGTCTTTCCGGCGCTTCGGACTTCCCGCCCAAACAATCCCTACCTTCAACTTGGCATCAGAAGAAAGCGCAAATTTGCACTCAGCAGGCGGATATAAATAAGGAACATTTGCTGGTATTGTTTCCAGAGTTGTCCCCACAATTCGCGGCAAACTCATCAGCGGCGCGTGAACATCAAATTCTGGTAAACCTTCCAAACGAACTGATAAATATTCAATGCCGGCAACTGTCGCAAACAACCGCATCAGTTCTGGATAGCAAGCCACCATAACTTTAGCCCCTCGGCTGCGAAGAATCGGCGCGTAGCGAATAAACTGAATAGAATCGCCAAAGCCTTGCTCGACGTGGAGTAAAATAGTTTTTCCCTGCAAATCCGAACCATCCCAAACCGGCTGTTTAAATTGCCTCGGTTGTAGTTGCGGAGTGCGCCACCGCCACTCATATTCAGCAAAACCGCGCTGAAAATCTCCGAACAATAGCAAAGTTAAGGCGAATTCCAGGTGGGCGATCGCGTTTTCTGGCTGCAATTCCAAGGCTCGACTGTGACAAGAAAAAGCTTCTTGAAATTCTCCTAAATCGACCAAAGCGTGTCCGAGATTATTAATAGCCTCCACGAAATCTGGCTTTAAATTTAGGGCTTGTCGGTAGTGGGATATTGCTGCTTTTGCATTGCCTTGTTCGTGAAAAAATGCTCCTACATTGTTGTGAGCTTCGGGATTGTTGGGGTCTAGTTTTACCGCTTGCTGGTAGCAGTTGAGAGCTTCTGCTAATTTACCTTGCTGCTGCCAAACTGTTCCCAAACCCATCAGGGAATATGTCAAATTTGGATTGATTTTTAAAGCGTGCTGGTAACAGGCAATTGCCTCATTTAAGTAATTCTTCTGTTTAAATATATGTCCTAAATTGTGCGCTGTTTCGTGCAGATTGGGGTCAATTCGCAGCGCTGCTTGGTAATATAAAATAGCTGCATCTATTTCGCCTAATTGCTGTTTTGACCAGCCCAAATTATTGTAGGCGAGTGCGGAGTTGGGCTGGATTTTGATGACTTGTTCGTAACTGGCGATCGCCCTTTGATACTCGCCTACATCGAGCAAAAGATTAGCCTTATTTAAATGTGCTTCTACAAAATCGCGGTTTTGGGCGATCGCCTTTTCGTAAAAGTCGATCGCCTCTGCAATCTTTCCCTGCTGTCTCGCCGCTATTCCCAACAAACACAGCACGTTTGCTGATTCCGGCTGCACTTCTATTATTTGCCGATACAAATTCTCAGCTTCTAACAAACGTCCCGCTTGGTGATGTTCCCAAGCTAATTTCAAAGAGTCTTCGGCACCCAGTGTACAGGCAGATTTCCGCAATTTTTTTTGAGAAGCCATAGTTGTCTTAGTTGTTTGGGAGTTCGCTAACTGGTAATTGCCAACTTCTTCTAATGTGTTAACTCTTCCTTCCTTCTTCCTTCTTCCTTCTTCCTTCTTCCTTCTTCCTTCTTCCTTCTTCCTTCTATCCTTTACATCCGTTACATAATCCGTTGCCGAACTTCCGACTTCCTTCTTGCTTCTTCCCCCTTCCATCGGAGTGACATCCGTTACATCCGTTACATCCGTTACATCCGTTACACAATCAGTTGCCGAACTTCTACCCCAACAAACAAGCTGCGGGGAAAATCAGATATTCTAAGAAAAACAACTTCCAGATAAACTGATAAAATGCCGCAATTTCTATTTTATCGTCCAAATCAACTTTCGCGCTCCAAAACCACATCAAACCCAAAGCCGCCAAATGAGAAACTGCCAGAAACACTAAATTAACATTAGACAATACGATCGCTCCCGCAAAAGTCGCGCCCAAATAACAAACCGTCAACACCCAGCGAGATAAATTAAAGACAGCCGGCTTGCCCAGCTCAATCGTAAACGTAGTAATATTATATTGCTTGTCCCCTTCCATGTCGGGGATATCTTTAAAAATGGCGATCGCAAACGTAAACACCACAACAAAAACCGTCAGCACCCAAACTTCCGCAGGAATCTCAAAAGACACACTCTCCAAACTCCAGCCAGAAAAAGCGCTTTTCGCCCCTCCCAAACCCAACACCCAATTAAAGTGCAAAAATAACCCTAAATTTACGATCGCGCCCCGCACCGTAAAAATGCACAGCGCCGCCCACAAAGGAAACCGCTTCAGCCGAATTGGCGGCAGAGAATAAGCAGTCCCGATCGCCAAACTAACACCAACAGTAGCCAGCAAAAACGGGCCTTGTAAAACAGCAGTCAAAATTGCTATAATTCCCGTTGCAATTACAATTAATTCCCCGGTTTTCCTAGAAAACGCTCCCGACGCGATCGGCAAATACGGCTTATTAATTTTATCAATTTCAACATCTTCTAACTGGTTCAATCCCACAATATAAATATTGCCGCAAATGCAAGCCAACCAGGCAAAAGCTAGGGGCAAAAGTACAGGATTAACAAATAGCCGCGAACTTTGGGCGATCGCGTACAAAGCCAATACACTCAAGCTAGTACCCACAATTGTGTGCGGCCGAGAAAACTCCCAAAATGCGCTCACCCAGCTTTGCGGAGCCGAGCCATTCTTATCAATCCAAGACTTGCCAATCGAATCATTGCCCATAAATCTCACACCCACGCCAAAAAAATAATATTCTGTAGGGTGCGTAATACGCACCTTACTCATTAACTCAAAACTCAAAAATTCTCTGATATATGCCTGTTATTTTACAGCACAAATCATGCCAAAACGAATCAACCCGCTCTGATATCCACGGCTCATCAATCCGAGAGCAAGTGCTGCTTGAATAGTCGTCCAACCGCTAGTTAGCAAACCCCAAATCGCGCTCGGAGTCAAAGCAGAATCGATCACCACATCCCAAAAAGGAGCAACAGATTTTGACCAATCAGCCGTGCGAATACTTGTCAAAGGCAAACTGCGGACAATTTCCTCATATTCCGGCAAAGAAATCACATAAGGCAAAGCATAAACCCGGTAAATTTCTGCCAATTGCTTTCTCTCTTCATCAGTTAATTCACCCGCCGTTTCTCCCAGCGGGCGGTGACACCAAGTTGCCAATATCAAAGTTCCTCCCGGCTTGAGTACGCGGCAGCATTCCTGCAAAAACTTAATTTTGTCTGGCATATGTTCGCCGCTTTCGAGCGACCAAACCAAGTCGAATGACTCGTCAGGAAAAGGCATATTCAAAGCATCGGCCACCAAAAAATTCACATTGCTTTCAAGCCCAGCAATTTTAGCGCGTTCGGTCGCTCTGTTGGCCTGTACCGGACTCAGAGTAATCCCGGTAGCTGTAACGCTAGCGCCCGTTTTGTTGAGTTCGGGCGATCGGCTAAAATCTCGATCGACCCCGCCATCCAACTTTAAATTATTTTGAGCGATCCTCTTCGAGGGCTGCGCTAACGAACTAAACTTTTCCGTCAAATACAGCGTGCTGCCGCCGATCCCGCAACCGACATCGAGAATGCGGTAAGATTCACCCAGTGCCTTCTCTGACGGGACTCCAGCCCAAGCCAGCAGTTCTTCTATCAAATCTATCTGAGCCTGTCGGCGCTCTTTTTTCAAATTGCCATCCGGGCCGTAGTAACCGTGGTGCATATGTTCGCCCCACACCTGCTCCCACAAACCGCTAGAAGCGTCGTAAAGTTGCTGAATTTGCTGGTAAAGTGTTGATGTCATCGCCGGATCGCAAGTTATTAAAGGAATTCTACCGTTATTTTCCCGCTGTTGTCATAGAATTTGGCGATTGAGTTCGATCGGTCTCCGGCCTTCGCCAGATAGAGATGTCCTGATTTCAAGCCCGACGATATATTTGTGGGTTCCCTCTCAAATCCCAAATCCAAAATCTCAAATCTCAAATCCCAAATCTAAAATCTAAAATCTAAAATCTAAAATCGAATGACTGTCTCGCGAACCATTGCTTTGGGCTTTCTCGCTGTCATCCTCGCAGGTACTCTATTGCTGATGATGCCCTTTTCCACAATTGATGGAACTTGGAGCGATCCAATAACAGCACTGTTTACCTCTACTTCCGCTGTCTGCGTCACGGGCTTGTCGGTTGTAGATATCGGAAAATATTACTCTTTTTGGGGGCAACTGTGCCTAGTTTTACTGGTGGAAATAGGAGCCTTGGGCTACATGACAGCCACGACTATCTTGCTGCTGTTATTGGGCCGTCGCTTTGGCTTGAAAGAAAAAATTGCCCTGCAACAATCTCTCGACAAATCCGGGCTAGCCGGCGTAGTGCAACTCGTGCAGTCAATTCTAGCAACAACCGTTTTGTTTCAATTAACAGGAGTGTTTTTGCTGATGACGGTTTTCGTCCCCCAGTACGGATTTAAAGACGGTCTGTGGTTGGCGGTATTTCACAGCATTAATGCCTTTAACAACGCGGGTTTTAGCATCTATTCAGATAATTTGATCGGCTACATCAATTCGCCTATGGTTAACTTCACAGTCTGCAGTTTAATCATATTTGGGGGAATCGGCTATCAAGTCATTATGGAATTGTACCTGTGGCTGCGCGATCGCTTCAACAAAAGCCCTATCTGCACAGTTTATTCCCTAAATTTCAAAGTCGTTACCACTACAACTGCTGTCCTTTTGATTTTAGGAACGCTAGCCTTTTTTGTGCTGGAATACGACAACCCAGAAACTTTCGGCTCTCTAAATTTTCCTCAAAAGGTGATGGCAGCTTGGTTTCAATCTGTTACTTCCCGCACGGCGGGATTCAATACAATTGACATTGGCAAAATGAGCGAAGCATCGCTATTTCTGACTGTCGCGCTGATGTTTATCGGCGCCAGTCCTGGCAGCACCGGCGGCGGAATCAAAACCACAACTTTTAGAATATTGTTTTGCTGTACCACAGCAGTTCTCGAAGGTCAGGAAGATGTGGAGTGCTATCAGCGTCAAATCCCGCCAGCAATGATTCTAAAAACTATTAGTGTAGTCTTCGGTTCCATGTTGGTCGCGTTCACATCTGCAATCTTAATTGAGTTGACCAATCCCGAACTAAAATTTATCGAAGTGCTATTTGAAGCAGTTTCAGCTTTTGCTACGGTCGGCCTTTCCACAGGGATTACAGCCAAGATTTCAGCGATCGGTAAGCTGGTTTTGATTGCTACAATGTACATAGGTCGTGTTGGCGTGCTGATGCTGATGAGTGCCGCTGTCGGCGACCCCAAACCCAGACCTTTTAAGTATGCTGAGGAAAGTTTGTTAGTGGGATAAAAAATCCTGCCTCGTTGCTGATAATCTAAACAATGGGTGACAACCCAAATCAACTTTTACTACTTACCCAAAAATCAAAAGGAGGCGGCGCTGTCTCTGCTAACATTTAAACAGCAAGACGCTCAGCGCTGGATATTCAGTGAACCTGTCATCTTTAAATTTTTTTCGCACTTTGCGCGCCGACAACAAGCAGTTTGCCGTTATTGGTTTGGGACGCTTCGGCAAAGCTGTGTGTTCTACTCTGCACGGTTTGGGTTACGAAGTCCTGGGAATTGACACCGATGAAAAAAAAGTAACTCAAGCTTTGAACGATCGCATTGCGGCTCACGTTTTGCAGTTAGATTCTACTGAGCCTAGCGCTCTTGCGGAAGCCGGTATATTTGAATTTGAAACAGTAATTGTTGCGATCGGCAATTATCTAGGAGAAAGCATTACCACAACCTTAAATCTTAAGGAAGGCGGGGTAGCTCACGTAATAGCCAAAGCTTCTTCGGAAACTCACTTAAAACTGTTGAAAAAAGTCGGCGCAGATCATGTAGTTTTTCCCGAACGAGAAATGGGCTGCTCTTTGGCCCGCCTCCTTACAAAACCCAGCATTTTAGAACGCTTTGACCTCGACCCAGCTCACAGCATCGTTGAGTTGCTAGTTCCTGAAAAGTTTGATGGCAAAACCATCTCCGAATTGGAACTCCGGCGCAGGTATGGTTTGAATTTGCTAGCAGTCGGTCGTGGCGACAAGTTCGAGATCAATCCGCAGCCAAGCGAACGCTTGAGAAAAGGCGAGGTGATGGTAGTAATTGGTTCTAACAAAGATATTAATCGCTTGCCAATTTAACAGATCGACATTTTACCCACATACAGCAACAGTCCTCGACTCAGAAACCCAGTGTCTTGTGTTCCGAGTGTCTCACTCCTAAGCAATTATTGCTGGATGTGTGACAATTTCAGACCCTCACAAACCCGGTTTATTTTAGATAAACCGGGTTTTCCTGTCCATCTTTATGTTCTAATTTTTAACTAAAATATGTAAATTGAATTTCACCAATTCTAGGGTTTTTTCCGCCTTTGCGACCCCCTTTGAGAACTTAGCCAGACACATTGCAAAAAATTTTAACAAGGTAGCAGCACTCGATCGTCGCGCTCCCGCAAACCCTAGGAGCGCTAGCCCTAAAATTTCAGCCGACTTTCAAGATTTTTTGCAAATAAGCTTTGCCCAAAACCAGTACCGCCAATACTAGAGCAAGTTCAACAGGCCAAGGACACGCCGCCACCAACCAAATTAACGAACAAATTCCAATAATTGCAGCTATGGGAGCCGGAATTCCGTCTAGCGTTCTGTTGTCAGTCCCGGCTGTCACCCACCAAGCAATCAAGCAGATCGTCAACGGAATTAAGCAACTTGCGATCATGATTTTTACCCCATCAATTTTTTTACATATGGCATCTGAGCATATTGTAACAATACATCAAAGATTCGGAAATGCGCCATTAATTACGGTAAAATTTAAGGTTAGGAAATTCATCCGCTGGGGTGATAAATTTTATAATTTTTAGCTTGGTCTCTCTCAGAAGGCAGAAGTAGGTTGGCATCAGGCAGGATTTAGGGATTTTTCTTTCTAGAGAAGTCCAGAAAGCTTTCTACCTTGAGAAGAATTGCGATGCGCCCCTCTATGCAAGTTATACTCAGGATTGCAGTCAGTTACTGTAGAGCGTGAATCCATGCTGGGCAAATTTTTTCGCAAGCCAGAATCAGAAAACATCGATCGCGTCCCCCCGGGTCAATACCTCGCCAACGGCTTTCCTGTGCTGACCTACGGCGATACACCCTCCGTCAGCATTGAGAGTTGGGAATTTAAAGTCTGGGGATTGGCAAAACCACAAACCTTCAGTTGGTCGGACTTCCAGGCCATGCCCCAAAGTAACTTTACTGCGGATTTTCACTGCGTCACCCGGTGGTCAAAACTCGACGTGCAGTGGACGGGAGTCAAAGTCACCGATTTTATGAACTGCATAGAAGTCGATCCGAAAGCTATGCACGTCCTGGAACACTGCTACGGCGGCTACACGACTAACATTGCGATCGCCGACTTCCTGAGAGAAGAAAACTTTTTCGCCCACACCGTCTTCGGCGAACCTCTATCCGCAGACCACGGCGGCCCAATGCGGCTCGTAGTTCCCCACTTGTACGCTTGGAAAAGCGCCAAATGGATTAACGGCCTGGAGTTTACAGAAACCGAAGAACTCGGTTTTTGGGAACGCAACGGCTACCATCGGCGGGGCGAACCTTGGGCAGAGGAACGCTACAGCGGTCTGTTTTGATGCGGGCGATCGGGAGCAAAGACGGGGCCACAGCTTCTCTATACAATCTTTGTTGAGGGGCAATCCGGTCTTTTACCGCTTCAATCTGCGGAAATTGCATCTTCTCGATCCCATCTTGGGGATATCTCACACCAGGGGTTCTATTTAATTCAACCAAAATACGTAGACCACACGATCGCATTTTGTACGTAATTTACCTGATAGATAAACTACTTTAACTCCCATACATAAGCCCCAAAAAACAAATATTCCCAGTTTAGGGTTAATAGAAAACTTCTGGAACTGTCAGTACCCACGAATATTACCGTATTTATACTTAAGTGTTTGCTATTGAGGATTTAGACTTGAGACTATAAAAAAAAGTAGCCATAAGCCCGATCCAAATCACTTAAGTTCATCCGCGCTCCCCTGCCCGCGACTGCAAGGTTTCAGACCACAATATTTATAATTATTTAGTGGGTATTATTAGGGATCGATCCCCCGCCCGCAGATGTGATAGAGAGAATTTATGAAGGATATGTAAAGCCTTGATAAAGAATATGTCAAACTTTACCTAAAGTGCGCCAAATACAAACAAAGTATCGCATAATGAAATTATTAAGACGATCGCACAAAAGGAACAGGTTTATGAATACCAAACTCTTATCCGCCCTAACAGCTACCGCCGCCGCCACAGCTCTGTTTGGCGCCGGAGCTCCAGCTCAAGCCTTCTCCTTTGGCACCAACGGCATCACATTCAGCCAAGATACCAGCGTCAAGTTTAACTTCAAAGAATCTCACGGTGGGTATACTTCCTCTTTGGGCATCTACAGTGTGAACAACTCGGCGGCCACTCTAGTTAGCACCCTGTTTTCGGAAACTAAATCCTCAGACAACGGCTCGAGTAACGAATGGAAAGGAACTCTGGGCAATACAGTCTTGGGTTCTGGCTCGACAGTATTCACATTCCTGGCCAATCAAATTTATACTTTGGGACTCAACAGCGGCTGGGCTGGCACTGTCTACTCGACCTCAGCCTTGAATACGCGCAACCAGCAAGCAGTGTTTGGCGCGCAATCGCAACTGTGGGACGCACTCAACACAGAAGAAACGAACAGCTTCGGATCTGCCGGAAAATTCACAAACGGAATAGGTTCTCTGTTCAATGGAGGCACACTAATCTCCTTCGACGATGGCGGTAACGGCAATGACGCAGACTTCCAAGACTTCACAGTCAGCGCAGAAGCAGTTCCCGAACCCATGACAATGACTGGTTTGGCTCTCGGTTTGGGTGGTTTGGTTGCAGCCCGCCGCCGTCGCGCTAGCAAGACGACTTCATGATTTTGTCAACCGGAACAATCTCCTCTTTTACGTGTTACAAAATAAAATTCAATTAGGAGGCGCGCTAATGAGAAATCGGCTCGCCTTTTGCTTGATTGGAAAAGTCAGAAGGCAGAAGTCATATCAATTCTGGTTGCACACATC
>Ga0075157_10001078_pt1 | contig 18024 bp, 14 predicted proteins | sample JI81BgreenDNA_FD_70967 | JGI IMG/M metagenome (GOLD analysis project Ga0075157, IMG submission 70967) | Wastewater effluent complex algal communities from Wisconsin, to seasonally profile nutrient transformation and Carbon sequestration -... | ecosystem: Engineered > WWTP > Effluent > Algae...
GCGTCCGGCGGTGGTGGAAGCCATCGAGGAAGCCCGCGCCCACGGCGATCTTTCGGAAAATGCCGAATATCACGCCGCCAAGGAACGCCAGGGCCAGATCGAGGCCCAGGTGATCGAACTGGAAGACATGCTGGCCCGCGCCGTCGTGATCGATCCCAAGACACTTTCGGGCGACAAGGTGGTGTTCGGCGCCACCGTCCACCTGCTTGATGAAGACGACAAGCCGGTGAAATACCAGATTGTCGGCCAGCACGAGGCCAATGTGCGCGAAGGCCGCATCAGCTTCTCCTCGCCGCTGGGCAAGGCGCTGATCGGCCGCCGCAAGGACGACGAGGTGGAGGTCCACACCCCGTCGGGCGACAAATTCTACCTGATCGAGCGCGTTGAGTTCATCTGAGCCTCTGCCTGCCGGCGATCCGCCGGTGACGACGCTGGTCGATCCGCCAACGGTCACAAGGTCGCTGGTGCTGGTGAATTCCATCATCGCGATCCTGATGGGCCTGGCGGGTGAGCAGGTGCGGCAGATCCTGGTGTTCTGGGGCGGGCTGGTGCCGCTGCGGCTCACGCTGGCCTTCGATGGCCAGATGGCGCTGGGCAGCGCGCTGTCCACCCTGTTCGGGCACATGTTCCTGCACGGCGGCGCGCTGCACCTGGTGATGAACATGGTGATGCTGCTGGCCATCGGCCGGCTGCTGGAGCCGGTGCTGGGAGCCAAGCGCTTCCTGCTGCTTTACATCCTGTCCGGCCTTGGCGGCGGCATTGCAGAATGGCTGTGGGCGCCGATGAGTGCCGCGCCCGCCGTTGGCGCATCCGGCGCCATTTCCGGCCTGGTGGCGGCGCAGGCCATGCTGTTCGGCCAATCGAAGCGCAGCCCATTGCTTCAGGCGCTGGGGCTGGCTGTGGCCTGGGTTGTGCTGCAGGTGCTGGCCGGCGCCGCGCTGGCCGGGCCTGACCTCAGGATCGCCATCATGGCCCATATCGGCGGCTTCATCGCCGGCCTGGCACTGGCCCGTCCGCTGGCGCGAGCGGCGCTGCGCGGTTAATCTACCGGCACGCCGGGCCGCGACAGGGCGGTGCGGATGACGAAGCTCGTCTTCACGCTTTCCACGTTGGGCGCCGGGGTCAGTTCGCTGGTCAGGAACTTCTGAAACTCCTGCAGATCGTGGGCGACCACCTTCAGGATGAAATCGATCTCCCCGTTCAGCATGTGGCATTCGCGGATCTGGGGCAGGGCGGAGACATGATCCTCGAACGCCTTCAGATCGGCTTCGGCCTGGCTTTTCAGGCTGACCATGGCGAACACGGTGATGCCATAGCCCAGCGCGGCGGCATCGAGATCGGCGTGATAGCCGCGGATCGTGCCGTTTTCCTCCAGCGCGCGCACGCGGCGCAGGCAGGGCGGGGCGGTGAGGCCGGCACGATTGGCGAGATCGACATTGGTGATGCGCCCTTCGGCCTGCAGATGGCGCAGGATGACGCGATCGATATCATCGATCGGCAGGCGCGAACGGTGGACCACGGGCAACTCCCAATCTCTTGCAGGCCCATTCCTGATAACATTGTTTCACATATGCGCAAGATGCGGGTTGGTGCGGGCGCGGTTGCGGCAAGCTTGCGTGTCAGGCTGGAAATGCGCGCGAATTGGCTTAAGTCAGGCGCCACATCCGCCGGCATGGACCGGCCAGCAGGAGATTCGCGTTCATGTCCCGTCATGCCAAGCTTCTCATCATCGGTTCCGGCCCGGCCGGCTACACCGCGGCGGTCTATGCCGCGCGGGCCATGCTGGCGCCGGTGCTGCTGCAGGGCCTGCAGCCGGGCGGCCAGTTGACCATCACCACCGAGGTGGAGAACTGGCCCGGCGAGACCATGGTGATGGGCCCCGATCTGATGGTGAAGATGGAGGCGCAGGCCAAACATGTCGGCACCGAGATCATCACTGATATCGTGACGAAGGTGGACCTGTCGCAGCGGCCCTTCGTGCTGGAGACCGACAGCGGCCAGGGCTGGACGGCCGACACGCTGGTGATCGCCACCGGCGCGCAGGCCCGCTGGCTGGGGCTGGAGAGCGAAACGAAGTTCCGTGGTTTCGGCGTATCAGCCTGCGCCACCTGCGATGGCTTCTTCTTCCGCGGCAAGGACGTCGTGGTGGTGGGCGGCGGCAATACGGCGGTGGAGGAGGCGATGTTCCTCACCAAGTTCGCGTCGAAGGTGCATCTTGTGCACCGCCGCGGCGAGCTGCGCGCCGACAAGACCAACCAGGCCCGTCTGCTGGAAAACCCCAAGGTGGTGATGCACTGGCACAGCGAAGTGGCCGAGGTGCACGGCAGCGATGCGCCGCTGAAGGTGGAAGGCGTCACCCTGAAGGACACCCGCGACGGCAGCAGCCGGCATCTTCCGGCCGACGGCCTGTTCGTCGCCATCGGCCATGTTCCGGCCACGCAGTTGTTCGCTGGCCAGTTGCACATGGACGACGAAGGCTACATCATCACCGCACCTGACAGCACGGCCACCAGCGTGCCGGGCGTGTTCGCCGCCGGTGACGTGAAGGACAAATTATATCGTCAGGCAGTGACGGCTGCCGGCATGGGCTGCATGGCGGCGCTGGAAGCGGAACGTTTCCTGGCCCACGGATAAGCGGGGAGAGGGCGCTTGCAAGCGGGCATCAATCTCGATTGGGAAAAGCTGCGCCTGTTTGACACGGTGGCCGAAGCCGGCAGCTTCACCGAGGCCGCGCGCCGCCTGCACATGAGCCAGCCGGCGCTGTCCCGCCAGATTGCCGCGCTGGAAGAAAGCCTGGGCGCCAAGCTGTTCCATCGCCATGCCCGCGGCCTTGCCATGACGCACGAGGGTGAGCAGCTGCGCGCCGCGACCGCTGACATGCACGAGCGCATCGACAAGGCCGCGCAGGCCATCGATGCCAGTCGTGACCGGCCGACCGGCGCCATTCGCCTGACCACCACCGTTTCCTTCGGTTCCACCTGGCTGGCGCGCCAGTTGGGCGATTTCCTCGATCTCTATCCCGACATCAGCGTGCACCTGATGCTGGTGGATACCGATCTTGATCTGGCCAAGCGCGAGGCCGATGTCGCCATCCGCTTCCACCGCCCGTTCCAGAGCGAGCTGATGCAGCGCCCGTTGGCCAACATCCGCCATCACCTGGTGGCCAGCCCCGAATATCTGGCCCGCCACGGCGCCCCGCAGAGCGTTGCCGATCTCGATCGGCACCGGCTGATCGCCTATGGCGATGCCGCGCCCGATTTCCTGAAGGGCATCAACTGGATTCTGGAACTTGGCCACGAAGGCAATCCCCGGCAGGCCGCGCTTACCATCAACAACAGTCACGGGGTGTTGCAGGCGGTGGAATCGGGGGCCGGAATCGCCGCGCTGCCGTCCTATCTCATCCGTTATTCCGGCAAGGTGCAGGTGGTGCTGCCACAGGTGGAAGGCCCGGTGTTTCGCACCTTCTTCACCTATCCGGTGGAGATGCGGCGGTCGCTGCGGATTGCGGCGTTGCGCGATTTTCTGGTGGACCGCATGACGGACGCCGCGCTCGACATCTGAGGCAGCCTGTCGCAGGGGATGGCCGGCGGTCGTCATAACGTCACGAAAACAGTGGCTTGCAGGGGAGGGGTACGTCTCGCCATGCAAAAAATGCATAGCAGCTTCGCCTGATATTGCACTGCACAACCGCCGGGTGGTGGCCTAAATCAACCGTGTCGCCGCGATATGCGGCAACGCCGGGCCTGCTGCTCTCCTCCCCCTCCCTGCAGCCCGCCCGGCCGGCTTGGGCCCACCGCTCCTCCCCTCCCTTGGTGCGGCCCGCCGACCCGGAACTGCGCCACCTCCCCCCCGGCGCCACCGGGTGTAGATCAAGGGCCGGATGCGTTCCCCGCATCCGGCCCTTCATCCTTTTCAGCCTGATACTTTTGAAAGTGCGACCAGCCGCCGTCTCGCAATGACGCATCGGCCTTCCCATCTGCCGTGCCATGGGTTAACCGCAGGCCACCCGGTGAGGGCCTGTAGCTCAACGGTTAGAGCTGGCCGCTCATAACGGCTAGGTTGGGGGTTCGAATCCCTCCGGGCCCACCGGTGTGGTTGGAGGAACTGGTTCTGGGCGTTTCAGCGAACGAGGCCACGGCAGAAACGGCGGTGTTGACGCCCAAGCCAAAGGCCAACTGGAAAACCTGGATCGGCGCCCTGCTCGGTCTGGTCGTGCTTGGCCTTGCCGCCTGGGGCCTGAAGAAGATTTCCGGCCAGGTGACGCTGGCCGACGTGCTGGCCGAGATCGAGGCGACGCCCACCCACCTGATCGTGGCGGCAGCGGTGTCCACCTTCCTGTCCTATGTCGTGCTGGTCGGCTATGACTGGTTCGCCACGCGGCATCTTGGCTACAACCATATCCGCTGGCCGACTCTGGCGGCGGCCAGCTTCTCCAGCTTCACGATGAGCCACACGCTGGGCCTGACGGTGCTGACGGGCGGCACGGTGCGCTATCGCATCTACACCCGAGAAGGGGTGAAGCCTGTCGACATCGCGATGATCATCCTGCTGTGCGGCTGGACCTTCTGGCTGGGCATCATTTTCGTGGCCGGCATCGGCCTGATCGTGTCGCCAGGCCTGGCCGAGCCGATTCGCGCCTGGGTGCCGTCCGGGCTGGAGGAATGGACCGGCGTGCTCCTGCTGGCAGGCGTCGTGCTCTACACCATCATCGCCAGCCTCTGGCGTGGCGATCTGCGCATCTGGCGCTATCGCTTCGCCTTGCCCAACGGCAAGGAAACCCTGCAGCAGATCGCCATCGGCACCATCGATCTCGCGCTGGCCGGCGGCGCGCTCTACATCCTGCTGTTGCCGGTGGCGGGCATTCCCGATCTGCTGACCTTCCTTGTCATCTATGCCGTGGCCATGGTGACCGGCGCGCTCGCCCATGCGCCGGGCGGGCTGGGCGTGTTCGAACTTGTTATCGTTGGTCTGATGCCAGAGGCGGACAAGGCCGGCGTGCTTGCCGCGGTGGCGCTGTTCCGCCTCTTGTACACCTTCATCCCGTTCGCGCTGGGCGCTGGCCTTATCGCCGTGCTCGAAGCCCGCGCCCTCAAGTCAGCGCGCGCTGCTGCTCTTGCAGGCGGCGGGCCAGCTTCAACCGCCAGTACGCACTGAGGCCGGCCAGTTCGGCCAGTTCGGCCAGTTCACCCTGCGTGCCCGCCGTGCCCGCCGCAATTGGCGTGAAGCGGTTGATGGGCCAGGCCGGGTTGGGCCGTTCGATCACCTCGTGGGCATCGCCGGCGGCGATCTTACCCGCTTCCAGCACACGACAATACCAGCCGCAGCGCCCGCTTTGCACCATCGCCTTCACCACGGCCGGCGTGCCGAGCGCGGCGGCAAGGGTGGAGCAGGGCTCGCGGATCTGCGCCACCTGAAGCGTGGCGGTGCCACAGCGAATGATGTCGCCCAGATGCACGCTGGCTTCATCAAGCCCGTCCACCACCAGATTCTCGCCCATGGCGCCCGGCCCGAGGCGATCCGCGATGGCGGGAAAATCACGCGCCCACGCGGCATGGCCCGAAAGCGGATAGGCATAAACGGCCTTTTCCGGACCACCGTGGACCTTTGTGTTGCCCACCCGGTCCCCCGCAAGGCCCAGTTCGCCCACCGCAATCGGGCCGGCCACCGATTGGCGCCAATAGGCCGACGGCAGGCGAACGCCGGCCAGCGGCTGCGGCGTTCCGATGCGCAGCTGCGCGATAATGCCACTTGCGATCATGGCCGAATCCCCTGACACTGGCCTTCTTGTTCCACAAGACGAAAGGAGGTGATCCAGTGTCTCATTGCTTCATCAAGGCCACGTTGGCGCTGGTGCCCACGGTCAAGGTCGTGGTTTGCTGATACACCAGACACCGGCTTTCGTGAGCCGATGACAATGTTTGGGGGTCGCCGGGGAACCGGCGGCCCCTTTCATTCGGGCGCGCCCTTCATTGCAGCAGCAGCGCGGCCTTCTGCAGCGTGAAGCCGCCGCCCCAGGCCAGCGGCAGCACCACCGCGCTCCATGCCGCCACGCGCAGGGCCGGGCGCGTGCGGACCGTGGTTGCCAGGTCAACGGGCATCACATCGGCATCGGGCGCCGCCTGCCACAGTTGTTCTGACACCGGGCGCACCAGCAGCGCCGCCACCAGCCCTGCCACCAGCAACCCGGCCAGCAGCAGGAAGATCGGATCATAGAGATTGGCGCGTGCCGCCCCACCGGCCAGTCGGGCATCGCGCACATAGGCCACCAGCAGCGGCCCCAGGATGCCGGCGGTGGACCATGCGGTGAGCAGCCGGCCGTGGATGGCGCCCACCTGCGCAGTGCCGAACAGATCGGCCAGCCAGGCGGGCATGGCCGCAAAACCACCGCCATACATCGAGGCAATCAGCGCAAAGCAGGCGAGGAACAGCGCCAGCGATCCCGCCGCCGGGCCGGGCAAGGCAACGCCATAACAGGCAGCGCCCAGCCCGAGAATGAACAGATAGAGGGCCTTTCGCCCGATCCGATCCGACAGGCTGGACCAGAAGAATCGCCCGGCGATGTTGAACAGGCTGATCAGGCCGACAAACGCGGCGCCTACGGCTGCAGCGGCGGCTTTCTGTTTTTCGTCGAAGGCTTCGAAGGCGATGCCTGGGGTGCCGATCAGCCGCCCGCCGAACATTTCCTGGATCATCGGGGAGGCAAGGCCGATGATGCCGATGGAGGCCGACACGTTGAGCAGCAGCACGCACCACACCAGCCAGAATTGTGGCGTGCGCGTGGCCGTGCCCAGCGGCACGAAGCGGCCGCCGGCAATCACCTGTGCCTTGCCGGGGGGCGCCCAGCCCGGCGCCGGTACGCGGAAGCCCAGCGCGCCGGCCGCCATGAACAGGGCATGCAGTCCGGCCAGGAGCAGCATCGTCTGCCACACGCCCACGCTGTCTGGCCCGGCGAAGGCCGCCATCAGCCGATCGGCCAGCGGGCTGCCCACCATGGCGCCGCCACCAAAGCCCATGATCGCCATGCCGGTGGCCAGCCCGCGCCGATCCGGGAACCATTTGATCAGGGTGGAGACCGGCGTGATATAGCCGATGCCCAGCCCGATGCCGCCAATCACGCCGGCGCCCAGCCACAGCAGCCATAGTTGGTGCACCGCGACGCCCAGCGCACCGACGGCCAGACCGCCGCACCAGCAGGCCGCCGCCACCAGGCCGGAACGGCGCGGGCCCACCCGTTCCACCCAGCCACCAAACAGCGCGGCGGCCAGCCCGAGCACGACGAAGAACAAGGTGTAGACCCAGACCAGATCGCTCACCCGCCAGTCGCAGCTGGTGGTGGTGAGCGCGCCGGTGAGCGAAAGGCCATCGCAGGCGACGCTGCCCGATACGCCGATGGCGTGGGTGAGCGGCAGCCAGAAGACCGAAAAGCCGTAGGCCATGCCGATGCACAGGTGGATGGCGAGCGCGCATGGCGGCACCAGCCAGCGATCGAAATCGGCCGGCGCCGTGATGCGTGCAAGTGGTTCAGCCCCCATGGCCGGCGCCGCTGCCCGTTCGCTGCGGCCCGGTCAAAGGGTTGATTGACGCAGGGGGCGCCCTAGCGACCCTTCCATTCCGGCTTGCGCTTTTGCGCGAAGGCCAGCGGGCCTTCGCGCAGATCCTCGCTGCGGAACAGCGCCTGCACGGCCGTGTATGTGCCCTGGCCTTCATAGGCGGCGCGCAGCGAGGGTTCTTCAAGCCCCTTGAGCACGGCTTGCTTGGAGGCGCGCAGCGACAGCGGCGAGAGCTCGCACATGGCGGCGGCCAGTACGCGGGCGCGGGCGAGCAGATCGGCGGCCGGCACCACTTCGGCCACGAAACCCAGATCGCGGCCTTCGGCGGCCGAAACCGTGCGGGCGGTGAGGATCATGGCCATGGCGCGCGACAGCCCGATGGCGCGCGGCAGCCGGTGCAGCCCGCCGGCAAGGGCCGCGAGGCCCACCTTGGGTTCGGGCAGGGCAAAGCTGGCGGTTTCGGACGCGATGATGATGTCGGCCGCCAACGCCACTTCGAAGCCGCCCCCCATGGCGACGCCATTCACGGCAGCGATCACCGGCTTGTCGAGATCCCAGCGGCTGGTGAGCCCGCCAAAGCCCGAGGGCGGCACGGTGATGGCGTTGCCTTCGGCCTGCCAGCGCAGATCGTTGCCGGCGCTGAAGGCGCGATCCCCGGCGCCGGTGATGATGGCCACCCACAGATCGGGGTTGGCGGCGAAATCGTTGAACACGGCATCGAGTTCGGCATTGGCCGGCGGGTGCAGCGCGTTCATGCGTTCCGGCCGGTTGATGGTCACCACCAGCACCCGGCCTTCGGTGGCCACCGTCACATGTTCAAAAGCCATATCCTGTCCTCCCTTGCGCCGGTTCTGCCATGCGGGCGACGGCTGGGCGGACTGATGAAAGCAGGGGGGAACGCAAGAAGGCCCGGCCAGTTGCGTGGCCGGGCCTGCCCGTGACGAGACTGATGGCGATTCCCGCCGGGTATCGTCCACCACCAGCGCCGGCCAGGGCCAATGCCCCCATCTGCCCTGACCGGCGCGCGCAGCCAGACCCGAAGGCCGGCGCGCCACGGTGGAGACGACGCCCAGTGAAATTCACCGTTGCCATTCTCCCCGAACCTGCGGCGCAGGCGCCGAAGTTCGAAGCGCTGTGATATGTCAAATCCGTGGCGCTGTCAGGCGGTTGCGACGGCAATCGCGTGATGAATCGAAAAACTGTTGCAGCCTTGCAACAGGGCGCTTCGGATGGCTCTGTTGTGCTGCGCTCCAGCCATGCTAAGGCCGCGTTCATCCCTGCCAGTGAAGAGACGATATCGTGCGCCTGTCCCGCTATTTCATGCCCGTGTTGAAGGAAACGCCCGGCGAAGCCCAGGTGATTTCCCACCAGTTGATGCTGCGCGCCGCGATGATCCGGCAGACGGCGGCGGGCATCTATGCCTGGCTGCCGCTGGGCAAGCGCGTGCTGGCCAACATCGAGCGCATCGTGCGCGAGGAACAGGACCGCGCCGGCGCCATCGAAGTGCTGATGCCCACCATCCAGAGCGCCGATCTGTGGCGCCAGTCCGGCCGTTATGATGCCTATGGCCCGGAAATGCTGCGCATCACCGATCGCCATGATCGCGAGATGCTGTTCAGCCCCACCGCTGAGGAATTGTTCACCGCCATCTTCCAGAATGGCGCGCGCAGCTATCGCGATCTGCCGCGCAACCTCTATCAGATCCAGTGGAAGTTCCGCGATGAAGTGCGCCCGCGCTTTGGCGTGCTGCGCGGCCGCGAATTCCTGATGAAGGACGCCTACAGCTTCGACGTCGATTATGCCGGGGCGGTGCACAGCTATAACCGGATGTTCATCGCCTACATGCGCACCTTCCAGCGCATGGGCCTGAATGCCATCCCGATGCAGGCCGATACCGGGCCCATCGGTGGTGACCTGTCCCACGAATTCATCGTGCTGGCCCCCACGGGCGAGAGCGACGTGTTTTATCACGAGAACTGGCTGAAGCCCCGTGATACGGATGGCGTCGATGCCGATGACCGTGGTGCGCTGGCCGCCTTCATCGATGGCCTCAACGCCGATTATGCCGCCACTGATGAAAAGCGCGATCTGGCGGCAGAGGCCGCCTGCGGCGCGGCGCTCAAGCAATCGAAGGGCATTGAAGTGGGGCAGGTGTTCCACTTCGGTGACAAGTACACCGCCGCGATGGGCGTGACGGTGCAGGGGCCGGACGGCCAGCCGGTGACGCCGCTGATGGGCAGCTATGGTATCGGTGTTTCGCGCCTGGTGGGCGCCATCATCGAGGCGTGCCACGATGACGCCGGCATCGTGTGGCCGGATGCGGTGGCGCCGTTCAAGGTGGCGCTGATCAACCTGCGCGCCGATGATGCGGCATGCAGCGCCGCCTGCGAGAAGCTTTATGCCGATTTCGCGGCGGCCGGCGTTGATGTTCTGTATGATGATCGCGATGAACGCGGCGGCGCCAAGTTCGCCACCGCCGATCTGATCGGCCTGCCGTGGCAGGTGATTGTTGGCCCCAAGGGGCTGGCCGCCGGTATTGTCGAGTTGAAGCGCCGCGCCACCGGTGAGCGCATCGAGGTGCCGATCGACACCGTGGTGAGCCGCATTTGATCACCGCTTATGAACGGATGGTCGCCCGGCGTTACCTGATGCCGGGGCGCAGCCGAACCGGGGGGGAGGGGTTCATCTTCCTCGTCGCCGGCATCAGCCTGGTGGCCGTGGCGTTGGGCGTTGCCGCGCTGATCGCGGTGATGAGCGTGATGAACGGCTTTCGCGCCGAACTGTTCGATCGCATCCTGGGCCTGAACGGCCACGCCGTGGTGCAGGGCTATGGCGGCAAACTGGAAAACTGGCCGCAGGTGATGGCCGATGCGCGCGCCTTGCCCGGCGTCACCAGCGCGTTGCCGCTGATCGAACAGCCGCTGATGGGCAGCTATGGCGGCCGTGTCGAAGGCGTGATCGTGCGCGGCATGCGGCTGGCCGACATCACCTCCAACCCCAAGATTGCCGACAATGTGCGCGGCGGCAGCCTGGCGGCGCTCAAGCCCGGTGCCGGCACGGTGGCGATCGGCGCGCGACTGGCCGAGCAATTGGGCCTGCGCGTGGGGGACAGGATTTCGCTGATCAACCCCGCCGGGCAGGCGACGCCGTTCGGCACGGTGCCGCGCATCGTGGCCTACACCGTTGTCACGGTGTTCGAAGTCGGGCTGTACGATTACGACAAGGCGCTGGTGGTGATGCCGCTGGAAGACGCGCAGACGCTGCTGCGGCTGGGCGAAGCAGTGGGCATGATCGAGGTGGTGACCAATGATCCCGATCGCGCCGCCTTCATGCTGGAACCGCTGCGCCAGAAACTGGCTGGCATTGCCGTCGTCAACGATTGGCAGGGCAGCAACCAGGCCATCTTTTCGGCGCTGGTGGTGGAACAGACGGTGATGTTCTGGGTGCTCTCCATCATCATCGTGGTGGCGGTGTTCAACATCCTCTCGTCCCTGATCATGCTGGTGCGCGCCAAGACGCGGGATATCGCCATCCTGCGCACCATGGGCGCCAGCCGCGCCGCGGTAATGCGGGTGTTCATGGCCATCGGCACCATCATCGGTGCTGCCGGCGTTGCTACCGGGCTGGTGCTGGGCTTCACGTTGCTCACCTTCCGGCAGGGCATCGTCGATGGCGTCTCGCGGCTCACCGGCACCGACATCTGGGACCCTTCGGTGCGCTATCTGACGCTGCTGCCGGCGAAGACCGATCCGATGGAGGTGCTGTCGATCGTCGTGCTGGCGCTGGCCCTGTCGTTCCTGGCCACGCTTTATCCGGCCTGGAAGGCGGCCTCCACCGATCCGGTGACGGTGCTGCGCTATGAGTGAGCCTGTGCTTGCGGTCACCAACCTGGCGCGCAGCTTCGAACAGGGCGGCGCGCGCATTGATGTGCTGAACGGCGTCGATCTGGCCATCGCGCCGGGCGAGATCGTGGCGCTGCTCGGCCCATCAGGGTCGGGCAAGTCCACGCTGCTGCAGGCGGTGGGGCTGCTGGAAGGCGGCTTCACCGGCTCCATCCGCATCATGGGCGAAGAGGTTGGCGCGCTGGACGATGTGGGCCGCACCCGCGTGCGGCGGCAGCGGCTGGGCTTCGTGTACCAGTTCCATCACCTGCTCCCTGATTTTTCCGCCCGCGAAAACGTGATGCTGGCCCAGATGGTGGCCGGTGTGCCGGATGCAGCGGCAGCGGCGCGTGCCGATGAACTGCTGGGCGCGCTGGGCCTTGGCGGGCGGCTGACCCACAAGCCGTCGCAACTGTCGGGCGGCGAACAGCAGCGCGTGGCAGTGGCGCGGGCACTGGCCAATCGCCCGGCGCTGGTGCTGGCCGATGAACCCACCGGCAATCTGGATGAGGCCACCGCGCAGTTGGTGCTGGCGGCGTTCCTGGATCTGGTGCGCTCCTCCGGGGCGGCGGCGCTGGTGGCCACCCACAATATCGAACTGGCGCGGCGCATGGACCGGGTGGTCAGCCTGCACCAGGGCCGCCTGCAGCCCGCCTGATTTAACTGGGGACAAAAGCGGCTGCGCTGGCCTGCCCGGTTGGCAGCGGGGCGCGGCTCTGGCCATAGTGTTGCCATGGCCCACGCTGGATTCGTTCCCCTGCGCTGTTTCAGCGCCTATTCCATGCTGGAAGGCGCCATCCAGCCTGACCAGTTGGCAAAGGCGGCGCGCGCGGCGGGCTTCCCGGCGATTGGCCTTGCTGATCGCGCCAACATGTTCGCTGCCATGGATTTTTCGGCCGCGGCCAAGGGCGCCGGCGTGCAGCCGGTGATCGGCGCGATGCTGCCGGTGGCGCGCCCAGTGGCGGCCAACCCGATGGTGAATGCACTGGGCATCGCCCCGGTGCGCGGCGCCATGCTGCGGCCGCTGTTTGATTGGCTGGTGCTCTATGCGCAGGACGCGGCGGGTTATGCCAACCTGATCCAGCTGGTATCGGACGCGCATCTGGAGGCCGAGGTGGCGGGCGAACCGCTGCTGCGCCTTGAACAGCTTGAAGGCCGCACCGATGGCCTGATCTGTCTCACCGGCGGCGGCGATGGCGCGCTGGCCCGGCTGGCGGCCGATGGCCAGCCGCTGGACGCGATGGCAGACCGGCTGGCGGCGTTGTTTCCGGGCCGGCTCTATATCGAGATTTCGCGCAGCAACGAGGCGGTGGAGCGGCAGAGCGAGGCGGCGCTGCTGCGGCTGGCCGAAACGCGCGGCCTGCCCATCGTGGGCACAGCGCCGGTCAAGTTCCTCACGGCCGACATGCACGCCGCTCACGACGTGCTGCTGTGCATCGCCGATTCCAGCTATGTCGAAGCGCAGGATCGCCGCCATTCCAATCCGCAGCAGTGGCTGAAGCCCGCCGCAGACTGGCACGCGCTGTTCGCCGATCTGCCGGAAGCCATCGCCAACACGCTGGTGATTGCGCAGCGCTGCGCCGTGCTGGCGCCGTCGCGCAAGCCGATCCTGCCGCGCCTGTCCGAAGGCGGGGAGGATGCGATGCTGGCAGCCGAGGCGAAGGCCGGGCTGGAAGGCCGGCTCGACACGCTGGACATCGCGGCTGATGCGCGCGGGCCTTATCGCGAACGCCTGGAGTTCGAAATCGGCGTGATCAACGGCATGGGCTTTGCCGGTTACTTCCTGATCGTGGCCGATTTCATCAAGTGGGCGAAATCGCAAGGGATTCCCGTGGGGCCGGGGCGCGGTTCGGGCGCCGGCTCGGTGGTGGCCTGGGCGCTGACGATCACCGATCTCGATCCGCTGGAACATGGCCTGCTGTTCGAACGCTTCCTCAACCCCGATCGCGTGTCGATGCCCGACTTTGATATCGACTTCTGCGAAACCCGGCGCGGCGAGGTGATCGATTATGTGCAGCGCCGTTATGGCAGCGGGCAGGTGGCCCAGATCATCACCTTCGGGAAGATGAAGGCGCGCGCCGTTCTGAAGGATGTCGGCCGGGTGCTGCAGATGCCCTATGGCCAGACCGACCGGCTGGCCAAGCTGGTGCCCAGCCACCCCAGCGATCCGTGGACGCTGGCGCGCGCCATGGGCATCGGGATGGACAAGGACAAGAACCGCTATCCCGGCGAGCCGGCCTTCATGGCGGAAGTGAAGCGCGATCCCAAGGTGCGCCATCTTGTGGATATCGCCCTGCGTCTGGAAGGCCTGCCGCGCCACAGCTCAACCCATGCCGCCGGCGTGGTGATCGGGGACCGGCCCTTGAGCCAGTTGGTTCCGCTGTATCGCGATCCGCGATCGGACATGCCGGTGACGCAGTTCGAGATGAAGGCCGCCGAAAAGGCCGGCCTGGTGAAGTTCGACTTCCTGGGCCTGAAGACGCTTTCGGTGCTCGACACCGCGGCGCAGATGCTGCGGGCGCGCGGTCTCATCGTCGATTGGTCCAAGCTGCCCACCGACGATCCGAAGGTCTACAAGCTGCTCGCCGATGGCGACACGGTGGGGGTGTTCCAGTTCGAATCCGAAGGCATGCGCCGGGCGCTGTCGCTGGTGCGGCCCACCTGCTTTGCCGATATCGTGGCACTGGGCGCGCTCTACCGCCCCGGCCCGATGGATTACATCCCCAGCTTTGCGGCGCGAAAGGCCGGGCGCGAGAAGGTGGAATTGCTGCACCCGGCGATGGAGCCGATCCTGCGCGAGACCTATGGCATCATCGTCTATCAGGAACAGGTGATGAGCCTGGCGCGCGAACTGGCCGGCTACAGCCTGGGCGAAGCCGACTTGCTGCGCCGCGCGATGGGCAAGAAGATCCATGCCGAGATGGTGGCGCAGAAGGCGCGCTTCACCGAAGGGGCGGCGACCAATGGCATTGATGCCGCGACCGCCGATGCCATCTTCGAATTGATCCTGAAATTCGCCAACTATGGCTTCAACAAGAGCCACGCGGCGGCCTATGCGCTGGTGTCCTATCACACGGCCTGGCTGAAGACGCATCACCCGCCGGAATTCTATGCCGCCTCGATGATCTATGATCTCGACAACAGCGACCGTCTGGCCGCCTTCGTGGAGGATGCGCGGCGCGGCGGCGTGGAGGTGCGGCCGCCCTGCATCAACCGTTCTGCCGCCGATTTCACCGTGGAGGATGAAGCGGTGCGCTATGCGCTGGCCGGGCTGAAGGGGGTGGGGCGCAAGGCCATGGAGGGCCTGGTGGCGCTGCGCGAGGCTGGCGGGCCGTTCAAGGATGTCGCCGATTTCGCCAAGCGCATCGACCCGAAGATGATGAACAAGCGCCAGCTGGAAAGCCTGATCGGCGGCGGCGCGCTGGACGGCCTGATTGCCGAAGGCGCCGGCAACCGCGCCGGCCTGTTCGCGCTGGCCGAAGCCATATTGGCCAGTGCGCAATCGGCCACGGCGGAACGGGAATCGGCGCAGGTGGCGCTGTTCGGGGAGGCAACGGGCGTGGCCGACGCCGGCGCGCTGGCGTTGATGGTGCCGAAGCTTTCGTGGAACACCGCCGAACAGATGGGGCGCGAGAAGGACGCCTTCGGCTTCTATTTCTCCGGCCACCCAGTTGATGCCTTCGCCACCGCGCTGGCCGCCAACCGCGTGCTGACGCACAGCGAGGTGCTGGCCATTGAAGCGCCCGCTGCTGGCGCGCGCCGCAGCGAGATGATGGCCGGCCTGCTGGAAGAGCGCCGCTGGCTGACCAGCAAGTCCGGCAAGCGGTACATGATGCTGAACTTTTCCGACCGGTCGGGCCAATATTCGGCAACCTGCTTCTCGGAAGACGCGCAGGCCATCTTCGAAGCGCTGCCGTCGCCAGCGCCGCCGCTGCTGCTGGGCATGGAAGTGCAGTGGAAGGAAGGCGAGGATGTGCCGCGGCTGGGCGTGCGCACGGTGCAGCCGCTGGCCGATGTGGCCCGGCGCACGCGCAGCCGGCTGGTGGTGCGTCTGGCCCACCCGATGGAGGTGACGACCCTGCAAGGCGTGCTGTCCCACCTTGGCGCGAAGGGGCGCGGTGAACTGGTGGTGGAAGTCGAAACCGGCGCGGGCCTGGCGCGGCTGGTGCTGGGCCGCAGCTACCTCATCGATGCCGATTTCGAAGCCGCCATCGCCCGCGCGCTGGGGCCTGACCGGGTGGAGCAGGAACGGCTTGACCCGCCGATGCTGGCGCTGGTGGGCTGAGAGCCCGCTGCGCCCATCCGGGCAAATGCGGAGATGACGTCCGCAATTTCCTGTGGCAGCCTCGCTTTGCGTAGTGTATCTCCGTGAATGAGGGGCGGCATCGTCTCCAAAGCGGGGAATCGGGAGGAACCATGGCCACGCAACTGAAAGACACCAGGCACACGCAGTCGCTGCCGCAGGGCAGTGTGAGCTGGCCGCTGCCGCCGCGCGTGCGGCCCGAACTGCCCAACCACGACAAGGCGACGCTTGAGGCCTATCTGGCCAGCGCGCCGCTGGAAGAGGTGGATATCGCCGATCCGCTGTGGTGGGAGACGGACACGCACTGGACCTATTTCAAGCGCCTGCGCGAGGAAGCGCCGGTGTTCTTCACGCATGTGAACAGCAACCGCCACCGCGGTTTCTGGAACGTGACGCGCTGGAACGACGTGATGGCGGTCGACACCAACCACCAGGTGTTCAGTTCGGAAGCCACGCTGGGCGGCATCACGCTGTTCGACATGGACCCGGATTTCATCATGCCGATGTTCATCGCCATGGATCCGCCCAAGCATGATGTGCAGAGGAAGGCCGTCAACCCGATCGTGTCGGGCCAGAATCTCGCCAGCTATGAAGCGCTGATCCGTGAACGCACGCAGGAAGTGCTGGACGGCCTGCCGCGCGGCGAGGCCTTCGACTGGGTGGACAAGGTGTCCATCGAGCTGACCAGCCGCATGCTGGCCACGCTGTTCGGCTGGCCGCAGGAACGCCGCCGCATGCTGACCTATTGGTCGGACGTGTCGACCGCCGATCCGGAACTGCCGGGCAATCCCAGCAAGGAAGAACGCCAGGCCATCCTGTTGGGCATGCTGCAGGAATTCACCATGCTGTGGAACGAGCGGGTGAATGCCGAGCCGACCGGCGATCTGGTGTCGATGCTCGCCCACAATCCGGCGACGCGCAACATGCCGCCGATGGAGTTCATGGGCAATCTGGTGCTGCTGATCGTGGGTGGCAACGATACCACCCGCAACTCGATCTCGGGCGGGCTGTATTTCCTCAACAAGAACCCGGCCGAGTATGACAAGCTGCGTGCCAACCCGGCCCTGGTCGAGAACATGGTGTCGGAAATCATCCGCTACCAGACGCCGCTGGCCCACATGCGTCGCACCGCCCTGCAGGACACGGTGCTGGGCGGCCAGCTGATCCACAAGGGTGACAAGGTGGTGATGTGGTATGCCTCGGCCAACCGCGATGACAGCGTGCTTGACAATCCGGACGCGTTCATCATCGATCGCCCGCGCGCGCGCCAGCACATGAGCTTCGGGTTTGGCATCCACCGCTGCGTGGGCAATCGCCTGGCCGAACTGCAGCTGAAGATCCTGTGGGAGGAAATCCTGAAGCGCTTCGACAAGATCGAGGTGCTGGAGGAGCCGGAGCGGGTGCCGAGCGCCTTCGTGAAGGGCTACAAGTCCATGATGGTCCGCATTCCCGCCTGACACTGGCCGGCCTGAGACGAGGATGAAGATGGTCAAGATCATTTACGTCGAGCACAACGGTGCTCGTCACGAAGTCGACGTGCCGGAAGGCGAAAATCTGATGGAAGGCGCGGTGCAGAACAACGTGCCGGGCATTGATGGCGACTGCGGCGGTAATGCCGCCTGCGCCACCTGCCATTGCTACATCCCCGAACAGTGGGAAGCCCTGACCGGCGAACGCACCGAACAGGAAGACGCCATGCTGGAACTGGCCGACACCATGAAGCCGAACAGCCGGCTGGCCTGCCAGATCAAGGCGGCGCCTGAACTGGACGGCATGGAAGTGCTGATGCCGGCGACGCAGCACTGATCGCAGCCGGGCGTGTGGATAGCGCAGCGCGCTATCCACCGACTCCGGCAAGATCGGCCGGCGACCAAAAAGGGCGGCCCCAACAGGCCGCCCTTTTCGTGTGTCGTTCGACGGCGCGGCTTCGCCGCGACAGGCTGGCTGTCCCGCTTTGCATTTTAGGGTTGCGCCGCTCCGCCGCGCTTGCCCACGCGGCCCACGCGCCGCATAAGCCCGCGCGAAGGAGACCGCTCATGATCCGCTCGCTTGTCCTGGCTGCCCTGATCGCCGCCCCCGCTGCTGCCGCTCCGGTGCAGCAGGCCGCCCCCAACGTGCCCGAAAAGCAGCCCGCCTTCGCCGGCCAGACCCGCGCGGAAGCCGTGACGGCGAAGACGCAGTTGAACGTGACCGAGATCGCCACCGGCCTCAACCGCCCGTGGGGTGTGGCATTGCTGGGGGATGGCCGCTTCCTGGTGTCGGAAAAGGCCGCCGGGCGCCTCACCATCAT
>Ga0075157_10001079_pt1 | contig 18020 bp, 17 predicted proteins | sample JI81BgreenDNA_FD_70967 | JGI IMG/M metagenome (GOLD analysis project Ga0075157, IMG submission 70967) | Wastewater effluent complex algal communities from Wisconsin, to seasonally profile nutrient transformation and Carbon sequestration -... | ecosystem: Engineered > WWTP > Effluent > Algae...
ATCCGCGAGGACGCGCCGCTCGGCGCCACGAACCCCTACGGCCAGACCAAGCTGGTCATGGAGCACGTGATCCGCGATCTGCTGGCCGCGCCCGGCAGCCCGCTGAAGGCGGCGATCCTGCGTTACTTCAACCCGGCCGGCGCGCACGAGAGCGGGCTGATCGGCGAACTGCCGCGCGGCGTTCCGAACAACCTCGTGCCCTTCGTGGCACAGACCGCCGCCGGGCTGCGCGCCGAGATCAGCGTATTCGGCGACGACTACCCCACGCGCGACGGCACCGGCGTGCGTGACTACATCCACGTGGTCGACCTGGCGCAGGCGCACGTCGCGGCCCTGCGCGCCCTGCGCGACGGCGAGGTGCGCGAGATCACCGTCAACCTCGGCACCGGCAACGGCTTCTCGGTACTGGAAGTGATCGAGGCCTTCGGTCGCGCCGTCGGCAAGCCCATCCCGCACAAGCGCGTGGCGCGGCGGGCGGGCGACGCGGCGGAGTGCTGGGCCGATCCGGCGCTCGCGAAGACGCTGCTGGGCTGGGAGGCCACCCGCGGCGTCGATGCGATGTGCGCGGATGCGTGGCGATGGCAGCAGGGATTAGCCCGATGAAGCACGTGATGCTGGCCTTCGGGACGCGTCCGGAGGCCATCAAGATGGCCCCCGTGGTGAAGGCACTTCGCGACGTCGAGGGCCTGAGGGTGTCCGTCGCAGTGACCGCCCAACATCGGCAGATGCTCGACCAGGTGCTGGCGCTTTTCGACATCCGACCAGACCACGATCTCGACATCATGCGGAGCACGCAGGGGCTTCCGGAACTGTTCGCGAGGATGCTCACGGGCATGTCCGGCGTCTTGGAGCGGGATCGCCCGGATGCGCTACTGGTTCACGGCGACACGAGCACGACGCTGGCCGCGGCGCTGGCGGCCTTCTACGCCAAGGTGCCCGTGGGACACGTCGAAGCCGGGCTCCGCACGGGCAATCTCGACGCGCCTTGGCCCGAAGAGGGCAACCGACGGCTCGTCGCGCCGCTCTGCCGGTGGCATTTCGCCCCGACGGAACAGGCGAAGCAAAACCTGGTCGCTGAATCCATCGATGAAGAAAGCATCGAGGTCACCGGCAATACGGTGATCGATGCACTGCACGGGACCGTTTCGCGTCTCGAAGGCGATCCCGCGACGATCGAGGCCTTGGACGACGCGTTCCCCTTCCTCCATTCAGGTCGTCGCATCATCCTCGTCACCGGGCATCGGCGCGAGAATTTCGGAGGGGGGTTCGAGGGCATCTGCCATGCGCTTTCGATGCTGGCTGCTCGAAGCGACGTGGAGATCGTCTATCCCGTGCACCTGAACCCGAACGTCCAGGAGCCTGTGCTGCGCCACCTCTCGGGCCGGGGCAACATCCACCTCCTCAAGCCCCAGGACTACCTTCCCTTCGTCAGGCTGATGAGTCGCTCGACTATCATCCTGACCGATTCGGGAGGCATCCAGGAGGAAGCGCCGTCCCTCGGCAAGCCCGTCCTCGTGATGCGCGAGACGACCGAGCGCCCGGAGGCCGTGGCAGCAGGAACGGCCCGACTGGTTGGCACGGATGCCCAGCGGATCGTCAACGAGGTATCCAGGCTCCTTGACGACCCCGCGGCCTATGCACGCATGGCGAACGCGTCGAATCCTTACGGTGACGGTGCGGCGGCAAAGCGGATCGCAGCACGCCTTCGTAACGACCTGACGGAACGACACGCCGGATGAGCCCTTTGGCCTCGAACGAACCTGGGCCGGTATCGCGCCTGAGCGGAAGGAGCGTGCTCGTCGTGAGCCACGACGCGCCGCCCACCGCCAGCCCCCAGGCTTTGCGGACAGCCCGCTTCGTCGAAGCCATTGGCCGGGAGGCGGCCTCTGTCGTCCTCATCTGCGCGCGCATGACCCGGGACGGCGAATGTGCGCTCCCGGGAGACAACATCCGGGTGCTGGCGACCTCACCGGGATGGTTCGAAGCCTCGATCCTCGCCCTCTCCCGTGCCAGTCGTGCCCGTTCGCCGGCAGGCCCGCCTACACCGACAGCCCCACCACCCGGTCTGAATTGGAAGGGGCAGGTCGTCAAGGCCGCCAGGCGTGCACTGGACTGGGCTTGCTTTCCCGACTCGAGGATCTTCTGGGCCCTTGCCGCACGGCGAACGCTGTTGCGGGAATTGTCGTCGCAGCGCTTCGACGTGGCGCTGCTGATGCACGAACCGGCAGCCGCCCTGACGCTCTCACCACTGCTTTCGCGTGCCGGAATCCCGTGGATGGTGGACCTCGCCGATCCCGTGGCCACACTCTATACACCCGCGCATTGGCGTCGCCGCGCACTGCGCCTAGAAGCCGACGCCCTCGCCGGAGCCGCGGCCTGGAGCGTCACGAACGACGAGACGTCCGCATTGCTGTCGGCACGGAATCCCAAGGTTCCCGGCATCGGAATGATCCTCCCGCAAGGGTTCACCCGGCGTGCTGGCAGCCGTCCGGCGACTCCGCCCAACCGGGAGGGAGATGCATTACTCACCGTCGTCTACACCGGCCGGTTCTATGCGTTCCGATCACCGAGCGCCTTCGTGCAGGCCCTCAAGGAGCGCAATGATGTCCGCATGGTGGTCGCCTGCCCGGAGCCACCAGAGTCCCTCATGGAGGCGGCGAACCAGTTCCCTGATCGCTTCGAGCTGCTCGGCCTGCTTCCGCACGCCGAATCACTCCAGCTGCAGTCACGCGCGGATGTCCTCCTCAGCATAGGCAACGCCGGAACCGTCCAATCCCCGGGCAAGGTCGTCGAATACCTCGGCATGGAGAGCCCGATCCTTCATCTTGTCGCCGAGCCAGGTGACGCCGCAGCAAGGCTGGTCGAGTCCGCCGGAGCGGGCCTCGTCGCGATGAACCTCACGCCCGATATCCACCGGGCCCTCGATCGTCTTGTGTCGGCGAAGCAAGCCGGAACGCTTGCGGCAGGCTTCACACGGGACGAGCTCGAAACCAGCCGCTACGAATGGTCGACGATCGGGAAGAGCCTCTGCTCGGCGCTGGGGCGCATCGCCAGCCAGCCTCCGGCGTCCTGACTCAGGGATCCCACTCGTACGTCCGGTCATCCGCCCCGCCGCCGAGCGCAGCTCGGAAAGGCAGCGGCATCGCTCCGGAGAAAAGTGCGTGGTTGTCGTCGACGACGTCGAACGACAGACCGGTTTCGTGTCGCGCGAAGACGAGGAAGGAGGCACCGATCGTCGGCTGGATGATGCGCAGCCGGAGGCGATAAACCCCTTTCTGGAACTGCGCGGGAAATTCCACGGTGACCTCCCGGGTGCCCCCGCCGGAGGTCGGCGGCAGGGGAATGCGTCGTCCGGTCAGCGGCACCCCGCGTTCGTCCAAGATGTCGAAGACGAGGAACAGGGCGGCATCAGACGGTTCCACATGGAGTTCGACGATGGCGCGCAGCACGTCCGCGTAGCGGACGCTGACATGGGCCTCGGACGTCGCCTCGAAGCGCGCCTCGATCGCCCCCACCTGCCCCGTACGGAACCCTTCGGGCGTCCGCTGAATCCCTTGGGTTGCGGCGGGCGTGCGCGCGTGGATGCGATAGAGGTACTCCTCGATGACGGATTCCGGATCACCGTCCATCGCGATGCAGCCGGCCTCGAGCAGCAGCGCGCGGTCGCAGAAGGTGCGCACCGCATTGAGGTCATGACCGACGAAGAGCAGGGTCGCGCCCCGCGCAAGCACCTGCTCGATGCGACCCATCGCCTTGGCTTGGAACACGGCGTCGCCGACCGCGAGGGCTTCGTCGACGATGAGCACGTCGGGTTCGACGTGCGCTTGCACGGCGAAGGCCAGACGCGCCGCCATGCCGGTGCTGTAGGTGCGGACAGGCTGGTCGATGAAACCGCCGAGATCCGCGAATTCGATGATCGAAGGCAGCACCCGATCGATCTCCTCTCCTGACAGGCCGAGGATGCTGGCATTGATCCGTGCGTTCTCGCGGCCGGTCAAGTCGGGGCTGAAGCCCGAGCCCAATTCGAGCAACGCGGCGATGCGCCCGATGACCTGCACGCTTCCACCTGTCGGTGGGAGCACGCCGGCGATGATCTGGAGCAAGGTGCTCTTGCCACTGCCGTTGAGGCCGACGATACCGAGCGACTGCCCCCGCCTCATGCGGAAGCTCACATCGTGCAAGGCACGGAAATGCGACAGCCGCTGTTCGATAAAGCGGTCCAGCATGGCACCGAAGGCGCCCGGGGCAAGGCGACGAAGGCGCTGCGCCAGGGGCACCCAGAGGCGGTCGCCGGGAGAGCGCCACAGCCGATAGACCTTCGACACCCCCGATACCACCAGAATCTCTTCCGCCATGCCTCGATGCCGTTCCCGTGTGGCCTTCAAAAAAAACGTGGGCGGCCCGAGGGCCGCCCACGCAGTGAACCTATGACGCGTTCAGGTCGACAAGCTTACTGCTTGTTGTCGGCCTTCTGCTCTTCGTAGGTGTCGGCATCGCTGCTGTTGGCCAGCGTGTTGGTCGTGCCGTTGCGCTTGTAGTCCGAAACGATCATGCGGTCGAATTCGCCGGTGATCTCCAGACGACGCTTGCCGGTGGCCGCACCGAGGCTGCCCGTCAGCGTGACGACGCCGCGGTCATCGGTGCCGGTCTCGAGGGCCGAGGCCGACAGCCACACCGCCTCGTCCTGAGCGAGCGAGAAGCTCACCGGGCCGACCGTGGTGCCGTCGTCTTCGATACCGATGATCGACACGTCACCATCGACCGAACCGTCGTTGATGATGCGGACCAGCGACTCCTGACGGGTGTTCGACGCCGGGTTCCAGGTGAAGACCTTGACGACCGAACCGTTGTACTCCAGCGGGGCAACCGGGCAGGCTTCCGGCTGGGCGACCGTGTTGATCAGGGTCGAGACCGTGAAGTCCTGAGCGGCCAGCGTGGTGGTGCCGTCGACGTTGACGCAGAGGAACACCGTCTCGCTCACCGTCGTGCCGCCGGCGGTGCCAGCCTGCAGACCCGTGAAGGCAATGTTGTAGACGCCAGTGGTCGAGGCCGTTGCGTCGACACCGAACTGCGCGGCGCAGTTCGCGGTGTTCGAGACGCCGAAGCTCACGATGCCGTCCAGATCGCCCGGAGTCACGTTGACGCCGAAAGCCGTGGTGTCGTTGAAGGTCACGCCGGCCGAAGCGTCGAAGCGGATCGCGCCGAGGTTGGCGGTGGTGTCCGTACCGGTGCCGATCGTCCAGGGCGAGCCCAGCACGAAGTCGGTCTTGGCAGCGTCGCCGACCGAGCCGTCAGCCTTGACGTCGATCTTGGCGTATTCAGCAGCCGCTTCCGAGGTCGGGGTGCAGACCACGGCCAGACCGTCGGTGAAGGTGGCCACGGTGACAATCTGCGAATTGATGACCGTCGAAGCGTTCGAGTCGACCAGCTCGACCGTCAAGGCGATGACTTCGCCATCGGCCGGGAGACCCGAGGTCTTGCGGAACGCCAGATTGCCGATGTCGGCGATACGGCCGGCGACGGTGGCCACAGAGGCCGTGTTCACCTGGACGGAGTAAACGAGGAAGCGCGAACCATCCGAAGCGGGCGAGAGCGTGTCCACCCACTCAGCCGGACCGCCGCCACCGCCGATCGACTCTCCCGGAGTGAACGTCGGCGTCGGAACCGACGTTTCCCACTCGTAGCCGGGCGGCAGGGTCACGCGGACCTGGAAGCCGGTGGTACGGCCGATGAAGTTGTCACCGACCTGCGCGGTGATCTGGACCGGCTGGGGCAGGACGAACGGCTGGGCCAGCTGGACGGCCAGATCGGAGGGCTGGTCGGCCGAGGCATTCGAGTTGCCCGTGGCCGAGGTCAGCGCGTTGTACGAGGCGTCGAACGCGGACGCGCTGCTGGCGAGGAACAGGCCAGTCAGCACGGCGGCGGCCAGCGCATTCTTCTTGAGGATCGACATGTCGGAGTTACTCCAGTGAACTTAAAGTTTCGGGGTCGCAGCTTTTGACCGGTTACGCCGCGTTTCCCGGTACCAGGAGGATCCGCTCCGGCAACCGGCGCTCCAAAGCGTGGGACAGGCAAAACCACACTCTGAAAGTCAAGCTACGGCCCACAAAATAGCTGCCGCCCCCGGGAACGTCAATGGTCGATTAACACCGGCTCCGCCGGGGCGGTGCCGCCCATGCGGAGGGGGGTGCTCGCGGCTATCATCCGGGGCCGAATGCCCGCTGCCACCATGCCCCCGACGCTGCTCCTTTCCCTTCGCCAGCATCGCGGGCTTGTCGCCACGCTGGCCCGACGCGAAGTGCAGGGCCGATTCCGGGGCACGCTGCTCGGACGCTTCTGGCTGCTGGCCGCGCCGATATTGATGCTGGGCGTCTACACCCTTGTTTTCGCCGTGGTTTTTCCGGCGCGATGGCCGCTGGCCGACGGGTCCATCAGCCTCGCGGCGGCCTATCTGCTCGCGGGCCTGTGCCTGTCCACGGCGATGGCGGACTACCTCGGCCGGGCGCCCGGCTGGGTGCAGGGGCGCCCCAACTTCGTGACGAAGGTCCGCTTTCCGCTGGAGATCCTTCCGGTCGTGGAGTGGGCTCCGCCACTCATCGCCCTTGGCGTGAGCCTGGCCTTCACGGTCCTGCTGGCCACCCATGCAGGGCATCCCCCAGGGCTCACGCTTCTGGCGATGCCGCTGGTCGTGCTGCCCTTCCTTGTGCTTCTTGCCGGTGCCGGCTTCATCGCCAGCGCCCTCGGCGTGTACTTCCGCGACCTGCAGCAGCTCATGGCTCCCGTCCTCGCGGCGTCCTTGTTCCTGAGCCCCATCCTCTACCCGAGGGAGTCGGCGCCGGAAGCCCTGGCGGGGGTTCTCACGTTGAACCCCCTGACGATCCCGGTGGAGCAACTCCGGCGCGTGCTGCTGGAGCAACAGTGGCCGCAATGGGACGTCCTCGGCACCTATGCGCTCATCGCCATCGTGGTGCTTGTCGTCGGGAGTACGGTCTTCTCACATCTCCGCAGGGGGTTCGCCGATGTCATTTGATGCCGCGGAATCGCAGCACCCGCACCGACTCCTCGGCGAGATCCTCGTGGAGCGCCGCTGGGCGAGCGAATCGGACATCGATCGGGCACTTGAATCGCAAGCGGCGATCGGTGGCCGCCTCGGCCAACTGCTGATGCGCATCGGCGCGCTCTCCGAAGACGTTCTGCTCGGCGCCCTTGCCGAGCAGAACGGTTGGTCCCGCCTCGGGATCGACCTGCCCCTGCCCGAGCCCTCGGCCATCCTCGACGCCGCTGGCCGGGGCCCCGGGATCGACTGGCTCATCGACAACGGGTTGCTGGCATGGCGGAGCGACGGCGGCGGCCTCCACTGGTGCCACCGCGACCCCTTGTCGAATGCCATTCTCGAAGCGCTTCGCCATGCCTTCCCTGGAGAGGTGCTCGTTCCCGTCCTCGCTCGCAGCCAGGACATCGATCGCCTGGTCGACGAAATCACGAAGCTTTCCAGCAACGGACGCCTGGACGGCTCGACCGACCAGCTCCGCGCCCTTGCGGAAGAAGCCCCCACGGTGGAACTGGTGGGCCACCTGCTGGCCCAAGCCGCCGAGCAAAGGGCCTCCGACATCCACCTGGAGCCGGGAGAGCGGCACCTGCAGGCGCGCTTCCGCATCGACGGCGTGCTCCATCATCGCCTGTCGCTTCCGATGGAGCGTTACGCGCCGATCGCGTCGCGCATCAAGCTGATCAGCGGCATGGACATCGCCGAGCGGCGGCTTCCACAGGATGGACGCCTCAGCACGCGAGTGGGCGGGGAAGAGTACGACCTGCGAGCGTCGAGCATCCCCGGCGTCCACGGCGAGTCGCTGGTGCTGCGCCTCCTTCCGAAGAAGCGCGGGGAACTGAAGCTCGAAAACCTTGGCATGGAGGCCGACCACCTCGCATTGATGACCACCTGGTCCAACGAGTCGAACGGCATCGTCCTCGTCACGGGGCCTACCGGGTCGGGCAAATCCACCACGCTCTACGGTGCCCTGGCGGAGATCAACGACGGACTGAAGAAGATCATCACGGTCGAGGATCCGGTGGAGTTCAGGCTTCCCGGGGTGACGCAGATCCAGGCGCACGCGGACATCGGACTGAGCTTCGCCAGCGCACTTCGATCCATCCTGCGCCAGGACCCCGATGTGATCATGATCGGCGAAATCCGCGATCTCGAAACCGCGGAGATCGCCGTGCAGGCGTCGCTGACCGGCCATCTCGTGCTGTCCACGCTCCACACCAACGACGCGCTGGGCGCCTTCACGCGACTCGTGGACATGGGCCTCGAGCCCTACCTCGTGGCGACTCCCATCCGCGGCGTTCAGGCACAGCGGCTCGTCCGGCGGCTGTGCCCCGAGTGCAGCAGGCCCGCGGAGGCCCCGGGGTCGATCCGCGCGGAGGTGGATGCGTTCGCGCATGGACTCACGGGCCTTGAGTCGCCGAACTGGCGGTCACCGACAGGCTGTCCCGCGTGCCAGGGCACTGGCTATCGCGGCCGTATCGGCATCTATGAACTGGTCGACGTCGACGACGCCCTCAAGCACATGGTCGTCGACCAAGCCGCCGCGTCGACTGTCCGGGATCACGTCCGCCGAGCCGGCGTTCGCTCGATCCGTCAGGATGGACTCCTCAAGGCTTGGCGAGGCATGACGTCGGTCGAGGAAGTGCTGCGCGTGGTCGGAACCTGAGGCCGCGATGATCACGTTCCGCTACGGCGCCCTGACTCCTGATGGTGTCCGCCTCGACGGCGAGTTGCGCGCCACCGGGGAACGTGAGGCGCTCCGGCTGCTCGAGGCACGGTCCCTCACGGTGATCGAGATTGCACCTTCCTCGAGACCTCGGCCGCGGCGAGGCAAGCCCAAAGCCGAGGACCTGCAGCTCGTCCTGATGGAGCTGGCCACGCTCCTTGGTGCGGGCGTTCCGCTGCGCGAGGCCGTGACGGCCCTGACCGAGAGCGCGACGCTTCCAAGCCTCATGGACGCCTTGGAGCGCGCTAGCCGTGAAATCGACCGGGGTATGCCCGTATCAACGGCGCTTTCCGCAACGGGACTTCCCTGGCCCGGCTACGTCCGCCCCCTCCTGGAGGCCGGTGAAGCGTCGGGCGAGTTGGGCGAAGCGCTGCAGGACGCCGCGGACCAGATGGCGTACGACCGCAAGGTGGCCGAGGAGATCACCAGCGCACTGGTCTACCCGGCCGTGCTGGTCACGACAGGATCAGGCGCCATCCTGCTGATGTTTACGATGGTCGTGCCGAAATTCGCACCCATGCTGGGCAAGGTCTCCGAACTGCCCTTGATCTCGAAAGTCGTCATAGGGACGGGAAGCTTCCTCAGCGACAACCTCGGGGTGATCCTCGCCCTTGCCGCTGCCGCCGCGGCCGCCCTCAGCCTTTGGCTGCGGCGCCCAGGAAACCGGGAACGCGCCATCGGCATGCTGGGTCGCCTTCCGCTGCTTGGCGCTTGGCTGGTGGACACCGATGGGGCACGGTGGGCACGCACTCTCGGGAAGGGCCTTTCGCGGCGAGTGCCATTGCTGGATGCACTGGACCTCGCGGCCCGGGGAGTCGTCCTGCCCCAGGTCAGGGCCCGGCTTTCGCAGGTCGACCGGAAGGTGCGCCGCGGCTCGCCGCTGGCCGACGCCCTCGATGAACTGCAGTTGTTGCCTTCGACAGGCAGGAACCTCATCCGGGTTGGCGAACGATCAGGGAAACTCCCGGCCATGTCACTCGCGCTCGCCACGATGCTGGAAGACGCAGCGAAACGGAGGATGAAGCGCTTGCTGACGCTGCTCGAACCGGCTGCGATCCTGGTCATCGGACTGGTCGTGGGCACGATCATCCTCGGCATTATCCTCGCCATCACCAGCGCCAACGAAGTCGCCTTCTGAGAAACGCCATGCAGACCGAACGTGGTTTCACCCTCCTCGAGATGATCGTCGTCCTCGTGATCATCGGGCTCATCATGGGACTGGTCGGCCCCAGACTGTTTTCCCAAGCGGACCGGGCCAAGGTGCAGACCGCCGAAACGCAAGTGCGCATGCTCCGCGGCGCACTCGAAACGATGCGGCTCGACACCGGCCGCTACCCTGACGAAGACGCCGGGCTCAGTGCGCTCGTCGAAGCGCCCGCGGACGCCGCCATGGCGCGTCGATGGCGCGGCCCTTACCTCGACGAGGCGGTTCCCGACGACCCGTGGGGCAATCCCTACCGCTACAGCGCCCGCGCCTCCGGCATGCACCCATTCTCGCTGTACTCACTCGGCGCCGATGGCCGCGAGGGCGGCGAGGGATCGGATGCCGATGTCGGCTACGTTCCCGGCAACCGCTGATCCACGCTGAGATGTCGCGGAACGGCGGCTACACGATGCTTGAGGTCATGGTGGCGCTGGCGATTCTGGCGACGCTGGCCTCGTTGGCCACGCCTTCCATCTGGCGCGCGGTGAGGGCACAGGAGCGGATCGAGGTCATCGAACGTTTCCAAGCGGAACTGTCCGCCCTGCCTTTCGAGGCGCGCCTCGAGAGAAGGGCGCTCCTCTTTCCGGCAGGCGGGTTCGGCTGGGGGCATGACAGGCTCCCGGAGGGCTGGACGATCGATTGGAAGGCGCCCCTCGCCATCGGCCCGAACGGCGTCTGCAGTGCGTCGACGTTCAACCTCGTGGATTCCGAGGGCGCCTCGACCCTTCATGGGGTCAGCGCCCCCTTTTGCCGGATGCATGAGCTCTCGTCCGATGCCCAAGACTCGCGCTGAGGGCTTCTCGCTACTGGAGGCGGTCGTCGCACTGGCGATTTTCGCCACTGGCGCGATGGCGCTGCTGACCTGGATGAACACGAGCCTCCGCAGCATCCGGATGGCCGAACAGCGGACCATCGAAACCGAAGACCGGCGCTGGGCCATGGACTACCTGCGCAGCATCAACCCCATGGCGGAGCCCTCAGGCGAATACATCGAAGGGGAAAGATCGCTGTCCTGGACTTCGGAGCGCCTTGGCGATCCAAAGCCCTCGGTCACGCCGACAGGCTTCCTCGGCGCATTCGAGGTCGCCCTGTATCGGATGGACGCGGAGGTGAGGCGAGGACGCGGCGAACCGGTGAACCTGCGCATCCGACTCGCGGGTTTCCGACAACCCGGGGAAACGGAGCAGGAATGACACGCCAGTCTGGCTTCACCTTGGTCGAGACCCTGCTCGTCGTCGTCATCGCGGGCATGGCCGTTGTCGCCATCGCAGGTGCGATCGATGTGGCACGACGAGGCGCGGAGTCTGCGCGCCGTGCGGAAGCAATGGGCGTCTACACGGGACTGGTCGTGGAGTGGTGGAGGGAGTCCGTGGAAGGCTTGACGGCGGACGACATCGCTCCTACCACCGTCGGGAAGTACGAGCTGTCTGGCTTTTCCCTTGCACCGCTTGGCGCCCCCGGCGGGTCCGGTCGAGCGATCCGTTGGCGACTCGGGCGGGAAGGTAGCGGGCCTTGGCGACTCGAATATGCCGAATCAGGGACGCCTTCTTGGACCTTCGAATTGGATGGGGTGGACGAGGCATGGTTCGCAGCAGGCCCCTTAGGCGACCCATTGCGGAAGCCGCGATCACGAATCGATCGCCCATTGCAGGTGCCGTCCCGGATCCTGCTGGTACTGGTCGACGAACGGGGGGAGCGCAGCTTCATCGCGGTTCCGAGGGGGCGTGAAGCACCGATCATCGATTGGGCGGAGAACGTCGATGATTGATCGGGAGGAAGGATTCGTTCTGCCACTCGCCCTCGGCGCACTCGTCATGCTCGCGCTTCTGGCCGCGGCGATCGCGACCACCTCCGCACGTGTCGTCGAACAAGCGTCCCGAGATCGGCAGGCCTTGGACGCGCGCATTGCCATCAGTGACACGACGCAGACGCTTCTCGCGCTGCTTTCGACCAATACGCAGACCATCGGAGGCATCGCTACGGATCGGGACATCGATCTTCGTCGCATCGACGACGACGAACGGTGGCGACTTGATCTTCCGACGGGCGGGGAGATCCCCCTGGATGGTCGACCGCAGGCGGGCCTGTCGGGAGCAGCCTTCGCGCTGCAGGACATCCGCGGGCTGCTTTCGTTGAACTTCGGCCCCGACCAACTCGTCGGGGAATGGCTGGCCCGCAAGGGCATCGATAGGGCGTCGAGGGAGCGCCTGCTCGCGACGCTCAGGGATTACCAGGATCCCGATGACCTCGTCCGCCCCTCCGGCGCCGAGCGCGAAGACTACTTGCGCGCGGGAAGGCCCCCCCCCACCAATCGCCCGTTGGCGTCGCCCTCCGGGCTGAGAGACATCATTGGTTGGGACGTCGCGCTTCGAGGCGTCGAGGACGCACACCTGCTCGCTACGACGAGCACGGCGCGCAGTCTTTCGATCAACCTCAACACCGCGCCGCCCGAGGTGCTCGAGCTGATCCCTGGCGTTCGTCGCGGCCAAGCCCTGCGATACGCGACCATTCGTCGGACCAAACCTTTCCTTCATCCACGCGAGGCGCTCCGGGCACTCGACGCACTGGCCGTCTCGGAGGAAGAAATCTCCGCTTTCTCGACTCTGGGGGGGGACTCGGGGATACTTAAGGTTTGGATTCCTGGGCGTCCCGAAGCTCATTTCCTGCGCTTCACGCTCACCCCCTCGGATTTCGGCGGACGGCCCTGGCGAATCGACTTTGAGCTTGTCTTCAACTCCAATGCGCTGGACGCAGAACCTCAAGGCGGAATTCACCCGGCGCTTCGCCCCGACGATTGAGTTCGCCGGAACGACGGGGCGGGAGTTCATCGCCGTGCGTTCGCGCACGCGAAAGCGGATTCTCGTGGGGCGTGGGCGGTGCATCCATGTGGCGATCGATGCACGCAAGATCCCCAACGAAGCCCGCACGGCCCATGCGAAGCTGCAGGCAAGGAAGCTGTCGCCTTGGCCCTCCTACGGTTGGACATCGATCCCGCAAGGAGACCTCGAAGCCCTCTGGATCTGGGACGACCTGTCGTCAGAGGCCGGGAGTGGCGAGATGGAATACCTCCCGGAGTCCCTTTTCGTGGAGACGGGAATGACCGATGGCGCCGAGGTCATTGCCCTGCGTGAGGGACACGAGGCCCGCTTGTGGCGGCAAGGCGTCTTGCACGCGTCACGATGGTTCCCACTGGAGCCGGGAGATGCGGAATGGATCGAATTCCTCAGGGGTGCTGGTTGCGCTCCGGAACCCCGCCCCGCGATCGCCAAGCCCGCCTATCGCGACACTCCGTGGCACTTTGGTGCCCACCGCGGGACAGAGACCCATTCGTTGGCACGACGCGCCCTTCTCGCCGGCCCCGCGATGGCGATACTTCCGCTTTTCGTCGCGGCGTTCTTCGCGGGTGAATGGGCTGCGTTCGCCCTGAGAACGGCGAACGTCGAGGGCGAACTCGCGGAACTTCGCGATTTGGCGCGCCCTATTCTCGAGGCGCGCGATCGCCACGATGCCGCCCTTGAATCGATCGACGAACACCGGTGGACTCGGCGCCCGATGGCAACCCACGGTGAACTCCTGGCAAAGGTCACCGAACTGCTTTCCTCGCGGAGACTGAAGTTGCTCGGTTGGGCATCCGAGGACCGGGACACCGTAACGGTCACGGCAAGCAATCCCGGACAGGATCTGGCCGGATTGATCGAGGCCATCGAGGCGGACCCGCGGATCGTGGTCGAACAAACGGAAAGCTCTCTTGCCGGCCGAGGGGTCGCGATCAAGCTGAGCGTCCGCACAGCAAGAGAAACATCGGAAGAGCGCCAGTGAACCAGCAACCTTCCAGTCAAATCCTGAAGAAGTGGCAACAGGAAGTCAGGGACAACCCGCGGCTGCGCTTCGGGCTCCTGATTGCCTCGGCGATGATCGGGACCATGATCGCGATGGAAGCCTCGGACGGTGCCGATCGGGCTGCCAAGGCATATGCGGACGCGATCGCCGAACTGGATCGGGCGAAAATCGTGGCAACGGAACCCGGCTGGCCGGAAGCGGCGGAGGCGGCGGAATCCTTGGCGGCGCGCGCGGAATCCGAACTGCGGGACGCTTCATCACGGGGAGTCGCCGAGGCCGAGCTCCAAGCGGAGCTCTCCCGTCTGGCATCGCCACACATGAGGCAGCTTCGTATGGGCACCTCGAAGAGCGAGTCGACCGATGACATCCTCAAGGTCACCGTCGAATTCATCGGTGCGACGACGCCCGTCGGCGCGCTCTCACTGGTCCGCGACATCGAGGCCCAGCCCCATCTGCTGGTCATTGAGCGCATGACGTTCCAAGGCGACCGAGATGCAAACGCGAGTGTCTCCGTTTCCGGATACTTCAGGGTCCCATCAACGGATTCGGATCCATGAGCGCTGTCCCAGGAAGGTTTCTCGTTGCCCTCGGCGTGGGCGCGTGCCTGGCCGCATTGGGGATGGGAGCTCTTGTCGCCTCACTCTCCCCTGCGGAAGAAGGCACTTCGCGGCGCCTTGGGGCAGCGGAACGAATCGACCCTGCGATTCTCGACAGGCCAGACGCTCGGGCCCTCGCCGAGTCCGCCATGCGTAGCACCGCACTCCTTGTGGACGGCGCACGGAACGCGACACCACCGGATGCTCCACGGGCGCAGCAACCGCTGTGGCGCCTGACTGGAATCCTGTCCACAACCAACGGAGAGCGCGTCGCCGTTTTCTCGCTCGGTCCGGGGCAGGCAGCGAAGGCTTTGCGCGTCTCGGAAAGCACGCCTGACGGGCGCCGCATCGAATCCATCGACGAGCAGCATGTGACCCTGATCGACCCCTCAACCCAGTGCGAAGAGCAGATCACTCTGTTCAACACTCCCGGAACGCCGCCCTGCAGGGCGGAAAATGGCACCACCGAGGCAAGCTCCCAATGAAGACTTACAGGCAACTGGTCCCCGCGATTGCCGCCGCTTTGATCGCGGCCGGGTGCACCACCATTCGCCCAGCCTTGGAGTTGCCGCGCCCTCTCGCGATCGCCGATGAGGCCCGCGGCGCCGAGAACGCCGGGGCCAACGATTCGATCCCCGCAACGAATTCCACGGATGGCGACTCCTCCACGCGGACCCAGCGGACGGAGGCGGTACCGACCACGCAGGCACCCTTCACAGGCATCTGGAACGCGGATCCGGATCGACTTCCGGTGCTCACCGGTGGACCGATCACCTCGACCTTCGAGAGCCTTCCCCTGCCCGCGTTCGTCAATGCGGTATTCGGAGAGCAACTGAAGTTGAATTTCCGGATCGCACCGGACCTCGCCAACGCCCAGGACGTTGTCACCTTCCGCATCCCGGAGCCGACACCTCCGAGCGAGGTGTACAAGATGGCGATCAGCGTACTTTCGGACTATGGCGTTTCAGCGACGTTGGAAGATGGCCTCATGGTCTTCGCCCGTGCGTCCGCCACTGCATCGACGACGCCGCCGCTCATCGTGAGCGGCCGCAGCCTTCCCGACGTCCCGAATTCCCATCGGCCGGTCTTCCAGATCGTCGAGCTGGAGTTCGTCCGGACGAACGACGTGACGCCTTGGCTGACTGGCGCCATGAAGATCGAAGGGCTCGAAGTGCTGGACGACAATCGACGCAATCGCATCCTGCTGAAGGGGCGACCCTCGGCGGTCAACCAGGCGCTTTCCGCAATCCGCGTCCTTGATCGGGCAAGCCTGAAAGGGCGGCACGGGCTTCGGATCGAGCCCGCTTTCCTGTCGCCAACGGAATTGGCAGCCCAAGTCACCCAGGCGCTCAACGCGCAGGGCTATGCTGCAGCGTCCACGCTCGACGGCTTGGCGAACGCGGTCCTCGTCTTGCCTCTCAACGCCAGTAACAGCGTTCTCGTGTTCGCATCGTCGAAAGAGGTGCTGGACACGACCGTTTCGTGGGCCCGAACGCTCGACAAGCCGGCTGCATCGCAGACGCAGCGCTCCCTCTTCTACTACCAAGTGAAGAACACAAGGGCTTCGGACATCGCGACCGTCCTCGGCGTGCAGACGTCTTCCACCGGTGCCGCGACGCAGTCCCCGACGAGCGCGACGGAATCACCGACACAACGGCAAGGCGAGATTTCCGCGAGAGCGGGGCGACAGGCAAGTGCCGGAGGGGGATTCGACGTTGCCGGACAAGTCGTGATCGACGAACCGAGGAATGCGCTGGTATTCCGAGGGGCGCCAGCCGAATGGGCGCAACTACGTCCCTTGATTGAAGAGATGGACCGCGCTCCCCGGCAAGTGCTGGTCGAGGTGACGATCGCGGAGGTGACGCTGGACGACAACCTGAGCTACGGACTGTCGTGGTTTGCCAAGGACTCCCACGGACGCTTCAATGGTCGCTGGAATTCGGGCGTGCTCGGCTCGTCCTCGTCGAGCACCTCGTCTTCGGGAGGCCTGTCCTACCTGATCGACGTCGCTGGCCAGAACCGAGCGCAACTCCGCGCGTTTGCCGACGACAGCCGGGTGGCGATCCTTTCGACACCACGCCTGCTGGTCAAGAGCGGAAACGTAGCGAGCATCGACGTGGGGACCGAGGTGCCGACCATCACCTCACAGACGACGTCCAACCAGCAGACGAACGGCGATACGGGGCTGTTGCAGGCCATCCAATACCGGAAGACCGGCATCCTGCTGGAGGTCTCCCCCATCGTCTATTCCGATGATCGAATCGACCTCGAAATCCGCCAGGAAGTAAGCGAAGCCCTGCCCCTCTCATCCGGGGCTACAGTCCCTTCACCATCGATCTTCACGCGCAGCGTATCCACCACATTGGGGCTTCGCGACGGCGGGTCGATCGTGATCGGCGGCCTGATGTCGGAGCGAAGCACCGTTGGCTCCAGCGGTGTGCCCGGCCTTAAGGACGTCCCCCTGCTAGGTAGCCTGTTCCGATCACAGGCCAACAACAAGAACCGCACGGAACTGGTGATCATGATCGTGCCGTACATCCTTGACCAGGATGACGACGCCAAGCGGATGACCGATGCCGCCCTCAACGAGCTTGAATTGCTCCAGGCGCCTTCAAACTGACGCGAGGGACGGCGTTGATCAGACGAGCGCCGTCCCCGTCTTCGCCACCACCTCGTCGCGAGCCACGCCAGGCGCCAGCTCCGCCACCTTCAGCCCCTGCGGCGTGACGTCGAACACGCCAAGCTCGGTGATGATGCGGTTGACCACGCCCACGCCGGTCAACGGCAGGGTGCAAGCGGGGACGATCTTGTGCTCGCCACCCTTCGCGGTGTGCTCCATCAGCACGACGACGCGCTTGACGCCGGCCACCAGGTCCATCGCGCCGCCCATGCCCTTCACCATCTTGCCGGGCACCATCCAGTTGGCGAGGTCGCCTTTGTCGGTCACCTGCATGGCGCCGAGGATGGCGAGATCGATGTGGCCGCCGCGGATCATCGCGAAGCTGTCGTGGCTGCCGAAGAAGCTCGCGCCGTCACGCGACGTCACCGTCTGCTTGCCGGCGTTGATCAGGTCGGCATCGACTTCGGCCTCCGTCGGGAACGGGCCGATGCCGAGCAGGCCATTCTCGCTCTGCAGCCACACGTCCATGCCGTCGGGGATGTGGTTGGCCACCAGCGTCGGCAGGCCGATGCCGAGGTTCACGTAGGCGCCGTCGGTGAGTTCGCGGGCGGCACGCTGCGCCATTTCGTCGCGGGTCCAGGGCATGTCACTTCACTCCTTCGCGGGTGGTGCGCTGCTCGATGCGCTTCTCGGGCGTGGCATTGACCACGATGCGGTCGACGTAGATGCCGGGCAGGTGCACATGGTCGGGGTCGATCGCGCCGACCTCCACGAGTTCCTCCACTTCGGCCACGCAGACCTTGCCGGCCATCGCGCAGGCCGGGTTGAAGTTGCGCGAGGTCTTGCGGAACACGAGGTTGCCCGCCGTGTCGGCCTTCCACGCCTTCACCAGCGAGACGTCGGCGTGCAGCGCCGTCTCCATCACGTACCAGTGCTCGCCGAACTGCCGCGTTTCCTTGCCCTCGGCGACGATCGTGCCGTAGCCG
>Ga0075157_10001080_pt1 | contig 18007 bp, 10 predicted proteins | sample JI81BgreenDNA_FD_70967 | JGI IMG/M metagenome (GOLD analysis project Ga0075157, IMG submission 70967) | Wastewater effluent complex algal communities from Wisconsin, to seasonally profile nutrient transformation and Carbon sequestration -... | ecosystem: Engineered > WWTP > Effluent > Algae...
GGGGGGGGTAAATTATTTGTTCTACTAATGTATTCAATGGCACTGAGGAAATCACTGCACTACAGCCAACCGTTGACTCTACTCCGGTTTGGCGATTTCTCAGAGTGAGTTGAGTGACGCGGCTGTTGTGCTCGTGCACCCGCACTACTTCTGTATTCAGGAGAATTTCCTGATTTTTTTCCAGTAGATAGTCGCTGATTTTGTCGTATAATTGGCCTGAGCCTAAAGGCGGAAATTGAAATCGATCGATCATGCTTTTAACTTTGCCATCGCTACCAAAAAAAGCTGTGCGAAGTGCTTTTAGCAGCGACAGTCCTTTAATCCGCTGTGCTGCCCATTCAGCACTAATTGCAGTGCAGGGAATCCCCCAAAGTTTTTCTGTATAAGCTTCAAAAAATATCTCAAATAAACGCTTGCCAAATTTAGCACTCACCCATTCTGCAAAATTTTCCTGGTGGCGGTTTGGTAACAGTTTTGCTGCTAAATAAGAAAAAAAGATGCGTATATTTTCAACAATACCGAGGGTAAATAAAACTTCTAAGGCTTTGAGGGGATAGCTAAAGTATTTGCCGTTATAGTAAATGCGGGTGAGGCGGCTGACTGTGACTTGTTCTGTGCCCAAAACTTCGTTCCAGAGTTTGAGGACAAGCGGAATTTTAGTATAAAAGCGGTGGGGGCCGAGGTCGAGAATAAATCCTTGGTACTCGATGCTTTTAGCGAGTCCGCCAACTTTTGAGTCTCGCTCAACGACGACAACTGTTTGACCTTGCTGTGTTAGCGTATAAGCGGCAGCTAGACCGGCAGGCCCAGCCCCAAGTATGTATATTGGGGGCACGTTGTGATTTTGATGAAGTTTTTATAACTAACGTTTGAGCATATCACACTTTGTCAATACAACAACCCATATATCTTAATTTTAGGGCCGATCGATCTTACGCACATTCTTACGGACATTGTCTAGGTATAGTTGGGTTTCGCTATCGCTCAACCCAACCTACAAAATAGAAACACAGTCAACTGTCAACAGTCAACTGTCAACAGATTATTCATCATCATCAAAAGCTTGACTGCCACCACCAACTGCAACTAAATCAATTTGCTGGCGGTAGTAGTCAACACTCTTGACTTGAACTTCTACCCGATCGCCCAAACGGTACTGATTGCGGTTTTTGCGGCCCACCAGAGTTTGCTGGCGCGATCGATATTCGTACCAGTCATCCTTCAGCGAAGAAACGTGCACCAATCCCTCAACACGCAAAATGTCGCTCTCCGGCGGCCGCACCTCAATTTCCACAAAGAAACCGTAAGACTGCACGCCTGTAATCAAACCTTGGAAAGTTTGGCCGGTGCGTTCTTTCATCAATCCGGTTTTCTTCAATCCCTGCAAATCGCTTTCGGCATCCTCAGCAACTCTTTCGCGTTCGGTTAGGTGTACAACTACCGATGCAAACTCCGTCTCAAATTCGTGGTGCAAATCTGGGGGGAGAACATTCCAAGTAATTTGACCGTGACAGGAGGAATGGTGCAAGTCAACTTTTTCCTTAGCCCGTGTTGTGCGGCTGCTGCGCCCTTGCTCGAACACCGCTTGCAACACCCGCAGTACCAGCAAATCGGCGTAGCGGGAAAGCGGCGAAGTGCAGCGCGTGTAACCCTCTGACAGCCCCAAACCGAAGTGCGGCTTGGGAGTTGTGCTGTAAACAGCGGGCTTCATGGTGTCTTCTAGCAGGTAGGTGAGAACTCTTTCGGACTTCAGGCCGGCAAACTGCTGGGTAAATCGCTGAAAGTCCAAGGGCAAAACTTCTTCTTCGGTTTCGAGATACAGTTCGCCTCCGAGGTTGTTGGAGAGTTTGATGAACTCTTGAATGTCTGCCGGGTCTGGCATCGGTTGGACGCGGTAAATTGCTGGGACTCCCAAGGCTTGCAGGTGGGTGGCGACAGCTTGGTTGGCGAGTACCACCAACTCGGAGACAGCCGACTGGGCGGGGGGAGCTGTTGCAAAAGCTCCTAATTCGCCTTCGTCGTCGAAGTGAGAGTTAGCATCGGGCAAATTTAGTTCAAAAGCTCCTCGCTTGAGCCTTGTCTGTCTGGCTGCCTGTGAGGCGGCCCCGATTTGATCTAGGAAAGGACGGAGGGTGGAGGATAAAGGGTGCTCTTCGGCATCGTCTGGTTCGAGAATTGCTTGAGCTTGCTCGTAGGTGAGGTGGTAGTCAATTTGAATGACGCTGGCTTGAATCTCGTATTCTAGGAGTTCTCCTGATTCGTCTAGGGTGAGCAGTATGCTGAAGGCCAGCCGTTCGCTGTCTGGCAGGAGGGAGCAGCGCTCGTTGAGGGTTTCTGGCAGTACGGCGATGATTTTTTCTCCCAGATGGGCGGCGGTTCCTCGCTTGCGGGCTTCACGGTCGATCGGGGTTTCTGGCTGCACGTACTCGGCGGCGTCGCTGATGTGGATTCCTATTTGCCAGCGGCCGGGCTTCAGGGTTTCGATCGACAATGCGCGTTCCACTGGCGGATCGGACAGGAATGACGTTGGATCAAACTCCTTTTCGCCTCCTTCTTCGGAGAGATTTTCCTCCTCAACTCGGGGGGCATGGTTTTCGCTGTTGGTTGTTCCCGGTTCGTTTTTGCTGAAGCTAACAGTCAGAATGTTACGCAAATCTAGGCGTTTTTTGATGTCGGTTTTTTTGACTTTGCTGGGCAAATTTTCGGCTGCTTTGAGGACGGCGGCGGGGAACGATCGCGGCAAGTCGTGTTTGCAGCATACGATGTCGAGGTCGTCCGCGGCTTCGGCGTCGGAACCGAGTACCTGTACTACTTTGCCGACTGGGCGATGGGTGCCGAGGGGGTAGCGTTTGACTTCGACGTGTACTAGGTGGTCGATCGCCTCTTGGAGATTTGTGCCATTTGCGAGCAAGTCTAGTTCAAACAACAGGCGATCGTCCAGGGGGATTGCTCTGTAGCTGACGCGGCCTGTGGGGGTGGCGGTTTGCTTGACTCGCGCCAGTACCGAGGGGTTGGCGCGTTCGAGGATGAGCATGACTTCGCCTTCGGGCGATCGGCGGCGGCTACCTTCTTTGATGATTTTGACTAAGACTCGATCGCCGTTCCAAGCTGTCGAGAGGTGACTTTCCCGCACGTAAACGTCTTCTGAGCCTTCGGCGTCTTGAATTGCAAAGCAAAATCCTTTGCTCGAACAGCGCAGTTTTGCTTCTACTACGTCGTCTTCAGCTACTCGGCGATAGCGGCCTTTGTCTTTGACTAATATGCCAATTTTCTCTAGAGCTTCTAATGCGATTTGAAGTTTGAGTTGACTGGTGGCGTCGTTGCAGTCGAGTTTTTTCTCCAATGCTTTAGGAGCCACTAATTTGTCTTCTGTAAAATTTGCCAGCAGTGCAGCGATAGAAAATTCCATGTAGCGATCGATCCTCTTGTTTCCAGCAATTAGTCTAAATTTTGGCGAAATCAGCCGCACCCCCTCGGGCCCTCGCAGTGCCTGCTTCCCAACAAATACGCGGGTTGATAGGTGGAGACGCAAGCACAGCCACCTTGTTTCATCGCGAGGTTTTTTTGAGATTCTCTCCCGACACCGGCTTCGTGCTAATTGTCTGCTGTCTGTCTTGAACTGACTGCTGACGGTGCAGACAACTGTCCCGCACGCTATTCCCCAATACAATTTTTTAGCGTTGGTTTGTTTGCTTTTAGGTCAGCAGCGCCGAGCACTTGGCGAATTAGAAAGCCTCTGTCGGTTCTTAAAAGATGGCTCGATACTGAAAGCAACGGCTTGAGTCGAGGATGAGCCGATGGAGGGATGGAGAGGGAGAAAATGTGCATTTCTGCCTTCTGCCTTGTTTCCTTCTGCGTTGTTCCTTCTTCCTTTTGAAGTGCCTCTTGCCTCTTGCTTTAGCAAAGAACTTACCGGATCAAGGCAAAATTGCTAGTAGCTCGCCGCTGCGATGCCCCTGTTTTTTGCACGCGATCGGCCCTTGCGGACAGAGGTGCAACGAGCGGGTCGGGAGCAATCTGTGCTGTAGAAAGTGCAGGTACGCAAACCGGAGACTTTTACTACTTTTGCTTAGTTGCTGTGCCATCTCTTATAGGTAGAAATGACGCCCGGTGCTTGTTAGCTTAAACTGCCGGATGTGGGATGGGGTTTAGTGGCGTGAAAGGTTGCGCGGATGATTCACCTTTGATTTATTGTACGTTGAATACGTGCTTTCAGAAAATTGTTTTCTCTGAGCTGTTGTTGAGCCAAGCGTGACCTGGGGTAATTTTTAAAATTTTCGCGATCTCTGGGACGATCGAGCTTGGCTTTAGTCGCTTTCTGTTAAGCTGTTGGGCATTTCAATTGTCTTTTTGGGCGGGCGTGACCGAAAGCATCCAGGATACAAGCCCCCGGATTGATCCGTCCAGAAATAAAAAACCTGTATCCGATAAAGGAGCCCCCGAATTTATCCGTGGGGTCAATGCTTAAATCTAAAATCTAAAATCTAAAATCTAAAATCGATTGACGCCCAACCCCTACTCCCCGCAAGAATTTCATCAAACTTGTCTGTAAGAATGAGAAGCACCTGGGCTTACACGATCGCCCTCACGTTTTCAAGAAATGTTGAAGAATCAAGCAACTAATGCGTGGTTGTGTACTAAACTTAACTACCAGCCGGGAAGTCCCTCGGTATATTTAGAGGGGATTAATCAGAGCGCTGGGCCCCGTACCCCGTTGGGAATTACGCCCGCGCGATCAAAGGCTCGTCGGGTGTAGGTACCCAAAGCGACAATTATTCTTTTATAGCCCAAGATGATCTGGAAATACTCTGATACTATATTAGCAAGTGGGGGTGGAACTACCTCACTATAAAAAGCCTTTGAAAAAAAGGAAAAAGAAGCCTGCGGTGTAACTGTACTCAGTTGACCGTCAGGTTTGTTCACGTCATAAGCCCCTTCTGGTTTCGGGGTCAAAAAATTATGTTTGCTGAATTTCGCGCCCTTTATCCCGCTGGACAGTTAATTTGTGAGTTGCTGACTGTTCATCACGGTAAGTTTGTTGTTCGCTGTCTGGTTCAGGTTGACGGCAAAACTCTGGCTACGGCTATGTCGGCTGCTGAGTCTGTTGAGGATGCTGAAGACCGTGCCCGGTTGCGAGCGATCGCTGTTCTTGGATCTGCTGCGCCCGATCGTGCGATCGCGAGTGTTGAGCCGCCTCCGGTTGCTCCGGTTGCTCCGGTTGCTTCGGTTGCTGCTGTTCCCCCTCCCCCTCCTCCTGCTGTTCCCCCGGTTGCTGCTGTTCCCCCTCCCCCTCCTCCTGCTGTTCCGGTTCCTGTTGGGCCGACAAGTGTTCCTCTTCCGGTTCTAGAAATGCCTGTTGCTGACAAATTGCCGGAAACAGATCAAAGCAATTTTGTCAAGACTGAAGCGAAATTAAATGAAGAGCCGATCGCACCTGTACCTGCACCGCTGCCGCCAACGGTCGATCGCGCGGAGGCTACTGGATTTGTACCGAAGCAGTTAGACTCGGACGCTTGGCTTTCTTCTAGCTACGGCGAACCACTTCACGAACTGGAGGTGCCGACTTCTAGCCAAAGTGAACTGCTGCAGGGTGCGGCTGAAGTCAGGGAATTGCAACCGATCGCAGTGGGAATTCCCAGCGATGCGATCGAGGATAATTCTGATACGATCGCCCAAATAGACGCCATCCTCAAACGCCTGCGATGGAAAAAACCACAGGAAACCCAGTGTCTGGAACACAATTACGGCAAGTCGTCGCAGAGAGAGCTTTCTAGTGAAGAGTTAGTAGATTTCCTAGAATATCTAGAAATCTACAGCAGAACCACTGAGGAAATCCAGCGGCTGGGCTGGACTGCCAACCAAGGAAAAGATTATCTCAAACAAGGTTATGGCAAAGAAGCGCGCCATTTCTTAAATCAAGTAGAATTGCTCGACTTCCTGCAATATCTCGAATCTTTGCCCTAGGAATTCGGCAACTAAACAAGGCGCTGGAGGCTATTAGATTAAAGAAAACGGTTTTTTTACAGAGATTAAGGTTGAGAACCAAAGATTAGGGTAAAAAACCCGGTTTCTCGCCCCCCGTTGCTCCCGGATTAAAGAAACCGGGTTTTTTACAGAGATTAAGGTTGAGAACCAAAGATTAGGGTAAAAAACCCGGTTTCTCGCCACCCGTTTATCCATTAAAGAGCTACTTTTGAACGTAAAAAATTAAAAATCAAAAATGAAGAATATTTCCTCATTTTTGATTTTTAACTTTTTATTTAGACGACAGCGGCGATCGGGCGGCTGGCGGAAGGACGGCGATCGATCACTTGATCGACTAATCCGTAGTCCTTTGCTTCTTCAGCCGACATGAAGAAATCCCGTTCGGTATCTTCTTCAATGCGGGAAAGCGGCTGACCGGTATGGTTGGCAAGATGTTCGTTCAGGCGGCGTTTGTGGTACAAAATTTCTTTTGCCTGAATTTCAATATCGGTTGCTTGTCCTTGAGCTCCGCCTAGAGGTTGGTGGATCATAATCCGGGAGTGAGGCAAACTCATCCGCTTGCCTTTAGCGCCGGCACTCAACAGAAAAGCGCCCATGCTGGCGGCCAAACCGAGACAAATAGTGCAAATGTCGGGCCGGATGTGGTTCATCGTGTCAAAAATGCCCATACCTGCTGTTACCGAACCCCCTGGGGAGTTGATATAGAGGTAAATATCTTTCTCCGGGTCTTCGGCGTCTAAAAATAGCAATTGGGCAACGATCAGGTTAGCCAAGTCTGAGTCAACCTGTTGGCCCAAGAAGACGATGCGATCGCGCAGGAGTCGCGAGTAAATGTCAAAGGCGCGTTCGCCGCGACCGGATTGTTCTATAACTGTTGGGATCATTGACGCCTGCCTGCCTATTACGTATCTTTTTTTAATTTTAGCGACTAGGGCTCAGTTATAGTTAGCGATCGGTGGCGTGGGATCGAGAAATCGGCAAAATCCTTAAGCTGGGGGGGGTTGGGGCGTTAATTTGTGGAAGTTGTGGCGGGGGTGCGATCGGAAATCCGATCCTGCAGGCGATCGATGTTGAGGCAGCGGACATCAATAAACGTTAAATGTTGTTATGTGGCGATCGTATCATTGGGAGAACTTCCATCGCTCGATCGCCGCTGACACTAGGAAAATGGTCTAAAAATTCATCGACCGAATCACCAGCTTCGAGATAATCAAGTAGAGTCTCGATCGGGACGCGAGTCGCGATAAAGACAGGATTTCCCCTAAAATTTCGGGGTCGCTATGAACGATAGTAGCTGCCAATTGCAAAGAAAAGGTTGTGACATCAAGACAATCTTCTTCACTCCAGGTATCACTTTGCTCGAACGATCTGTTAGTTTCCATCGCTAAATCCCCACTGGATTTTTATAGATTATATCTTTGCTAGGATTACTGGTAGCGGGATTTCTTTGATTTAATCACCTCAATTACATTGTCGTGTCTTTGCCCTTCAATAATATCCTTGAGATGAATCTGTCCGTTGACGTACTGAACGTGGATGCGCCAGCCTGAGACTTTATCAATATCAGCACGATAAACTGCCTGCTTCACACCCTTAACTTTATGCAGTCTCGTTTTGGGAAATTGTCTCGTCCTGTGACATTCCTGGTCTTCAAGTTCTGCTAAAGCTTCCAGAAAACTAATCTTTAGCTCGTCATCTGGCAAAATTTTCATAGCTTCGTAAATAATGCCATATTCATCACAGAGAATAAGGTTTTGCGCCATAACTTAAGCTGATTATATCTAGGCAGTTTCTCGATCGCGCTGAAGTAGGTCTTGATACAAAGACTCTGCTACACCCTTATACGCTCGATCGAGTTCGTCGTGTTGAATTGCTCGAAAAAGAGTAAAAATAGCTTGCCCAAAAATTGGGTCTTCGTCAACCGCCAAAACCACTCTTAGTTTTTGAGAAATTCGTAGCGTATAAAGCGAAGACTCGTAACCATTCAGGTCTGACGATAGCGGGAGACGACGCAGCTTGCGATACACATTTGATTTTTGAGTAGGAAAAAGGCTGGCACAATAATTAATTTTTTGAATTACTGCGGCTTTCTCATCTTCATTTAGCAGCGCAATATCTTTCTCAAATTCCCTTGTTGACTCAATTAGAATATCCACGTCAAAAACCGTAAAAAATATATATAAATTATACTACAAACAGCTTTTGATTGTCAAGCCACTTGCTCACAACTTACCAGCAAACGCGCTTGTTTAACAACCCACAATTCAAATTTTAATCGCCCAACGACGGCGGTACATTCCATACAAAATTAACCACCAAAATAATACCGCTGTCACGGCAAATGCTAGGGAACCATTCAGCGGCCCGGCCCACGGCACAAACCAGTTTTCATAAATCCAAGTGTAGGTAGTTGGAGCATTTGCACCAGTACCGATATGAGTTTTCAACAGGATTCTGGCGACAATACCGGAAGCAACAAACAGGAAAATTGCATTCAATCCCATGATTTCAAACGGCCTCCCCCATTTCCAATTTCGCACTTCAATTGTTTCGTAGCAAGCGGCTAGCAATAGCAAGGCCCAACCAGCAGTAAAAACTACATAGGAACTCGTCCAAAGTTGTTTGTTGATTGGAAAGAAAAATCCCCACAAGTGGCTAATTACCACGCAACTGAGGCCGCCGATTGCTAAGTTGATACTGGTGCGGGTTTTGAATGGCTGCACGCGCAGCCATTCTCCTGTAAAGTAGCCGATTAGGACTGTAACGCTTGCGGGTAAGGTGCTCAACAATCCTTCTGGATCGAAGGGGCCACCTTTGTACAGGTGTTGGCTACCGAGAATTAGCCGATCGACATATCCTCCTAAATTTCCTTCTGGCGTGAGTTCGCCGGCAGTGTACCCCCCTACAGCAAATACGGTTAATGCACCCCAATAGCCCAAAAGCACGGCAACAGCGAGCAGTTTTTGATTGCGGGGGGAAAGGTTGAGAATGGCGATCGCACTGATGAAATAAGCTAAGCCGATGCGCTGCAATACTCCCATGATGCGGATTTTATCGAAGTTTTCCACTGGGGCGTTGTTGAGAAGTACGTCAAGGGCGATCGAAGATGTATTTAGCAGCAATCCTAATATAAATAGAATCGCGGCGCGACGCGCAATTCGCCAGTAAATATTTGAAGAAGGGAGAAGGAAGGAGGAAGAAGGAAGAGGGTTTTTTGCGGATTCTGATTTTTCCTTTGTTTGTGTAATTTTTGAGGTTTCTATTCCGGTTTTTGGATAATTTTGAAGATATTTAGACAGCGAGAAAGACATCGCGCAGCCAACGATGAACAAGAAAAACGGAAATACTAAGTCTGTCGGGGTGCAGCCGTGCCATTCTGCGTGTTCTAGCGGTGGATACACCTGTTCCCAACTACCGGGGTTGTTGACTAGAATCATCGAGGCGATCGCAATTCCGCGAAAAACATCAAGGGATTTGAAGCGCATGGGGAAGAAGGGAGAAGGAAGAAGGAAGAGGGAAGTAAGAAAAACTACTAATTACAATTCTCAAGTACCCATTACCCATTAACTAAATTTCAATACCTTCCAGAGTCATAATGACTGCATTCTTCATCAACATATCGCAGCGTTCTGCATAAAAAGATGCTGCCTTATCATACTTGTTGATTTGTAAAACGCGCAGAAACATTTGCCTTGCTTGCGCGAATTGCTGCTGGTAGTGAAAAAAAATTCCCTGTTCAAAATAAGTTTGAGTTTGTGCTTTTAGTTCGATCATTGTCGCCGAGTCGCCATCGTAAATTTCAAATACCGCAACAGGTGTTTGTTTTCCTTTTACTTGAACGCGATCGAGAAACCGGCACTTGTAATGTTGAGGATCGTCTATCCGGCAAAGGGTTTGGACGCTAGCTACAATAGCAACTCCATAAAGCTTTGTCAATCCTTCCACGCGGGAAGCTAAATTAACAGCATCAGAAATCACCGTACTTTCCATTCGTTCCGCTTCGCCAATCGTACCTAACATTAAAGTCCCCGTATGCAAACCAATCCCTATCGAAATAGGTTGATAGCCACTGTTTTGCCTGTGTCTGTTATAAATTTTTACTTGATGCTGCATCTCAATTGCTGCTTGCACAGCATCTTCAGCCCTGTTAGGAAACAAAGCCATAATCCCGTCACCAATATATTTATCTATAAAACCGTTGTACTCGCGGATAACTGGGCCAACTCGGCTTAAGTAAGAGTTAAGAAATTCAAAGTTTTCTCGCGGAGACATACTTTCTGACAGACTTGTAAATGAGCGAATGTCGGCAAACATAATCGTCATTTCTGCTTGTACAGAGTCTCCTAGTCTGGCATCAACGATGCTTTCTCTTTTGAGAAACTTCAAAAATTCACGGGGTACAAAACGGGCTGATGCGGCTGCAATTTTTTCTAGTTCGCTTTTGCTGGACTCGATTTGATTGAGCGACCTAAATGCTCTCAGTGCGGTGACTACTGTGGTAAATAACTTTTTGTTAGTAAGTTCTGTTTTGGTTTTGTAATCATTGATATCGTAGCTGACAATTACTACATCTTCTGGCACTTGTCCGGGCTGCCCAGTGCGTAAAATAATTCGCACTACTTGATTATTTAAAATATCACGGATGTATTTAACTACTTCCAAGCCTGCTTCTTCTGTTTCCATAACTACATCGAGTAAAATCAATGCTATGTCGTAGTTGTTTTGGATGATTTCTTTAGCTTCTTTTCCTGAGTAAGCGCTGATAAATGTTATACTTTTACCTTCAAATATAAAATCATTTAACGCTAGTTTAGTAATATTATGAATTTCTATTTCATCATCTACAATTAATATTTTCCAACTTTCTTCTAGCGGTTTTTGTTCCGCCTCGTCTTCCTCGGCAAATATTAATTCATCGTCGCCCGCCGCGATTAATTCGTCATCGCCTGCAGCCAACAGGTTTTTACTAGCTTCTGACATATATCGTTCTCCTATATAAAAATTATATCCATGTTGGCGGTCTAATAACTAACTGCTCATTTTAGCGGGAAATTCAATCATAAATCTTGTCCCTTTATTTACTTGACTTGTGCAGCTAATTGTGCCTTTTAGTTTTTGAGTAACAAGGTTATAAATAATGTGCAGTCCCAATCCCGTGCCTCCCTGACCTCTTTTGGTGGTAAAAAATGGTTCAAAAATTTTACTGAGATTTTCTGGGTCAATTCCTTTGCCGTTATCGGCATATTCAAATATTAGCCGATCGCCCTCTAGTTTGAAATCAAAAGCCAGAATTCCTGCGTCTTCTCCATCGTAGGCGTGAATTAGCGAATTCAACACCAGATTTGTCACAATTTGACACACTACGCCGGGATAACTGTCCACTACAATATTTTCATCACACTTAATCTCTATTTTGTGCTTAGTTCTTTTGAGTTTGGCACTTAAGGATGTCAAAATTTCCTCTAGATAGTTTTTAACATTAAACGTGCGTTTTAACTCGCTCGACTGATCCACAGCTACTTCTTTAAAACTGTGAATCAAGTCTGCTGCCCGCGTGAGGTTAGATAAGATCATATTACTGCTTTGCACGGCGGTATCCAGAAACTTTTCTAACTCGGAACGTTTTATTTGGCCGTTACTGTAAACCTCAAAAAACTTTGTGGCTTTTTCAGCAAGCAGGGAGGCGGCGGTGATGCCGATGCCGATGGGAGTATTGATTTCGTGGGCAACACCTGCCACCAACCCTCCGAGGGCCGCCATTTTTTCCGATTCTACCAGTTTATTTTGAGCCGATTTTAAGTCTTCTAAAGTTTGGGAGAGTTCGGAGGTACGCTGCTGTACTAAATTTTCGAGATTCTGATTGAATTGGTGCAAGTTGGCGTAAAGTTGGGCATTTTCGATGGAGATAGAAATTTGAGAAGACAGCAGTTTTAATATTTCTAACCTGTCTTGTGTAAAAGCGCCTGTAGTCAGATTGTTTTCTAAATATAGAATGCCCGTGAGTTGGCCTTGATTAATTAACGGAGTGCAAAGAATTGATTTAGGTTGAACGGCCATTATATAGGGTGTGCGAGTAAATTGTCCTTCGCTGCTGGCATCGTTTAAAACTATACTTTCCTGGGTGCGGGCAACGTAATTGACAACTGCAACTGCCAGCAAAGTTACTTCTCGATCGTCGGCTACAAAATCTATCGGAATTGATTGCATGACAGCAACGCGATCGACATCTACAGATCCTGATGCTTCAATCACCCATTGACCCTCTTTTTCTAGTATTAAAAAGCCTCTTTGCCCCCCGGCATTTTCAATAACAATTTTCATCATTTTTGCCAGCAGTTTGTCTAGAACTATTTCCCCGGCTAAGGTTTGCGATGCTTTCACTGCGGTAGTCAAGTCTAGCACGCCTGCAGCGTCGTTCGTAGTGGAAGCGCTGCTGGTAGATTTGTGAGTTTCAATATTAGTTGAAATCGAGCTTGAAGTTAGCAAGTGCGAGTATTTGGATTCTAAATGCGCTGCTTTGGCTGTTGCTCCCCAGCGTTGATAGCAATAACGCGCTTCTGTTAAGTAAGTTTTAGAATTTTTTTCTCTTCCTATGGATAGATAAAATGCTCCTGCCAATTCTGCTGCTAGTGCTTGTACTTGTATGTATCCGTTTTCTTGGGCTCCTTCAATTGCGCGATCGTAATATTCCATTGCTCTCACAATATTGCCCAAAACACGCGCTTTTTCTGCCGTAAGTAAGTCGCATTTGTGCTGAAGATTCATGGGTGCATAAAGCGCTTTCTGTTGCAGTTTTTTTCGGTTACTGACAGCGTAAAAAATATGCTCTTCTTGTTCCCCCTCTGTTGCAGATGGATAGGCGGCTAGGCGGGCTAGAGAATCGTAAAACTGATATTCAGAAACATTAATAAAGCCTGCTACTCCGTCTAAATATACTTCGGCTAGCGCTGAATTTTCTAGGGCTGTAGCGGTATCTCCAAATAAATAGGAGATTATTAATTTCTGCAAATAAAAGTGCTGTAATCCCACGCGATCGTTAGCTTTTAACAGTAGCGACAACAACTTTTCTTCGCTGTATGCTTCACCTAATACCAGGTGTGTACTTTCCGATTTTCCCATCAATTGCAAAATAGTTTGCAGATATATTTGATTCCAAGTTAATACAGTTTCTTGCTTGAGTTGAAACAGCAAATGGTTGTAACTTACTATTCTTCGTTCCAGTTGTGGCAATTCTTGACCGAGGAAATACAAAGACTGACAAATATTTACGGCTGAATATCCGACACATTCTAAATCCCCATTTTCTAGCGCACTTTGATAGGCGTCCTCTAATAGCGGCAAAGAGTCTTTAACGTGATGCTTGCCGTTCATCAAAATGAAGGCTACTAAATTAAGCGTTTTGCTTTTGAATTCTAACACATTTAATCTATCGCTCAAATTTAAAGCTAATTGACCAAAGCGATCGCCTGATTCAATATCTCTAACTATTCCTTTTAAAATTGCTCCGTAATTAGCATAACCGAAAGCAGAAAAAGTAGAGTTTCCGTAATTAATAGATAAATTTACTTGCTCGCACACAATGAGCGGCAGCAGGACAGGTTCAACTATAAATGTAGCTGAAAACATACTGGAAAGCACACGCATAGTGGCTAATTTGTGCGGATTTGTCATAATCGGTAAGTCTATTAAATCTTCTATTTTTTTGTCTGTTAAATAAGCTGCTGTTTTAGCGAGTGCTTGCTGAATGTGGAGGGGAATCGGCGAGTCGGGAAAGTTAATTCCTAACATTTTTAGTGCTTCCCGACCAATTTTTACCGATTCTTGGAGTTTGGTTTGCATCGCACAAGCTATGATTCTGATTTCAAACACTTTGATTTTGTCTAGTTCATTTGTTGCGTGTTGCAGGACAATTATCGCCCATTTCTCCATGGGTTCAAAGTCGGTATTCAGGTAAGCAGCTTCTGCTGCTGACTCGTAGAGTGCCAGAGTCAAGTCGTAGTCAGTTTGCCAACTTTGGGGAGGAAGCAGTTCAATACCTGCGGTTAGATATTTGAGGGCAAGTTGGTAAGCGGCACTTGCTTTTGCTTTGCGGCCTGCAATTAAATTTAATTGGCATAATTGAAATTGTTCTAATTTGCTGCTGATGATTTCTTTGGCAGAGTTTAGTTGGTTTACGGTATCAAAGATATGCTCTTCTAATTGCTCTGGGGGTGCAGTTTGAAGTAAAAAGTTGCCTATCTTGAGATGAATTTCTTGTTTTTGATAATCGGATATTAAAGCATAAGCTGCTTGCTGCACTCGCTCATGCAAAAATTTGTAAGTGGCGCTCGAAACATCAGCCACTGGTAGGGAAAATTTATCGGTAAAGTCTCTAGATATTGTGTCTGTTACTTCTGTGCTTGCTGCTAGTGCGATCGGAATTTTGTAGGCGTTATTCACGAGCAAAATTAGACCGGACTGAAGTGCCTCACCAAGGTCTGTTGCTGCGGACGCCACAGGCTTTTCGGCGATTGTCGAGAGAGTTTTTAAATCAAATTTGTTCCCGATACAAGCGGCTAATTTAAGCAGTTCCTGGGTATTGTCTGAAAGTTTCTGAATGTTATCTATCATTAATTCTACAACATTGTCAGTTATTCCCATTTCTTGTATTTGTTCGATATCCCACTGCCACTCGCCTGTGACATGGCATTTTTTCACAATTTGCTCGGAGGTTGGTTGCGCTAAGGCCGACAGGCTAGGTTCAGCTAGCTCGCTCAAATTATGGGAGGGTAAAATTTGAAATTGAATCAAGCTTTTTGAGTAAAGAAATTTGATTAATTGAGTTAAAAAGAAGGGATTGCCAGCGGTTTTTCGCCAAAGCAATTCTGCTAAACTTAGGGATTTTTCGGGGGCGCAGTTCAAAGTATCGGCAAGGAATTGGTTGACGCTGCTTATATCTAAAGGCGAAAGGGCGATCGCACTCACAGTGCCGCCTGCTTTTTTAATTGCTTCGGCGGTAATGATTAGGGGATGATTTGCATCTACTTCCTGCTCTCTATAAGCTCCAATTATTAATAAATATTGAGTCCCCATGTCAGTTGCTAGCAGTTCTATTAACTTGAGAGATGCTGAATCGATCCACTGCAAATCGTCCAGGAAAATTACTAGGGGGTGTTCTTTTTGAGCAAAGACGCGGATGAAGTTTTGAAATACTAAATTAAAGCGATTTTGAGATTCATTGGCTCCTAAATCTGGGACGGGGGGCTGCGGCCCGACAATCAGTTCTACTTCGGGAATAGCTTCAATAATTACTTGGCAGTTGCCGCCGATTGCTTTTAAAATTTTTTGTTTCCAAACATGAATTTCTGCGGCATTTTCTGTAAAAATTTGTCGCAACAAATCTTGAAAAGCTTGGAGCAAAAAAGCGTAAGGAATATCTCGTTTAAATTGCTCAAATTTGCTGTCAATAAAATACCCATTTTCCCGCCGACTCGGCTTGTAAACTTCATATACTAACGAGGATTTGCCCACACCTGCAGAACCGGAAATCAGCACGATTTCTGTATTGCCCCGCCTCATACGCTGGAAGATACTGAGAAGCAGATTAACTTCTGCTTCTCGCCCGTAAAATTTTTGGGAAATTTGCAGGTGACTTGACTGATCTTGCTCGCCGAGGGTTATGTGGGAAATTTCGCCTATAGTTTGCAGTTGATCGAGACAATTTTCCAAGTCGTACAAAAGTCCGAAAGCACTTTGATACCTGTCTTCGGCTGTTTTTGCTAAGAGTTTTATGACGATATCGGAAACGACTTGAGGAATCTCCTTGGTTCCTACTTGATAGATTCTGCCTTCGATGCTTTTGCTTTCTACTTTTTTATTTCTGTTTTCCCAAGGAGAAACTGGCGTTTTAGCAATATGGCAGTGTACTAATTCCATGGGATCGATCGCCTGAAAAGGCAATTCACCACAAAGCATTTCATAAAAGGTGACGCCTAAAGAATAAAAATCGGTGCGGTAGTCGATCGCCCGATTCATGCGCCCCGTTTGTTCAGGAGACATATAGGCGAGAGTGCCTTCGAGTAAATGGGGATGGCTGGGGGCGGGGTTTTCGCCCGGTAGCAGGGAGGCGATCGCAAAATCAGCAATCTTGACATCTCCTGTCTCGATATTGACAATAATATTGCTGGGTTTAATATCCTTATGGATGATGTGGTGTTCGTGGAGTTGCCCAATAGTTTCTGCTAGTTTGATGCCAATATGCAGAAATTGTGGTAACTCTAGCTGGTTGTTGCTGAGAAACTCTTTTAGGGAAATCCCACCAAAATCTTCTAAAACTAAAACAGGAAAGTGATTGTATGTTTCTATTTTGTAAAGCTTGACTATTCCGGGTAAATTCAAATTTTTAAGAATTTCGGATTCGTGCAGCAGTTGGGATATTTGGGCTGGGGTAGGGTATAGCGGGGTGAGAGTTTTGAGGATAACGGGTTTTTCTTCCTCAAGCTGCAGACCTCGATAAATTACTGTGTGAGAGTTTGTATAAAGTTCTCCGTCAATGCGGTATCCCGGAATAGAAATCATGATAGTTGGGGGTAATTTCAAAGATGCGGTTAGACAATTTTAGATTTTAGATTTTAGATTTTAGATTGGGAATGATTGATGATATAAGGGTTTGGCTCGCGGGCTTAGAGTTGCATTCTTTTTGCACACAAGTATTATTAAGTAAGTGAAAATACACAGCGTCGGTCGAGTGCGGTTTTTACGGCAGTAAACTGGCTACTATTCTATAGCTTAACTAAATCCATCCCGAAAGAGTCCTCCTAGATACTTTTTTTGTCGCTTATTTAGTTATCTATATTATTTTAGTATTCAAAAAATCAGAAGTGGCACTTTGCTATCCCACCAGTGGCAAAATAAACGGGTGCGTGCAAATCAACAGCTAAAATCTAAAAAAATCATGCAGAATATAACTGCCTCAAATCCAGCTAAGGCGACCGATCGCGCTTTTGGCACCGCAGACATTCAATTGCTGGTAGTGGATATAGACGGCACGATCGCAGGTATGTCAAATACTATCCGAGAACCAGTCAAGCAGGCAATTTTGGCGGCCGAGTCGCGGGGAGTGAAAGTAGCCGTCGCTACGGGCAGGATGTACCGATCAGCTTTGCGTTTTCACCGCGACATCGGCTCAACATTGCCACTGATTTGCTACCAGGGCGCGTGGATTCAAGATCACGCTACTCAAAAGCGGCTGCGGCACTTGCCGCTGTCGAAACAAACTGCTCTGCAACTGTTAGATTATTTTGAAGAACCGCATTTGCGACCGCTGCTTTCGATCCATTTCTACATTGACGACCAACTTTACGTGCCGGAAATTACTGCAGCTACCCGAATTTATGCCGAACGATCGGGCATTGAACCAATGGTGATTAAAGATTTGCGGCGAGATATTCCGGGGGAACCGACGAAAGTTTTGGCATTGTGCGAGAATCCGGGGGTACTCGACGGCTTGCTCAGCAGTATGCGGCTGCGTTACACGCCTGCGGAGCTTTATTTGACTCGATCCGTTGCTACTTTTTTTGAAGCTACGCATCCTGTGGCGAATAAGGGAGATGCGGTGCAGTATTTAGCGGAGGAACTTTTGGGTTTGCAGGCGGCGAATGTGATGGCGATCGGCGACAATTTTAATGATGTAGAAATGATTGCCTATGCGGGCGTGGGCGTGGCGATGGGCAATGCTCCTGATGGGGTGAAGGCTGCTGCTGATTGGGTGGCGCCGGATGTGGAGGAAGATGGGGTGGCGGCTGCGATCGAACAATTTGTTTTGGGCGATCGTTGATATTTGCAGCACCAATACCGCAGGGGTGGGTTTAGCGACATCTGGAAAAAATCTAGATCAACCCGCCCCGACCCAGCGACAATTTATTATATACAGCGGATTCCAGGTTTATAAAGTACACCCCAGAAACCGGGTTTCTTCTGGATTTCTCGCCAGAAACCGGTTTTATTCAAGAAACCCGGTTTCTCTGTACTTCACTTACCTGGA